>Ga0307380_10001998_pt1 | contig 29273 bp, 22 predicted proteins | sample UN3MG_FD_202239 | JGI IMG/M metagenome (GOLD analysis project Ga0307380, IMG submission 202239) | Soil microbial communities from Risofladan, Vaasa, Finland - UN-3 | ecosystem: Environmental > Terrestrial > Soil > Coastal area > Acid sulfate soil | place: Finland: Risofladan, Vaasa | collected... | reverse complement strand
TGGATGTCGATCACCAGCAGGGCCGGCTTCACCTTGGCCGGGACGGCCTTGGCGGTATCCGCGGCGAAAAGCCAGGCCATGGAAATCACCAGCAACAGTATTATTAGTAAAACAATTTTTTTCATTTTCCCCTCCTTTTTCGAAAGCGTTGATATGGTCAGCTATATTTATGTCATGCTTTTTTCATTTTGGCCATAGGACAAAAGTAACATTTTAAAAAACAACCGTTATTTTTTTGCTGGGCCTGGGCGCATCTCGCAAAAAGCAGAATGATGCATACGCTTTTTTCGTTTGCTCTAAAAAGCGGAACCTGCCTGAACTCAGTTGACGATTTTTTTAATAAAAATGAATAAAACAATCCTCTATAATAAAAGAAGCCCGGGCATTCAGGAATAGTAAAGCGGGATTTTGCGGTTACAGGCCCTTCAGGAAGGTGGCCAGGATCAGCAGCAGCCAGCCGGCCCCCATGAACCAGAAGAGGTTGACGGTGACGAAGGGAACGGCCACGAAATAGGAAAGCAGGCTTAACAGCCCCAGAATGAGAGAAATGATCCAGGAAATCTTGGTCGGTGCGTTCAATTTCATGAATTCCTCCTTATCTCGCTTAGGGTGTGTTGGGAAAATGATACCTGTTGGGGAGAAAAAAATCAAGGTAAAATAAATTTTAACAATATTTGACAATTTTCGGACATTCTTCTATACTGATTTTTAGAGTGACTCGAGGATATTTTATGAATTCTCGATTCGAAAAGGAGGGATCATGACAGACCCAAAACTCGATCAATTAAAGCTGAAGTACCAGTCGGTGCTGAACCTGATGGACACGCTGAAAGTGCAGTTGAAGAACCTGCACGTCCATGAAGACAAATTGGTTATCCGCGGTGAGGCCAAGACCAAGGACGACGTCAACAAGGTCTGGAACCAGATCAAGCTGGTTGAAAAGGACTACAAGCAGGACCTGATGGCCGAGATCACTTATCTGACCGATGCGCCCGCGCCCAAGGCCGCTCCTCGCGTGCACAAGGTCGTGGCCGGCGACACCCTGTCCAAGATCGCCCAGACCTACTACGGCAATGCCAATGAGTACATGAAGATCTTTGAGGCCAACAAGAACATTTTGCAGGATCCCAATAAGATCAACGTCGGCCAGGAACTCATCATTCCCTGAAAAGCCATTACAAAAAAATGAGCAAAAACATGCTGAAAGATCTGTTGCAAGGTATTTTGGGAGGAGCCAAAACTCCCAATTCCAGTTTATTGGAATCCGGAATCAAAATGCTGCTGAATCCCCAGGGGCCGACCGGCGGCCTGCCTGGACTGCTGGAGTTGTTCCAGAAAAAGGGTTTGGGCAATATTGTCGAATCCTGGATCGGCGGCGGGCCCAACAAAAAGATCTCGGCCGGCCAGGTGAAGAAAGGCCTGGGCGGCGACCTGCTGGCACAGATCGCCGGAGCCGCCGGTTTGACCAAGGGAGCCGCCAGCAAGCAGCTGGCCAAGTACCTTCCCGATATCATCAACAAGCTCACTCCCCAGGGCCAGATTCCCAAGGAGACCAACCTGGTGGAAACGGGGCTGGAGCTACTTAAAGGCTTGTTTTAAAGACATCCGCTTACAAGGTTACCGGGGGCATGACCGGCACAGTTGCCGGTCATGCTTTTTTTTTACTGATCAAATGAACGGTCGGCGAATACTTTTTTACCTTCAAAAACCGTAAGCAGGACTTTTGCCCGGCTGATCTCGGTAACCGGGATCTGGAACAGGTTCCTGTCCAGCACGATCAGGTCGGCCGCTTTGCCAACCGTGATCGAGCCGGTCACTTTTTCAAGGAAATTCGCGAAGGCACCGTTGATGGTGAAGCTGGCGATCATTTGCTCCAGAGTGGCCTTTTCCGCCGGCCACAAAGCCTGATCGGCCCCGGTTTTGCCAAGTTCGGAACGGGTTATGCCGATCTGGATCGCCCGTAGCGGATTGCAGGGAATGGTCACCGGGTAATCGCTGGAGGAAGCGACCTTGACGCCGGCTTTGAAAAAACTCTGCATGGGATACTCGGCATCGGCGCGTTCCTGCCCGAGATACGGCACCTGAATGTTACGGTAATAATCGTCTTTCATGAACCAGTATGGCTGGGGAAGGGCAACGACCCCCAATTCCCGGAAGCGGACAATATCTGCGGGCGCCACCAATTGCAGGTGCGTGAGCATGTGGCGCGCGTCGCGTTTGCCGTTCACGTTTTCCGCGTAGGCCAGGGCGTCCAGCATGGCGCGGGTGGCGGCGTCGCCGATGGAGTGCACGTGGATCTGGAATTGGTTGCGGTCTAGCTCCGCGCAGATGTTGTTGAGATCCTCGACTTTCCATAGCAACGCGCCCCGGAAACCGGGAAGATGCCTGTACGGTTCCAGCAAATAGGCGGTGCTCCCCTCCACGACCCCGTCTACAAAGAGCTTGACCGCGTTGGTCTGGAACAGGCTCCCCTGGTTCTGTCGGCGCTCCTCCAGGAACTGCGCCACCTGCTCCAGTCCCTTTTCCGGGTCCGCGTACAGCGAGGCACGGAAACGCATGAACAGGCGGTTTTCCCTTTCCAGGTTTTTATAGGCGGTTATATCGCTGCTGCCGGCATCGAGCGAAGAGTCGTGGACAGTGGTCATGCCGAAGGCGGCAGCCATCTTTTGATATGCCAAAAGCCCTTTCATCAGATCTTTGGTGCCGATTTCAGGGAAAATACCGGCGAGCAGGTCGGCAGCGCTTTCCCGCAAAGTGCCGGTGGGTTCACCGGTCTTGACATCGTGCTCGATCACTCCCCCGCCGTGGGAAGCCGTGGACCTGTCAATGCCGGCTAATTCCAGGGTCCTGGAATTCACCCACTTGGAATGCCCGTCTTCCGAGGACAGGACGACGGGAATATGGCTGACGACCTGGTCGATGATCTTTTTATCGGGCCCGGTCTTGCCGAACAGGGTGTTTTTCCAGCCCCTGCCCCGGATGAACTTGGCATCGGGATGGGCCTGCAGGTAGTCGCGGATCGCCTTCTGGAATTCTCCGATTTCCAGGCAGTCGTTCAAATTGATCTCGTAAAATTGCTTGAAGGCGCTGATGGAGTGGCAGTGGCTGTCGATGAACCCGGGCAGGACCAGCTTCCCGCCCAGATCGACCACTTTGGTGCGGCGTCCGATATATTTCTCGGCGCCGGATGCGGTTCCCACGTATATGAATTTTCCGTTCCGCACGGCCAATGCCTGCGCCCATGGCTGCCGGCCGTCCACGGTATAAATAGAACCGTTCTTCAGGACCATGTCTGCCTGGAGCGCATGTTGTTTCTGGCAGGCCGCGAACGATCCGCTGACCCACACGACGGCAAGAAAGGAGCAAATCAGTTTCAACCACATTTTTTTCATTTTTTTAATTCCCATGATTTTTGGGGAGCGCTGCTCCCTAGACATTTTTTTTGCTTTTCCCGATCAGCAGGTATAAAAACCAGTACCAGGCCGCAGCGAAGATGAAAAAGGCCGGCAAGGACAGGCGCAGGTCGGAGATCTTGCCCTCATAGAGCATGATGGCGGACACGCTCAGGGCGAACAGCGCCACCAGGCCACACAGCAGCAGGTTTAGAGCGTTGAAAACCCTCCAGGCCTGCGACCGCATTGGCGAGCGCGGCAGCCGCTTCAGGGCAAAGAAGGCGGCGAGAAGGACGATCAATCCGGCAGTGAGCAGGCCCAGCCCGGGATTGAGCTCCTCGGCGTTTCGCCCCTTGATCAGGCCGGCCAAAGCCAAGGTCAGCCCGAACAGTGCCAGCTGCAGGGCCAGTGTCCAGAAATACTGCAGAAGGACTGCCGCTCCCAGCCAGGGATCCGGCGTAAGCCCGTCGCGATAGGCGCGCCACTTGATGAAGAGGTAAACCAATGGCGCCAGCGGCACCACGACATACAGGTAATAAAAAAGGAAAGGAAAAACTCCTAATCCGATCATTGACATGTTCGCCTCCTTTCGGTCTCTCTCATTCTAGCGCAGGCGCCGACGAATTAAAATAGCCTCCTGTACGAATCGCTCATCCGCACAGGCCGCATATCGTGATGCGCGACTGCTGTCGCAGGCTTTTTTTAATAAGAAACAAGCAACCTTTGCGCCCAGCAAGTTATGGGGAATTTTGTGATAATAGCAATGAGTAAGATCGTGGACTACACGATGTTTTGTGAAATATGGGGAATTTTGTGCTTATTGTGGACAGAATTGCTTTTATATATGATATTAAATAGGGGGATTTTATATTTTAATTGTTAAAAAAACACGAGAAATGTGTCCAATCAAAAGGAAGCTTTTCTAGCAGTGCAGTTAACGAATTAAACATCATAAGGGAATCCATTGTGCAGGCCGTCGGCCTGGATCAGATCCTCGGCCAGAGCCCGGCCGTGCAAAAAAACCGCGATGAAATAAAAAAAATCGCCGCCTGCGACGTGAATGTCCTGGTCACCGGCGAGAGCGGCACCGGCAAAGAGCTGGCCGCCCGGGCTATCCACTATTTAAGCAGGCGCTGCGGGAAGCCGTTCATCCCGGTCAACTGCGGCGCTATCCCGGAAAACCTTTTCGAAAATGAGTTGTTCGGCCATGTCCGCGGCGCCTTTACCGACGCCAGGTATTCCCAAAAAGGGCTGGTCCGTGAAGCCGAAAACGGCACCCTGTTCCTCGACGAGATCAGCGCCATCTCCCCCTTCATCCAGGTCAAGCTGCTGCGCCTGATCCAGGAAAAGGAATTCAAGCCTCTGGGCGACGCACAGTCTTATCATGCCGACATCAAGATCATCGCCGCCACCAACAAAGACCTGGAAAAACTGATCAGCTGTGAAAACTTCCGGGAAGATCTCTATTACCGGCTCAACATCGTCGAACTCAAGATCCCGTCGCTCCGGGAACGCAGCGAAGATATCGCCATGCTTGCCGACCATTTCGTAAAAAAATATTGCCGCGAATACGGCAAGCCCAGAATCCGCTTCACCCAGAAGGCGATGACATCCCTGAACAACTACGACTGGCCGGGCAATATCCGCGAACTGGAAAACGTCATCCAGCAGTTGATCGTGATCGCTGATGAGCCCCTGATCACCAGGGAAATGCTGGAATGCTGCTATCTGCATGCCCATGCGCCCAAAAAAGAGATCCCGGCTTTCAAAACAGCGAAAAAAGAAATGGTCGATCATTTTGAAATCAAGTACCTGCGCAACCTCATGAAAGAGAGCCTGGGCAACGTGGCCAGCGCGGCCCAGAGGGCGGGCAAAAGCCGGACGGCGCTCTGGAACCTGCTGAAAAAGCATGCCATCAATCCCCTGCATTTCAGCCAGCCGTTCCTGGGGTCACAAAAAAGTGAAACTCTTGAAAAGACAGATGCTCATAGAATAAGAGGATCTTCACCCGAATCAAAAAAACCGCGTCATGAATAAGTGACGCTTAAGCTTAAGCGTCTAGCTATTCACTTTTCCAAACCCTCACCAGCAAAGGTTCTTACTTTCCGATTTTCTTGGCATGCGAATTGCTATCACTGCAAGGGAAGGTCCAATTGATATTCAGGAAAAGAGAAACCATCGAAAAATTGATCCTCTCCTATCTTGAACAGAATCCCGACGCGGCCGACACCATTGAGGGCATCACCAAGTTCTGGATGCAACGGCAAAATGCGGAAATCACTTTCATGAAAGTTTCCCGCACACTGGACAAGCTTGTGAAAAAAGGGAGCATTCAGGTCTTTCAGAGCCTCGACGGCACGCTCTATTACAAACTGAAAAAGGACCGTCCCGAGAGAGAGCAGACAGTTCACTAGACTTCGGCCGACGCGTTGCCGGCTGGAAGTTGAACTGAGTGGAAAATGAGCATGTTTGAAGGAATGCAACAATGCCTAACGGCGGGAGCTTGCTTGGGAAAATTATGCTATTGAACCTGTTATATGAACTGCAAGTAGGACAAGCTTCAGGAACAAGATTTTTTCAGATTTTATAAAACTAAAATGGGAGACGCAACAAAAATTGGCTTTTGGGAATTTTAAATTTGGAGGAAAAGAATATGTCTAGAAAGAAATTACATAATTTATTTAAATTGGGCACCGTTTTATGCCTGATAACAATCACCTTGTCATGCCTCACACAAACGAGACCGTTTAATAGCAAAAAAGCAACCTTTGAACTATTAACGATTCATTCAACTATATGTCCAAAGATTCCATTTGATATTGATAAATCCAAGATCGTTTTTTTCAGTGATCTGCACCGGGGAATGGGCCAAACGGATGTATTTAAAATAAATGTAGTTTTATTTGAAAAAATCCTAAATTACTATTTTGACCATGGTTATACCCTTGTTTTAATCGGCGACATCGAGGAAGGATGGGGATATCAGAGAAGCAACATTCCCCTGATCCTCGACAACTACAAGAATCAAATTGAAATCGAAAAAAAGTTTTTTAATGAAAATCGCTACTTTCGGATATACGGAAATCATGACGACTTTTATCGAGGCCAAAATCTATATTTTGATGACTCCACTTTTACACGAGTTTATCCGGCCGTGATGTTCGAGCAGATGCAAGAAAATGGAAACAAATTCTCCATTTTTGTAACCCACGGCTGCCAGGGGCATGGATTGCACGATGCCGGTGACGATGTCGCGGCCTGGGCCGTATCCATAAAGTACATGTGGCTTATTGAACATACATCGAAGAATTTCAAATCGGCTGACCAGGCAATCAAAAAAATGGAAAAAGTGAAAACGGAATATGATAAGCACGAAAAGTATATGCTGGAATGGGCATTTGCCGATGGCCTTAAGAAAAAGTGCAATATTCTCGTCGGCGGACATACACACAGGGTTTTGTTTGAATCCGAATTCGAACCCAAAATGATTTCAATATTAAGAAGGGACCTTGAAGGGGAAACAAAAAGAATCAAAGCGAGCAGGGACAAACCAATTGAAGCAGCAGCAGAAACTCCTTTTGCAGGCAACGAACAAAGCCAGAATGATTCATTAACTTCCTATAATCAAAAAATAATCGAGAAATTAAAAAAAATTGAAGAAGAACCCTCGCGAGCGCTCCGGATTGCCGACAAATCCAGGAGTGATCTCTACCAGAGTCCAGCTTATTTTAATTCAGGTTGTGGTTTTATCAGCAAAATGCCGTGCTTGGAAATATGCGAAGGCAAAATCAAGCTTTCCTATATCGGACTGGACGCATCGGGAGAATTGAAATTTGATACGAGAAGGGAAGCCAGTCTGCAAAAATACGAAAAATAAATTACTTAAAAATTTCTCAAAGGAGAGAAGAGATGAAAAAAATTAAATGTCTTATTTTTTTTGGATCCATGGTGATCATTGCCCTGATGGCTTCGGCAAACAGATGCCAATGCAAAAAGACAGAACATGCTCCAGGGAAAACGGGCTTTGCCCTTGCGATCGGCTTGAATGAAGTGGACCCAGGCCACTATTCCGGTTGGAGTGGAAAACTCTCCGGATGCGAACCTGACGCCGAGGACATGAAAGCCATCGCCTTATCCCAAGGATTTACCGTCGAGACACTACTGACAAAAAAGGCGACGCGAAGCAATTTGCGTGACAAACTCGAGTGTCTTTCCGAGAAAATGAAAAGCGGCGACCTGCTGGTTGTAAGCTATTCAGGGCATGGTGGCCAGGTCCCGGACATGAACGGGGATGAGGAAGATGATGGATTGGACGAAACTTGGTGCCTCTATGACGGGGAGTTCCTCGATGATGAACTTTTTGAGCTTTGGACAAAATTTCAACCTGGAGTGCGCATCCTTGCCTTTTCCGATAGTTGCCACAGCGGGACTGTTTTGAGAATGATTAAATCAGATTTTGAAAAAAAAGATCCCCAGCGAATCGATACTATTGAAAAAGAATGGCAACAGTTCAAGAAGCAGCCAAAATTGGACCGGGCCAGGATCGCTTCCATCTTGGAAGCAAACAAGGAAATGCGGATGAGGATGAAACCCATAAGTAGAGATATGGCGGATAAAGCAGTCAGCGTAGAGGATGTAAACACAAAATTAGTCCCCCGGTCGGTTTCTCCATTAATCCTGGCAAGTACATATCAAAATCATAAGTCTTTTTACGATAAGATCGGCCAGGCCGCTCCCAAAGAAGATCCGACGTTACTCAAGGCGTCGCTCATTCTGATCTCCGGTTGCGAAGATGCTCAGACGTCGGCCGATATCGGATTCAACGGATTGTTCACATGGATGTTGAAACAAGTATGGCAAAACGGTAGCTTTATTGGCGATCATAACAAATTTCATGAAGATATAAAATTAAAAGTGCTTTCGGAAAATGGTGATCAGTCTCCGAATCTTTTTACACTTGGCATAATTGACGAATTTATCAAGCAACGTCCATATGACATTGAATAAAACAATCAAGTAAAGGGGATTCAGCATGTCCAAATTAAAGATAACATCATGGAATATTGAGTATTTGGATCGTCTTTTAAAGAGTGATTTAAGTGATTATTACTTAAAAAGACGGGCAGCGATTAAAGAAGAAATCCTTTCCATCGATCCCGACATATTGCTCATTTTAGAAGGTCCTAATGCAGGGAAGGTCGATTTGGTAGCCAAAGATATTTTAAATAACAAATACAAGGTGATTAAGGCAAAGGATGGTATTTATGACATCAAGGGGATTCAATGGATGTGGTTTTTTGTCAAGCCGGCAATTTCTGAACAATGCTCCCTGCTACCTTGTGAAACGTGGTATCAATTTACTGGATGTAGCAAATGGGACGTGCATTTTTGGGGAAAGTACGAATGCTCGAAACATTTCCACTACAGAAAACCGCAAGTACTTGTACTCGAGCTGAATGGACAGAAAATTGAATTTATCGGCGCGCACTTAAAAAGCAAGTTCGTCAACCAAGGGGAAAAACTTTGGAAAGGCGCGGCTATGCAAAAGAAGCTTTTTATCGATGAAGCTTTAAAAGCCAGGATAAAATTGGCAACCGAAGCGGAGAATATCAGGAAATATATTGACAAGCGTTTCGAGCAAACCGAGAAACCAGCTATTTTCCTTATGGGCGATTTTAACGATGGTCCGGGAAAAGAATATTTTGAACAGCAATACTTGTTCTTCGACTTGATATCAAATATTCAAGGAGACATATTCTTTGCTTCAAAATTTCTCAATCATGCTCTTTTTGACTATGCTGAGCACTTGCGCTGGACATGCTGCTTTGACGATTTCGTTGATGAAAAAAAAAATTCAAAAATTCTAATCGATCATATTCTTTTTACCCAACCACTGGTCCGTTGGAACCTGAACATCTGTGTCGAGCCAAAGGCTGGTTTAGTCGAACATGAAATCCATGAGTTTATAAACTCAAAATTGCCTTCAAATATGCAAACCAGCGATCACCACCCAATATCGGTCCAGATCTCAATAAAATAATGAAGATATCTGGAAACGGTGCTTCCTACTTTGCATTTGGTATAAAAGAATCATACAAGGACTCGCAAGGATATAGAAGAACATAAATACAAGAAAGAGGTAGAACAGCCATAGGTCGTATCATACTTTAAAAGGGAGAATTACTACCATGCAACTCTCATCAGCCCAGAAGTCGATCATTGAACGCGTGATCAACTGCTTTGAAACCGGCAAGCCCGAAGGTGACTATGGCTGTATTTCCATCCATGCGGATGGGCCCCATGACATCCGGCAAATCACATACGGTCGCTCGCAAACGACCGAATTCGGAAAGCTGCGGCAGCTTGTGCGAATGTACGTGGATGTTCAAGGCACATACAGCAATGCCCTCCTCCCCTATGCCGATAAAATTGGCAGTGAAATGCTGGCGGACGATTCGACTTTCAAATATCTTTTGCGCAAGGCCGGCCGTGAAGATGACATCATGCGCAAGATTCAAGACCAGTTCTTCGATGAAGCTTACTTCGCTCCTGCCATGAAATGGGCGGATAATCACAACTTCATTTTGCCCCTCTCGGCACTGGTTATTTATGACTCATTTATCCATAGCGGCTCGATCCTATGGATTATCCGCCAGATGTTTCCGGAATATCCTCCTGATCTTGGTGAAAATGAAAAAGAATGGATAAAGGCCTACGTTCATGCTCGCCATGAATGGCTGGGCCAGCACCGGCGAGCGGCGGTACGCGCCTCGGCCTATCGAACCCGGGATCTGGAAAAAGAGGTAAATCGCGGCAACTGGGATCTGGCACAGCTACCCATCATGACCAATGGAAGCGCAGTCTATCCGAAATGATAATCTGAGGCGTCTTAGGACAGTGTTCACCAAACGGATAATCATCAACGGATATCAACAGACTAGATCGCGCGGTGCCAGTCCTCGCCAGTCCAGTTAAGTGTTATGTTATCCTAATTTTCCATAAGCACATCATTAATGGGAGGTTTTTCATGGGCTACGATTTATTAAAATATCGGGAACAGGTCATGGAGCAGGCAAACAGGGCGCTGGACGCCGCATGGCCTGAACGGAAAGGAGAGGACTTCGTTCGTCAAAGTCGTTGGGCCATCAGTGAATTTAAGAAGATTTTAACAGAGATGAGTGCAGAGGGATTTGACCAGGTTGAGCAAAGTCGTACATACCGCTTCCTTGGTAGCGTATACGCGGATCTCGAGCCTGCACTGGGCAAGGAGATGCTTTTGAAAGCCAAAGAAGCCTATCAAACGGCAGAAACTCTAATCGAAGGCCAATCGAACAAACTCGAGCAGGCCAAATTGAATTTTAACTTTGCCAACACTTTGAGACTGATCGAACCGAACGATATGGAGCAACTGCAGGAAGCGAAGCAGCGCCTTCTAGATGCTCGCACATTTTTTTCCAAGAATGATGCCCAGTATCTCACTCAAGTAGATGCCGCATTGAATTCCGTGGATAACTTGCTCAGGATTGCACCTCTTGCAAAAACTGTACAGAAAAATATAGATGATATGTCTGTTCTGCAGAAACAGCTTTTAGCTGGGGGAAAGGTGAGTGAAGTTGCTGAAAAAACGCATGAAATCATGAAGCGGAGGGGCGGAGCTGCAGGCATAGCCGGTCAACTGAAAGATATCGTAGACAGCCTCCCGCCCGATCTTAAAAAAGATAAGAGATTTAGAGCCATTGAGCAGCAGATGAATGGACTGACAGATCAGATCTTAAACAAGGGGGGGCCAGATAAAGATAAGAGCCAGATTCTCGATATACTCCGTGAACGTTTGAAGTCAGAGGTCCATAATGGCAAGGTTAAGGGCAATCGCGCGGAAAGCATTCAAGGAATACTTGATCATTTTGGAACACTCCTCTCCGGTGATAAAGATGATGCATCCACAATTCTCACGAAAATAGTCGAACTGCGCAAAGGTATCGGCATCTATATCGACAAGCTTCACTACCTCAGCCATGGGATTAACCGCCCCCCGGCTGGCTCCCGAGCAGCGGATTTGGTGGAACTGAACTGGCAACTTCGACGATTTCTGCATGAAGAGATGAACCGCTCAGAAAAAGGGGAAGTAGAAAGCAAAACAGCGCTTGAAATGTCGATACGTGCAACCAAACTTGACAGACGCATCTATGAGTCTGGAACTGACAACTCCCAAGCCATGATCATCGAAAAGGAGGAGCTGCGCCCCCTTGCCCTTGAGATACGATATTTCTCAGGCCGTATGAATTCTATGCCCGCTCGGCCGATTTGGCATTCTGCACAAATACCTGTGGACTCAAATGCAGTGCTTTATTCAGGCTCAGCGAAATTGAAGGCATTGGTAGCAGCCTCTTGTCAATGCTTGGGGCTTGAAATCATTGCCGAACCGATAGGAGAGAACTATGCCGGTGCCCGCTGGCAGCAGTTGCAGAAGGCTTTAACTACGGTTTTTGACCTTCGGGTTAAGAAAGGCCAACAAATGTCTTCGGTTACTTACGAACTCGGCATAGCCCTGACGCTTGGAAAGCCGGTCGTCGTGCTGGTTTCGGAAGATCAGATCATACCTTTTGACGTCGACGTTAATCCGGTCGTCCTTACCGGAGGACCGGAAGATGATTCCACGCTGGCCTCTGCTATCGATCAGTCAGCAATCTGGACCTATCCGAGGTCCCGTGAAAATGCCTCCTTGAAAACACTGGAATATATCCTGTCAATGTATCAACGACCACAACAGAATATATATGTCGATCAAACACTCCGCATGCTCACCGATCTTCGAAAAACACCCGATTCACTTGCAATCTCGCAAACCCTTGTGAAGTTTTTTGACTATCTGAAAGACGGTGAAACGATGCTCATCTGTCCCCGCTGGTCACCAGTTTATGCCGAGGTAAACAATCCGCGGCTTTTCCACGTGATGCCATTTAAGCAAAAGTGGTCGGACAAGGTAACAGAAGTTACACGGGAAGTGAATGAAGCTGCTGGTGTAAAATACGTTCGCGGCGATGAAGTGGCTGAGCCCAATATTATTCGCTCGATCTGGGAGGAAATCGCGAAGGCTTCCTATGTACTCGCCGACCTAACCGGATTCAATGCCAATGTCGCACTCGAACTCGGCATCGCCCACACTCTCGGGAAAAAAGTACTCATGATGGGGCAAGGAGACCCTAAGGCGCATATCTTCCATTCCATTAGTAAGCTTCGCGTCATGAGTTACGATATCAAAGACATTGAAAAAACACTCGGGAAAAAGGTAACGAATTTTATTTTATCCAAGTAAGTCAATTACATTCATGATCGCGACAAGGAGGTTATCATGCTTTTTCAAATGCTCGACGAGGTTTGTAATCGGATCGAGAGGATGGATATCGCAGCAGAAGTGCCTCGGTTTGCCGCCCAGTTACGAAAAATGCGGCCAAGCCTTAAATCGGAGCTCAAGGCTCAGGGAATAGCAGTAGATCAACACGAAAAATCCTTTCTGGCTCTGAGCGCCGCCCAGATAACAGTCATTAAAGGCATTCCGGCTATTACCACCGAGATGAGCAAGGTGCTCCAGGCCGGTTCGGCCGAGCCGGCATATCGTTGCGTACTCGCTGCGAGCCTAGCGTATCTCGTACAGCCGCATGACCTCTTGCCGGATGACCTACCGGGAGGATACGGCTTCGTTGATGATTCACTGCTGCTGCACGAAGCTTGTGCGCTTTCCTGGGAGATTTCGGGGGACAAGGCGCGCGCCGATGAGAAGCGAAAGATATTCCAATTCATCTTCATATTTGTACCCGACGGAAAGCAACAACTGTTTCAGAACGCGATTAGCGGCTTGGCGATGACATTGAATATCATGCGTTCCCTCGATCCCATGCTGGCAGAGATGACGACCCAAACGCTGATCGCAAATCCTATGCAGCCGATTACGCCGCAGGGAGGGGCCGGAGCAGTGCCTGGTTCGTCTGCATTCGGTTCCCAATTTTCCAGTTATCCAAGCGGACCCAGGCCACAATATTCCTGGAGGGACGGCAATACCATGGGCGTCAATTTTCCTGGCGGCGGTGGTGTGGCGACAAACGGCAGGGATATCTTTGTTCTTTAATGCACTCTCGCGTTGATAGCATTGAGGTTTTCAATTCGGAGGTGAAAGTCACTATGGTGAGCTGTTTTTCTTTTAAGCATTCTGAATTCATCTCAGTGATGATGAATTCCCATAGTTCGCATTATCATTATGGAAAAAATCAAAGGTTTGCGATTTATGTAAAATTGCACCCACCATTCCGGGAAATCATACCATGAAAATATTTCTTGCTTTTTCATTTCGTCAAGAAGACAAGAGTCTAGTAAATTATGTTGAGCAACTGTTGGCCAGTCAGTACGTACACATCATAACGGGGGAACGTCTTGGCGGCGAACAACTAACTCCTGCAGTGCAGGCGCGAATTGATCAAGCTCATGTACTTGTAGGTCTGCTGACTCGTAGAGACCAGAAGATCGGAAGTGGCTGGACTACTCATCAGTGGGTTTTGGACGAGATAGCTTATGCCAGAGCACAGAAAAAGCGAGTTATTGCTCTCATAGAAGATGGAGTTGACGTGGGTGGAATGTATCAATCGCATGAGCACATAGTTTTCAAGAGAGACAATCTTTTAGACGCGCTCTTTATACTATCAGAACATATTGGTCAATGGAAGAATGAATTTGGACGTACAATCAAAGTCCAGATACTTCCAGAATCTCTGGCTAAAAAAGTCGGAATTGGCACATCGACTGTACTTTGTAAACACCGACTTTGTTACCAGGGGAAGTATACCGAATGGTGTACAGTAACGCCTGTCATGGAACCAGGGGGGACTTTCATTTACGTGGAGGGTGTACAGGATGAGCACCTTGTTCAAATCCTGGTAAAAGATAATAGCACGATATGGCAGTCTCCTGCGACGTCACAATGGATGTCGGTGAAATTAAGTCGCGGAGGTGCTGATTGATCAACCTTAGAATGAAACAAGAAACAATTTATAAAGGAAACGACTGGTGGCAATGGGCTATTTGGCTCGATGGGTCGAAAGACGAGCTTGATAAGGTTTCTCGTGTTGTTTATACACTGCATCCAACATTTCCAATTCCGGTACAATGTATAGATAATCGAAAAAATAATTTTCGGCTCGATTCTTCCGGCTGGGGTGAATTCGAGATATTCATTAAAATTGTTTACAAGGATGGGCAAGTCCGGAAACGCAGGCATTGGTTGAAACTTGAATACCATGAACCAGCTAAACGTAGAGATGTCATGCAAAAAGAAGAATCAGATGTGGACTCAGCGAAAAAGACGGTACTATTTCTATCAAGCACCGTGTCTGATGCAAATACTGCAGGGATTCTGCGTAGAATTCTGAGCAAACATAACATTCGCGTGACATCACCGGATGAAGTACCACTTGATATGCCGATGAGAAATTCGATTGAAAGAATGATCAATGATGCCGACATGGCTGTCTTTGTGATTTCCGGGCGGCCTAGCCTATGGATGAATCATGAGATAGAATTGACTCTGGCAAAAAAAGGGAGACCTGTTGTACCTGTTCTGATTGGAGAAGGAAGCGAATTGCCGCCCATTCTGAAAGAGTTCCAAGCGGTGAAAGTTAAGGATATTTCAGAGCTCGAATCTGTTGCAGAACAAATTATCAAAAAGTCCCTTCCAGTTAAATGAGGATTTTCAGGGGGAACGATATGTTAAAGCATAAAAGTTTCAGATAATAGTTCATTCTAATCATGATTCATTTAATTTAGAGTCAAAATTGAAAATAAAATCTTCATTAGTTATTCATCAAAAGATCGATCAATGGATCGGGCACGGATGGCTGACATCATCGGGGAGGAGAAGGGATTACTTCTTACCTCTTCCAAAATGCTCCAGACCTGCCAGAAAATAAAAATCGCATTTATTATTTGAAACTCAATTCAAGTTAATCCCAATAAAAGGAGGATATAATCATGCCAAAAAAAAAGGATCTCGCCCCAAAAGAAGACAAATTGGTGCCGGATGAAACTAGAGCCAAAACAAGCTTGGATGAGGCGTTTACAAAGATGTCTGAGCAGCTAAATGCTGCCGTTGCAAGCTTTCAGTTCCAAAACGTCCGAGATGTCGATATGGCCGCCCATACTGCAAGGGGATTGTATGCCAGCATGAAACAGCACGCCTCACAGGATGAGTTGCTTCTTATGAAAATTCTTAAAGATCTAATTTGCCTATTTACTCCGTTAACCCGGGCTATAGTTTTTCAGTTAGAAGGGCATTTTTTAAAAACCCGCGACGAGCTCGCGAAAGGGCTGGCCACCGTCAATGACGCCATGGCTACTGTTGACCAATATGCTCAACTTCCCGACGCAGAAAAGGAAATAATCCAAATATACAAATCGCTTTTTTCAGTCTTCCCAATCATCTTCAAGGGTTCTGATGCTTGCACTCGAGCGGAAATATTTGGTTACAAGGGGAATATCCCGCAGTACATAAATTTGTTAGGGGAAGCAGTAGCGGAGTTTCGCCAAGCAGACCAGCTTCCATCGAATCTCAACCCAATTTTTCTAACTCTAGTCGGATTTTGCACCAGTATTGCGGATCGCCTTGAGACCCGAGTCGAAGTGTTCAGCTCGGAGCAAGCGCAACACTACCTTACGACGACCGGAGATAAGATCTTCATTATTCATGGTCATGACGAAGCAAAGTGGCGCGAGCTACATGATCTACTGGAAGAGCAACTCAAACTGAAGACAATCGTGCTTAAAGAGGAGCCAGGAGCGGGCGCGACGTTAATCAACAAGTTCGAGGAATTCGCGTATGATTGTTGCTACGCTTTTGTACTCGTGACACCCGACGACTTCATCAAGAAAGAAGGCAAGAGTTATTTTCAAGCTCGGCCAAATGTTCTTTTCGAATTAGGATGGTTTTATGGTCATTTTGGTCGTGACCATGTTTGTATCGTCAAGAAAGGTGAAACCGAAATGCCATCGGATCTAAAGGGAATTCTGAGTATTGATTTTCACGAAAACATCTCCGAAGTTTTTCTGCAAATACAGAATGAGTTAAAGCGAGTCGGAGTCATCAAGCCAATTGACAAGAAGTGAGGGAACATTTAAGTTGCCTATCTATCACTATATTAAGAGCTTGGTCGTTATAAATTCAAAATTGTAAGCTCCGTCACTGGAGCCCCAAACAGTGGTACAAATATCATCGTGTCAGAGAAATAGTCGTTGCTGAATCATTCCATATCTTGAAGGATATTTATCTTATAAAACTCCAGCTATTAAAGTTATTGCCGTATGCCTAGGATTAATAATTGCTATTATTGCTGGCGTTGTAGCCCTATGTAAATTTCAGGAGTACTGGATTGAATATTGAACAATATGTAAACTGCTACATCACAAGAAACATCTGTTCCTCATGCAAACTGAGCCTAACAATGTTGAATCCACTTTCCAGTTATTTGTTCAAAGTGTAGAGTCATTTGCCTCTACCTAGAATACAAAATGATCACAGCTATTTTAAATGCAAAAAAAGGAGGTAAAGAATGGCTAAGAAAACAGTTTTTATCAGTTACGATTATGAAAATGACAGCCGCTACAAAAACATGCTTGTAGCATGGGATGCGAACAAGGAGTTTGATTTTTCCTTCTACGATGCATCAGTTGATGTGTCTGTAGATAGCAACGATGCTGCCGTGATAAAGCGTGTCATCTCTGCCCGCATCAGTAACGTTACATGCTTTCTTTGTATCGTTGGGGAAGAAACATACAAAAGTAAATGGATTGAATGGGAAATCAATAAAGCCGTTGACCTAAAGAAAAAGATAATTGCCGTAAAGACAGCAAAAGATAATACAACTCCGGCGGGTCTGTATGGGGTTGGGGCAACTTGGGCGCTTTCATTCACATTTGAAGCAATAAAAAAAGCCCTAGATGATGCATAACACTAAAAAATTTCCCAATATATTTCTTCAGTTACACCACGCAAGAATCCGGGAGCTATCGCCAGGTTGTTGATTGATAGGCGCAATAAATTTCAGGGACCGCTTAAATAGAAGTCACTAACATGCACTGTTTTTATTGACCTAATTCACACTTAACATACTAAACAAAGTGCTTGGATAATTTATTCGTGAATAAATCATAAAAGGAGGAATGCATGGCAAAGGAAAAGAACTGGACCATACTGGTTTACATGGCAGGGGACAACAACCTGGATGCTGCAGGGGTCGTTGATCTCATGGAAATGAAGCAAGTCGGATCAACCAACCTGATGAACGTGATCGTACAGTTCGACCGGCAGGGAAAAGACACAGCCACAAAACGCTATCAAATCCGCAAGGGAGGCACCTTGGCCAATGATGTGGTCGCAAGTCTCGGCGAGACGAATATGGGAGATCCAAATGTTCTAGAGGACTTTGTGACCTGGGGCGCAAAAAACTATCCGGCGAAGCACTACCTACTGGTGCTGTGGAACCATGGAGCGGGGTGGGATGACTCCAATCTTTACGAAGGCGACGTCTTCAGCGACACCACGCCGCCTGTTTCACGCAAAAAGAAATTGCTTGCTTCGGGCCGTACCGTTGCTAGAGGCATCAAGCCTTTACCTTTCATGCAGACGAGAGCCGCCCTCTCCCACAATAGCCGCGCGCTGTTCCGCACTTCTGTGGAAAAGGCCATGAAAAGCAGGGCCATAGCCTTCGATGATCAGGCGCAGGACTTCCTCGACAATATTGAGCTCAAACAGGTCATGACGCGGATAAAGAAGGGCCTGAAGCGCAGCATCGACATCCTGGGAATGGATGCCTGCCTCATGAGCATGACAGAGGTGGTCTACCAGATAAGAGATACGGCAAATTACTCCGTGGCTTCTGAAGAAACTGAGCCGGGAGACGGCTGGCCTTATGACCGCATTCTGAAAGCTCTGGCTGCTGACCCGGGCATGACCCCAGAGAACTTTTCGAAGCTCATCGTGACCCAATATATTGATTCGTACAAATCCGGCGACAACGTCACCCAGTCCGCCGTGCGGTTTGCCAATCTGAATGCACTCACAGGCGCTATAAGCAATCTTGGCGAATCTCTTTTAAAAACAATAGCCGATCCATCCCAGTGTGTCGCGATCATGACCGCCCGCGCTAAAGTCCAGAAATACAGCCGTCCCTATGACGAATACTGCGATTTGCTCGATCTGTGCAGCCTCCTGGAGATCAGTTCAACCGATGGCCAGGTTCGCACGGCCTGCGGCGCTGTCAAGACATCGGTAATGGACGCAATCGTCGTTTCGGGATGCAAAGGTTCCGCCGTAAGCAAATCACACGGGCTTTCCATCTATTTCCCAAAGCACCGTCTATCACCACTTTACAAGACGCTGGATTTCACCAAAGCCAGTGCCTGGGATAAGTTCCTAGAGGCTTACATTTCATGCCTAGGCCGATAATAGTGGTTCCAATCGCCAGGTGCTGCCAGAAGCGGCATCAACGAAAAATCGGGAGGGAATCATGCCTAAGCTGTTAGTCAGAGGTGAGCGGAGCGAAGAAATAACCGACAAAGAAGAGCGCCGGGCGGAGGGAATTCTGAAGGTCAAATGCAGGGCTTCCGTCCGCATCGCAACCAGCCGTGAGGCAGAAGGACGGCCAATAGCAATCGATGTCAAAGATAGCGATGTTGTTGCCCTTGAACTGGAGGGCGGGTTCAAATTATGGATCCGTGGCAATGACTTCCAAAAGGAATTTGGTCCCAAGACAAAGCGCGGAGCCAAATCCGATGAATGGGAACTGAGCCCGGAGTTGGTACTAGGCAGCCAGACCCGCGGGATCGGCAGCTGGATACTGAAAGGACTAGAAATTTTCGACGTCAATGTAACCGGTACTGTGGCCAAGGAAATGGCGCGTTATGTGGAAAGCAAGCTGGACCAAAAACCCGGCCTTTATGCGGTGAATCTAGGCGAAAAATACGAACTCAATCCTCTTCCCTCCCATCTGCCCACCGATAAACCATTGCTTATCTTCCTTCACGGCACCGCCTCAAGCACCTCGGGCAGCTTTGGACAACTCTGGCAAAATCGTAAGACGCGGGAGCTACTGCAGGGCCGCTACAACGGCAACGCATTCGCATTCGAGCACCGCACGCTGACGGAGAGCCCGATCCAGAACGCCATCGATCTGGCCAAAGCGCTGCCCGACAAGGCCACGCTCCATTTTGTTTCCCATTCCCGCGGGGGGCTCGTCGGTGAACTTCTGTGCCGCGGCCAGCGCACCGAAGGCCGTGATCCTTTCGAACGCCGTGAATTAGAGTCCCTCACGCGTGCCGCCAATGAAAAAGCCGACCCGGACGGAGAAGCGCTTGCCAAAGCGTTTACGGATCTGAACGGCATTCTCAAGCGCAAGCACATAAAGGTGGAGCGCTTCGTTCGTGTCGCATGTCCCTCCCGGGGAACGACGCTGGCATCGGAACGTCTTGATAGATGGTTTTCGGTTATCCTGAACCTCTTCGGCCAGGTCCCCTTAATCAACGGAAATCCTCTCTTTGAGGCGTTGAAAGATTTTCTCCTTGCATTGGTGAGAGAGCATACCAAACCGAAGGATCTTCCCGGCCTGGCAGCCATGATGCCGGACTCCCCGATCGTCAGGATACTCAACCTGCCCGACGTAAACGTGGATGCGGACCTTTCGGTAATCTCCGGCGACAGTGAAGGCGAGAGAATCTGGGGCAGGCTCAAGCTTCTCATCCCCGATCTCTTTTTCGGAGGAGACAACGATCTGGTCGTGAACACCGGTTCCATGTATGGAGGTGCCAATCGCAAGCCGGGAGCCCGCTTCTTTCTCGACCAGGGAGAGGGAGTCAACCATTTCAATTATTTTGCCAATGAAAAGACTGCGATGATGATAACGGAAGGCCTCACGCGGCCCGAAGGCTGGGAGGCAGGATTCATCCCCATTGAGAAGGCACGCCAGGAGGTCCCCCTCCGCTCGGCACCCAGTCGGGGCGGACCTCAGCCGGTGGTCATTATCATACCAGGCATCATGGGTAGTCACCTGGCCGCGGATGGCGACCGAATCTGGCTCAACCTGGTCCGCATAGCCTTCGGCGGCTTAAGCCATCTTGCGATCGATGCCGCCCGCATCGAGCCCCAGAATCTCATTTATAGGGCCTATGGCAACCTCGTTGATTACCTGAAAGCTTCCCACACGGTCAGAACCTTCCCTTACGACTGGCGCCTTTCCATACGAGAGGCCGCAAAGCGGCTTGCCGACGCAGTCAATAGCGAACTTGCTTCCGCGGAGAAAGACAACCAACCGGTTCGCCTTCTGGCCCATTCCATGGGCGGCCTGGTGGCCCGCGCGATGATCGTAAATCATCCCGAGGTATGGCAGCGCATATGCCGACACACCGGCGGTCGGCTCGTGATGCTTGGCACGCCCAACTTGGGATCGCATGAGATCGTGCGGCTCCTCGTCGGCCAGTCGGAAATCCTTCACAACCTGGCCTTGCTCGATATCACCAACAGCAAGAAAGGGCTTCTGGAAATCATTTCCAGATATCCGGGGATTCTGGAGATGCTGCCGGAAGAGCAAGGGAATAATTATTTCAGCGCCGCCTTCTGGGACGGGCTGAAAACCTCAGACCAGCATGGAGACTGGGCGCTTCCCGAACAGGATCGACTGCAAGACGCGGCAAAGTGCCGGCAGGCAATTACCGGGAAAGCCTTGGATGCGGACCGTGTCCTTTACGTCGCCGGCTGCGCCCGCGCGACGCCATGCGGATATCGGATTATCAGCGGCGATGATAGGAAAAAAAAAATCGAATTCCAGGCAACGGCCCGCGGTGACGGCCGGGTACCCTGGGACACGGGAATACCGGCGGAAGTTAAAAGGTGGTATATGGAGGACGTCGAGCATGGCGACCTCGCCGACCATGAGCCTGCTTTTCCCGCCCTGCTGGAGCTCCTTCAGTCCGGCCAGACAAAGCGGCTGAGCAGCACAGAGCCGGCTGCCGCCCGCGGCGTTACGGAAATCTTCAGGATGTCCCCGACAGCGATTCCCATGGTGCCTGACGAAGAGGCCCTTACGGCCGTCGTTATCGGCTCCCATCGGCGTGAGAAAACCAAAAGCCACGCTGCGAAAATCAAGGTCTCGATCACCCACGGAGATCTCGGGTACGTACGTCACGCCGTGGCGGTGGGACATTACCAGGGGGATACCATTGTCGGCGCGGAAAAATACCTGGACAGAAAACTCAACAAAAGGCTCAGCAATTTCCAGCGGTTCGAGCTCTATCCCGGGCAGTTGGGCAGCAACGCGGTCTTAATCAATCCGGACCCCTATGCCAAACCCGGCGGCGCACTCATTATCGGCCTTGGAAAAGTGGGCGAACTAAGTCCGGCAGCGCTCGCCACTAGCTTTGCCCGCGCGCTCTCGGCGTATGTCCTTGAAATCGCCGAGAGCTCAAATGAACGATTTCACTCCGCCCAAGGAGTGCCGCGATCGGCCAAAATCACGTCCCTGCTTATCGGAACTGGAGCCGGAGGCATCACGGTTGAGGAATCAGTCAACGCCATTCTGCGGGGTGCGCTGAAGGTGAGCGACCTCCTACAGGATACGGGCCGTAACAATGATGTAAGCATTGAAGAGTTGGAATTCGTTGAGTTGTGGCAGGATGTTGCCATCCAGGCGGGAAGAGCCCTGGAAAAGGTCAAAGACGATCCCGGGCTTCGGGATTATTTCAACTTCGATCTGCACGTTCGGGAAAGCACGGGAGGCCTGCAGCGCGTAAACCGGGAAGATGATCCCGAATGGTGGCACCGGCTGCAAATCCTTGCCGATAAAAACGGGGAACTGCGCTTCAACGCCGTCACCGGAAGTGCGCGAACCGAGGTGAGTCTCCTCCCTACGCAGCGCACACTGGTGGATCAATTCGTCGAGCAGGCGGTAGCCACCACCTCCAACAGTAGCGAGACGTCGAGGACACTCTTTGAGCTCCTGCTTCCCAACCGCCTCAAGGAGCAGGCGGCCAATCGCCTTAAAATGGTCCTCCTTCTCAATGAGGAATCGGCACGATACCCCTGGGAGCTTCTTGACGATCGTCTGGCTGGTTCAAGCCGGCCTTCTGCCGTCGAATCGGGCGTCATCCGGCAGTTGGAGGCGAGCGAATTCCGGGAGAAGGTGCATATGGCCATAGACAATTCCATCTGCGTCGTGGGCGATCCGATATCGAATTTCACGCCCCTTCCCGGCGCGGAGGCAGAGGCGCAGCTCGTGGCCGATCAGTTCGCTGCACAGGGATTCAAAGTGGAGCGGCGGATTCGTTCCGATGCCATGTCCATTGTCACGGCGCTCCATGCCAGGGCATACCGCATCCTGCATCTTGCGGGCCATGGCATCCACGACGAACTGCTTGACAGCACCCATAAGACGGCATGCGAGATATGCGGACAATCTATGCCGGTCGCGAAGCCAACCAAGGTCAGCGGCATGATCATCGGGAAGAACATCTTTCTAACTCCAGCTGACGTCAATCAGATGCGCCAGGTGCCGGAACTTGTTTTCATCAACTGCTGCCATTTGGGAAGAACCGATACAGAAGAAGAGGAGAAACTCCGCAAGGACCGTCACAAACTGGCGGCAAACGTTGCCGCACAATTCATCCGCATGGGCGTGAGGGCAGTGGTGGCTGCCGGATGGGCTGTTGAGGACGAGGCGGCAAAAACCTTTGCCCGGGAATTTTACGCGGCCATGCTCAATGACACCCAGTTTGGCGAGGCTGTCCGCATGGCACGCAGCGAAACTTACGACCGCTATCCCGGCGTCAACACTTGGGGAGCCTATCAGTGTTATGGAGATCCCGATTACCGGCTGAGAGTTTCGGATCATAGAAGGAACATTCCCAGCATAGGAAAATCCTATGTCTCCCCCGCGGAGATGACCGTGGAGCTGAGGAATATATCCAGCAAAACACAGGGGGCCGGATACGATCGCATACAGGAATTAAAAGAGGAACTCGATGGCATACTCAAAAGAAGCGATCCATCATGGCTGAGTTGTGCGGATGTGGCCAGCGCACTGGGTCTCGCCTATGGAGAGCTCGGAGACTTCGAAAAGGCGGTCGGGCATCTCGACAAAGCGTTGGAGGCGAACAAGGCGGAGCTTTCGATCCGGGCCGTCGAGCAACGGGCGAACTTCAAGTGCAGGTGGGCCGTAAGTCTGTCTCAGGCCGGGCTTAAAGGTCCTGGCGGGCGTAAACCGGACAATATGATCAAAGAAGCGATCAGCGAACTCAACTGCCTTAAATCCTTCGCCCCCACCGAAGAACGTTGGAACATGCTTGGAAGCGCTTACAAACGTTGTGCGCTTATTGCATCCACAGGTGCTGAACGCAAGAAAGCACTGGCGTTAACGACGGACTACTATAAAAAAGCCCATGAACTAGTATATTCCGGTGGCAAGGGCAAGGTCGATCCCTATCCCTTGCTCAACTGGCTCACGGGTGAAATCCTCGGTGCCTGGCACGGTGCGAGACAGAGGGAAGTCCTTCCGAAGATCGATGCATGGTGTAAGAAGGCGGAAGCGATAGCCGATGCAAAAGATAAGGTGGATCCGGATTTCTGGAACAGCTTGGCAATTTCAGATGCGCGCTTGGTATGCGCATTGGTCCATGATAATTTGGGAAAAGACATTGAGACCATTTACGACGGCTACAAACGGGCCAAGGAGCGTGGAGCCAGTCCTCTCCAGTTCAGTTCTGTTCTTGAAAACCTCGATTTCGTGATCCAACTGATCTCGACCGCGTCGAAGAAGAAGAAGCTTCAAGCACTGCTCAAGGCCCTGCAGGAATTGAAAGAAAAGCTCGTAGTCCTTGGCGGACAATGAGTTGGCCTTGTGCTTGGCGAGCATAGGCTGACCCACGTGCAAGGAAAGATCGCAATAATCATAAATTACTTGGGCTAGAAGTTCCCATTGGGATTCAATTTACAAACAATAATAAATTAAAAGGAATTCACGAGAGAGTAGAATTAATAAAACTATCTATATTTAAAAAAGGAGGAAAAAATGAGCACAAGGGCAAAAGTTTGTATTGACCGCATTCTCCCCCGGGACTTGAGGCGTATGCAACCAACCGTAAGAACTCGCGGCGGCCGTACACGTGCAATAGCTCCGATCGGCAAGACGTGGATGAATGGCACGACGCTGCGCGTGCGCTTCATGGGAGGCACCGAAACCGAGCAGTCAACGGCACGGGAGCAAGCGGACTGGTGGCAGCAGGTTGCCAACCTCAAATTTGATTTCAACAACGCTTCCGACGCGGAGATACGGATCACATTCGATCCCAACGACGGCGCCTGGTCTTACGTCGGCACGGACTGCCGCAACATTCCGCTGGACCAGGCGACCATGAATCTCGGCTTCCTTGATGGCGGCACTGCCGCCCACGAATTCGGGCACGCCATAGGCCTGGCCCATGAACACCAAAGTCCCTTCGGAGGCATCCAGTGGAATGAACCGGTAGTAATCGCCGAAGCGGCAAAATCGCCCAATTTCTGGGACGAGGAAATGACTCGGCATAACATCCTTCGCAAGTACAGCGCGGATCAGATCAACGGCACCGCCTTCGACCCTGATTCAATCATGCTCTATTTTTTCCCGGCCTCTTGGACCTTGAACGGCGTCAGCACCAAGGCCAACGATGTGCTCTCCCGTCTGGACAAGGAGTTCATCGCCGGCGCCAAGATGTATCCCAAGACGGGTACTACTATTCCTGATGCAACCGAACTCAAGGTTAACGCACGGCAACGCACCCGTGCCTCGATCGGCCAGATTGGCGAAGAAGATCTCTTCAAGTTCACCGTGGAGGCCGATGGCCTCTACGTCATCGACACGCAGGGACCGACCGATGTCGTCATGAAACTCTTCGGCCCTGGCAGTCCTACGGCACTCATTGCCGAAGACGACGACAGCGGCATCGCCACCAACGCGCGCATTGCCGCCAATCTGATTGCCGGCCTGTACTTCGTACAGGTTCGGCACTACAACCGTGAAAGCGGCAAGGGAGACTATTCAATAAAGGTCCGCAAGATGTGAAAGGAAGATCACCCAAACAAGCGAAGCTATAGGTTGTGGAATATCTAATAATTCAATCCCAAAACCAGAATAATCAAGGAACTCAAACTCATAGCAAATAGGATTCGCAGTTAAAGCGATATCTTTAATGACAACTGTCGAGTCTTTTTTCTAATACTGAAATGTTGTAAGATGAATTAACCTATCCTTTTAAATTTAGGAGCGGCAATAAAAGTGGAGGTTAGTTCCTCATGTACCAACCAAAACCGATCGATACATCAAGAATTGAATTGTCTGACGATCTTCACGGGTTGATCGAATTACTTGCTGAAAATGCGCATGACAACTGGGCTCTTAAACGTATTCGTGAAGGGTGGACCTTGGGACCGAACCGGGATGATGCGGCAAAAAAGCACCCTGATCTTATACCTTATAAAGACTTGCCGGAGTCCGAAAAAGATTATGATCGTAAAATGGCAATAGAAACCATCAAGGTAATGATTGTGTCAGGATATCGCGTAGGAAAATATTAAACCTGCATTTTTGAGTAAAAGGCGAGGACGAATTGTAATATTTCAATTTTAGAAGAGAATTGCTTGCTGCCACCAGGAGATTGCTCATAGAGAGGATCTGAAAGTTCATGTATGTTTTGTCTCTGAATCGAACCATAGTTAACAATTTCTAGCGGGCATGGAGTCAGGTCTTTCATTATCACTTTTTCTTTTGCCTTCATGTCTGATGTTCGCAAAGAAATCGTCCATCAAGTATTGATTGTCATAATGCAAGACCTGATCTCATTGTTTTTTGATTATGCAGAAAACCCTCTCGAAGTAGAAGCCTATTAGTTAATTTATAAGGAGAAAACACATGCCAAAACAAATTTTCCTAAGTGATTTTCACATGGGGCCTGATTGGCCGCTAGGTTCAGGATCATATCCATATGAATGGTTAAAAAAGTAAAACGCAGATACGTGTGCAAATATTATTAATCATTTAGCTGATGATCAGGAAATAGAAACGATCTATTTAATTGGGAGATAACTTTATATGGGCTTTAAAATAGGAATCGGCAGAGATGATGTGACTGGACCTTGCCTGGAAATCGGCTTCATGGGAATGTCAAGATTCTGCCAAACTGGCAAAGGAATTCATACCAGACTTCATAGTCGTGCTTTTGTCATTGAAGATTTGGCAAATAAAAAAAATATAGCCATTGTTTGTGCCGATCTGGGAGCATGTACTCTGGCAGTAAAAGACCAAGTAGTAAAAAAGTTGAAAGATTCGGGCCCCTTGGATCAGGATAAACAACCGTTATTTAATGACAACAACGTAATGATTACGGCAACCCATACTCATAGTGGTCCTGGCGGTTATTCCCATTATCTGGCTTATAATGCATCCATAAGAGGTTTCAACCAACAAAACTTTGAGCAAATTGTCAAAGGCATCTTTGGCTCGATTATAAAAGCTTATCACAACAAACAACCAGGGAAAATCTTCGTTCACTCGGCAGATCTAGATGAATGCGGAGGCATCCGTTCAATAGGTGCTTACAAGATGAATCCTGAAGTTACAGACAAGGAATTGACCGAAGATATGGTCGTGGAACCACTTTATAAAAAGATGACCTTACTAAAATTCATGAATGATCAAGGTGAGAGCATTGGCACCATTAATTGGTTTGCCCTTCATCCAACCAATATGGGAGAACTAAATAAGCTCATTTCCGGTGACAACAAGGGTTATGCAGAACAATTATTTGAAAAATCTACTGGTGTCATGGCTGCATTTGCCAATAGCTGTTGCGGAGATATATCTCCAAACTCCTGGAAGGATGACCAGGGGATAAAATTCAAAAGACCCGATGGAAAAACCGATGCCCTTCGTACTGAAATTTTTGCCAAGAAACAATTTAAAAAAGCTCTAGATCTTTATGACATGGCCAATAAAGAAATCACCGGAAACATTGACTACCGGCATGAATATTGTGACATGAGTGATTGTCTTATAGACGGGACAGACCGCAAAACCTGGCCGCCCGCCTTGGGATTTGGCATGGTGAACGGCAGCCAAGAGGACTCCACTGGCATGAAATTAAAAGAATGGGGAGAGGGAACAACTAAAAATAATATTACGCACCATCCAGAACGGTTTAAAAAACTAGTAAAAATCGCTACCTCAATATTTCAAGTTTATTGGCAACAACCCATTGATCCAGCCATTGAGAAAGGACATGGGAATAAGGCGATTTTATTTCCCTTAAGTCAATTAACCTATAAGAATTATCCTATTGCACCAACTGTTCTTCCCTTGCAAATCGTCCGGATCGGGACTTTGCTGCTTGTGGGTCATCCGGGAGAGTTAACCACCGTCGCCGGAATCAGGATCAGAAAAGCTTTAGGCCAAATTTGGGGATCTTCAGATGGCATTGATGATATTGTCATCGCCTGTTATGCCAATGCCTTCAGCAGCTATACAACAACCCCGGAAGAGTATGCCGTTCAACAATATGAAGGAGCATCAACCTTATTTGGTCCCTGGCAACTCGATGCCTATATTCAAGAATATTGCCAAATGGCTCAAGCACTTCGGGAAGGAAAGGAAATCGAACCTGGTCCTTCTCCAAAAACGATTCCGGATGAATCAATAAAAAAGATTCCTTCAGTTTGGGCAAGACCGGATGAAGAATTACCGGGATTGAAATTTGGAGAATTTGATGAAATACCAAAGTCAAATTATAAAATGGGCGAGACGGTTAGAATATCATTTCTTGGTGGTCATTTAAATCGCAGCCAAAACCTCTCTAATTCTTATTTTAAAATCGAGATATGGGAGAATACCGGTTGGCAAAGGGTTTATGCTGATGATGATTTTTGCACTCAATTGATTTGGGACCTAAGAGGCACGGCTTCAATTATTACCATCGAATGGATCATCCCAAAAGAGGCCTGCCCGGGGAAATATCGAATCGTTTTTGAAGGTCCATTAAAGAAGCTTGTGGGCGCGGAAATTGAAAAACTGCAGGTTTCATCTGATTCTTTTCAAGTATCGTAAAATGTAAGACCTTACCCCAGTGTTCCTTTCACCGGTTTTCATGACCTGGGTGGAAGCCTGCAATAAAAAAGCGGGGCTTTGCACATTTCCTCCTTCCTTCGCGACAATGCGGAAGGACTATGCGAGGGAGTTGGATAAGAAGTCCGCTTTTTTTGAAAAAAAATTGGATTTGAATATAATGTGACCAGAGGAAATTTGAATATTTTCAGCTATCCGATGCCCACAGGATGATCAACATCCAAGCAGAACCTGAAGCGGACGTATCATGCCTGTTCTGCTTATGTGTGTTGTTTGGCAGTCGCCGTGGGCCTGGAGGTATAAGATGATGAGTAAGCGAACTCAAGTCGAACAATCGTCTGTTATCCGCCCTGATTCCATTCATACGCTGGCGATCGCAGCAATAATTGGTGCTCTCCTGTTTATCGGGCCGCTGGCTGCCCAAAGCAAGAAGAAGCCCGCCGGCTACCCTGGCCTGCCGAGCGAGACCCCGCAGAAATTCTCTGAGGTCACCGAGAGCTTCGACTACGTCAAGCGCGACGTCATGATCCCCATGCGGGACAAGGTAAAGCTGCACACGGTCATTATCGTGCCAAAGGGAGCCAAGAACGCTCCCATCCTGCTCACGCGTACTCCCTACGACGCCAGTGCATTGACCAGCCACGCTGAAAGCTCCCACCTGGGCCCGATCCTGCAGGGCTACGACAATGTGACCGACGTCATCATC
>Ga0307380_10001997_pt1 | contig 29281 bp, 26 predicted proteins | sample UN3MG_FD_202239 | JGI IMG/M metagenome (GOLD analysis project Ga0307380, IMG submission 202239) | Soil microbial communities from Risofladan, Vaasa, Finland - UN-3 | ecosystem: Environmental > Terrestrial > Soil > Coastal area > Acid sulfate soil | place: Finland: Risofladan, Vaasa | collected... | reverse complement strand
AGCAGCCTGTGTGCGCCGTTTTGAAACGCCCACTCCTCTGAACCATGGGAGGGCACAGTCAAAAAAAGATATCTCCATGTTCGGCTTGAGATTAATTTCAAAGAGCTAAAGTGTTACCGAAATTCTAATGTTCAAAATTCAAAACAACCCGAAGCTGAGTAGCTCTTGGCAAAGTTCTTTTCGTTTGGAGCATTGGAATTTTGGTCATTAGAAAATTATTTCGGATTTCGCATTTTCTTTCTTAGATCGTGCCTCATCGGTTTGAGGCGGAGCTTCGCTAGTGATAGCATAATTGTTTGGTCATGGACCGCTGTATTTTGAGTAACAGAGGATAGTGCAAAGATGGGTATGTGTCAAGGATACAGGCACAATGGATACAGGCACAATGGGGTGATCACAAGATGGGTATCACGAGGTTGGCGAATTCAGACATTGAACAGCCATAGGTTTGTGACGAAGACAGATCGACCGTTGCGTGACGACACCCTTTTGCTCAACAAAAAACATGAGTTAAACGGAGGTCTGGCCCTCGGGCGCGTCGCCAGCGGAAAGTATGCGAAACCGGCTATGATAGTGATGGAGGTGCACCAAGGCTCGGGCCGCCCTCTCGAATGAAGGATAGGCCGGAATGCCGGCCTCGCAGAGCTGGGCCCTCAGTGTAGAACCTTTGCTGGCCAGATCTGGATCACCGCCTTCCGAGTCCACGATGAAGACCGTCGGTTTTCTAAGCCGATTCCCGCCAATACAGTCTATGAGCGCTGCAGTTGAGCCCGGAATATCGGGCACGTGGAAAGCTTTTCGCGGAATCAAACGATCCACGATGACCATGTCGATGTGAGGATCGCTACAGGCTATCTCGAGCACCTCAGCGAGACAGGCATGGTCTTGAAGGGTCGCCCACAGGTCGAGGGGATTTCCTGCGATGCTTCCTGCCGCAGGGACGATCCGGCGAAGCTTTCCCATATTTGCATCGGAGAGAGAGGGAACAGTAAGCCCCTCACGAATGGACGTGTCAGCATGGAGCACGCTGTTTCCCCCGCCCCCACCTACAAGAAAGGTCCCATTCCCGCAAGGCTCCTGCAAATGGGAGAAGGCAAGGATGGCGTCCACCCATTCGTTCATGGATAGCGCTCGAATCACCCCTGTTTGACGGGTAAAGGCCTCCCATACCCTCTGCTCCCCGGCCAGGCTTCCGGTGTGGGAAGCGACTGTGGAGGCCCCAGCCCGGGTATTTCCCCCTTTTAAAAGGATGATAGGTTTATGGCGGTTAATGTCTTTGACGAGATGCAACAGACGCTTGGCGTCGCGAACGCTCTCGAGGTACAGGGCGATGAGGCGGATGCCCTCGTCCTCAGCCATATATTCGAGGTAGTCAGTGCTGTCCAATACCGTGGCATTTCCGATACTTGCTGCTTTATTGACACCGATGCCGAGGGAGCACGTATATTCGGTAAGTCGCTGAGTGAGCCCACCACTTTGGGAGATGATACCAAGGTGGCCGGCACGGCCTGGTATGGCACCCCACGCGGTCAGCCCTGCAGAGGGGCAATAGGGACCCATGCAGTTAGGGCCCATGATCAGGAGGCCCATTTTCCTGGCGATAGCAGCTAATCGTTCCTCGAGCGCCTTACCCTCTTCGGAGCCAGTTTCGCTAAAACCAGCCGAGAGAATGTGTATATATTTCAGTCCATTCTGGCCGCATTCCTCGAGCACCAAGGGAACCTGAACGGCGGGTATGCAAACAATAACAAGCTCCGGTGCCTCAGGCAGAGAGGTCAGACTCGGATAAGACCGCAGACCTCGAATCGCCGTGGCCTTGGGATTGATGGGATAGAGGGGCCCTGGAAAGCCGCTATCCAGAAGACGGTCCAGGAAGCTTGTCCCGCTAAGGCTAGAAGCTCCCCTGGAAACGCCGACTATGGCGATGCTTCTCGGGGCAAAAAACGGTGTCAAATCAGGTCTCGACTGGTGCATATTCTTCTACCTTCAATGGCCTTTCTCACGTTGCCGCCAATTTCCCGGCATGGTCGCTTGCGGATTCAATTGGCTCAGAAGCGGTTGCGGTGATACTTGATAGGCAAGGCTATACGGAACCATGTTGTCCTTGAGGGATGGTAGCATAGGGAAAAGGCAGTTGGGTGTCAATGTAAACGGTATCGAAAGATAAGGCCAGAAAGAACTAAAGCCTCGAAACACTTATAGGCTATGAGGTTGAGGCTTGTCCGGCCTGTGTGCTTACCAATGTGCGACAGCAGTCCTCATGAAGGGACTGCTGTTTTGAAATTGGGCTCAAGGGTAAACCTTCCTCTTGCATAGACCTCCCGCCTGTTTGCGCTTGACATAAGGATATGCCTTACCTATATTCCCGAAAAAATGTCTATGTGCTACTATATGACTGAGAGGGATAGAAAAGGGGCTACCGCCCATGTACAATAGCAGTGATCTAAAGAAGGGTCTAAAGATCCAGATCGATGAAGAGCCTTATGTGGTTATCGATTTTCAGTTCTCCAAGCCGGGAAAGGGCCAATCCCTTTACCGTTGCAAACTCAGGAATATGATCACCGGGGTGATTATCGATCGCACCTACCGGTCCGGAGACGCCTTTGAGCCCGCCAATCTGGAACAACGGAAGATGCAGTACCTTTACAACCAGGACAGGGTCTTCTATTTCATGGATGTAGAAACCTACGAACAATCCTCCCTTAATGAAGACCAGGTGGGAGAAGCGAAGAATTTCCTCATTGACAACCTGCAGGTAGAAATACTTTTGTTTGATAATAGGCCTATCGGGATCACGCTGCCCAATTTTGTTGATCTCACGGTAACCAGGGCGGACCCGTGGGTGAAGGGCGATTCGGTATCCGGCAACAGCAAGCCTGTCACCCTGGAAACGGGATATGCCCTGCGCGTCCCCCCTTTTATTGAGGAAGGGACCAAGATAACCATTGACACGAGAACCGGGGAGTATGTCACCCGGGTCAAATAATGGCGACTCATTCAACGGGCAAGAGCAAAGACTGGCCGCCAAGAAGTCCTACCTCTGGTTGCGAGCCAGGATTATCCAGGCCATACGGCTTTTTTTCATTGAAAAGGGGTACCTTGAAGTCGAGACCCCTCACCTGATACCTGCTCCTGCCCCCGAGCTCCACATCGATGCCATCAGTGCAAGCAAAGCCTTTCTCCATACCTCCCCTGAACTGTGTATGAAGCGGCTCCTCTCAGCAGGCTATCCGAAATTGTTTCAGATTTGCAGGTGCTTTCGCCAAGGCGAGCGAGGGGAAAATCATCTGCCCGAATTCACCATCCTCGAATGGTACCGTGCAGGGATCGACTACCGTGAGCTTATGGATGAGGTGGAAGAGATGATCCTCTTTGTTTCGCACCGCCTTGGGTTTGGAGAGAGTATCGACTTCCAGGGGCACGCCGTTGACCTGAAGAGCCCGTGGCATAGCATTTCAGTTAGAGAGGCCTTTCAGCGCTATGCCTCCATGTCCATGGAAAGCTCCATGGAGTCTGGTCGGTTTGACGAGGCAATGGTGCAGGAGATAGAACCCAATCTGGGCGTACCCAAACCGACCTTCCTCTATGATTATCCCGCATCCCTTGCCGCCCTCGCACGCCTAAAACAGGATGACCCCGCGTATGCCGAACGGTTTGAGCTGTATATGGCGGGCCTGGAGGTTGCCAACGCCTTTACGGAGCTGACCGATGTTCGTGAACAGAGGGAGAGGTTTGAAAGTGAGCGAGAAAGACGCCGGCAACAGGGCAAAACGGTGTATCCTCTGCCCGAGAAATTCCTCAGGTCCCTGCACCACATGCCACAATCTGCGGGGATCGCCCTCGGTGTGGATCGGCTGGTCATGCTATTTGCCGGCCAACCCTGCATAGATCAGGTGGTCTCTTTCACACCGGAAGAACTTTAAAAACCGCACGTTTCACGTTTCTTTATTATCACCCATGGGCAGTCGTATCTGAATTCTCAAACCCTCCGGAGCATTTTCGGCTTCAATGGTCCCGCCATGCCGTTCAATTATCTTTCTCGTGATTGCCAGACCCAGTCCTGATCCGGCTACATGGGCTCGTTCGGTCCGATAGAAGGGCTCGAAGATCCCGGTCAAATCCTCTGCGGAAAGGGCCTGGAAGGAATTTGTGACGTCGATTTGAACACAATCGCCCTCCGTTTGCATAGTAACGATAATACCGCCCCCCTCTGCAGTGAACTTGACGGCGTTGTCGAGGATGTTTGAGAGCGCCGTTCGAAGCGCATCCCTGTCCCCGATAAGGGGCGGGGCGAGCGACAAATCCGTCATAAGGTGCAAACTCCTGCGGCTTATGGAGGGCTTGAACCGTTCAACGAGCTCGTGTATCAGGTCAGAGGGATTGAAGGGCTCACGTTTCAGGGATGCCTCCTGGATATCCAGCCTTGAGAGAACGAGGATGCTGCCGATGAGGCGGTCCAGCTCCTCTATATCCTGGCGTATGTTATCCAGGTGCCTTTCACAGCCCTGATAGTCTCCCCGTTTCCACCGTTCCCGAAGGATTTCCTCAGCAATGCGGATTCTTGCGAGGGGGCTCCGGAGCTCATGGGATACGTTGGCCGTAAGCTCCCTGCCTCCCTGAATCATCCGTTCCACTTTGTCCGCCATTTGGTTGAAAGATCGGCCAAGCTCTCCGATCTCGTCTTTTCCCTTGACGGTCACTCTATGGGAAAGATCTCCTTCCGCGATTTGCAGGGCCGAATGCCTGAGCTGCTTGATGCGCTTTGTGAAGATCCTTGAAACCGGGATTATGAGTAGCGCGATGACAAGGCCGATTCCGACGAGCCCCAGCGCGAAACCTTTTTCGGGATGTGGTGGCTCCATGTTATCGAAAAACACATTGAGGCTGCCGCTTTCATGCTCCCGAATTTCCAATGGAACAACGATGAAGGATGTCCATCCTTTTTTGAAATGGCGGTGCAGTTTGAAATGTCCGAAATCCTTCACGCGCCTTTCGGACACCATGCCCATATTCACGGGGATGTCGCCTGGAAAGGATTGGAGTAGCACTGTCCCGTCAGGGCCTTCCAGCCACATCTTTGCGCCGTAGATTTCGCTGAGGTGCTGGATGAGATTTTTGAGGGGCTCATTTTCAGCGATGGTTGTTTCCGGTTTTGATCTGATTCGCTCTTCGATGAATTCCTTGGCTATTTGGGCCTGGGAGCCGGCATATCGCTCAAAGCGGGACCGGAAACTCCTTTGACCTGCAATGCTGAAAAGACCGAAGACCAGGATCTCGGTCACGATGAGAACCAGCACAAAGGAAAGGAATATCTTGAGGTACAGCTTTCCGGGTTTCATGGGGCGTCCACGAACATGTAACCCGTCCCCCACACGGTTTTGATTACCTTCCTGAAGCGGGGATACGATTCCAATTTCGACCTCAGTTTGCTGATATGGACGTCAATGCTTCTGTCAAAGGCCATGAAGTCTCGCCCCCGGGCACGATTCATGAGTTCATCGCGGCTCAACACCCTGTTGGGATGCTCCATGAGCACCTCAATAATCTTGTATTCGGTTGAGGAGAGCTCAACTTCGTCGTCTTCAACCAGAAGGCTCTGTCTTGCCCTGTTTAAGGCTAGACCGCCGGCCTCGAGAAGGAGACCGTCATTCTTTCCGGTCTCGCCTTTGTCCCGGAAGGGAAGTCTTCGGAGCACGGCCTTCATCCTGGCCAGCAACTCCCTGGGGTTAAAGGGTTTGGGAAGGTAGTCGTCCGCTCCCAGCTCCAGTCCAACAATCCGGTCCGCGTCCTCTCCTTTTGCCGTAAGCATGATAACGGGCAGGGAGAATTCCATACGGATCTCTTTCAGCACCTCCAGCCCATCTTTTTTGGGCAGCATGATGTCCAGTATCACGATATCCGGCGACTCTGCCCGGATCGTTTGGAGGACGGAAAATCCATCGGTGAGGGTCATGGCCTCAAATCCGTAATCCTCCAGGTATTCTTTGAGAAGCTTCAGGAGCTTCTCATCGTCGTCTACCAGTAAAACCCTTTTCCCCATGAATGTCTCCTGGCTTTTCATTTTTTTACAGTCTTTTACCATTTTTTAACACCCCCAACAAACATTCTTAACAGGCCGCGGTTAACATGTGCGTAACATGAGTTCATTTGAGAGTAGCAACAAACTTAAACAAAGGAGGAGAAAATGAAATCAAAACACACATGGATCATCGTCGGAGCAGTTGTTCTCGCTTTCGGTCTTTTGGCTGGCTGCGGACCTCATGGATTCTGCGACAAGGTTTTTTCAAACAGGGATTCAGGAGAGAGAGGCGCATTTCATGGGAGATGGGGAACGCACCGATTCGCTGGCAAGGACATCTCCGAGCACATCATGAAGCGGTTTGATGAGCGAGTGGAGAAACTGGGTCTTTCTGAGGCTCAACAAAAGAAATACAAGGAGATCCGGAGCAAGGTGGAGACCAGCTTGAATGAGGCCAAGGAGGAGCACCGGAAGTTGTTCGAGGAGCTGCGAGGCGAAATCAACCGCGGGAATCCGGATATGAACGTAGCAGCGAGTCTCGTGAAGAATCGATTTAAAGATATGCCTGACCATCTGGCGCAGATCGTTGATTATTTCATGGAGTTCTACAACGTGCTCGATGAAGACCAGCAGGCACAGGTGCTGGATGAGATGCGAGATAGAATGGGAAGGGATTAGAGCTTATGTTAGCGCCCTGTTCCCTCCATCGCCTTGGCGAGCACGGGTGGAACAAGGTTTACAGAAAAGGAGGTAATACCATGTACAGGTTTCATCATTATCCCATATGCGGACCCGGCGGCACGGCAGTGCCCATTATCTTAGGTCTGGCGTTTTATGTCTATCTGGCAATCTGTCTTCAGGTTTTGGCCAAGAAAACCGGAACCGAGCATGCATGGATGGCGTGGGTTCCCGTACTCAATCTGTACCTTTTGTGTAAGATCGCCGGCAAGCCGGGATGGTGGGTAGTCTTTACTCCTATCCCTTTTGTCAACATCTTCTTTGGCATACTTGTTTTTATGGCGATTGCCCAGACGAGGGGTAAACCGTACTGGTGGGGGATTCTCATAGCCATCCCGCTGGTGCGGTTGCTTGTTCCGGGATACCTGGCGTTTTCAGGGCCGGAACGCCTTGCCGAAGCAGCGGCAGCCGGGTAACAAGATCTGCTTTGCCCGAACTTGATGTTTCAGGATGAGCGACGGGGGTCATATCGCGATACGATACTCTGATAGATCGCGGTGTGACCCTCCCTCTTATTTACCTAAATGTCTCAAGAATATCCCTGTTTCCGTGCGCAAATATCGGGGATTTAGAGCATGTTTTTTGCCAGAATGGGGCTTTCGGTGAATACATCCTTCACGTTGCCGGTTCCATTCGGTTTGCGGTTTATTGATTTGAGAAAAAGGAGTAAAAGGCATAATCGAACACTTCAATGCGATTGGATGACCCGCGTAATATTTGGAGGGACACATGCAGGTAACTGTCTTGGGCGCCGGCATGATTGGAAGCGCCATTGCTAAAGACCTGGCTCAAGAAACAGGGTTGCGTGTAACTGCGGTTGATCTTAATGATCACGCCTTGAAGAAGCTTGAGATACAGGCACCGGTACGGGGGATTCGAGCCGATCTCCAAAAGGAAGGAAGTGTCTCATCAATCGCGGCCGATTGCGACTTCGCCATTTGCGCCGTCCCCGGCTTCATGGGGTTTGAGACCCTCAGGGGTATTATTGAAGCGGGGAAAAACGTTGTGGACATATCCTTCTTCGAGGAGGATGCGTTTCTGCTGGATGATCTGGCCAAATCCAAGGGGGTTACAGCGGTGGTCGATTGCGGCGTAGCCCCTGGTTTGTGCAACATCATCGCTGGCCATGCATATGATCTACTGGACCGAACAGACCGCTATGTGTGCCATGTGGGGGGATTGCCGCGGGTACGGCAGTGGCCATTTGAGTATAAGGCAGTGTTTTCGCCCTGTGATGTTTTCGAGGAGTACACGCGCCCAGCTCGGCTCATAGAGTATGGCAAGGAAGTAATTCGTCCGGCACTTTCCGATGCTGAGCTGATCACGTTGCCTGAATTGGGTACTGTAGAGGCCTTTAACACCGACGGTTTGCGCACGATGATGAGGACCCTGGATATTCCCTTTATGAGAGAGAAAACCCTTCGCTACCCTGGTCACGCCAACCTGATGCGCATCTTTAGGCAAAGCGGGTTCCTCAACACGGACCCCATTGAGGTGGAGGGCCACATGGTTCGGCCAATCGCCCTGACTTCGAAGCTGCTTTTTGATCAGTGGCGCCTGAAAGAGGGTGAGGCAGACCTGACGGTTATGCAGGTTGTGATAGAGGGGCAGAAGCAGGGCAGGGGGCTTCGCTACACGTACTACCTGTTGGATCAATACGATGAGGAAACACAAACCACCTCCATGGCCCGTACAACCGGGTATACCTGTGCTATTGTAGCCCGTCAGGTGATCAATGGATTGCTCGCGCAAAAAGGGATTTGTGCCCCTGAGTTTATCGGTCGCACGGAACGCTGCTACGAAAACCTCCTGGACGAATACGCCAGGCGGAACATCCGCGTGACGGAAACAATCACCGAGCAGGCAGGGGGTGCCTGAGTAACGAAGGGCACGCTTTCCCCGAAATAGAGGGCAAAACCGCAACTGTTTACAGCCCCGTGCGCGTATTACATTGACAAGCTAAAGAACCAGTACGCTTTAAAGACGAAAAACCCTCAATAACAGATTTTGTGAGGGGAGAAGAGCAGGTGTCACCGTTACATTGCAGTAGACTATAGGTAATTCACATGCTAATACATGCCCGTTTCAAATCCTGCGTTCTTTGAGACGGCGTGCCGCAGGTAAGGAATACAATCATTGTGCGGCAGGTTCTCATGGCGTTACGAGTATAAGGAAAAAGAGTATGGCGGAGGTCAGCATACGAAAGGCAACATATTCCGCTCCGGAGATTGAGCCGCTTTTGGAGCCGCTCGGAGGGATGGGGCGGTTTATCGGAAAGGACGACAGGGTCCTCCTCAAGGTAAACCTCCTGTCTGCCAAGGAGCCCGAAAAGGCCGTGACGACCCATCCGGAGTTCGTGCGAGCTGTGGCTCAGGCAGTAAGAAAAGCTGGAGGCAGCCCCTGTATCGGCGATTCTCCGGGAGGCATGTTCTCACAAAGGAGCCTGAGCAAGGCATACCAGCGGTCGGGATTAGAGGCACTGGCACATGAGGAAAACATACCCCTGAACTACGATACGGGTGTCATGAAGCTGGATATCCCTAACGGCAAGAGATTAACGCGGTCGCCTGTTTGTGACTATGTCCTCGGTGCCGACAAGGTTATCGCGCTGCCAAAACTCAAGACCCATTCCTTCCAGTACCTGACGCTGGCCTGCAAGATCATGTACGGTGCGATCCCCGGGCTTACCAAGGCAAAGTATCATGCCCAGTTCCCTTCGAGGGCCTCCTTCGCGGATATGTTGCTCGATGTCCTTCTGGTGGCGAAGCCCCAGTTGTTTATCATGGACGGCATTCTGGGAATGCAAGGCCAAGGGCCGGGGAGCGGCGATCCGGTTACACTCGGATGGGTTTTGGCATCCACGGACCCCGTGGCCATGGATATAACGGTCTGCAGGATCCTAGGGATAGAACCAATTGGTATACCAATTCTAAAGCGGGCGAAGATCCGACACTTGTGGCCGGAAACGATTGACTATCCAATCCTCAAGCCCGAAGATATCGCTATTACGGGGTTCAAACTGCCGAACACCGCCGATCACCTGTTAACCGGCAAAAAGCCGCCAAGGAAGAGCCCCGTTGTGACGGACAAGTGCATCGGCTGCGGGGACTGCGAGAAGATCTGCCCCAGAGGTGCTGTCACGGTAAATGGCGAAGTCGCAAGGCTGGACTATTCAAAGTGCATCCGATGCTTTTGCTGTCATGAGGTTTGCCCTGAGAATGCCATAAAGCTCGGTACCGTAAAGGCGAAATAGGAGGGTAAAGAATCCCAAGCATAGACTATGTCTAGAAATATCCATTCTCACCTCTGACGGGGCCTTTAGAATCTCACCTTGTTCCAACTACCATATGAACATCCCGCTACCTTGCACTGCCACCTCTGCTTTCAAGTCCAAGTGAAACAGAAGCTCTTGAGGCGTTATGTCCTGCTCCAGGATAGAGGCTAAGCCCTTTGTGGAAAAGTGCAAAAAACAAAGGTGGCGGTTCGGGCGAGCCTTCTAAAGGTATAAGCGCTGAAACAAGAGGTGATTATGGCAAAACAGAAATCTGATCTGGAAAAATATCAAAAGTAAAGATTTGACCCCGGGAAAGCCTCCTCCAGCTTTGATCAGGAGCCGATGACTAAGCTTGGCCTGAGAGTTCCTTTTTCAAGAGATCCAGGACGTGTTCTATGTCTGCTTGCCGCCAGTTCTTCTTGCTTGCCGCGTATGCGGGTAAGTTCAGGGTCAACAGTTCTGCAGTCGCGGCCTTGACTTGCGCTTCCAGACTATCGGCATCTTGAGCAACGGCATCCACCATGGCGCGTTCCAGAGCCTCGGTGGGATTGTAAGCCCTTGCATGAAGAAGCGCTTCGTTGCGCCACTGAGAAGGGATGGCGGATCTGGCTATCAGAAACATCCAGCTTGGCAAGGGAATGCCAATCAACGTCTCATTCATTTGAATCCGGTAGGGTCCATCAAGGGCAAAACGGCGATCGCACGCGAAGGTCAGCATAGCCCCTCCCGCAATCGCATGTCCGGTAGATGCTGCTATCGTGGGAACCGGAAACGAGAAAACGCGTAGCATGGTGCGGGCGAATGTTGTAGCGAAATCTTTCATCTCACGTGCGGAAAGCGTGGGCAACAGTTTCAAGTCAAGCCCGCCGGAGAAGAAACCCGGGCGGCCTGTAATCACGAGTATTTTCGCCCCGTCATTCTCGGCTTGATCCATACTTTTCCCCATCTCTTCAAAATATCCCCAGCCCATCGCATTTGCTTTGCCGTCATCCATCGTGATCTGGGCAATTCCATCCTCCATGCTGTAGGTGACCTTCTCCATACTCCCTCCGTGTTTGTACTCGTTTATGGGTGATAAGAAGCCCGTTTCTTGACGATGAAGTATAGGTGGTTTTGCCTTGGGTGTAAATTATGAATCTGCCGCATCGGATTGAAGTATTCTCGAATGATCCCTCAATCACGGGAAAATCTATAGGACACATAGTAATGGTAAGCCAGGGGACTTGTGGGAGGCTTTGAATAGACAGCACAAGGCTTTGCACCTCAAAAACCAGAGAAGCAGAAAATGATACTTTGAGGCTTGGCAGCTTATACACAAGAGATGAGTGTAATTACTGTGAAAGGCAGGGCCATTGCTGACCCCACCTTCGTGTCTTGCTGGCAGAATACCTTAGAGCGAAGATTACCTGCGGGGCCCGTCGGCTGCGGTTCCGATGAAGCACCCGCCACCGCCTGCGCCTCCTGCTGCCATAGGTTCGGAGACAGGCGCCATGATTTGAATGTTGTCCACTAATACTGCGGTATCAACTTGTGCATCTCCTGAATCTCCAACATAAAACTCCAGAGTGTGTGGACCTGAGGTAGTAACTGCTATACTCACATTACTCCAGCCAAGACGACCATCCTCATAGGATGAGCCATGTGGCCCTGTAATCAGAACCGCTGAAAACGTTGGGACAGCGGGGAAAGAACCGCTCGCATAGCCGATTGCTCCAGAGGCTATGGTGTTGCCATCAAGCCTTATTTCAAAGATATCCGCCACACCTCCCAGTATTTCTTCGGTTAACACATCATAATCGAAGGAGACAATCGAGCCCTCAGGTGCCGTGAAGCTCATGCTCATCATCGCACTATCATTTTCAAACTCGCCATCTCCGTCACGGTCATACGTCGATGGGCCGGCACCGGTTACTTCGGGTCCGGTTGTCAGGTAGAGCACATTATCCCCTTCGGTGGCTGAAATTGAGCCACTGGTAAACCCAGAGCCGGTCTCAACGGTAACATTACCTGTCCAGGTAGATGCCCCTGATGGTGGTGAGCCAACAGTATCGCCTTCAAACCCCTCGATCAGTCCCGCGCTCGCCGTTCCGGTGCAACCAAAAACCAATAGAGCAGCGCATAACACTGTTACTAACTTCTTTATCTTTAATGCTCCTTTCTCGCCCATTGCTTTCATAATGGAGGTTTTCGCCAGGACTCGTGCATTTACGTTGATTATGAAACGGCAGCAAAGAGAATGCCAAAGCTCATTTCTCTAAATTTCATATAAATTTCAAATAGTTAAGTTGGCCTTGCTTAGAAAGCATTGAGAAAATGGATAAACCAGTTCCTAGATATGAGAAAAAAACTACCACTTATTGGTCTGAATTTATCCATTAATAGAGATAGGAATGAGGGGAAAAGAATCGAATGTGCGTGCGCCCGCGTCCGGCAGATTTATAGTTTAAGCACGTGCCACTTTTTCAGCCAAAGTTTTTCCTGCGATTCCCTTGACTGATGATAGCTACACTGGCATATATCATAGTATCAACCGTGTGTCATCGGAGGTGTATCATGAAAACAGCACGCATTTTCATAAACGGTCGCAGCCAGGCCGTACGCCTGCCCAAGGACTGCCGGTTCTCGGGCACGGACGTCTACGTCAAGAAGCTCCAGGGTATAGTCATGCTCATCCCAAAGGACGATCCCTGGACTTCTCTCGTCAACAGTCTCGATCATTTCACCCACGACTTCATGGAAACTCGGGAACAGCCAGAACTGCAGGCGAGAGATGGTCTGTGATCACCTACCTGCTAGATATCAACATCTGTATCTACATCATCAAGAAAAGGCCTGATACCAAGTTGCATTCAAACGGCTACTATTTATAGATGTCATTGCGAACGAATGTGAAGCAATCCCTGGCCCAGACCTGGTTTTTGAAACTATGTATATGATACTAAGCTCTGGAAATTATTCACAGTCTATGCTCGCAGCTTAGTGCCTCACGCCAGGGCGGGCTCAAAAGGATAGATTGCCACGTCGCGGAGTTTATCCTGAGCAAAGTCGAAGGGCTCCTCGCAATGACATGATTGCAACTTGGTATGAGCAGGTGATCGAGCGACTGATACACACTCGCATCTCAGAGGTGGGCGTTTCATCCATCACCCTAAGCGAGCTCGAATACGGTGCGGCCAAAAGCTCAAAACCGGCACAAAACAAGCTTGCCTGAATTAATCTTTCAAATACGGCCTTTTTGTAAACCTTTGTAAAGTAATATCAAATAATTAACTTGGTCTGGCCCCAGTTCAAAGCAGTTCAAAAGGGTGACTTTGCTTGTTTATCGACGCCCCATTTTTCATTTAGTGGCTGAACCAGGGACTTATTCGATATCGGAGACCATATCCCTCGTTTCATGTTGCATGGGGGTTGAGAGCAGATCTATCAGATCTTCACGTGAGAAACTCTTCAGAAGTCCCGGATCATCTTCTTTGATGACACTTTCCATCAATTTCCCTTTCTTCTCGATGATGGCCGAGATTTTTTCCTCTAGGGTCCCCTCTGTAACCAGCTTGAAAACGTGTACGCCCCGTTTCTGTCCGATCCGGTGGACCCTGTCCGTTGCCTGATCTTCCCTGGCCGCATTCCACCATCGATCATAATGGATAACCACCGAAGCCCCTACCAGATCGATGCCCGTTCCACCGGCCTTGAGACTTCCCACATAAACCCGGCAGTCGGGGTCATTGTTAAACCGTGCTATAATCTCTCCCCTCTTGCGGCTTGCCCCGGTAAGCGTGACAAAACCCACATGCTGCTCCCATAAATGTCTCTCCATGATCTCGATCATCCCCAGGAATTGGCTGTATACGACCACTTTCTGTCCGCTGTCCAGTGTTTCTGCAAGGAGTTCCTTGAAAAGTTCCCATTTTCCGGATTGATAGTGCTTATAAGCCTCTACCGCTCCTTCCACAAGGGAGGGGTGGTTGCAGATCTGCTTCAGCAGGGTGAGCAGTGCGAAGATATGGATGTATGGGATGGGCTCCTCGCTTTTTCGAAGGACCCCTAAAAGGCCGCTCCCCCTCGATGAGATAGCATCCCTGTAGAGCTTGACCTGATCTTCGCTGAGCATGCAGGTTCTGATATCTTCAATTTTTTCAGGCAACTCTTTTAACACCGTCTTTTTGAGGCGGCGCAGGGTGAAAGGAGATAGCAATCTGACCAGTTCTTCTCGCCTGGCGCTGCCAGGATCAAGCTGGTCTTGCTGAACGTATCGAGTGATGAACTGATCATCCGAGCCCAGATACCCCGGGATCGTCAGGTCCATGAGGGCCTTCAAATCGGTTATGCTATTCTCGATGGGCGTTCCGGTCAGCCCGAGTTTCATACTCGTCTTGATACCCCTGGCTGCCCGGTAGGTCTGTGTCTGGGGGTTTTTGATATGCTGAATCTCATCAAAAACCACGAGGGAAAAGTCATGGCATTTCAACTGCTCAATGTCTCTTCTCAGGATACCGTAGGAGGTTAGAAGCACATCGTCACCGAGGGCTTCATCCAGGTCCCTTTGGCCGCCATGGTACTCCGTGGCCTTCAAACCCGGGACATGTTCACTGATCTTGTTTTTCCAGTGGCTCAGGACAGTGGTGGGGCATACCACTAAACAGGGATTCTTAAGTTTTTGTAGCTCCTTCAGGGTCAGTATGAATGCCATGGCCTGATGAGTTTTGCCCAGGCCCATATCATCACAGAGAAGCCCTCCAAATCCATTCTCGAATAGAAACAGGATCCATTCTGTCCCCAGCGTCTGGTACGGTCTCAATGCCGAAAGCATCCCCTTCAACGGGGGCAATCCGGTTGAAGGTCGCAATGCCAGTATTCGATTCAATAGTCCTACACGTTCAGCATCACCGTCTATTTCCAGGGGTCTGGTACTCGTGGCACGTATACGGAAGAGATCCATACGGGAGAGCTTAATTCGGTTTGATTGGTTGGCAAGCTGCATGTCTGGAAATACACCTGCAATGGAGTCGAGTTCCCGGGATTGACAGTCTACCCATCCCTCAGGGGTACCGACAAACCGCTGCCCCTGCTTTCTGGCAGAAAGGATCTCTGTGAGTGAGATAAAGGTATTGCCAAAGCCGTATTTGACATCAAGCCAGCACCAGTCCCGGTCTATGGCCTCAGGTAGGATCTGTAACCGATCAACGTGCTTGAAAATCCTCAAGGCTCTTACCTTCTCATCGAGAATGTGAGGACCTTCCCGGAGATCATCCCCAAATTCTTCCAAAAACGTGGGAATCTGGGATTTTTTGAGGTTCATTTTGACAGGTGCTTTGAACATTCTCTGCTTATCCGGCCTTTCCAGCTCGGCCATAATGCCCAGTTCCTTAATGTAAACCAGATCACCGTAACGAAAGCGCTCCAGATCCTCTCTATCAAAGAATTCCTCCTCACCATTTTCCTGGATAAGCTGAATAAAGGGTCGAACATCCAAATCCATTTCGGTATTCATGGTGACCTTGAAAATAGATTTAAGGGGAACGGGGTGAATGGCCATATTGTGCTGATTGGGCAAGAGTTCTTGGAAAGCAGTGAGTAAACTCCGTACCAGATTCCGGGGTATCATCATACGGAACACGGGCTCTCCTCCGGTTCTCCTGCACGTGACCGCAAAGGATCCGGAGGCCTCTTCAATGGCGGGATGAAGGGTGCATCCTGAGGGGCCGAATTCTCGATACCCGTGGTAGGCGATCCGGTACCAGAGACTTTCCTCCAGGGCAAGGCCTCTCGTCTTGAAGCCATTATCAAGCATCATTCGCTCATTCTCATTCAGGGTCAGGAGAGCAAGCCTTTCAAGGACCGCCGCCCTTTGAGGCACCGTATCCTCATCGGGGATGTTCGCAAGGCGTTCTATGAGACGGGAGGCGTCAGGACCTTGAGAAAAATAGGAGATCATCTCCTCTCCATCAGGGCTGGATATCTTTATATACCTGCCACTTCCGTTCGTATCGCCCGTGTTTTGCAGAGCATGACGCTCAGGCCCGGCATCCACAGACTGGATGCGGATCGATTGGGCTGTTATCCTGGAGGCCTCTCCCATGATCCTGGCTAGGCGATACCAGATACTCGATCTAAAAGCTTCAGCAAGGCCTCGGCCTTTCAAGTTCTTCTGCAGGGTTTTGTAGATCTCTGCCAGCCTTAAAATGTGTGCGCAGGTTCGCCTCCTGGAAACGTTACAGGAACAGAACTGCCACTCAGGTTTATGTTCGTGACCTCCCACAAAATAGGCCACCCCCGGCCTTGTGTCTCCAGGCTCCGGAAGCAAGGCAAGGGCATTACGATGAAATTCCAACAGTTCCATGTCCTGTTGAGCAACGACCTGCTCATTCCCGGCATTTTGATTTATTGAGGCTTTCCTGTGCCCTTTCTTATTCTCTTTCCTTTTCATCATCGGCCAGTATGGTCTCCGATCTGTCTGTTTGGGAAAGGGATCATAGGGAGAATACACGGTGACTGTCAATGGCTAAATCGTAACCAAACCAGCCCGCCTTGCAGGATAAGAAGCGGAAAGGTTCTGCCGGTTCGGGCGTTAAAAGAAGGACTTTTGACAGGATGAACAAAAAAAATATCGATGAAATCCTGCCTGCCGCGTAGGTGGATTCCATCGTACTGGGGTCAATCCTGTCTAAATAGAGAAAGTTCACCCTGGCCCCTTATCGGGGCCGCCCTCATACCACCAGTAATACTGGTAGTCGTTGGTTGGGACAAAATTTTCAAAGGGATTTGCCTGGTTGGAAGAATAGCGGGGTTAAGTTCTGACCGGAGGACCCTGTATACTATCTATTTTGAACAACAACTTGATGGCAAATAACTATGAGGAATCCATGACATATCTAAGGATGGGCGACCATCTTGGGGGTTGAGAGCGTGGCAAGATATTCAAACCTGTTTTCCTGGTCTTCGCTCAAAAAAAAGCGTAGTTTGTAAGAAAATACGAAATAAGTTGTTTTAGAACCAACGCTTGCCACGTGCGCCGGCGGCTTCTTGGACGGGTACGCAGGAAAAGCTAATAATTGCAGGACAAAATAAGCTAAATATCCCTCGACAAAATAAGCTAATGAAATGGGGGTCAAACCTTAACTATTGCTGGTTTCGTGAATGAAATGGGGGTCAAACCTTAACTATTGCTGGTTTCGTGAATGATGCAGGTTAGAGAAGCCATCCTTCTGAAAGCCTCTTTTTGGGGCGGATCTTTTTCCACTCTTAAGTCTGGGATATGAAGGGCATGCCCACCGCTCCTTCACACTTCATTACATGATTCTGTTCCCAGCCCACTTGGAAGGCATTCCTTTATTCTCCTAATCAGTTCCGTCTCCTCCACGTACGGGATCACCAGCCGGTACTTCGCCCGGGTCATGGCCACGTAGATAAGGGGCCCCAACCTTCCTCTCGTAGCATTCGTGGTATGGATATGATCGATACCGATCACATAGACCAAGTCAAAATCCAAGCCCTTAGAGCTGTGGATGCTGATGAGTGAGACCCGGTCGGTCGTCACATCGAACATCTCCTTGGCCCTCACATCCTGGGAAACCCATGTCGCGGGTATGCCGGAGACCTCCAGCCTCTTGAGGAGGCGCATGGGCAGGGCTCTGTTGTCGTAGGCAAACCGGCTCGGACCGTAGACCTTGTCATCATAGATAATGGCAATCTCTGACCTCTGGTACTCACCTTCTTCTATAGCCTCGTTCAGGTCTTGTATCAGGAAGTCTTCCGCCTCTTCGGCGCTTTGAAACCTGAGAATAGAAGGCGGCTCCCCGTGAAAGGCAAACTCATAGGGCAGAAGGGCAAGTTGCCTTTTGGGCATGGGTATTTGGCCTATGAAGCGCTGTGTGAAATCGTGGATCTCCGCCGTGTTGCGGTAAACCCGCTTGAGATAATGCGTTCGACCAGTGGCCTTTATCCCTAAGCTTTTCCATGAAGGCCGTCTCATATAAAGGGCCTGGTAAGAGTCGAGGCTTATAACCATGTCTCCGCCCGGTCTGAGCAAGGTCAAAAGGACCTTGAGCATGTCGTTGTTGAAGTCCTGGCCTTCGTCCACGAGAATCGCGTCAAAGGGGCCAACACAACAGTCTCCCCTCTGGGCTTTGCCGAGCGCTTCTTGCGTGACGAGCTCGTAGTACTCCGGCTCCTCGTTTTCATAGTGAACGGGTTCTTCAAGGACCTGAGAGCAGAGTTCATAGTAGTGGCAGACCTCGATGCCGTTTCCGGAGGTCCCTAGTCCTTTCTCCTGGATGAGCCTCTTGAGGTGGCTGACCAGGGCAATGTTGAAACACACCAGGAGGATTTTCTTGCATTGCGGGTGGTACCTGCAGAGCTGGCAGCAACGGTGCACCAGAACGAGGGTCTTGCCGCTTCCCGGCGGCCCATTTATCACCTTGTGGCCCGACCCGAGGCGCAGGGCCAGCCTTGACTGCGCTTCATCCAGTGCCAGCACTTCTCTTTGGAAACGGGCCTTCCCCACGCCCTGCCGTGGAGGAAGGTCGATCCTTGACTCAGGCCATATGGCAAAGCTAAGTTTTGCTTCCTCCTTTTCAGTGAGGCCTCTGAACCGGAAAGGCAAGGTACCTGCTATTCTTTCCTGGAACTTGCGGCCAGACGTGTCACAGAGGATCTTCCCGGCTGCAGCGAGGTCTTCCTTGAACAGAGCCCTTTCGGATTCAATGAACCACTTAAACTTGCTTTCAGCATACTCATCTCGAGAAATATTTGGGAATACCACTATCCTGCCAATGGGTATCTTTAATTGACCCTTGTACCTGGGATCATTGGAAAGTAATTCGGGAAACTGTTTTAATTTATCTTTAAGCGTGTTCACATAGCTCTTTGCCTGCTTGTCAGGATTGGTCTTCTTCTCAGGTTTTCCTGAAATGAGGATGGTAAACTGGTGGGGGTTGTATGCAGTAATTTGTTTGGATGTCCAGTCTTTTACCTCTAAAACAAGGAGGCCGAGCTTCTTGCTGAAGAGAATGAAATCGGGTTCTTTCCCCGAACTGCCAATTGGAGGCTCATACCAGCAGACAAAATCCTTGTGTGGTCTCGCCGCTTCCTTTAAGAACCTGAACACCCTTTTCTCACCATCGGTGGCTTCCTCGTAATCCTCGATGTCATCAGGATACATTCTGGCCATGATGAGGCTCTTCGACACTTAATTGTTTATGCCTGCCCGCCATTTCCCTGGCGGACCTGACCCCCGTCTCTCGCTGTCCCCCAATTAATGGATCAAAAGCTATTCTTTAACAATTCCTAAAATGTGATCATCTGATCGGCCCAATCATCGTAATAGTCGTGGCAGGAGAAGATAAGCACTTGATGTTTTTTGGAGATCTCCCTGAGCAGGTTTCGAGTGTTTTCACGCCTCTCGGAGTCGAAATGTACTAAAGGGTCATCGAGAATGAGAGGGACAGAATTATCCCCAATGACAGCGGTCATTAACGCTAAGCGTGCTGCGAGATAAAGCTGATCCCTGGCACCGGCCGACAATTCTTCAGTATCGGGATTAATCCAATCCTTCTTATCTTTGCTAAACACCTGAAGAGAAAAATCATCCCTGGAAAGACGAACCTGGTCATATTTGCCGCCGGTAATGAGGGCAAAATAAGAGCCAATCAGCTGATCAACCTCTCCGGAAATACTCTTTAGGATGTTCTGCCGTGCCTCACTGAGAACTTGACTGATTATCTCATAGGCTCTGAGCCTCGTCTTTAACCTATTAGCTCGCCGCTCCAGGGAGTCAATGCGTTCCTCAATTTCAGCCACGTCCTCTTGCCCATAGTCATCTTCCTGAAGCGTGCGTGCAAGGCTTTTCTGTTCGATCTTGAGGGCTGAGAGTCTTTGTTCCAGGTCTTGAAGCTCGTTTTCTCTCTTGACAACCTCCTCACCAGAAGATTGAAATTCCTTGAGATCCTCAAGGGCCGTTTCTGCCACAAGAATTTCCCGGGCCTTGACCTTCTTGTCTTTTTCGAGCTGCTCTTTGCTGAAGGATTTCAAGATTCCCTGATTCTCGCGGATATTACCATTCAGTTCGTTAACGTCATCGCGTAATTTCTGAATCTCCCGTTCTTGCTCAGTCAGCTCTTCCTCTGAGATGGCAAACCCTTTCGCTTCCTTTAAAGCGTTGTCCAATTCCTTCAAGCGCGGTTTGAGCTCGCTGATTCCTTTCGTTAAAGACTCGATCGTATCCTTCCCCAAGGTGACCTTGAGATCCTTCTCCTCAGATTCCAGGTCTTGCTCCTTTTTTTCACGGCTTTCTTTCATTTCCAGAAATTCCGCTAATGATCGGCACTGATACTGGGCGAGCTGCTCTTTTAAGGTAGCCTTCGTTTCTCCAAGCTCCTCAATGCTTTTTTCTAAGGCTTCATCCTTTGAGGATACGCGCACGTCAGCGATGTCCTTGAAGTCAATTCGGAATTCCCTTTTGGCTGATCCCTGCACCGTCTCTCCAGCTGACCCCTCACCTTCGGAAAGAAGCCCCTCCTCGGTTTCAATAACATAAGGTGTCTTTGCCTTGAAAGTTACGGACAAAAGCATTTGGCGCTGTTCAACCATTTTTTCGAGGGCCCTGATGTCACTCTCTTTCTGGCGCAGATCTTGAGTTAATTGTTCGGAAATGACCGGCACCGCAGCCACCGACTCTTTCAGCTTGGTAACAGCACCCAAAAGCTCTGTAGCCTTTCCGAGAATCTCCCTTTTACCGCCCAATTCCAAAGCCAAAGACTCTTTTTCCACCCTCGTCTTAATCGCAGCCTTGCATCTATCGAGATTTGCCTCACGCTCCTTCAGCTTTTCTTGCTTCCCATCCTGTTGTACCTTGAGGATACCCACCTGCTGCTCCGCCTTTGTCAGCCTTTGTAGATTTTCCATTATTTTTTCGAGCGTGTTGGTCAAGTTTTCGCACTTTTCCTTTTCTTTGACATATACCTTTGATTTGTCTAAAGCCTGCCTCTTTACTCTCACGGATTTTTCTGTCTCATCCAGCTCATGAGAGAGCTCGTGGACTCTTTGTCTTGCATCACGAAGCTTTTCGACTTTATTAGCAATCTCACTGCGTCTTTGCGAAAGATCGGTTATTTCATCAACTACCCTTCGTATCTGTCCGGGATTGACATGCGCTGGGCGATCGATCCCTCTTTTGAGCTCAAGTATCTTTTTTTCAAGCATAGTGAGAATTGGCTGCACCGCCGACTCTTCTCTGCCTGCAACTTTCTGCTCGAGCAAAGAGCGAATTTCTTTCTGCCCCGAGTAGATAGCGTTGAGCTCATCTTGAAAGACGCACGCAGTACTCATAAAAATCTCTTTTGAGTAGAATCCAATAAGCTCCGCCAGCCTGGCATTCACTTTATCTTTGCCTTTCCAGGTTTCACCCGTCACCTTATTCTGAAGCAGAACGGTTTGGTTTTCAAAGTCCTTCTCGAGGAGATAGGCTGCACCACTATTTTTGAATTCAAGAGCAAGGTGGTAGAGGCTCTGACTATTCCACTTTCTGGCGTCTTCGAGGCGCTGAGCCGATGATTTCGGGTCTTCGAAAAGGCCGAACAGGATAGCGGAAAGAAACGACGATTTTCCGGCCTCGTTAGGGCCCTTGAAGAGTATGATCCCGTCCCCGATACCACCGGAGAAGGTGTCGATATTTCGAAACCGGTTGATCTTGATCTGAGTTAATTTCATATGCTCAGGCCTCTCTGCCGTTCAGCAGGGCAAAACCCCTTTGGAGTGCCTCCTGCAATACAGGTTTCTCAGATGCCTCGGCACTCTCCAGCCTGTTTTGCATAAGTCGCAGAAACTGCCCCATTATCGTTGATTCGGGAAATTCCCTAGGTTGGATATGCTCGGAGGATGGGGTCAAATCACCTGAAATGACCTCAAGATGGAAAAAGGAATCCCCAACAGCTTCTACAAGGCGTTCCTCACTCATATCCCACGTCACAGGCTTAAAGCCGCTCAATCTGACTTGGAGAAGGGTGTTGGGATCGGCATGCTTCATTATTTCCTGGATAAGCTCATCTTCCCGCCCAAAATTCTCAACCACCAGATCTATTGTTCTCCAGAGGTATCTTCCCACGCGCTTCTTTTCGACGTGGGTACCCGAATCATCGATGGAAACAAGCAGCACAAAACCTGAGTCTTGTCCTTCTTCAAAGCTCAACGTTTCAGGTGCGCCGGGATAGCAGGCCTTAACAGCACCTTGTGAGAAATCAGCGTACCGGTGCCAGTGACCAAGTGCCACGTAATTCATGCCGGACTCAGTGATTTCTTTGACCCTCATGGGGTAATAATCTCCGGAGAATTTGCCTTCGATCGCAATTTCACCATGGGCCATGGCCACATGGTATGTGGTCTCATTCGTCTTCACCAGCCCCTCGAGAGGGCTTTCGCTTCCTTGAGGACTCAGGTTGGCTTTACCGTATACCGTGATATCCAAGTCGGGAAAGGGAACCGCTTTGATTTCATCGGTGAAGATGTGGATATGAGGTAGGGTTTGAAACTCGGAGCGCCGGTAAACCGAAGCGGCATCATAACAATCGTGGGTCCCTGGAAGGATGCAGATGGGGATTGGCGCCAGTCTTTTGAGTTGTATCACAGATTCTTCCACCAGGTTCCTGGACACTGTGTTGGAATCGAAAAGGTCGCCGGCAATGAGAACCAGCTCCACAGACTCTGCTAGTGCGAAGTCCACTGTCTTCTTTAGCGACTCTTTCACAGCCTGGCGCAGTTGCCTGCCCTTTTCACCAAAGCCCAAGAACTTGACGCCGAGCTGCTGATCCGCAGTGTGAAGTAACTTAATCATAGTGAGTTGAACTTACCGTGTTCTGTCTAACGGAACATAGGAATAGTATTATCCTACAGCCAAAAGAATCTTTTTGCTGAGAAGACTAGCAGCCGATTCGTAGCCATTGGAATTTAAAGTTGTGTAAACAGGATACCACCTCAGACAACTCTTTTGAAGCAAAACAGAAGGTATTTAGCTCATTAGGAATTATTTCAATGAGCACATAACCAGGCGAAAGGCAGTTTTAGGACATCTATCATAGTTGAGGTGATTGAAGATTCAATTTTCTGCAGGGGCCCGAAATATGTTCGTGCCCATTAGTCTTTTCATAAATTATGAATTTATTGCAATGGTTACATTCGATTTTGGTTTCGATTTCCTTCCATTTTTTGACAACATACTTCTTCAGTGCGCCTTACTGATACCTAACTGAGTTACTTTCTTGACAACTTCTTCAAGATACGAGAATGGGGTCGCTTCTACACTCTTGCTTGAATCAAATACTATGACCGCAAATTCCGCTTGCATGTTATGGTATATCAGAAGAGGTCAAAGGGACAGGTGACCCCTTTATTCCATTCACCCATCCTCGCTTTTGCCCAATCAGATCTGAACGCCGTGAGCCTTAGACCCGGCGCCTTAGGCCAATCCTGCTTTAGCAGGGTACCTATCCAAACCAATCATTGCCTGTGACGCCGACAAAGCCCTTGATTTCGTATCTCCCAGAACGATTTACTATCTAACAATTGTCAAAAAAAGATTTATCCCGCCCGCCCCGTTGAACCGGGGACCCTCCGGGTGTTCAACTGGGGTTAAATGCTCGCCCCATGGAATGCGCAGCCTATTTAACTGGGACCCGAGCCCTTTATGTTTCTCAATAGCACAAAACCCCACCTCTCTGTGTGAGAAATGGGGTCTAATGATTCAGTCCATAGCACCCCTGTTTTCTGTGACAACCAACGGCTGTGAGCCGAGCGGCCGGGGGTCCGTTCACGCAATTTCAAATCACCCCCCATCCCCGGTCCGCTCCAGAGACTCAGCCAGCATCGGACTTATATCTCTCGTAACATCTAGAAACCTGCACCTGAACCCTACCCTAAAACGACCCTTGCACTACCGGCGAGAGTAGAACACAATGAACAGAACGGCAAACACGGCAAGGATTATCGCGTTTACCCAAGCGAAAGCGGGAAGACCCGCGAAGGATATGCCGTATAGTAAAACAAGCGTCCCGAGGATCGTCCATACGATCTCCATTTGCACAACGATCTTTACCTGTTCCCATGCACTCGCCGAATACGCAAGCCATGAACTCGCGGCAAAGGCGAGAATAGCTGCACCAATAATTCGGTAGGCTTCGGGCTCCATAACTGGCCAATTAACAAAATTGCCAAACTTCTTTGGAATGAGAAGATAGGCAAGGCCAGAGAGCGTGGCTACGATTGCGTGGATGAGAAACGTGGTCTTCAAACCGGCTGATACTTGCTTGTCCATGATCCATATCCTCCTCTAATGTTGTTCGGATCAATTGAAAGACCTAGAGTAGACCAACTCTACTCATGCCCTCCTTTCATATTAGATGGAAAGATGTGCCGTAACGAACAATCAATACGCAGAAAGATTTCTACACATTCAGATATTTTTCAGTTCTTACAGCATCTCGATGAAAAAAGACTTCCCTTATGAAAACCAAAAACCCCACCTCTCTGAGTGAGAAATGGGGTTTTGATATTCACTCCATGACGCCCTCTATTAATGGTTCGCGCCTTATAAAGTGAGAATATTTGTACTATGCCACAAGGCCAACAGAAATGCAACGCTGGATTTTTGAGCCAAAAAACGCGAGGCTAAAAGACGTAGCGGGGAATTGAGGTGACTCTTACGGGAATTATTAGATTAACTTGGTTACGACCACATTTATTTATCCCCAAAAAGCTCCTTCAAAAAACTACATCTTTCAAAAAAAGAGGGGAGGGGAGGCTTGTGTTTTCATGGGCAAGGGCTGTTAAATTAAGCTGCTTTCCTTAGCTCTATTGTGGATTTTAGCTTGAAATGGATTTTAAAACCAGTTAAGAATTGTTTGCAATGGTTACATTCCATTTTGGTTTCGATTTGCTTCTATTTTTTGACAACATACTTCTTCAGCGCGCCTTACTGCTGCCTAACTGAGTTACTTTCTTGACAACTTCTTCAAGATACGAGAATGGGGGCGCGCCCGCCAGTCCGCCACAAGAACGGCGGACAAGAAAAACGGCGGACAAGTCTACACTCTTGACAAAAGGCTTGGTTTCCTGTTGTTCCAACACTTCAACGTAATAATTTCATGCCTATTGTTTTGTGAAATGTCTAGATCTCACCCTAGCTCGCTCTGTTACTGAGAGAGAAATGCAAACCAGTCATTGTCTGTGACGCCGACGAAACCTTTCATTTTTGGCCTATTTTGTTTTCAGAAAAACTTGCCCATCTAGGGTTGTGCAGAATGAAGCCCTGACCCTCACCGCTTCGTTATTTACTTTCTTACCGACGTCCCTGTCTTCACTCGGACTTCAATCTGGTCTACAGGAACCTTAACTACTTCACCATAGCGCCAGACGGCTATTGGGACACCCGCCCGCCTATGTGCAGCAATTGCATCGGCAACAGCTTCTTTCAATGCCACTTCAGCATGAAATGCTAATGGAATGCTCTGTCTTTTCTCAAAGGTGCCCTTTTCCATTATTCCCTCATTTCGTTTGATATTATGTAAAATGTATCATGATCAATAATCTCAAGTTTGTCATGTTCTTTATAAGCAATGAGATGCGGTGTATCCGTCGAATTGTCATAAATAGCCCAAAAATCCGTTAACGGCTGATAAAGTCTGGAAAAATTTGATATCCCCTTATCATATCGCCTCCGAACAACATCTTCGGGTACATTGTGTCCGCCCATCTTCACACGTCCAGCAATTCTCTCCAGTGCAACATCTATACGGTGAATCCACAGGTAGAAAAGGTGAATCCTATAACCGCGATCCTTTAAATTATTCAGCAGGCGAACATAGCCTCTTCCAGCTAAAGTCGTTTCAAAACCAAAATCAACACGACTATCTGCCAGTGAATGGATCTGTTCAATCATAAGCCTGCCCGCCCGGAAGGCAGCGCGATCCGGTAAGAAAGGAGACAGAGCGCTTGCAATCAAATCAGCATTTACAAATTCCATGCATTCAACATAATGTGGAAGAAACTTCGTAGCAAAAGTCGTCTTGCCTGCTCCATTTGGCCCTGCAATGATATAGACTTTTGGATCCCTGTCGCTATTCATCGTATTCTTACAATGTTGAATCCTGGCCGCATTAAATCTATTTTTTCAACCTTGAATCAGAAGCACGAGTCATAAGAGGGGGCTTTGGTTTTAAGACAACTTATCGGCACATACTAAAACACGTTTACATCAAAACCATGCTCCAAAATTACACCAAACACTGGCATACTATCATGTTAGGTCGAAAGGTACAAAGTCAATAAGAGTATTTTGTGACAAACTGCATTGGGGTGATTTTGTGACTAAGTCGTTTCAGAACCAACCCCCTCTTTTCCTCCGCTGAGAACGGCGCTTTGATCCCGAAACATGGCAAAAGTGAAGCCTCCCCGCTCTGAAGAGCGGGGCATCCGCATAATGGATGGCGGAACTCGCCATAGCCTTTGGCGAAGGAGAGTAACGATCTGCTCCGGCTCATTTCGTCAAATCAGTTTTTTAAGGGCAGCCCCTTTTCCGTTAATCATCTCAACGGCTTAAAAAGATACTCAAGCCCGTTCACCTTCACTTCATACAAGATGTTCAACATCCGGCCCAGTTCACCTTCCGGAAAGCCTTTTTTCGCAAACCATATGACATAGGGCTTGGGAAGATCGATGAGCAAACGCCCCTTATATCTCCCAAAGGGCATTCGTGTTTTGGCAAGCTTCAATAACATTGCAGGATCTGGTGTTGCGTCTTCCATTAAATATCCTTGCTTTTGCCCAATAAGATCTGAATGCCGTGAGCCTTAAGCCCTGCGCCTTAGACCAATCCTGGTTTAGCAGGGTTACCTATGTAAACCAATCACTATCCGTGACGCCGGTGGAGCCCCGCGGGCAAGCCCGCCATATTTCCTGGCGGGCAAGCTCATGACACCACTTAGTTTCGCCGATTCGCTTCGTGAACGGCGGGACTTAGTGGCACGACATCCCGACCGTAATCCCGACCACAAAAGGTCGGGACTAAAGCCGTGGCTTTCTGCGGTCGGGGCAAAACCCTTCATTTTCAGGCCCATCTTCTTTTCAGATGTTATGCGCCTCTTCCCCATAGCTTGGCTTTCAGCAGCTCAAAAACATTGAACACAATTGGGCATATCTCATAATTTTCTATTACCCCTATTAACCTAAATACAAAGTCTTCCTTGTGTAGGTGAGGATATGATGCACAACTTTCGGGGCGGAGATCATAATAAGCGCATATGTTACCTGAGAGAAAGGGACAAGGTCTCTTATTGAATAGGAACCCATCAGAGAAATTTTCCTTATCCTCAACTAAAAATTGATTGATAAATTGATCCGGATGAATGGCCAATCCTCGAGATAATCTCTCGATATCCTTTTGATTAAGGCTCGGCGATATCTCCCTGCAGCAATTTCCACAGGCTGTGCAATCTATCTCGGAAGATACCCGCTCATATAGCCTATGAACCATTGAATCCATTTGTTCTAAGGGCATATCATGACTCTTCAGGAAGGTCCGAAACTCCCAATTCTCATCCTCCTTGTCTTTTGCTATTTCCCTAATCTTTATCAGGTCAATTTCCATTTTTATCACCGCCTGCATATTTGCAAATGAACCTGGTATATATTATCCATCATGATATCAAGCACAGGTGCCCCATACTATCATGGATAGTTGGGGATATTTTTCTCTTTGGCATAAAAAACGTGTGTCCAAGCATCAGAAAAGCATCATGGAAAGACGGCCGGCTAACCTCATCAATCCCTGGCTGCTGGGAGAGAAATGCAAACCAAACATTATCTGTGACGACAACAAGGGCATTCATCTTTGTGCCTATTTGCCTTCAGGTAATCTTGCCAATCTGAAGCAAAAAAAACTGAGATGAGCCCCTTTCATCAGCACACAGGGCTTTCAGGCTAGAGAGTTATTGAATTACTTAAAGACGTCCCCCTCTTCCCACAAAGTACGTAGAAATGGAGAGACCGCGGAAAATGATTACTGGGCGGTCCAGATTGTTTTTTCCGCCAGCAGGCACGAAATCATTGCAGCCCGTCAGGCAGTATCCTGGCTTGCAGTGAGGGAATAGGGTTATTCAGGGGCAGACGTTGCACGGTAACGAGGGGTTACGAATTCCTATGTAACCAGAGCTGTATCGGCGGAGAAAGGGCCTGCAAGGGAAAGATCTATCCCTTAGCCTACGCACGTTCTGCACGAACATCCCCTTTTACTACGTGTATTCTTTAAGAGCCTCTCCCTTGCAGCCAATCCCTCACTACTCTCGTAGCTGTACAATCATCCTCGTTATAATCCACGATGGCTTGCATCTTATCCTTAAACGAATCGGGATCTTCCTGATACTTCAAATAATAGGCAATGGCATCAAGGGCATTGATATCGCCATGACGCCATTTGAAACCGATGTAGTCGGCGATATCCTTGAGCCCATTGCTGTAAGTAGGAAAAACAAAGGCCTTGGTAGCCACTTTGTGGAGATCAACCATATGCGGAAAGAGAAGTGCTTCTGCTTTCTCCATCAGACCGTACCTCTCCCCCAACTGTCTTATGTGATAGCGCTCGTAATTATGCCAGTGATATATGACATAATCCCTCTGCGTATCCATAAAGGTCATGAACTCATGAAACATGATCTCTTCGTCCTCAAGTCGATGGGCAAGAAAAGGTCTATATTCCTCCTTGTGATCCTTTCTGATTAGTATCCCGATAAGATAGTCCACTTGAGCTAACTCATCCTCGTGACCTTGCTGATCGGTTCCCTCCAGGTCTAGAAAAATTTCGGTTGATTTATCAGGGAACTTCAATGCAGATCTGTCAAGAGCAATTGGGTCACCTTTTTGAATAGCTTTGGCATTTAGAATATATTTTCGGGCAGTGGATGCACCAATACGAGGAAGCTTCTCTAGATCCTCTACCTTTGCTGACGATAAATCCCAGACCTTTTTGAACCCGTGCAGCACTAACTTAGCTTTTGTCTTGGCACCTACCTGGCCGACCAGGGAAACATCTCTGGTTTTGAGCGCTTGGTGGTTAGCATAGGTCTGCCACGGCCAATCACTACTTATGTTGAGCTCAACATAAAAAGTGTTATGTGAAGCTCTAAATTATGTGAAGTTGAACTCCCATCCATTATAAACTCCCCGCCATTTTGCCCCGATTCCCTGGCTTCTGCCTGTATTACTACACA
>Ga0307380_10001996_pt1 | contig 29290 bp, 26 predicted proteins | sample UN3MG_FD_202239 | JGI IMG/M metagenome (GOLD analysis project Ga0307380, IMG submission 202239) | Soil microbial communities from Risofladan, Vaasa, Finland - UN-3 | ecosystem: Environmental > Terrestrial > Soil > Coastal area > Acid sulfate soil | place: Finland: Risofladan, Vaasa | collected... | reverse complement strand
TGGGTCGATCACGACCCCGGCGACCGTTTCGCTCTGCGAGCGCTGAGCGCAAGGAGCTGGTACCGGTGGCCGAGTTCGGCGCCGACGTTGTCGCCGACTCGATCGCGATCCTCGAGCGCTTGGAGGCTGAGCACCCGGACCCGCCCCTGTACCCGCTGGAGGGGGGCGAGCGGGCTCTGGCCGAGATCTTCGTCGAATGGTTCGACGAGGTCTGGAAGGGTCCGCCGAACGCGCTCGATGTCGATCCTCGACCCGAACCCGCGGAGGCCGCCCGGCTCGGGGCCGAGATCGCGGCCTGGACGGAGCGCCTCGACCGGCTCCTGTCGGCCGGTGGCTGCCTGCTTGGGCCGGAGCCCGGAATCGCAGACGTTTGCGCCTACCCGTTCTTGCGCTATGCCGTGCACCGCCCCGATCCAGCCGATGACGAGGCCTTCCACATGATCCTCAACAGGCACCTGGCGCCCGGCTCCCATCCGCATCTCGATCGCTGGGTCGAACGGATCGCGGCGCTCCCACAGGCCTAGCGGGCGGGGAGCCCTCTGGCGCCTCCACCCTGGCTGCCCCGGGCGACGTGCTCGCAGCCGCGAAGTCGGTCGTTTCGGTCGACGCGGGCGGTGTCCTCACCAGGGCCGCAGCGGACCTGCTCCCGGAGCCCGTTGCGGGCCTTGATCCGGTCATCGCCGCGGCCTGCGTCGTATGCGTTGCGGCCCGGCCCGCCGTCGAGCCGGTCGGAACCGCCGCCGCCGGTGAGCCGGTCGGAGCCACTCTCGCCGAAGAGGCGATCACGACCTGAGCCTCCCACCAGGCAATCGTGCCCACCTCGTCCGTGCACCCGATCGGCGCCGCCGAGCGCAAGGACCAAGTCGCCGCTCTCCCCGCCGTTGAGGACGTCGGCGCCGGCGGAGCCGAGGAGCTCGTTGGCGCAGCCTCCGGGTTGGAGGGGTTCGTCGGGGCCGTTCCCGCCGCCACCGCCGCCGTTCCCGCCGCCACCGCCGCCGTTCCCGCCTTTGGCGGGTATCAACAGGGTCTCGCCGATCGCCTCGGCCGGCTCCGACCCGAACAAACTGCCGTTGCTACCGACCTTCGAGCATTGCGCCTTGATCCGGGGCCGCATCCGGCGCTCCTTTTTACGACGCTTGACGCTCTGTACCGCGCTCCCCGAACCGCTGAAGACACCCCCCATGTACATCTCCTCGCCCGTGTCCTCGTCGATCAGGTAGAGGTTGCCGCCGTACCGTGTCCCCGTGCCCTCGCCGAGGCAGGTTATTTGCCAGGTGACCTGGACCTGCGCGGAGTCTGAGCTGAGGCTCTTGAGATGCGCCGACACCCCTGGCTCCACCGTGATCTCCTCCGCTGCGACGGCGGCCGGCCAAGCGAGCAACCCCAGCAGGGAACCCAGAACTGAGCGGACGAGCCAGTGGCTCATGGGGTCAACAGTAGAACACGATTGCCGGTGATTCAACCGCGGCGGCGTATCTCAGATCCGGCTGCACCTCAAACACCCTCCCGCCCGGGGTTGAGCTGCCGTCGCAGCGATCAGTGACCGCGAGGGTTGGAGTTGCCGTGGAGTAGATGGCGATTGTCGCTCCGCCAGCGGCCGAGTTCGCTCCTCATACCCGGTGGATCTCGAACAGATTCGTGCCGAGTCCCTGCTCCGGTAGCCCGGCGGTGATCGCGACGAGCTCGCCCTTCTCGGCAACCCCGAGCTCCCGTGCGATCGAGGCCGAGTCGTCGAGCAGCGCCCGCAGGTCGCCCCAGTCGCTGTGGAAGACGCAGCGGACGCCGAACAGCAGATTGAGGCGGCGGACGGTCTCCTTGCGAGGCGAGATCGCGACAACGGGGACGCGCGGGCGCAGCGACGAAACGAGCCTCGCGGTACGCCCGCTGCTGGTCGGGACCATGATCGCCCGCAGCCCGAGCCGGTAGGTGGAGGCGACGGCCCCCTGGGCGACGGCGGCGGCAACGTCGTCGTCTGGGGCATCGACCCGCCCCAGCAGCCAGTTCTCGTATGGGAGGTCGAGCTCGGTCTGTTGGGCGATGCGGTCCATCATCTGCACCGCCTCCAGCGGGTGGTCACCGACCGCTGTCTCCTCCGAGAGCATCACCGCATCGGTCCCGTCGTAGATCGCGTTGGCGACATCGGTCACCTCGGCCCGGGTAGGACGGTCACTGTGCACCATCGAGGCCAGCATCTGGGTTGCCGTGATCACCGGCTTCGAGCGGCTGCCGGCGAGCCTGATCAGGCGCTTCTGGGTCGATGGCATCGACTCGATCGGCAGTTCGATGCCGAGGTCACCGCGGGCGACCATGATCCCGCTGGTGGCCTGGTCGAGGATCGCCTCGGTGCCCTCGAGCGCCTGCGGCTTCTCGATCTTGGCGATCAGCGGGATGTCGGCGCCGCGAGCGCGGATCCGCTCGTTGATCGGGACCAGATCCTCGGCCGTGCGGACGAACGAGACGGCGAGCAGGTCGACCTCTTCGTCGACGGCGAAATCGACCCAGTCCATGTCGGCCGGGCCGGCGGCGGGCATTCCGGTGACAGCTCCGGGCAGGTTGACGCCTTGATGGGAGGAGACCGAGCCGCTCGTCTCGACCTCGCAGACGACCTCGACCTCACCGATCGCGATCGCTCGCAGCCGGACCCGGCCGTCGGCGAGGAAGATCGGGTCGCCGACCTCGACCGCCGAGGGCAGGCCGTCGAAGGAGACCGGCAGGAGCTCCGCGGTGCCGATGCATTCCCGCGTCGTCAGGGTGAGCTCCGTCCCGGAGCGGACCAGCACGACTCCCGACTCGACCTCGTCCAGCCGCAGCTTCGGACCGGGCAGATCCCCGAGGATCCCGACCCACTTGCCGGTTCGCTCCGAGGCCGTGCGGATCCTGGCTATCGTCTCCCGATGCTCGTCGGCGGTGCCGTGCGAGAAGTTGAGCCGGAAGACATCGGCTCCTGCCCGGATCAGCTCAACGAGCATCTCCTGATCGCGCGATGCGGGTCCGATCGTTGCCACGACCTTGGTTCGCCGTTCGGGGATCGGTTCGCTCATCCGTCGCGCTTCCTTCCTGCGAATTCGCTGACCCGTTTCACGAGCCTATGGGTTGGCCCCGGGAGTGAGAAGCCATCGGGCGTCGCGGCGGCGGCCCCCTCGAGCGTCTCCCCCTCCAGGTGTTGGATGAACGGCAGTCGCCAGAGGACGCTAGCGACGATCAGGCCGACCACGACCGAGCTCAGCGCCAGGAACCACTGCCCGGCCGAGAGCAGCGTAAGCTCGAAGAAGTCACGAACCGGCGCCGCCGCGAGGACGAGCGCAAAGAGCGCCCCCAGACCCGAGATCATCGCCAGCATGTAGCTCTGGATCGCGATGTGTTCGCGACCCGGCCCACGCTCCAGCAGGAGAATGAATGCCAGCCCGAGAACGATCAGTGTCGTCGTCGCGGCGGTGCGGCCCTCGTTCAGCGTGCCGCCGAAAATCGCGTCGACGAGGAAGAACGAGAGCAGCGAGCCGACGCCGATGCCCAAGCCCGCGGGTAGGCCAAAGGCCGTCAGCGCCCGCAGCAGCCGACCCCGATAGAGCGGCCCCTCACTCGGGGCCAGAGCCAACACGAACGAGGGGATCCCGATCGTCAGCGTCGCCGCGATCGTCAGCTGCCGGGGCAGAAAGGGGAAGGTAAAGCCGAACAGCGCCGTCGCCAGGATCAGGAAGCCGGCGTAGACCGTCTTCGTCATATAAAGCCGTCCCAGTCGGTGAATGTTGCGGGCGATTCGCCGCCCCTCGGCGACCGCGCGCGGCAGCATTGAGAACTGGTCCCGGAGCAGGACGATGTCGGCGATGCCCTTCGTGATCTGGCTGCCCGAGCCCATCGCCACCGCCAGGCGCGCCTGCTTCAGCGCCGGCACATCGTTGACGCCGTCGCCGATCATCGCCGTGAAGCGCCCGGAGTCGGAGAGAGCGGCGACCAGCGCCTTCTTCTGATCCGGTGTGATCCGGCAGAAAATCGTGTTCTCGTCGGCGGCAGCTGCCAGACCCGCGGGATCGTCCGGCAGCGCCGGGCCCTCGACGACGCCTGCCCCCTCGGGGATCCCCAGCGATTGGGCGACAGCGGTGACCGTCTCGCGGGCGTCGCCGGAGATCACCTTCAGGTCGACCTGCTGCTCGCGCATGAACTCGATCGTCTCCAGGGCGTCATCCCGCAGCGTCTCCTCGAGTACGACGAGCGCTCGCGGCTCCAGCTGGGGCGGCGGGGAGACAGCGGGGTCGTCGGGAAAGCCACCGCGCGCCTCACCGAAGGCGATCACCCGGCGCCCGGCCGCTGCCTGCTCGCTCAGCGTTCGAGCGAGCAGCGGCGGCAAGGCCAGTGACCCTGCGCCGATCAGGACGTCGGGTGCGCCGATCACGTAGCTACGGGCACCGCTGCCGCCGTTCAGCGTCAGTCCGCTCCATTTCCACTTCGACGAGAAAGGCACCTCGCCGCTGACACCCTGTGCCTCGGCGGGGAACGCTTCCGCGATCGTCTCCAACGTCCGGTTGCGCTCACCGGCGGAGGCCGCGAACTGCCCGAGCGCCCGGCACGCGTCACGCTCGCCGCCCTCGGGAGCGACGACCTCGATCAGCTTCAGCGTTCCGTCGGTCAGAGTCCCGGTCTTGTCGACGCAGATCGTGTCGACCGCGGCCAGCGACTCGGTGGCCGAGATCTGCTGAACCAGGGTGTTCTGGCGGGCGAGCCGCATCGCGGCGACCGCGAAGGTGACGCTCATCAGCAGCACCAGGCCCTCGGGGACCAGTGTGATCAAACCGGCCGTCGCCTGTTGGGCGGCCTCGGTGAAGTCGACCCTGCGGACCGAGAGGCCGACCAGCATCACGATTGCCATCGGGACCAGCAATGCCGAGGTCGCCCAGAGCACGCTGTTGATCTCCGTCTGCAAGGGGGAGGGCGGGTGGCGGAACTCCTTCGCCTCGCCGGCGATCCTCTCCGCGTAGCTGTCCTCGCGAACCGCGGTGACGGCGAAGTAGCCCGAGCCGGAGATGCAGAAAGAGCCCGACAGCACTTCGTCGCCGTGATCCTTGCGGATCCCGTCGGCCTCGCCGGTGAGCAGCGATTCGTCCAGAGTCAGCCCGCGCGAGGAGCTGACGGTGCCGTCGGCCACGAGCTGGTCCCCGGGCTCGATCCGAATCGTGTCGGCGGGGACGATTTCTTCGCCCAGCAGCTCCAGCAGCCGGCCGTCGCGGACGACCTTGGCCCTCGGCGCGACGAGCAGCGCCAGGTTGTCGAGGACCTCCTTGGCCTTCAGCTCCTGGCGGATGCCGATCGTCGAGTTGACGATCGCGATCAGGCCGAAGAGCGCGTCGGCGAAAAGTCCCTGGCTGATCACCAGGATGAAGAAGAAGAGAACGATCGCATTGAAGAGCGTGAAGACGTTGGCGATCACGATCGAACGGACCGAGCGCGACGATGAATCCTCCGGCTCGCCCAACTCGCGCAGGCGCCGGTCGGCCTCCGAGGAGGTCAGTCCCAACGGCGCGGTGTCGGCGGTGGCTTCGGGCACGGACTCATTCATACAGATCGGCGCCCGCTCGGCGTTGGTGTGCGTTGACATCCTCGGTGGCTTTAGCGATGATCGAAGTCCAACGGCGCGGGAGGTAATCCGATGAAGTCACACAGCAACCGGCGGCCGTCGCCGGCCTTGATCGTCAGCGTGGTCGCCCTGCTGGTTGCGCTCGGCGGCAGCGCTTACGCTGTGAAGAAGAACAGCGTGCGGTCGAAGAACATCGTCAACGGTGCCGTCAGCGGCAAGGACATCCGCGACGGTGCGGTCAAGGGTAAGCACGTGAACGAGGGCACGCTCAGCTTCCGCTGCCCGTCAGGCACCAAGAAGGTCATCGGTCTCTGCTTCGAGGCCGCGCCCTCCCCGGCGCCGACCCGCTGGGACGACGCGATTGCGGCCTGTGACGTCAAGGGTGGGTACATGCCGACCGTGTCGCAACTCGTCTCGGCTGCGGCTGAGCTGGGAAACGTCGGCACCGCCGGTGAGTCGGAGTGGGTGGATTCGGCCTACGAGGACGGCGGAAACAGGAAGGCCCTGACCGTCAATGCGACCGGGAACATCGCCTACCGCCAGCAGGACGCCGTCCGGCCATACCGCTGCATCAAGCCACTCGGGCTCTAGCCGGGGTCGCGCTAGGGTTCCGCGGCGATGGCGCTCAAGCTTGGACTCAACCTCGGCTACTGGGGCATCGGCCCTCAGGGCGAGGAGGCTGTGGAACTCGTGCAGGCGGCGGAGGGGGCCGGCTTCGACTCCGCCTGGGTGGCTGAGTCCTACGGCTCCGACGTGGTCTCGGTCCTCGCCTGGCTGGCCCCGCAGACGAACACGATCAAGCTCGGCGCCGCGATCATGCAGGTTCCGGCCCGCCCACCGGCGATGGCGGCGATGGCCGGGGCGACGATCGACGCGCTCTCGGGAGGTCGCTTCATCTTCGGCTTCGGCCCCTCGGGTCCGCAGGTCTCCGAGGGCTGGTACGGCGTTCCCTACCCGAAGCCCTGGGGCCGGACCCGCGAGTACATCGAGATCGTCCGGGAGATCATCGCCCGAGAGGGCCCGCTCGAGCATCACGGCACCCACTACGACATCCCCGTGACGAGCGAGGAGGCGACCGGTCAGGGCAAGGCGCTGAAGCTCAACTTCCACCCCATCCGCAAAGAGATCCCGGTCTTCGTCGGTGCGATCGGTAGCAAGTCCGTCGAGCTGGCGGCCGAGATCTGCGACGGCTGGATCCCGGCGTTCTGCGACCCGGAGCGGATCGAGGAGGTCTGGGGGGAGAACCTTGCCGCAGGCTTCGAGAAGGGCGGCAGAAGCCGCTCCGACCTCGAGGTCAGTCCGACGATCTCCGTCGCGATCGACGGCGACCTCGAGAACGCGCGCAACCTCGTCCAGGCGTCGCTGCTGCTCTACCTCGGTGGGATGGGCTCGAAGCAGAAGAACTTCTACGTCGAGCTCAGCGACCGCTTCGGCTACGGCGACGAGGCCCGCCACGTCCAGTCCCTCTACCTCGACGGCAAGCGCGAGGAGGCCTACGAGGCGATCCCGCAGGAGCTGGTCTCGGCGACCTCGCTGATCGGTACCGAGGAGGAGGTCGGGGAGCGTCTGCAGCGGATCGAGGCAGCCGGAGTCGACAGGCTGATCGTCTCGCTCGCTCACTTCGACCCGGCACAGCGCCGGCACTCGATCGAGCGTCTTGCGGCCTTGGCCGGTCTGCAGGCTCCCGCCTGAGCCGGACCTGCTGACCGCGCCTTGACGCGCACCGATCTATAACTGCGCATATGCCCGATCTAGGCGAAGGGGCGGTTTTCGCAGGCCATCGGATTGAGGGCGTCGCAGGACGCGGCGGTATGGGCACCGTTTACCGGGCCACCCACATCGTGCTCGATCACATGGTCGCCCTGAAGGTGATCGCCCCCGACCTCGCCGACGACGACTCCTTCCGCGAGCGCTTCAAGTCCGAGTCCAGGATCGCCGTCTCCCTGCGGCACCCGAATGTGGTCCCGATCCACCACGCCGGGGAGGAGCAGGGCCTGCTGTTCGTGACGATGGACCTGATCGACGGCCCCGACCTGCGCAAGCTGCTCACCGCACGCGGTCCCCTGGAGCCGGCCGAGGCGATCTCGATCCTGGAGCAGGTCGCCGCCGCGCTCGACGTCGCCCACTCGCGCGGCCTCGTCCACCGCGACATCAAGCCAGGCAACATCCTGATCGAGGCCCGCACCGGGGTTGACCACGCATATCTGACCGACTTCGGCCTGACCAAGCGGATGGATCAGGCGACCGAGGTCAGCGCTCTGACCAGCACCGGTGCCTTCGTCGGCACCCTCGACTACGTCGCGCCGGAGCAGATCCGCGGCGAGCGTCTCGATGCTCGCACCGATGTCTACGCGCTCGGCTGCGTGCTCTACGAGATGCTTGCGGCGGCTGCCCCGTTCGCCGAGCGGGAAGAGAAGGTGGCGAAGATCTACGCCCACCTGCAGGACGTCCCCACGCCGCTCGAAGGGCGAGCAGCCGCGCTCAACGACGTGATCACAAGAGCGTTGTCGAAGGAGCCCGACGATCGCTACCCGTCGGCCGGGGATCTTGCCCGAGCCGCGGACGCAGCGCTCGCCGGCGGCCGGGTGGCCGAGGCCGAGCGCAGCGTCGCCACGGGCCCGGCGGCACCGACGATGGCTTACGAGACGCCCGGACCGGGGCCGACCGAGCCGGCGATCCCGATCGAGGCGGCGGCTGAGTCAAAACTGCCCCCGGTATCCGATCCTGAGCCGGCCGCCAACTCAGAGACCTCCGAGGCGCCGACGGTCCTACCCGGAACGCCGACGGTCGAGTCCAAGATCGCGGCAGGCGAGGCGAGCGCGCCGCCGCCCACACTTGCCGAGCCGAGATCTGAACCGGCGGCAACCGCGGCCGAGACCGCGGCTACCCCTCCTCCCCCCAGCCGGCACAGCGGGCGCCGCCGCGGCCTCCTCCGCCTCGCCGGGGGCGCGCTGCTCGTCGCGGCGATCGCCGGCGCCGCCGTGCTGATCCTCGGTTCCGGGAGCGATCCGTCGACCACCGATCCCAAGGGTTCGGGCGGCGCGGGCGGAGGCGGCGCGAGCTCCGACCCGGTGGCCAGGGTGCAGGGCGGCGGCGTGCCCGGGGGGAAGTTGCCGGTCGGCGTCGCGGTCGCCGGTAACCGCGTCTTTACGGCCGATCGCACCGGTGGCCAGGTCCTGCTCGGTAACGCCAGTACACGGGAGGGCATCAGGTCCGTGTCTACCCGGGAGAATCCGGAGGACCTGATCGTCGAATCCGGCGCGCTCTGGGTCACGGTGCCCAAGGCCAACTCCGTGATTCGGATGGAAACCGACCTCTCGAATCCGCAAGAGATACAGGTCGGCACCGATCCAAATGGGATTGCCGCGGCCGACGGCTCGATCTTCGTGACCAACTTTGAAGAGGGCGATGTCTCGCGGATCGATTCGGCCAATCCCTCGATCGAGGCTGAGCGAATCGAGATCGAGGCGACCAACCCGCACGGCATTGCCGTCGCGGACGGGGTGCTCTGGGTCACCGATCGAGCCGAGAACGAGCTGATCCGATACGACCTCGGAACCGGTGAGCGCAGGTCCGTCGGGGTCGGTCTCAATCCGAAAGGCGTTGCGGTGAGCGACGGCGTCGTCTGGGTTGCAAACGCCGACGAGGGCACGGTCAGCTTGATCGGCGAAGCGGACCTCGAGCCGATCGGCGAGGCGGTCGAGGTTGGTGGTCAGCCGAGGGCGGTCGACGTCTTCGACGGCAAGGTTTGGGTCTCCAACGGAGACGACGAGAGCGAAGAGCTCGGTGCCAAGGATGGCTGGCTCTCGGTCTTCGACGCCACGACGCAGAAACTGATCGAGAAGAAGCTCGTCGTCGGTGGCTCGCCGGAGGGCCTTGGCGTCGGCGAAGGGCGGGTCTGGGTCGCGACCGGGCCGGAGGGCACGGTCCGCGCGATCAAGCCCGGCTGATTCAGCCCGTGATCGCGACCGCGACGAGCAGATAGATCGCAATCGAGAGCAGGTCTTGGAGCACGGTTGCCAGCGGCCCCGAGCCGAAAGCGGGATCGAAGCCGAGGCGCTGCAGCGCAAACGGCAGCGCCATGGCGATCGAAGTGGCCGTCGAGCAGGCCGCAGCGAGGGCGATGCCGACGGCGAGCGCGACCTCGCCGTCCCCCCAGCCGATCAGCGCGAACGGGATGAAGGCGGCGCCGGCCAGCAGGCCGATCGCGATTCCGCTGAGCAACTCGCGGCGCACGGCTTTGCGCCAACTGACTCCGGTGGCGAGGGCGCGGATGATCAAGGCCTCGGTCTGCGTGCCTACCGCGTCCGCCATATAGACGACGGCGGGCAGGAAGAACGCAATCAACACCTTCTCGCTGAGTTGCTGTTCGAAGCCGGCGACGAGGGTCACCGAGGCCATTGCCCCGATCAGGCCGATCAGAAGCCACGGCAGCCGGTGCCAGATCCGTCGCGTCACCCGCTCCTCGGCCGCCCGGCGGGCGCGCCTGCTCCCGTGCAGGAATCCGCCGATTCGGGCGAGGTCCTCGTCGTGCTCATCGAGCAGTACCTCGAGCATCCGGTGGGGCGGGATCAGACCCACGAAGTGGCCGTCTCCGTCGATCACGGGGAGCGCGGTGACCCCCCGGGCGCTCATCTCGTGAGCGGCGCGCTCCTGGTCGGTGTCGGGGCTGATCGCCGGTGGGTTGGGATCCATAAGGCTCTCGATGCGCGTCCCCGCTTCCGCCACCAACAGGCTGGCGATCGGGACGATCCCGACGAGGCGCTCGCCCTCGAGCACCGCCACCGCGTTCGCGGTCTCGAACCTCTCGCCGACCAGCGATGCGCGGATCTCGCCGACGGTTTGGCCCGGCGACGCCCGGGGTACCCGTCGACTCGTGTGCTCAGCGGCAACTCCCAGCAGCGCGTCGGCCGCGCTCAGTGCTTCGAACTCAGTGGTGTCGGTGAGGTCTTCAGCCTTCATCGGGCGTCCATCTTCGCCCCGGGCAGGCGGGTCGGCATCCGTAGAAACGACGAGACCCCCGCTCTCGCGGGGGCCTCGCCTTCCCTCGGTGTCCCTTCCCTGGGACTGATGGAGCCTGACTCGGACTACTACTTGACTTTGCCCTCGAGCAACATCCAGCAGCCGTCGGTGTCCTCGTAGGTCCGGTAGCCGTCGCTCTTCTTCAGCGGGGGGCTGTAGAGGAGGGTGTTGGGGCCGCCGGAACTGCACCGCAGGGTGCTCGTCTCCTTGGTCTTGATCGCCAGCCGCTGACCCTTCTTGATCGGCACCTGGACCTTGAACTTCTCGACCTTGTAGACGTCGTCGTCCCAGTTCTGCTGGTCCTGGCCGTCGTAACTGATCTTGGGGCCGTTGTAGGCGAGCTTGCTGTGGCCGTCGAACGTGGTCTTGACGACCTGGAGCTTGAAGGCTCCGGCCTCGCCGGCGATCAGCTTCAGCTTCTTCAGCGTCCCCTTCTTCGGCGACTTCTCGCCGCCCGGGTTGCCGTAGGCCTCGCCCATCACCCAGGTGCACTTGCCGCCGGGGTTGGCATCGCACTTATGGGCCGTCCCGGCGTTCGAGGGCTGGACGTTCGAGTTGAGGTCCGAGCCGAACGAGGACGCGGCCTGTGCGCTGCCGGCGCCGATCGCGATTGCGATCAGGGCCGCGACCAGGGTCAGCAGGGCGGCAACGGCGCCCCGGCCGCCGGTGGCGGCGCGGTTGGTCTTGGTGATCGTGTTGGTTGTGGAGCGGATCATGTTGGTTCCCTTCGGTTTGTTTTTGCTGAGGCCGGGCTTCGTTTTGCGCCGGCAAGGGAAAGATCGCCCGGATCGGCCCGCCAAACCAGGGGCCCTGAGGGGGTACTGAGCAGGCCTCCGGGGTGGTCTCTTTGACACCTTGGGGTGAGGTCGGAGGGCGCGAATGGGGCCGGCTCGGATAGGCTGCGCGACCGCCCATGCGGATTGGCGTTCCCAAAGAGTCCGTCGAAGGTGAGAAGCGCGTCGCGCTGATTCCTGACACGGTCGAGAGCCTCGTTGGCAACCAACTCACCGTTGTGGTCGAGTCCGGTGCCGGCGTCCTGGCCGGACATCCCGACTCCGAGTACAGCGAGGCCGGGGCCGAGATCGGCTCCGCCGCCGACGCCTACGGATCGGGCATAGTTCTCCGGGTCAACCTGCCGACGCCCGACGAGATCGCCCGGATCGGCAGCGGCAGCGTGATCGTCGGCTTCCTCTCACCATTGACGTCCGGCGAGACCACCAAGGCCCTGGCGGCGGGCAACCTGACCAGCTTTGCGATCGAGTCGATCCCGCGAATCACGCGCGCGCAGGCGATGGACGGCCTCTCATCGCAGGCCAACGTCGCCGGCTACGCATCGGCGCTGCTCGCCGCGCGGGAGTGCGGTCGCTTCTTCCCGATGATGACCACCGCTGCCGGCACCGTGAAGCCCGCCCGGGTGATGGTCCTGGGCGCGGGAGTCGCCGGCCTACAGGCGATCGCGACGGCCAAGCGACTCGGCGCCGTAGTCAGCGGGTTCGACATCCGCCGGGCCGCCTGGGAGCAGATCGCCTCGCTCGGTGGCCGGCCGTTCGAGCTCGACTTCATTCCCGACGCCGAGGACGAGGGCGGTTACGCCCGCCCCTTGACCGAGGAGGAGGACGAGCAGGTCCGCGAGGCCCTGGCCGAGAACGCCGGCAAGCAGGACGTGATCATCACCACCGCTCAGATTCCCGGTCGCAAGGCGCCGATCCTGATCACCGAGCAGGCTGTCCACAACATGGCTCCAGGGTCGGTGATCATCGATCTCGCAGGCGATTCCGGCGGCAACTGTGAGCTGACGCGAGCGGGCGAGACGGTCGAATCCGGCGGCGTCAAGATCATCGCCCCCCGCAACCTGACCTCCGACATGGCGACCCATGCCTCACAGCTCTACGCGAAGAATCTCGAGAACTTCATCGATCTGATCACGGCCGAGGGCGAGCTCGCGATCGACTTCTCCGACGAGGTCGTCGCCGGTGCCTGCATCACCCACGAGGGCAAGGTCCGCAACGAGCGGGCCGCGGCCGTCGCGGGACTCAGCGCCGAGCCCCCAACCCCTGAGCCCGAGCCGGAGCCCGAGCCACCAATCGCCGACGCCGAGGAGAGTGATTCCTGATGGATCTGATCGGTGAGCTGACGATCTTCGTCCTCGCCGCCTTTGTCGGCTTCGAGGTGATCTCGAAGGTGCCGGCGACCCTGCATACGCCGCTGATGTCTCAGACCAACGCGATTCACGGCATCGTCGTTCTCGGCGGTCTGCTCGTGATCGGCTACTCGGAGACGCTTCTCACCGACGTGATCGGCTGGATCGCGATCTTCTTCGGCACCGTCAACGTCGTCGGCGGCTTTCTCGTCACCGACCGGATGCTGGGGATGTTCGTTCGCAAGCCGAAGAAGGCCGCGGACGATTCCTCCACTCCGCGTTCGGGCTCGTCCGGAGGTGAGTCGTAGTCATGGCGCTCGGCGCGCTCTCACTCGACTCCGACTTCCTCGCGGTTTGCTACATCGCGGCCTTCGTCCTGTTCATCCTCGGCATCCGCCAGGGCACCTCTCCGACGACCGCGCGCCGCGGCAACATGATCGCCGCCGTCGGTATGGCGATCGCTGTCGCTGCCACGCTGGCCACCGACGTGATCGGCAACTGGGGGATCATCCTCAGCGCGATCGGTGTTGGTACCGCCGTCGGCTGGGTTGTTTCCTCCCGTGTGGCGATGACCGACATGCCGCAGATGGTCGCTCTCTACAACGGCCTCGGCGGCGGCGCCGTCGCCTTGATCGCCTGGTCGGAGTTCCGCCATATCGCTGACATTGGTGGCATCTACGACCTCGAGGTCTTCATTCCGATCCTCTTCTCGATGGTCGTCGGCTCGATCTCCTTCTGGGGCTCGAACATCGCCTTCGGCAAGCTCCAGGGGGTCCTCCCGCAGCGGTCCGTCAGCCTGCCCGGCCAGCAGTTCATCAACGCGATCCTCCTGCTTGGGCTGATCACCGCCTGTGTGGTGATGGCGATTGACAACGAGTCGCCACCCGAGGGCCTGTTCGTCGCTTGCTTGATCGCCGCAGCCCTGCTCGGCAACTTCTTCGTCCTGCCGATCGGCGGCGCTGACATGCCGGTGGTGATCTCGCTGCTGAACGCGTTCACCGGCCTCGCCGCTGCCGCGGCCGGGTTCTCGCTCGACAACACCGCGCTGATCGTCGGCGGCACCCTGGTCGGGTCCTCGGGCACGATCCTCACGATGGAGATGGCGACCGCGATGAATCGATCGGTCGGCAACGTCCTCTTCGCCGGCTTCGGAGGGGCGCCGGCGGCTACGGGTGGCGCCGGCGAGGAGCGACCGTACCGCTCGATCGGGGCCCAGGACGCGGCGATCGCCCTGGCCTACGCCGACAGCGTCGTGATCGTGCCCGGCTACGGCCTCGCCGTCGCCCAGGCCCAGCACGCGGTCGCTGAGATGGCGGATGAGCTCGAGAGGCGCGGCGTCGAGGTCCGCTACGCGATCCATCCCGTCGCCGGCCGGATGCCCGGGCACATGAACGTCCTCCTCGCTGAGGCTGACGTCGATTACGAGAAGTTGATCGAGATGGACGACATCAACCCCGACATGCCCCGCACCGACGTCGCCGTCGTGATCGGCGCCAATGACGTCACCAACCCCGCCGCCAAGAACGACCCCGACAGCCCGATCGCCGGGATGCCGATCATCGAGACCCACGAGGCTCAGCAGGTGATCGTGATCAAGCGCTCGATGAGTCCCGGATTCGCCGGCATCGACAACGATCTCTTCTACCTCGACAAGACCGCGATGCTGTTTGCCGACGCCAAGAACGCCGCCCAGGAGATCGCCTCCGAGATCACCGAGCTGTAGGTGCTCTAGCTATTCGGGGGCCGCTCGGTGCGGCGCACGCGTGGTGTCAGCCAGCCGATCAAGACACCGAGCAGGATCGCGAAGATCAGGGCCAAGAAGAGCGGCAGCTCTGTGGTCGAGAAGAGGAACGTGACGCTCGTCTTCTCGGTGTTCTGGATGACGAAGATCAGGGCCAGGATCGCGAGCCCGGAGGCGAGGTAGAAGCGCCAACTGCGGCCCTTGTCGCCCTGCGCCCCGATCGGATCCTGACTCTTCTCAGCCATCGCCGGGTGAGGCTACCACCGCGAATCGGTTTCGGGGCCCCTCTCGGCAGTTCGGCGCGGCGATTGGCACAGTCGGCCACACACCGGCGCACGGCCGCCTCGTAGCGTCGGCCCCATGCTTCGCAGGGGTCCCTCCGAGCATGGGCAGGCGACCGTCGAGTACGTCGGCCTCGTGCTGGTCGTCGCGGCGCTCTTCGGGACGATGCTCGCTGTCACCGGCCTCGCGGCCGAGGCCGCACGTCTCGGTGGCCTGCTCGCTCAGAAGCTGGTCTGCGCGGTGCGGCTCCCGGTTTCCTGCTCGCCGCCGGCCGATCAACTTCAGCGGGCCTACGGCGCCGGCGTTGCGAGATTGCTGCGCCGTCACGCGCCCACCGTGCGCTTCGAGGACGGCGGGTACGTCTCGCTCCCGGTGGATCCCCGGGTCTGTAGGGATCGCGCCTGCGCCGACACCAGCGAGCGCGGCAGGCTCGGGCGCTCGTTTGCACAGCTGCCGGCGACCGCTTTCGTCCACGTCGTCGATTGCAGCGAGGGGGCCGGCACCGCCGGCTACGACTGCTCCGGCCCGCGGGCCGGCTACCTCTATCTCCAGTACTGGCTCTATTACCCCGATTCAGCGACGAGGCCGTTCGGTAGCCAGGGCTATCACCGCGACGACTGGGAGAGCGTGCAGATCAGGGTAGGAGGCGATCATCTGGTGGAGTCCCGGGCGAGCTCGCATCACGGCTACAACTACGACGCCGATCCGGTCTCCGATCTGGGGGCGATCAAGCTCGGCCCCCTCTCGGTCGATACGCGGGCCCCCGCCTGGGGGCCGGCGAGTGGCTTCGTCTGGGTCTCGTCCGGCTCGCACGCGGGTCGCGTCGTGGGTGAGGATGGGTTCTTTCGCTCGGTGCCTGCCGGCCGTCTGCGGCTGCTGCCGTTGGAGCCGGCGCTGGGCTCGTTCGGTGAGCTCGACTTCGAGATCGTGCCTCCCTGGCAGAAATCGGTCTGGAGCGATCCCGAGCACACGGGAACCTAGATCAATGATTCCGCCGCCCGGCTCCCTGCTCGAAAGCTGTCCGAAATGTCCGCCGCTGTAGGGTTTTGGGATCGCGGCGTTGGCCCAGGCAACGAACAAACGGGAGATCGCCGAGCGGCTCACGGCCGCTCGCAAGCGGACGTTGATGCTTGTTGAGCCGCTCAGCGAGGAGCAGCTCAACACCGTCTATTCAGAGCTACTGAGCCCGATCGCCTGGGACCTCGGGCATATCGCCAACTTCGAGGAGCTCTGGCTCGTACAGACGATCGGGGGCCTGGAGCCGCTCGACGGTGAGCTCGGTCGGTTCTACGACGCGATCGAGAACCCGCGCAGGACCCGCAACGAGTTGCCAATACTGCGGGGAGACGCGCTCCGGCGATACATGGCGGATGTCCGCGAGCGGGCGCTGGAGGTGCTGGATCGGGCCACCCTGGACGACGGCGAAGATCCCTTGCTCAAGGACGGGTTCGCCTACGAGATGCTGATTGCGCACGAGTATCAGCACCACGAGACCATGCTGCAGCTGCTGCAGAGGGTCGACGGCTATCCCTGCCCCGGCAAACGCGCTCGAAGAACCGGTGGTTCCATCGCCAAAGGGCCGGAGACGGTCGAGGTAGGGGGCGGGCGATTCTCGATCGGGGCGCCCGCGACCGGCTTCGCCTACGACAACGAGCGGCCCTCCCACAGCGTCGATATCGAGGGCTTTCTGATCGACCGGACGCCGGTCACGAACGGGGCCTTCGCCGAGTTCCTCGGCGATACCGCTGCGGCGGCGCCTGAATACTGGGAGGCTGATGGAAACGGTTGGATGACCACCACCTTCGGAGCCCGGGCGCCGCTCGACGCGCAGGCGCCGGTCGTTCACGTCAGCTGGGAGCAGGCCGATGATTTCGCCCGCTGGGCGGGCAAGCGCTTGCCGACCGAGGTCGAGTGGGAGGCGGCCGCCGCCGGCGCCGACCCCGCGGTCGCCAATCTCGATCAGCTCGGCTACGGCTGCGATCCGATCGGCTCCGGCGCGGAGGGAGCGTCCGACTGCGGCGCCGTGCAGATGCTCGGCGATGTCTGGGAATGGACCAGCTCGACCTTCCGTGGCTATCCCGGGTTTTGCGCCTTTCCCTACCCCGAGTACTCCGAAGTCTTCTTCGGCGATCAGTACCGGGTCCTGCGCGGTGGTTCGTGGGCGACCGCGCGTGAGGTGCTCCGGCCCTCGTTCCGAAACTGGGACTATCCGGTCCGGCGCCAGATCTTCTCCGGCTTCCGATGCGCGAGCGACGGATGAGCCGGTTCGGCCGGATCTTGAAACGAATCGATCCGTTCGTGGTCAGAGCGCGTAGTGACTACCGATGGCCGGAGAGGAACCGCTGAGCCGATGGAGCCGATCGCCACCGACGAGGTACTGATCGATGTGCGCCTGGATCAGGACGGGCCGGTCTCCAACCTCGCGCTCGACGCTCGCCGTGGGCTCACGGCCGCCTTCAAGGAGCTACCGCCGAAGTACTTCTACGACGAGCTCGGCTCGCAGCTGTTCGAGCAGATCACCGAGCTACCCGAGTACTACCCGACGCGGACCGAGCGCAAGATCCTCCGGGACCAGGGAGCGGCGATCGTCGATGCCGCCGACCCGGAATGCCTGATCGAGCTCGGTAGCGGCTCCGCCTCCAAGACCCGCGCCCTGCTTGACGCGATGCGGGATCGTGGCTCGCTGCACACCTACGTGCCGGTCGACATCTCCGAGGAGATCACCCGCCAGACTGCGATCGAGCTGATCGGTGAGTACCCCGGTCTGCGCGTGCACGGTGTGATCTGCGATTTCGACACCGACCTCGAGCGCCTGCCGGGGTGGGGTCAGCGCCGGATGATCGCGTTCCTCGGCGGCACGATCGGCAATTTCGCCCCGGCAAAGCGGATCTCGTTCCTCTCGCGGATCGGCAAGATGCTGGGCCCGCAGGACACGCTGCTGCTGGGCACCGATCTGGTCAAGGACCCGGCCCGCCTCGAGGCCGCCTACAACGACTCGGCCGGCGTCACGGCGCGCTTCAACAAGAACGTTCTCACTGTGCTCAATCGGGAGCTCGGTGCCGACTTCGACCTCGACGCTTTCGAGCACCACGCCTTCTACGACCGCGAAAACGAGTGGATCGACATCCGGCTGCGATCGCTCTGCAGCCAGCGCGTCTCGGTGCCGGCGTTGTCGCTGGAGGTCGGCTTCGAGGAGGGCGAAGAGATGCGCACCGAGATCTCCTGCAAGTTCACCCTTCAGAGCCTCGAGCGTGCCTACGCCGAGGCCGGACTTGAACTGGTCGAGTTCTGGACCGACCCCGAGGAGCAGTTCGGGCTGAGCCTCGCCCGTGCCGACTGACGGGGCTCGGATCAGCGCGGCTTGACCGAATAGACGTCGAGATCCTTGGGGGCCCCCTTGGCGCGAAACATCAGCTTGCGCTTTGTCCGGTAGCGCTCCTCATCGAGGCTCTCGCGGACCGTTCGCGAGACCAACAGCTCGCCGCCCTTGGCAGCCTGCGCCACGCGGGCAGCGATGTTGACGTCGATGCCGACGTAATCGCGTCCCACGCGTCGCGGCAGGCCATGGTGGGCGCCGGCCCGCATGCTCGGTCGTGCGCCGGCAACCTCCAGTCCCTCGACGTCGGCCTGTGCCTGCAGGGTGCCGGCGACGGCGTCCGCGGGGTCGAGAAAGGTCACCATCGCACCGTCCCCGAGCCGCTTGACGACGCGACCGCGATGAGCCTCCATTGCCGGCGTCAGCGCTTCGTCGACCGCCCGCAGCAGCTCCGTCGCAGCCTCGTCTCCGGCCTCGAGCGCCCAATCGGAGAAGTTGACGAGATCGGTGAAGACGATCGTCAACTCCGTCTCCCCGCGCTCGCTCCAGCTGCCGGCGGCGACCGCCTCGTAGACCTGCAGGGCGCCGAGGCCGAGTTCCCGGAGGGCGCTGGGTCGGTCGGCGCTGACCTCGGCGAGCCGGCGGCCGAGCTGCTGGGAGGGGTGCTCGCCGCTGGTCGAAAGCGAATCGCCGAAGGAGCTGTCCCCCGGCAGGATGCGTCGCATCGCCCGCGCGATCGAGGCAAGGCGGTCGCCACCTGTGTCCTCCTCGAGCGAGAGGATCTCGAGCTCCGCATCGTGGTTGAGGTCCTCCGGCCCGTCCTCCCGCTCCTCCTCCGGCTGCTCTGGGATCTCGTTCAACGGGAGGCCGGGCCCAGCGACTTGATCAGATCGACGATCCCGTCGGGCTGGGTGATCGGTGTCAGGACCGGCAGGGTGATACCTCCGGCGACGAAGCGGTCGAGGCGCTCACGCATCTGCTCGGGCTCACCGAGGATGAAGATTTCCTCGATCAACTCCCAGGGCGCCGCGGCCAGGGCGCGGTCTCGGTCCTTGGCGTTCCAAGCATCGACCATTTCATCGATCGCCGGGCCGTGCCCCAGCCATCGGAAGAAACTCTCATAGACCGGCACCGTCGCGTAGGAGGCGAACATCAAGCGGGCCAGCCCCTCGACCTGCTCGCGGGGGCCGGGCAGGCAGAAGAACCGGCAGAGCAGCTCGAACCCCTCGGGCGCCTCGGCCAGTGGTGCGACAACCTGGGGCAGTCCCGATAGCGGCAGGAAGTTCGTAAACGCACCATCCGCCTTCTCCGCGGCCATCGCCAGCATCCGGCCGCGCAGCGCGGCGACGATGATCGGGACCTTCGACTCCGGCGGTCGCTCCAGCTTGAAGCCGCCGCCGGCGCGCTCGCCGGCGAGCGCGGGCCGTAGGAAGTCGATCGTCTCCGAGACCCTGCTCAACGGCCTGCGGAACTCGATCCCGTTCCATCGTTCGACGATCACGTTCGAGGAGGACCCGATCCCCAGGGCAAAGCGGCCCCCGCTCGCATCGGCGAGCGCCGCTGCCTCCATCGCGAGCAGAGCGGGTCCGCGCTGAAAGACGCCGACCACGCCGGTCCCGAGGCGCATCCGCTCGCTCCAATTCGCCGCCAGCGCCAGCGGCGTGAATCCGTCGGGGCCCTGGGTTTCCCCGGACCATACGTCCGTATAGCCCGCCGCCTCTGCTGCCCTGATCGCCGGCTCGAGCTCACGCAGCCCGAGACCTGGAAGCGGCACCGTCAATCCCCAGCGTTGGTCGCCATCACTCATTGGCGCGAGGCTAGCCGACCGGTGCCGTCGCGGCCTCGGCCCTCAACACTTCCCCGGTGCAAACACGCGGCCGGGTGCTATAGGCTCGCTCGCGGTATGGATTTCTCCAAGTTGTCGCGCTGGGAGGTGGTTGGGGCTGTCGCCTCGCTGATTCTCGTGGTCAGCTTGATCTTCCTTCCCTGGTATGACCTCAGTGACAACCCGGAGCGCGTCGCGGGCAACGGCTTCATCTGCGGCACCGGCGAGTTCAGCTGCACGGGCTGGGAGACGTTCCCGATCCTGCGGTGGCTGCTGCTGCTCACGGCATCGGCGCCGTTGATCCTCGCCTACATCGTCGTCCGCGGCCACAAGCTCTCCTGGGCCCCCGGCGAGTTGACCATGGTCGCCGGCTTCACCGCCTTCGTGCTGATTCTTTACAACGGGGTCATCGATCCCCCCGGCGCCGGCATCGAGGAGATCGGGATCACCAAGCAGATCGGCTACTACGTCGCGCTGCTCTCCGCCCTCGGAGTTTCCGCCGCCGGAATCATGCGAGCGGTCGAGGCGCAAAAGGGCAGTGTGCGCAAGACCCCCGGCACGGTTTAGAGCCGTTGCCTCGCCGCCCCTGAGACGTGGCGTCTTATAGGTTGGACGCATGGGAGTGATTTCGCATGACGTCCGCTCGGGGGCCAAGCCGGACCGCAACCTGGCCCTGGAACTGGTCCGCGTGACTGAGGCTGCCGCGCTGGCGGCGGCGCGCTGGGTCGGGCGTGGAGAGAAGGAGTCCGCCGACGGAGCCGCCGTCGACGCGATGCGCCTGCTGATGGACACAGTGCCGATGGATGGCGTTGTCGTCATCGGCGAGGGCGAAAAGGACGAGGCACCGATGCTTTACAACGGCGAGGAGATCGGCGATCACAGCCCACCCCAGGTCGACATCGCCGTCGACCCGCTCGAGGGGACGACTCTCTGCGCGAGAGGAATGCCGTCGGCGCTGACCGTGGTTGCCCTTTCCGAGCGCGGCTCGATGTTCGATCCCGGTCCCTGCGTCTACATGGAGAAGCTCGTCGGCGGCCCTGAGATCGCCGACAGCCTGAGTCTGGACGAGCCGGTCGGAGAGGTCGTCAAGCGCGTCGCCGAGTGCCGCGGCGTCAGCCCGACCGAGGTGACCACCGTGATCCTCGACCGTGAGCGTCATACCGAGGGTGTCCGCCAGATACGGGAGGCGGGCAGCCGGGTCCGTTTCATCTCCGACGGCGACGTTTCAGCCGCGCTGCTCGCCGTCACGCCTGGGACCGGCGTCGACCTTCTGTGGGGGATCGGGGGCACTCCGGAGGGTGTCCTCTCGGCAGCCGCGATCAAGTGCCTAGGTGGCGAAATCCTCGGGCGCCTCTGGCCCCGCGACGATGCGGAGCGCAAGGCTGCGGAGGACGCCGGCTACGAGATCGACCGGATTCTGAAGGTGGATGACCTGGTTGGCGGCAACGATGCCTTCTTCGCCGCCTCCGGCGTCACCGACGGTGACCTGCTTCAGGGCGTGCGCTATCTCGGTAACGGCAAGGCGACCACGGAGTCGCTGGTCATGCGTTCCCGCTCCGGCACGGTCCGCAAGGTCCAGGCGACCCACGATCAGGCGAAGCTGCGCGAGGTCACCGGGGGGCTCTACGGTTAGTGGCCCCCTGCGGCCGGACAACGGCGGGGGAGGGGCACCAGTGATTCTCGTCTGCGGGGCCACCGGCTATATCGGCCGCCTGCTGGCCAGCTCGCTGCTCGAGCAGGGCGAGCAGGTCCGCTGTATGGCGCGTAACCCTGCCGACGCTGCCGACCTGGCGGCTGCCGGAGCCGAGGTCGTTCGCGGCGATGTGCTCGACCCCGCCAGCCTGCCCGCCGTCGTTGAGGGGGTCGACTTGGCCTACTACCTGGTCCATTCGATGGGCCGAGGCGGCGACGGCGACTTTTCGGAGCGCGATCGTCAGGCGGCGGAGAACTTCGGGCGGGCCGCAAAGAGTGCCGGCGTCGGCCGCATGGTCTACCTCGGCGGCTTGGGTGAAGGAGCCTCCAAACACCTTCGGTCTCGACACCAGACGGCGGAGGTGCTGGCCGACACATCCGGCGCGCCGCTCACCTATTTCCGCGCCGCCGCAGTGCTCGGGGCGGGCAGCGAGTCGTTTCTGACGATCTATTACCTCGTCAAGCGCTTGCCGCTCATGCTGACCCCGCGATGGACCGCCAACCGGACCCAGCCGATCGCGATCGCTGACGTGCTCGAGTATCTGGGGGCGAGCAGGAAGATCGCTGCCTCCGCGGGCCGCACGATCGAGATCGGTGGCCCGGAAGTGGTCACCTACGCGGGGATGATGGACGTGATGGCCGACGCGATGGCGATCCGGCGGCCGCGGCGGATCGGCGTCCCGGTGCTCACACCGTGGCTCAGCTCACACTGGATCGGCCTCGTCACCCCGGTCGACGCCGGCGTCGCTCGCCCTTTGATCGAGGGGCTGGCCACCGACACGGTCGTCACCGACCCCTCCGGCATGGAGCTGTTCGAGATCGAGCCGACGCCTCTCGCCGCGGCAATGCGCGCCGCCGTCGACGACGCTCGCACTCGCTGATTCCCCAGCCCTGGTCCAGGACAGCCGGCATCCATCGACCCTCGCATCACGGAGTGGGAGTCGTCAGCACCGCCTTGGGTCAGCAGCCGGATAATGGCCTTTGGGGCTCCGGGTGTGACTTCCTCGCGACTTTGCCCCCGGTGGAGCGTGGGCGCGGTTGCCGAGGTTGAAGTAGGGGTCGATATGCGACGTGGATTTCAACCTCGACGCGAGAACGGAGCAGCGAAGGCCATTCGCTCTCTCGATCGGAACGCAACTGGGTGGCGTCCGCGCCTCGCTTGGTCAGCTGGGATCCGGGGCGTAGATCCCGACCTTCGAGGGTGGCAGGTCGAGATTCGCAAGGGAGCGGAGGAAGCCGTGGGTGACGAATACGTGGATCCTCATCTGCGTCTGGTTGTAGATCGATGCGCCGAGTCGGGCGAGGGGGCCGCCGACCCGGAGCCCCGGGTAGAAGTTGGCAACCTCGGCGCTGACCAGCACACGGGCTTTGCCGGCCGGGGCTGCCCCCTCTTCGATTCGCCGGATCGAGATCCGCAGTTGCCCCTGGCCCCGGCCCATGGGCGAGACGAGCAGGCCGCGTTCGATCGGCCACGTGACCTGGCCGAGGCCGGGCCCGGTGACGTAGGCGGGGCGCCGGAACCGGAGCAACGGCAGTCGTCTGCTGAACAGCACGACGGTGCGCGAATCGGGGGCGTAGACGACCCTCAGGGCACCGAGCGAGACCCGTTCCAGATAGGCCCAATAGGCGCGTGCCAGCCGCTCCAGGTACTCCGGCTGCCAGCTTCGCTCGACGTAGTCGATCGGCATCACCAGTTCTGCTGCCTGCACGGTTCGCACGGGCCCGTCGGCACCGGCGGGACCGCCCGCGGGGTCCGGTAGCAGCCGTATCTCGGCATGGGGCTTCACGCTGCGTCTATTCGGCCGGGGCGCGATCCGGCGAGTCGGAGGGATCCGGATCGGACCCGGGGGCTTGGGGGAACGCGGCCGTGCTCTCCTCGTCGCCGACGGGCGGCGGCGCAAAGTCGGCGGTCATACCGCGCACCGTGCCCGTGTCGTGTAACTCGAAGCGGAGCGCGTTGATCACGGCGCCGGCCATCAAGCCCAGCGCCAGTAAGTAGAACCAGATCAGGGCGACGAGAACGAAGCTGACGATTCGCCCGAACTCGCCGATCGTCGAGAGGTTGACCAGGTAGGCGGGGAAGAGGATGTTCGCGAGCCCCGCGGCGATCGTCACGAACAGCGCCCCGGGCCAGACCCCGCGCCACGGTAGTTGTCCCTTGGGCACCGCCCAATAGATCACGCAGAGGATCCCGAAGGTGATCAGACCGCCGCCGGCCAGCAGGGTCAGATTGGCCAGCCAATCCATGTTCGAGAGTCCGAGGGGAAGGTCAGCGACGCCGCTCAGCACGAGGCTCTCGAGAGCGGGGATCACGACGCTGGCGGCCAGGAACAGGGTTACCACGGCGAGCATGATCAGGGCGAATCGCTTCTGCTCGAGCCAGCCCCGGCATTCGACGTGGTAGATCCGGCAGAAAGCAGTATCCATCGCGCCGAAGAACGAGGAGCCGATCCAGAGACCGGCGACGATCGCGATAATGCCGATCTCCGTCGAGCTGGTCTGCACCCGGTCCAGCGCCGACTGCAGGCTCTCCTGCTCGGTCGAGGGGAACAGTTCCTGGAGATCGCGGAGCACGCTCGTCTCGATGTCGGAGCTCTGCAGGATCTGACCGAAGATGAAAAGGACGAGCAGCGCGAACGGGAACAGCGCGAGCATCAGGTTGTAGGCGACCATCGCCGCCATCCCGGTCACGTTCTCCTGGTAGGCCCGCCGCCAGAAGGCCGCCAGGGACCGCCGGACCCGCCCGCGGTTCACCTTCGCTCGACAGCGTCCCGCAGCGCGGCGGCCGCGCGGCCGGCGATCCGCAGGCCAAGCGTCGCGGCATCCCCGGCCAACGAGATACCGGCCCGGGCCAGGGCTTCAACCTCTGCCTCCCGGCTCGCTGGGACGCTCTCGTCCTCACCTGCCGGCGACTCGGCCTCGGCGGGCGCGGGCTCGGCCGGCACCTTGGTCCGGCGCGGGCTGCGGACGGAGGGGCGGGTTCTGGGCAAGCTGCCGAAAACCCCGGGGCCCTGTACTTCGCCGGCGGCGGTCTCGTGGCTCGAGGTTGCTGGGTCGGGACCGCTCATGAGCCTATTTCACAGCTTTCGGCGGACGAACGCGTTGAGCATAGGAGATCCGATCCCACCGAACTACCGTAACCAACGGCATGCACTCGTGTTGATCAGACTTGGAACCATTCGGGCTCTCGGCGTCCGACGGCCGGCCGGAACCGGGAATCACGCAATTTACGGGAACCGCCCCAATCGGGCTTGACTTCAAAAAATATAGCGACTAAACTGCCGACAGCAATATCTCTCGGATGCGGACTGATACAAGAGCGAATGCGAAGCGGGCGGATCGGTCGGATCCGCTCTTTTGGCGCCAAGGCCTCAACTTCAGTGTCGCCCCGCCCGATAACGCTATTGCCGACAGCAGTGCCAGGGCCGCCCGGGGCAAGGCCGGGCCACGACCAACCGACCATCAGAACGGAGCGCGAAGACGCGAATGCTTGTAGCTGAGCTTCAGGAACTTGAAGAGGTAAAGAACCTTCTGACGAAGGGGCAGCAGGTCGGCGTGCTCACGTTCGGCGAGATCGCGTCCGCGGTCGCTGAGGTGGACGTCGACGAGGGCGATATCGAGGAGCTCTACGGCCACCTTGAACGCTCGGGCATCGAGCTGGTCGAGGACGTTGACCCCGCCCAGGCCTCACAGCCCGAGCGGGACGACGGCAAGCGCGGCAAGCGTCGGGCCAAGACGACCATCGATCTGAAGCCGGATATGACCACCGACAGCCTGCAGCTGTTCCTCAAGGACATCGGCAAGGTTCGCCTACTGACAGCTGCCGAAGAGGTCGAGCTCGCGAAGCGGATCGAGCGCGGTGATCTCGCCGCCAAGGAGAAGATGGTCGAGTCCAACCTGCGGCTCGTCGTCTCGATCGCAAAGAACTACCGCAACCAGGGCCTGCCGTTCCTCGACCTGATTCAGGAGGGCACGCTGGGCCTCGTCCGCGCGGCTGAAAAGTTCGACTACCGCAAGGGCTTCAAGTTCTCGACCTACGCCACCTGGTGGATCCGCCAGGCAATCGCTCGCGCGCTCGCCGACAAGGCGCGGACGATCCGTATCCCCGTGCACGTCGTCGAGAAGCTGAACAAGATCGGGCGCGCCGAGCGCAAGCTCGTGACCGAGCTTGGTCGCGAGCCGACCCCCGGGGAGATTGCCGAAGTCACCGGGATCGAGCCCGACGAGGTCGACTCGATCAAGCGCTCCGCCCAGGCCCCCGTTTCGCTCGAGAAGCCCGTCGGCGATGAGGAGGAGTCCGAGTTCGGTCAGTTCATCGCCGACGAGAAGGCAGAGTCCCCGTTCGACCGGGCCGCCGACCTGCTCACCAAGGAGGCGCTGCGCGAGGCGCTGGAGAACCTTTCCTACCGCGAGCGGCGTGTGCTCGAGCTTCGCTATGGCCTCGGCGGCGAACACCCGCGGACGCTCGACGAGGTGGGACGCACGTTCAACGTCACCCGCGAGCGTATCCGCCAGATCGAGAACCAGAGCCTGAAGAAGCTGCAGACCCTCGCGGAGGCACAGAAGCTGCGAGAGGTCGCCTGACGGCCTCCGGGCGCCGCGGCCGGCGTCCGCCGCGGCTCGCGTGCTTGGCGCACGCTTCGCCTTGTGCGTCCTTGACCACGACGACCGGAGGCTCGTCAGGGACCGGCCTTTGCGGTGCTCACCGGGTCGCTCGTTAGCCTCCCTGGGGCGGTGCGCGGGGCGTTCGTCAAGACAGCGATGGGGATCTGCGTGGCGGGTCTCGTTGCGGCGATGCCCGCCGGGGCGATCGCCAAGTCGGATCCGCCGCCGAATATCGTCCTCATAACCACCGACGATCAGCCGCTGACGAGCTTTCAGCGGCAGTACATGCCGCAAACCTTCCAGCGCCTCGTCGATCGGGGTACGAGCTTCTCCGACGCCGTCGTCAACGTGCCGCTCTGCTGCCCCTCGCGTTCGACGCTGCTGACCGGTCAGTACGCCCACAATCACGGGGTGCTGACCAATAACCCCGGCTACCCGGCGCTGCGCGACCCGCGGAACGTGCTGCCGGTGTGGCTGCGGCAGGCCGGCTATCGAACCGCTCACTTCGGCAAGTGGCTGCACGGCTATGAGACCGTGCGGCGATCGAAGCCGGCTCCCGGATGGGGGCGGTGGCTGACCCAGCTCAACCGGCGGCGCTACTACGACTACAAGCTCGCCGACGACGGGCGGACGATCTTCAAGGGCGACAGGCCCAAGGACCACCTGACCCCGGTGATGACGAAGGCAACCTCGAGATGGGTCGCAGAGCACGTCGGCCGGCGCCGCCCGCTGTTCGTGCAGCTCGACTACTACGCGCCGCACGTCGGCCCCCGCTACAGCGACGGCGTCAGCGTCAGCCGCTGCATCGGCGCGCCCGAGCCCTCAACCAAAGATCGCCGCACGATCCTCGCCGGCGGTGCCCCGCGGGTTCCGTCGTTCAACGAGGAGGACCTCTCCGACAAGCCCGCGTTTGCCCAGGTGCCGCTGCTCGACGCCGAGCAGCTCGCCTCGCTCGATCGCCGTTATCGATGCACCCTGGAGTCGCTTGCCGGAGTGGACCGGGGGATCAACCGGGTCTTCCAGCAGTTCCAGCTGGCGGGCGAGCTAAAGAACACGGCCTTCGTATTTCTCACCGACAACGGCTACTTCTTCGGTCAGCACCGGATCCGCGACGGCAAGTCCCGGCCCTGGGAGGAGGCGATCCGCACCCCGCTGCTGATCAGGCCGCCGAAGAACCTACGGCCGTTCGCGCCCACGGTCGACGCTCAAGCGGCCGAGATCGACATTCCGGCCACGATCCTCGACCTCGCCGGCGCCGAGCCCTGCCGGGCCCAGCGCTGCCGAGCGCTGGACGGCCACTCACTGCTGCCCGCGATGCGCGGGGATACGAGTGCCCTGGATGGCCGCGCCGTACTGGTTGAGATGGGGGATACCAGCCGCGAGCCGAGGAGCTTCGCCTGCGCCTTTCAGGCCATCCGCACCTCCGAGCAGGTTCTGATTGAGAGCACCTCGATCCCGGACCCGCAGACGCGTCGGTGCGTGGACGGTCTCATCTACGAGCACTACGATCTCGCCGCTGACCCCTTCGAATTGGAGAACCTGATCCCGCCGCCGGGAGGTTCCGCAGGGGCGGAGCAACTCGGACTGCGGCAGCGGCTCGATCGGCTGCGGGCGTGCAGCGGGATCGCCGGTCGTGATCCGCTCACCGCTGGCGGCTATTGCGAGTAGAGGTCCAACTCGTGGACGGCGCTCAAGCGATCCTCTTAGCCGCCGATATAGCTGACGATGTCCTTTGAGATTGATGAATGCCTGCGTTACGTGGTCAAGCGCGAGGGCTCCGACCTGCACCTCAAGGTCGGCTCCCCGCCGACGGCACGAATCCACGGTGAGCTGACGCCGCTCGAGGACGAGGACTCGTTGAAGCCGGAGGACACTGAGGCGGCGCTGGGCAAGCTGATGGATGACGATCGGACCCGGGACGAGTTCGCCGAGGACGGCGAGGCAGATTTCTCGTACCAGCTGGAGGACGTCGCGCGCTTCCGCGTCAACGCCTTCCGGCAGCGCGGCTCGGTCTCGATCGTCTGCCGAGCGATCCCCTTTTCCGTACGCACGATCGAGGACCTCGGCCTGCCCCCGGTGATCCGCAAGCTCGCTGACGAACAGCGCGGAATCATCCTCCTCACCGGTACCACCGGCTCGGGTAAGTCGACGACGCTGGCGGCGATGGTCGACCACATCAACAGCACCTACTCGCATCACATCATCACCCTCGAGGATCCGATCGAGTACCTGCATCGAGACAAGCGCTCGATCATCAACCAGCGAGAGGTCGGCGCCGACACGAAGAGCTTCAGCCGGGCGATGAGGCGGGTACTGCGTCAGGACCCTGATGTGATCCTCGTCGGTGAGATGCGCGACGAGGAGACGGTCCGCACGGCCCTCAGCGCGGCCGAGACCGGCCACCTCGTGCTCTCGACCCTGCACACACTGGACGCCACCGAGACGATCAACCGGATCATCGATTTCTTCCCGCCGCACCTGCAGCAGCAGGCACGGGTGATGCTCGCCGGGACGCTCAAGGGCGCAGTTTCCCAGCGGTTGGTACCGACCGTGGACGGCAACGGGCGCGTTGCCGCGAGCGAGATCATGGTCGTGACCGGCCGCGTCCAGGATCTGATCATGAACCCGCTGGAGACCGGCAAGATCAGCCAGGTGATCGCCGAGGGCGACTACTACGGGATGCAGACCTTCGATCAGTCGTTGCTCAAGCACGTGGCCGAGGGGCGAGTCCTCGAATCGACGGCGATGGATTACGCCTCGAGTCCACACGACTTCAAGCTGATGCTCGCCTCTTCGGGCAGGCAGGCCAGCGATCTGAGCCAGATGTCCGGCGCCGAGACCGGCGCCGAGACCGGCGGCGGGACCGGCGTCGACGATGGTGCCCTCGCGGCCACCGGAGCGCCACTGGGGGCGACCCCTCCGGCAGCGGCACCCGAGCCCGCCCCGCTCGCTCCGAACGGGGATCCGGCCGAGGCCCCCGCCGACCCGGCCCCGAACGGCACTCCGGAATATGACTACGGCCGCTCACTGACTCCGACCCGTCCGGTCGCCGAGCCCGATCAACCTGTCGAGGCCGATCAACCTGTGGAGCCGGATCA
>Ga0307380_10001995_pt1 | contig 29305 bp, 22 predicted proteins | sample UN3MG_FD_202239 | JGI IMG/M metagenome (GOLD analysis project Ga0307380, IMG submission 202239) | Soil microbial communities from Risofladan, Vaasa, Finland - UN-3 | ecosystem: Environmental > Terrestrial > Soil > Coastal area > Acid sulfate soil | place: Finland: Risofladan, Vaasa | collected... | reverse complement strand
CGAGGTGACCAGCGCGAGCGTGGTCGACGCGATGGTGGCCGCCGACGCCCTCGGCCGCTGGCGCAAGAGCCTCGCAGACCGCCCGGCCTGACGCCGTCCCGAGCCCGCCGCCCCCGGCCCGCCGGCGGCGCCTACGGCACGCGCGTCTCGGCGAGGCACTGCTCGACTTCCCGGCGGCGGCGCTGGGCGTCCCACCCGAGCGCCGGGCCGACGACCTCGGCAAGTTCCCCGAGCGTCGTCTCGGTCGCCCGGCCGAGCAGGGCGATGGTGCTGCGGCGGCAGACGAGGTCCGCCAGGTGCTCGACGTATTCGTTCTCGGCGATCCGCCGGATTTCTCCCACCGTGTAGTCGGGCAGCGATGCCAGCGGCCGGCGGGCCTCAGCGTCGGTCTCGCGGGCGCAGGTCTCGGCGGCCGTGCCGTAACGGGCCACGAGGTCGGCCGCGCGCGACTCGGCCAGGCCCGACTCCCGCGCGAGTCGGGCGATCCAGGCCGCGCGCTGCTCCTCGTCCGCCGGGAAATCTTTCCCGCCGCCGATGGGCACGTGCTCGGTCGAGCACCGCCGCTCTAGATTGAGGTCGGCCAGCACCCGGTCGGCCGCCTGCTCGGCGAAGGCCCGGAACGTCGTCCACTTGCCGCCGATGAGCGAGTAGATGGGGAACGGCCGCCCGCCGTCCGGCCCGTCGACGCGGATGCTGTGGCCGCGACTGACGTTCGCCAGCACCTGGCCCTCGCTGGCCGGCAGCGGTCGCACGCCGCAGAACGCGAACACCACCTGGCGGCGCGACACCTCGATGCCCGGAAACACGCCCCGTAGCGTCGTCAGCATGTACTCGACCTCCTGGGCGTCGCAGCGGGCCGCGCCGGGGTCGTCGACGCGGATGTCGGTCGAGCCCATGATGACCTTGTCCATGAACGGAAAGGCGATGCACACCCGGCCGTCGTCGTGCTGGTAATAGACCATGCGGTCGCCCAGGGCCCGGTGCAGCGCCGGGCAATCGACCACCAGGTGCGAGCCCTTCGTGCCGCCCATGTACCGGGTCGTCAGGCCCAGGCCCGCGTTGGTGATGTCGACCCAGGCGCCGGTGGCGTTGACGACGGCGCGCGGCCGGACGGCGAAGGTCGCGCCACTGGGCTCGTCGCACAGGACGACCGCGCCGGAGTCGATGCCCGTGGGGCGGACGTAGTTGAGGGCCAGGCACCCGGGCCTCGCGCGGCAGGCGTCGTCAATCAGTTCGATGCACAGCCGCTCGGCCTGGGTGATCCAGGCGTCCCAGTAGGTGGCGGTGGCCACGATGGTCGGGGCGAGACCCGGCACGTCGCGCAGGGCCTGGTGCCGCCGCGTCAGAAAGTGGGTGGGCGTGCGGCGATTCTTGCGGGTGACGAAGTCGTAGAACCAGAGGCCGGCCTTGACGCCCACGCCGCCGCGGCTGCCCGGCCGCACCGAGGACCCGCAGAAAATCAGCCCCGACCGCACCAGCCCTCCGAACCACGAGAACAGGGGGATCGTCGTCTTCAGCGGCGCCACGCAGTGCGGCGCGTTCTCCAGAAGGTGGTTCCGCTCGACGAGCGATTCCCGGACCAGGCCGAACTCGCGGTTCTCCAGGTACCGAAGGCCCCCGTGGATCATCCGCGACGATTTCGAACTGGCCCCCGCCACGAAGTCCGACTTGTCCACCAGCAGGCCGTCCACGCCCTGGAGGGCGAGTTCCCGCAGCAGCCCGACGCCGTTCACGCCGCCGCCCAGAATCAGGACGGGCACATCGGGCCGGGCGCGGATGCGGCGGAGCGTTTCGTCTCGTCGGTTCATGGTTGCTCGCGTTGGTTCGTGCGGCCGCGCGGCAAGTTTGCGCTGTCGCGCGGCGGTCTGTGCGACTTTGCGCGGCGGGTCCCCGTACCCGCCGCGCGCCTCCAGCGCCCCCTCTGCTGCGCGGTGGGTGCGGGGACCCACCGCGCACAACTCCTGTTAGCCCACCGCGCACGACTGATGTCCGCCCGCCGCGCGGGACGCCTGTCGGGCCGGTCAGTCGGCCATCTGGCCGTGCATCTCGCGCAGCGCGGGGTACAGACGCTGATAGGCCTGGAACCCCTTGGCGTAGGTCGCGGCCAGGGCGGCGTCGGGCTCGTACACCGGTCCCGGGCGGCGGACGTGCTCGTAGGCGTCCTGTTCGTCGGCGTACAGGCCCACGCCGATGCCTGCCAGGATGGCGGCCCCCAGGGGCGTGGCCTCCTCGACCTCGGGCGCCTCGATGGGCAGACCCACCACGTCGGCCTTGTTCTGCATCCAGAAGGTGTTGCGGACGGCCCCGCCCACGGCCACGATCCGCTCGGCCGTAATGCCCAGCCCGCCCTCGACCGCCCGCAGAATCTCCAGGAACTGGTAGTCGAGCCCCTCGAAGATGGCCCGGACCATGTCACCGCGGGTCGTCGCGCTGCGAAGCCCTGCAAACGCCCCGCGCGACCGCGGGTCTACCACCGGGCACGTGGCGCCCGAGAGGTGTGGCAGGTAGAGGACACCGCCCGCGCCCGGCGGCGCCCCGCGGGCTGCCGCGATGATGGCGTCCCAGCCCGAGCCGCCGTCCGCCTGGGCCTCGCGCGGGCCCCCCGCGCCCAACTGGCGCGGCGGAACCACTCGAGCGACTCGCCCGCCGGCGTACTGGCCCACGCCGCCCACACGCCGCGGGCCACGTGGGCCTGTACCGTCAGGCCCGTCTTCTGCACCGGCGGCGTGAGGACCGGTTCCGGCACGGCCGCCGACACGATCTCCCACGTGCCGGTGACGTCGAGCACGACACCCGGCCGGAACGCCCCCACCGGCAGGTTGCCGCACAGGTGGTCATGACCGCCCAGGACGACCGGTGTGCCGGCCGGCAGGCCCGTGGCCTCGGCCGCCTGGGGCGTGACCTCGCCCAGGACGGTCGTGCTGGGGTGCGCGTCGGGCATGAGGCGGCGGTCGATGCCCGCGGCGCCCAGCAACTCCTGGGACCAGTCGAGCCGCCGCTGGTCGAACAGCATCGTGCACGAGGCCATGCTGTAGTCGGTGGCCCGGCGGCCGGAAAGCATGAAGTTGACGAAGTCCTCGATGAGGAGCCACTTGTCGGCCCGCGCGAGGACCTTCGGCTCGTGCTCGGCCATCCAGAGGATCCGCAGGGCCGAGTTGATGGCCCATACCGGGTTGCCGCCGATGCCGAACGTCCGCTCCAGGCCCACGTTCTCGGTCCACCAGGCCAGTTGCGGCTGGGTACGCGGGTCGAGCCAACTGATGAACGGGTACAGCCACCGGCCGGCGTCGTCGATGGGCACGCCGTCCATGCCCATGCCGGTGACGGCCACGCCCCGGATGCACCGCGGGTCGTCGAGGCGGCCGACGGCCTCGCGCAGCGCCTCGGCCGTGCCGCCCCATATCTGCTCCGGTTGCCACACCGTCCAGTCGGGGTGCGCGGGGTCGGGGTTGAACCGTTCGGTGGGCCGGCCGGCCGACGCCACGAGGTTGCCCCGGGTGTCGTACACCACGGCCTTCAGGCTGGTCGAACCCAGGTCGATGCCGACGAGGTAATCCATCGGGTCACCCTTACAAGGCAATCGGATACCGCCCGTCCTGCCGGAGGGTCTGGAGCATGGCGAGGTAGTTCTCGGGCCGGACGGCCGAGTGGATCGAGTTGCTCGACGACAGGATGTACCCGCCCCCCGGGGCGCCCTGGCGCAGGGCCTGGCGCGTCGCGGCCACGACCTCGTCCGGCGTGCCGTACGTCAGCACCTGGGCGCAGTCCACGTTGCCCTTCAGGGCTACGCGGTCGCCGCAGGCGGCCTTGACCTCGGCCAGGTCCATGCCCCCCTGGGGGTCGATGGGGTCGAGGCAACTGATGCCGGCGTCGACCATCATGTCGATGATGGGCCATATGTTTCCATCGCAGTGCTTGATGAACGGCAGGCCCGCCGCCCGGAAACCCTGGGCCACCCGCGCGAGGCCGGGGTAGAAGAGCGTGCGGAAGTGGTTCGGCGACATGAACGGTCCGGCGTTGCCGGCGTAATCGTCGCCGGTCCAGACGAAGTCGGCACCGCGGGCCGCCACCTCTTTGGCCATGGCCAGGTTGACCTCGACCGACAGGTCCACCAGGGCCGTCACCAGCGCGGGCTCGGCCGCGATGGCCATGAGCAGGTTCTCCATGCCCACGAGGTACCGCGGGATCGAGAACACGTCGTTCAGGTGCACGCCCACGGCCAGGCGGCCCTTGAACTCGCGGACCGCCTTCTCGACGGAGTCGTACCGGCCCGGGGCCCGCGGGTCGGGCGGCGTGTAACGCTCCAGGTCGGCCATCGACCGGATGGGCGAGGAGACCTCGACCCCGTGTTCCTCCTGGCCGTAGTCGACCACGTACCCCCACTCGGTCCGCCACCGCGTGGGGCCCACCTGGACCTTGCGGAAGTCGGGGTCCACCAGGACGGCGTCATGGCCCATCCGCACGGCGAAATCGTTGTGGCTGGTGCAGCCGGGGCAGAGGGCCTCGCGGACGTTCTTGGCGATGAGCCACTCGAAGTGCGGGACGCGGTCGGGTTCCTGGCGGGCCAGGACACGGCTGACGCGCTCGGCGCTGGTCATCTCAGCCATCGCGTGCGATTCTCCCGGCGACCGTTGCCGAGGCGGCCGGTGCCGCCGCCGCGGGGGCCTCGGCGGCGCGGCTCTCGCGCATCTGGTTGCCCTTGGCCAGGATGCACACGCCGACAATCAGGATGGCGATACCCGTCACGATCCAGGCGACGCTCTGCCGGCTGGCGCCTTTCCATTCGCCCGTCCGGAACCCGTGGATGTTGCCGACGATGATTGCAAACGACATGAACGCGGCATACCCCACCGACACGCCCAGCGTGCCCAGGTTGATGTACCCGAGGCCGAAGAAGAAGATCGCCCCGTCGTGCAGCAGCGCCATGACCAGCGCGAGCACCAGGACCAGCCCCACGCCGGGTCGCCGGAGGGTGCTCCAGGTCTTGTTCCGCGTCAGCCGGATGGCGCAGTATCCGCACGACGAGACCGCGCCGCCCCACAGGATGATGGCCGTGACGGCGAACGCGGCGCGCCAGTCCGGGTTCTGGAAGGTGTTCTTCGCCGTGTCGAAGACGGGCCCCGCGTAACTGGCCGCCACGGCGTAGCACGCGCACAGGATGCCCGAGACGACGCCGACCGTCAGGCCGATGAGCATCCGGGGTTTCTTGGCGCCGCCCGTCGCCGGGTCCTGCGACTCGTCCTTCTTCAGGCTGCGTTCCTTCAGGATTCCCGCCCGGCCCGACACCACCACGCCCAGCAGGCACACCGCCACGCCCGCCAGAATGACGTAACCGTGCGGCGTCAGCACCTCGTCGGCGTTGTGCAGCAGCATGGGCGCCATCGACCCGAACATGATCTGGGCGCCGTAGTTGATCGCGTATGCCAGCGACAGGCCGATGAACGCGAAACTCATCCCCAGCGTCATCGACCCCAGGCCCCACAGGAACCCGAAGACCAGCGGCAGGATGAGCATGCCCAGCCCCGCCCTCTAGCGTAAATGGCGTAAAAGTCCTTCGCGATCACCGGGCCCAGCGTCACGGGTATCAGCACCGTGACGAACAGGAAGAACGGTCCCCACAGCGTCTCCCACGGCGTGTCTTTCTTCACGAACTTGCTGGGCAGGCCGAACGACCCGCCGCAGATCGCGCCCAGGAGCACAAACAGAAATCCTGCGACCATGGACGTGCCTCCGTTCCGGGTCCGGGCGCCGCCTCGCGACGCCCCGCGCCGCACACCGCCTCATCGTGCCGCATTGTATCGGCCCGCACCGGCGGTTGCCAAACGGTTTCCCCGGGGCGCGGCGCGATGGCGCGCCCGCCAAGGCGGGCGGCTAACTCGGCCGGGTGCGCCGGGTGGCTTACTCGGTCGGGCGCGCCGGGTGCCACTGGCGGCTTGTCCGCCAGTGCGCCTTGACTACGCCGAGTACCGAGGCCGCCGCGGATCAGGGGGCATGGGGAGTGGGAGCGACCGCCACGGCCGCTGCGCCCGACTGTCGACACGCCCGAAGCAGGACGCGGCGGGTGGCGACTTCCGGATACTCGGCCGCTAGTTTCCGCAACTCGGCCAGGTGCGGCCCCGGGCCGAGCAACTCGAGCCCCTGGGCCGCCGAGTATCGGACGTCGACGGCGTTGTCGAAGTCCGACACGGCCGCCACCAGGCACGCCGCGGCGCGCTCGTCGCCGATGCGACCCAGGGCGTACGCGGCCGCCGCGCGGTAGAACGGCGTCATCGCCTTGTACACAAAGACGCTCGGCGGCGGTTCCAGGCCCAGGCTGGCCTCCGTCGGGTCCTCGGTCAGGGCCGAGGCGAGCACGTCCACGGAGTCGCGGTCGCGAATCTTGCCGAGCGTCCGGGCCAGCATGAAGCACACCCACGAGCGTTTCCGCGACGGTTCCGCTGCGCGGTACCGCTCCAGCGCCGCTCGCAGCCGCGCGGCCCATCGCCCGTCGAGGCAGACGACGCTGGCCAGGTGCGCCGCCCGCGACTCGGGGCACAGCACGCCCGTCGATACGGCCGGCGGCGACGCCGTGACGGCCGCCCGCAGCGGTTCGGCCGCCTTGGCCTGGGGGTCGCCCAGGACCGCCAGGCACGTCTCCATGACGGCCGCCGTCTGGCCCGACCGCTGGACGACGCGGGCCACCAGCGTCTCGTACCCGTCGTTCTCGAGCAGGATGCCGCGGTCGCTGTCGATGGGCACCGACCGCAGGATGTGCGGCACGATGGCCCCCAGGTCGCGCGAGCCCATCGCGTCGAAGGCCTCGGCGATGCGGAAGTGCAGGACCGACGCGTGAGACCCCATCAGCCAGTCGTGGTCGCCCGTGCGGTAGGTGTAGTACCAGAAATCGCCCAGGGTCGGATACGCCTCGACGAGCACCTTCGCGGCGTCGGGTGTGCCGATGTGGCCGAGGGCCTCCGCCGCCGCGGCGGCGAGGTGAATCGGTTTCTGGTGCCACCCGAGTTCCTGCGAGCCGCCGCCCTTGACGGGCGTCTTGGCCTTCTTCAGGATGTCCGCCAGCAGCGGCACGGCGGCGGTGTCGGCCAGGTGCCCCAGGGCGCGGAGTGCGGCCAGCTGGGTCCGCAGGTCGGCGTCGGGGTTCTTGGCCAGGAACTCGCGAAGGGCGGCCTTGGCGGCGTCGCCGCCCACGTGCCCGAGCGATTCGGCGGCCGTCTGGACGGTCGGCGATTCCTTGGCCCCCAGCCGGGCGATAAGTGCCGCCTCGACGGCGGCCCGGTCGCGGAAGATCGCCAGCCGTCGCGCGGCCGAGATCCTCTCGGCCGTCGCCGCCGCAGTCACCTCGGCGCCGAGGCGCGCGACTTCGGCCGGCCGGCCCGGTGGCAGGGGCTTGTCGGCGTCGCCGGCGGCCAGCGGAGGCTGCGTGTACAGGTCGATGGTGGCCGTCTCGCGGAACCGGTCCAGTTGCAGGTTCAGCACGCCGCCGTTGGCCGCGTTGTTGCCCCGGAAGCGGTGAGGCCGGCCCTGGCCCACCAACGCCAGCGGTGCCGCGCGGGACGCCGCCGCATCGGCCGCCATCGGCGGCGCGGCTTGGCGCGGCATGTGGCAGCCGACGCAGGAGCGCCGCTCGCCCGGCCGGACGTAAATCCACGACATCTCGTTGATGACGGTCCGTCCCTCGGCGTCGACGGCCTGGAGCGCCAGCGCCCGATCGGCCGGCACGCGGACGTAGAACGACCCGTCGGGCGCCAGGGGCACGGTGCCCAGTTCCACGGCCTCGACGCCGATGTGGTCGTACGGGTGCCGCGCCGAACGCAGGGCCAGCGGCCGGCCTTCGTAGATGCGGACCGCCCGGACGCGGGCCAGGTCGGCCTGCGTCTGCTTGGTCGCCCGGACGTTCTGGCAGTAGAGGAACCCCGTGGGCTCGGCCGTCGGGTCGGCCGGCGGCTCGATCTGCGGGGCGACCGACGGCGGCTTCGGACGCGGACCCAGGTACACCACCGAGTGCATGCCGCCGATGTCCGAGGCGTACAGCCGGGTCACGTCGCCGGTGACCGGGTCGAGAACGCCGAGCGCCGCGTGGCCGGGCACGGTGCACAGGAGCCGTCCGTCGGGCAGCGGCGAGATGTCGAGCGGCGAGAACGGCGCCGGCAGCCGCTCGGGCTCCGACTCGCCGCGCGACGCCACCAGGCCCTGCGGCGAGATGGCGGCGATGCGGCCGTCGGGCAGAGGGGCCACGCTGCCGAACCCGTACTCGCGGAGCCAACGCGACCCGTGCTCGGCTGCGCGGGCGGCGTCGTAGCCGACGGCCGGCCGGTTGCCGCCCAGGACGACCACGCCGCCCGTGCCGTCGGGCCGGACCTGGTGAATCTGGGTCTCGACCTTGGCGCGTTCCAGGAAGTTGTCGCTCCGGACGAAGGCGATGCCGCCGTCGGCCGTGACGCGCGGCTCGCGGTCGGCCACGATGTGGTGCGTCAGCGGGTGGATGCGGGTGCCGTCGGCCTCCATGACGAAGAGCGACGAGGCGAGGTTGCCGTGGTATTCCTCGCGGCTGCCGATGCGCGTGGAACTGAAGACGATCCGCCCGTCGGGCAGCGGCTCGGGGTCGTAGTCGTGCCACGGACCGCGCGTCAGGGGCCGCAGGTCTGTCCCGTCGGCCGAGAGCGAGTACACGTGGAAGAACGCCTCGCCCTCGGGGGCCAGGGCCACGTAGAGGGTCTTGCCGTCGTAGGAGACGCGCGGCGAGGCGATGAGTCCCTTTCCGGCGTCGTGCAGAAGCCGCAGTTCGCCGTCGGGCCGGGCGGGCACCAGGCGGTAGAGTTGCCGTCCGACGACCGACGGGATGGGGGCGTCGTGCTCCAGGTACGCCCGCGACCCGCGAATCCGCCAGATCGATTGCGGTCCCGGCGTGTTGGCGGTGCCGCGAACGAACACCACGCCCCGCGGCCAGTCGAAGTCCGGTCCGCCCTCGACCAGCCGGCCCGTCATGGCCCGACCGCCCTGGCCGGGCGAGACCGGGCCCGGAAACGTCAACGGCCCCCACGGGGCCATTCCCACGGGGCCGAGGACGGCGGCAGCCTTCCACTTAGAGTCGTCGTGTTCGGGCGTCGACCAGCCCGTCTCGGGCACGAGGCGGGCCCGCCAGGCGGCGTCGGTCTGGCACTCGATGGCGACACCGTTCTCGAGTTCGACCCGCACGGCCATGATGAGACCGCCCGGCCCGCCCATGTTGGTTCCCCTGGCGCCGATGACGTTCTTGCCGACGGTCAGCAGCGACCCGATGTCGTACTTCTCGACCGACTGCCAGTACCCGGCGTCGTAGCCGGCATCGCCGCCGACGAGCGACCCGTTGACGTACAGGTCGTAGCCGTTGTCGGCGGTAATCAGGACGGTGGCACGGGCAGGTTTGGCGGCGAGGTCGAACGTCTGGCGGAAGTAACAATCCTGGATCTCGTCGACCGCCTCGCCGGCCGGCGCCCAGACCCACGCCGCCTTCGCGAGGTTGGGCAGCGCGGCGGGGGCCTTGGCAGGCTCGGCGGCGGCGACGCTGCACGCGAGCACCGCCAGGAGGCACGCGGCCATGCGAGCCCGGCGAACGGTTGTGCGGTCTGGCATCATGAGAGGGCCTCGAACGGTTCCTGTGACACTACACGAAACCGCGGGCGGCCGCTGCCGGTGTCGGGCTATTTCGCCGGCGGGCCCCGTCGCTTGACAGGCGTCCCGGTCCGCCATACAGTGCAGCCGTGTGCTTGCGGGGGTAGGGCGTTCTGCCGGGCCTTTGCGGTTGGAGGGTGCAAGACCATGGCGCGAGTTCTGCCGGTGTTCCTGCCGCTTGGCGTTTGTCTCCTTCTCGTCGTTCCCGCCTCCGGTGCGCTGCTGGAGGACACGTTCGATGGCACGGGCGACCTCGCCCCGGCCGTGTGGACGGCCACCGAGAGTTCGGCGGCCGTGGACGTGGGGCGCGTCGGCGGCGTCGCCCGGATGGCCCTGACCGACGCCTGCGCCAAGAACGATTACGGCCAGGCGATGAGCGTGGGGTCGTGGGCGCCGCCGGCCGTCGGGGGCCTCGACTGGTCCGCTGATTTCCGCAAGGCCGGCGCGGGGGCCGACAGGCCCATGCTCGAGCCGTTCCGGTTCGATAGCCCGGCCGGCGGCCTCAGCCTGCGCCTGGTGTACGGGTCGACGGCCGCAACGCTGTACGTCTTCCAGGCCGACGGGTCCATCGGCACGACCGTGGCGCTGCGCGATGCGTCGGATAACCTCTTCGATCCCACCTCGGCTAACACCCACTGGCAGCACGTGGCGGTCGGGCTCACGGCCCACGACGTGTCGGTCACCCTCACGGGGACGGCCGACGGCCAGACCTACGGCCTGTACTCGGCCACCGTGACGGGCTACACCGACTACTTCGACCTGGGGCAGGGCCGGGCGGGACACGTCGGCCTGCGGACCGAGGCGAAGGTCCAGGGCGGCGTGGCCCAGGCGGGCGAGTTCGACAACGTGGCGTTGGTGCCGGAGCCGGCCACGGCGGCCCTGGCGGCTGCGGGGTTGCTGTGGGGGCTGGTCCGCCGCCGCGGCGTATGAGTTTCCAAGGTGGGGCGCGCCCCCACCCGACAGGCTTCGGAAAAGGACGCGTGCGGGGCGGGTAGCCTCGCACGCGTTTTCGTGGCCATCGGGCTGACGGGTCAGGTTCTAGTTGGCCGGTCCGGTCAGCGTGGCGGCGTCCGTGTTGCCGGCGACCGCGAGCGGCTCGGGCGGTTCGATCTCCCGGATGATCTCCAGGAAGATTCTCACGAGTTCGGGGTCGAACTGTTTGCCGATGTTGACCTCGATCTCGGCCACGGCCTGGCCGACCGTCATGGCGGTGCGGTACGGGCGGTCGGAGGTCATGGCGTCGTAGGCGTCGACGATGGCCAGGACGCGGGCGCCGATGGGGATCTGGTCGCCGCGGAGGCCGTTCGGATACCCCTGGCCGTCGAACCGCTCGTGGTGGCTGATGATGATGCGGCGTGCCCCGTCGAGGAAGTCGAGGTGGCGGACGATGCGGGCCCCGCGCTCGCAGTGCATCCGCATGAGGGCGAACTCCTCGGGGTCGAGCCGACCGGGCTTGTCGATGACCCACTCCGGCACGGCGATCTTGCCGATGTCGTGCAGCGCGGCCGCCCGGGCGACCTCGGTCAGTTGGGAGCCCTTGAGTCCGGCGGCAGTCGCCAGGCGGACGGCCAGTTCCATGACGCGGTCGGTGTGGCCGCGCGTGTAGTTGTCCTTGGCCTCGACGGTCTCCATGAGGCTGGCCATCGTGTTGACGTAATGCTGCTCGATGGCCTCGCGGTCCTTCAGGCCTCCGACGGTCACCGAGGCGGCATCGGCGATGAAACTCATGAGCATCCGGTCGTCGCGGCCAAAGGGCCGGCCGTTCTCTCGCCCGGCGGCCAGGATGACGCCCAGGGGCGTGTTGCCCCAGACCAGCGGCACCATGATGAGGGGCATGGGCACGGGCGCGTCCAGCCGGACGCCCAGGGGCAGGTCGACCTCGGACTGGGCCACCACCGGCTGGCGGTGCCGGAGCACCCACGAGGCCAGGCTGCCGTCGGCCGGGAACGCCAGACCCTCGGGCAGTGACGGCAGGTTGCCCCGGGTGGCCCGGACGTTGAAGGAATCGGTCTCCGCGAGCGCCAGCGCCACGCCGACGGCGTCCATCTGCTCGTAGACGAACGCGGCCGCCGCCGGTAGAACGTCCGAGAGACTGTGGGCCGCGCTCACCACCCGGATAAACTCGAACTGGGCCATCAGCCGGTGCCGCAGGGCGTCGCCGCTCACCTTCAGGTGGTACCCGTGCAGCAGGTGGCGGATGGTCGTGACGAAGTCGTCGGAGTGCTCGATGGGCTTGGCGAAGTACTTGTCGAGCGCCCGCTCGTTGATGGCCTGGATGGCGGCGTCGAGGCCGGCGTGGCCGGTCAGCAGCACGCGCTGGGTGTGAGGTGAGACGTGCTTGATGCGCGTCAGCAGGTCGACGCCCGTCATCTCGGGCATGACCTGGTCGCTGACGACGACGGCCAGGCGGTCGCCGTCGATCTCGCGGACGATCTGGAGCGCCTCGCGGGGCGAACTGCTGAACTCGAAGTCCAGCGCGAACCGCGGAAAGGCCTCCTCGACGCGCGGCGGCAGAAACTGCTCAATGCTCTGCAGAAACTCGACGTCGTCGTCGACGCACAGCAGAACGTACTCGGGCTGAGGCAGCACCGCCGATCGCAACTCGTTGCGTAGCGCGGCCACCAGGTCGCCTGCCGGCGTGTCCAGTGTCAGGACCTGGTCCGACGTCGTCCCGATAAGCGACGGGCACGCCAGCACGGACGCGTGGTCCGGCACCAGGAAGAACAGCGACAGACTGCCCTGGAAACTCATGAGGGCCCGCATCGGCCCCTTCGGCAGCGAGGCGGGTGAATCGCAGGCCAGGACGGCAGCGTGGTGGCGGCCGGTGTCGATCGTCGCCAGCAGCCGCTCGACGCTGTCAACGGTCTCGACCTGCCAGCCCTGGTCCTGCATGGCGGTCACCAGGCCCGAGCAGTCGGCCTGCCCGAGTCCGGCCACCACGGTCTGGATGTCGTGTCGCCGGTGCACGATCGGTTACCCCTGAGCCCCGTCCGCGTACGGCGCCGCAGCGCCCGCAGCGACCAGTTCGGCGGCGGGCGCCTCGGGCGAGGCGGGCAGCGTAACCTCGAACGACGCGCCGTCCGGGTCGTTCCACGCCCGGACCCTGCCGCCGCAACGCTGAAGAATGCCCGTGCAGATTCCCAGGCCAAGCCCCGTGCCTTTGCCAACCGCCTTGGTGGTGAAGAAGGGGTCGAAGATCTTCTCCCGGGCGTGTTCGGGAATGGGGCTGCCGTTGTTGGCGATCCGGATGCGAACGCCGTCCGGGTGGGCGGAGGTGGTAATCTCGATTCGCCCGAGCTGCCCGGGGTGCCTCGCCTCGATGGCGTCGCAGGCGTTGTTGAGGATGTTGGTCCAGACCTGCGAGATGTCCACGCCGCATCGCACGGGCGGCAGGCCCGGGTCGTAGTGGGTCTCGACGCGGGCGATCTGCTTGATCCGGCTCTGGAGGATGGTCAGCGTGTTGTCGAGGGTCTCGTTGACGTCGACGTCGACCGGCTCATCCTGCTCGCTGCGCGTGTAGAAGCGGAGGGCCCGGACGATGCGGCCGATCTTCTCGGCGCTCGCGCGGCTGATTCCGGCCGCGCTGGCCACGGCCTCCAGCCGCTCCAGCAGCGCCAGCGCCGGCTCGTACGACAGGTGCTCGAGCAACGCCGCGTCGACGCCGCCCTCATCGAGGCCGCACCGGACGATGACGGCGGCCACGCGGCGGACGTCGGGCAGGCCCAGCGGCCGCAGGTCGCGTTCGATCTGGCGCCGGCGCGACCGCGTGGCGGCGTCGCTGGGGCGAAGGCCCTGGGCGAGGACGTGCGGCACGAGGTCGGCCAGCCAGTCGCGCGTCGGGGCCGGGAGGTCCTGGACCCTCAACGCCGCCCCCACGATGGCCCGGAGGTGGTTCGGGATGTCGGTGGCCACGTTCAGGATGGCGCCGGTGGGGGTGTTGATCTCGTGAGCGATGCCCACCGCCAACTGGCCCAGCATCCGCATCTTCTCGGCCTGGACGAGTTCGGACTGGGCCAGCCGGATCTGGCGATTGGCCTCGGTGAGTTCGGCGGTCCGCTCCTTGATCTTCTGCTCAAGTTCCTGGCTGTGCGCCAGAATCTGTTCGCGCTGCTTGTTCAACTGCTCGGTCATGTGGTTGAAACTGTCGGCCAACGTGCGGAGTTCATCCCGGCGCGGGCCCACGTCGACGGGCGTGCCGAAGTCGCCTTCCGCGATGCGCTTGGTGCCACGGACGAGTTCCTCCATCGGGGCCACCAGCCGCCGCGCGAACACCAGCAGCACGTTCAGGCACACCGCCAGCACCGTCGCCGTCACCAGAAACCGCGCCAACTGGTCCTCGGCGATCCGGGCCTTGACCTTGCGGTACGACCGCACCGCCACCACCGACCCGGAGCGCAAGGCCGCTTCTGCGGGCGTCTTGCCCGTCATGGGGAGAACCACCGGGAACACGAACTTGTAGTGCTCGATGCCGGCCATGTGGGGCAGGTTCCCCGCCTGGACCACGGGCTCGTGGGTGGGCTGGATCTGCGCCGGAACGGCAACGCTCTCCTTGGGCCAGGTGCTGGCGGTCAGAAGGCGGCCGTCGGGTCCGTAGAATGCCACATAGCTCAGATCCTCGTCTTCGGGCGTTCGCAGGAGTTCGGCGATCCGCGTCAGGTCGGGCACGTCGCCCCGTCCGAAAGCGTCCCGCGCCGAGTACGCGACGTTGCGGACGTGGCTCCGGCCGGTGGACATGAACTGCTCATGTTGCGTCTCGGTAGCACGGGTCCAGTCCATAACGCCCCGGATGCCCGCCTCCAGAACCAACAGGGAAGCCAGGGTCAGAAGGACTTTGTCGCCCAACGTAAGTCGGCGTAGGGTCACGAGTGCCCCCATCTTGCCTCGCTTTTCCATATTAACGACGACCGTATAATCGGACGTAAGTGCCTTGCGGCTTGAGGATTATCGCTGTGAATATGGCGGTCTTGGCGCTTTTCTGACTGGTGACAGCCAGTGGTGCTATTGTCGGTTTTCGTGCTTGAAATGGGGCATGGTGCATCAGGCTGAGACCGTGGCCGCCTTGCCGCAGAGGCGGCAAGGGCCCTGGAGTGGCGAAAATGGCCGATCTCAGCCGAAGAGCCAATGCCGTAACCCGGTCGGAATTGGCTGTCAGGCGATCTCCTGCGGCGGCCAGCCGGCCGGAATTGCTAAAGGCAACCGGCTATCGATGCCGAACTAGCGAAAGCCACATTACAACCGGTCCTCGGTGGGGTGGGGGAGATGTGTATCCCTCCCCAAACGAGACTTGCGCACCCGCGGCACGCACCTTCCCCCTAAGGTGCAGCGACGTGAGTCTGCCGCACGAAGCAACGGAACAACCCGACCTGACCGGACACCCGGCGTCTGCGCCAGCCGATGGTGAGGCCCAGGGCACCACGGCTGCCGTGGCCGATGCGACCTCGGCCGCCACGGCCGAGCAACTGATCTCCAGCCTCGGCCTGGAGCCGGATATCCTGGCCGGCCACGTGGTCGACGCCGAGGTCGTCCGCCTGTTGCCGGAAGGGCTGGTCCGCGAGCACCGGGCCATTCCCGTGTGCATCGAGGACGGCGACCTGATTCTGGCGACCAGCCAGAAGCCCGACCTCGCGCTGCTGGACCAGATCGAACTGGTGACTGGCTACCGGGTCAAGCCGTTCGAGGTGCCCGAGAAGGAGATCCGCCGGACGATCGAGCGGTGCTTTACCGTCGACCACAGTTTTGAGGAAGGCCTGAGCGAGGTGGGCGGGGCCGACGGCGGCAACCGGGCGGGGGCCGTCATCTCGCTGAACGAGCGGCTGGGGTCGCGGCGCGACGCCCCGGCCGTGCGCCTGGTCGATTCCATTCTGCGGGGGGCCGCCCGCCGCGGCGCCAGCGACATCCACATCGAACCACTCCGCAACGAACTCCTCGTGCGGTACCGCATCGACGGCGTGCTCCACGACATGATGCGCGTGCCCAGCAACATCCAGGAAGAGGTCATTTCGCGTATGAAACTGATCTCGGCGCTCGACATCACCGAGCACCGCATGCCCCAGGACGGCCGCATCAGCGTCCGAATGGAGGCCGCCGAGTTCGACATGCGCGTCTCCACCCTGCTGACGGTCGACGGCGAGAAGATCGCCATCCGGCTGCTGAACAAGTCGTCGGGCGCCCTGGGCCTGGGCCAACTTGGCATGCCCGACGAGCAGCGGGAACTCTTTGCCCGGATCATCGCCCGGCCGTACGGCATGATTCTCCTGGCGGGGCCGACCGGCAGCGGCAAGACGACCACCCTGTACGCGGCCCTGCGGGAGGTTGATCGCAAGCACCTCAACGTCGTGACGATCGAGGACCCCGTCGAGTACTCGTTCGACATGGTCAACCAGATTCAGGTGAACGCGGCGGTGGGTCTGACGTTTGCCAGTTCGCTGCGGACGGTGCTGCGGCAGGACCCGGACATCATCATGGTAGGCGAGATTCGCGACACCGAGACGGCCCGACTGGCGGTCCAGGCGGCCATGACGGGGCATCTGGTGTTCTCGACGCTCCACGCCAACGACGCCCCGAGCGTCGTGCACCGCCTCAAGGACCTCGACGTGCCGCCGTTTCTGATCGCCTCGACCCTGGCGGCGGCCGTCTCGCAGCGGCTGGTCCGGCGCATCTGCCGCGAGTGCGCCGAGCCCTACGAGCCCCCCCGCGAACTCGTCGACGGCACCGCCCTGGAGGGCATGACCTTTATGCACGGGCGTGGCTGCGATATGTGCATGAGTACCGGGTACCGCGGCCGCATGGGCATGTACGAAATTCTGCCGGTCACCGAGGCCATTCGTGAGGCGTGCCTCCAGGGGGCCTCCAGCGACGCCCTGAGGACCCTGGGGCGCGAGACCGGCATGATTACGATGCGGAGTTCCGCCATCGAGGCGGTACGCCGCGGCCATACGACCATCGAGGAACTGCGCCGCATTCTGCCGGCCGAGGAACTGCAAGCGTGAGCACCGGACTCTTGGACAAGACGAAGACGACCGTTCGGCCCCCCCGCCCCGCGCCGGGGGCCGGGCCGGCTGCGCGCAGCGGCACGTCGCGCTCCTCCGCCGCGACGGCCCAGCGCCCCGCCGGGGGGTTGCTCTGGAAACGCCGCGTCAGCGAGGGCGAACTGGTACCCCTGTGCCAGCACCTGGCGGCGCTGGTGGGCAGCGGCATCAGCCTGACGGAGTGCCTCCGGACGTTTGCCGAGGAGACGCCTCCCGGCACGTTCCGCCAGGTCCTGCACGACATCATGAGCGACATCGAGACCGGCCGCAAACTCTCCGCCGCCCTCGACCGCTATCCCGAGCATTTCTCCGCTTACTTCCGGGCCTCCGTCTGGGCCGGCGAAGAGAGCGGAAAGATGCCCGAGACCCTCGACCGCCTGGCCCGGTACCTGGAGAGCAAGCAGGACACCCGCCAGCGAATCCGCAACGCGTTCGCGTACCCCATCGTGCTGGTCGTGGTTATTGTGGCCGTGGTCAGTTTTCTGCTGCTCTACGTCGTGCCGGTCTTCGCAGGCGTGTACAAGCGGATGGGCGTGGGCCTGCCGCTTCCGACGCAGATGCTGATGGACATGAGCAACCTGCTCGTGTCGTCGCCGTGGGTCGTGCTGGCGCCCATCGGCCTGCTGGTGGCGTTCGTCCTGTGGACGCGTCGGACGCCGGCAGGCCGGTTGTGGGCCGACCGCTGGAAGGTCCGCGTCCCCGTCGTGGGACCGCTCTTCAAGAAGATGGTCCTGTACCGCTTCACGCGGTCGTTCGGCGAGATTATGGGCGCCGGTGTGCTGGTCCTCAAGGCCCTGGAACTGGCGGGCCGGGTGACCGGCAACACGGCGTTCATGCAGGCGCTGGAGGCGGTCCGGGCCGACGTTCAGCGCGGCACGGGCCTGACGGAGCCGCTGCGGCGGACGGGCTGGTTCGCGCCGTCGATCTTGCAGGTCATCTCGAGCGGCGAGAAGTCCGGTCGCGTGCCGGAACTGCTGGCCTGTGCGGCCGGCATCCTGGAACGCGACGTCGACCTGACGCTCAAGCGCGTCGTCGGCCGTGTCGAGCCCATCCTGACGGTTGCCATGGCCCTCATCGTGGGCATGGTGCTGCTGGCCGTGTATCTGCCGATGTTCGACGTTATGCAACACGTCGGAAAGTGAGGAAGACAGGTTCGCCCTGACCGCGCAACAGTGTGACGGTAGGGCGTCGTGCAAAGGGGGGCGGACTCGAAAGGAGTCGGGCAATGAGAAGGTGCAGCAAACGAGGTTTCACGCTGATCGAACTGTTGCTGGTCGTGGTCATCCTGGGGCTTCTGGCGGCGGTCGCCATTCCCCGGCTGGCCAGTTCCGGGGGCGACGCGAAGAAGAACGCCTGCAAGGCCAACGTCTCGCTCATCAACTCCCAGATCGAGTTGTATGCCGTTAACAACAACGGCGTGTACCCGGCCGACCAGGCGGCCTATGCGGCCGCCATCATCAACAACGGAGACGTGTTCCCGGATGGCGCGCCGGTGTGCGGTTACGGCACCGCCTACACCTACGACCCGGCCACCAAGCGTGTCGAGCCGCACAGCCACTAGTCGCCCTCTGGCGCGGGTTTTGGCGGACCTCGACGGCTGACCGCGTCGGCGTGGGCCTGGGAGCCCGCGCCGGCGCGGGGGCCGTCCGTTGTCCGCCCGGGTTGACGGCCCGAGCGCCACGGATGCGGGAGGTGGGCTGTGCCGACGGGTGGCCATTGTGAGGGCGTTGAGCCCGGGGCATGGGTAGCGGCGCGCCAGCGCGCGCGGGCAGCATGTCGCGCGCCGACCGGCTTCACGCTGATCGAACTGCTGGCCGTCCTCGTGCTCATCGGGGTCCTGGCGGCGATTGCGCTGCCCCGACTGGCCGATGCCGACGCCTGGCAGGTCCAGGGCGAGGCCGGCGCCGCCAAGGTGGCCGGCGCGCTGCGACTGGCACGCCGCATGGCCATCGAAGGCGCCGCTGTCAACGCCACCGGGTACCGCCTCGAGTGCACCAACACGTCGTACCTGGTCCGCGACCTGGCGGCCGCTACCTGCCAGCCGACAGTCGTCCTCGACGGCGGGTGGCGGTTCGACGAGAGCGACTACAACGTGACGTTCGACCCCTACGGCGGCGCCCGGGCGACGGTCGGGAAGCCCAACTACTTGGGTCTGCACAAGGGCGACAAGCGGTGGCGCGTCTGTTTCGAGCCCGCCACCGGGTACGTCTGGTGCGAACGAGGCGAGGACGAGGAGGACTAGCGATGGCCGCACGACCGCCAAAGGGCTTGACCCTGGTCGAACTGCTGCTGGCGGCGGCCTTGCTGGCCACGGCTGCCGTCCCGGTCATCGAGGCCACCACGCGGGGCCTCGACCTGGCGTACCAGGTCGACGTGCGGACGAAGGCCGTGATGCTCGCCCAGCAGGAGATGGAGTCCGCCATGGCGCGGCTGATGGAGAACTTCGCCCTGGACGTCACCCAGAATTCGGCGGACCTCGGCGACGGGTACCGCGTGACCATTCAGGCCGTCACCGGCCTGTACAAGAAGACGTTCACCGTCCGCGTCGGACGCGACAAGAACGGCAACTCGATTCTCGACGGCAGCGAGGTCCTTATCACCCTGGCGACCAGTGTGCCCGACATGACGGCCTATTAGTGGTACTTCGTCAATTCCGCGAGGGCCTATTGGGCTCCCGCGCGGTGGCCTTCCTAGGCCACCGCGAGTTGGCGGAGAACAACCTGTCGCGGCGGCCTAGGAAGGCCGCCGCGCACGGTGGCGCGGAGTTGACAAAGTAGCGTTAGGCGACGACGTGGGGAGTATGCCGACGATGGGTGCCGCAACGACAACCCGAACGCCACACCGGCGGGCCGGCTGGACGCTCATCGAGTGTCTGCTCGCCCTGGCCATTATGGCGACGGTCTTTGCCGCCGTCGTCCCGATGCTGCATTCCGAGGCGGCGGCCCTCGACACCGCCCGGCCGCGCATCGTCAAGGCCCAGGAGGCCCGGTACGCCCTCTCGCAGATGACGTCGGCCCTGCGGCAGGCCCGGGCCGTGACGGCGGCGTCGAGCGGGGCGGCTGGGTCGGTCGATTTCCTGGCCTGCGACGGCACGGCGATGACCTTCTACCGACACCCCGGCTCGCAGCAGTTGCTCTTCGGGCCGACCGGGTCGGAGGCCGTCCTGGCCAAGAACTGCGCGGCCCTGGCGATCACGTGCTATGACGCCTCCGGCGGAGCCCTGGCCCTGCCGCTGACGGACCCGACGCTGGTGGCCACCGTCGAGGTCAGTCTGACGGTCCAGGAGGCGCAGGGCCGCGACGGGCCGACGACCATGACGACCCGCGCGGCACTGGAGCGGACGCGGCCCACCGTGGTCATCAGCGAGATCATGTACAAGGCGCCCGGCGCGCTGGGCGGCGACGACAAGAACCGTTGGATCGAACTGTACAACCCGTCGGCGTCGGCCATCGACGTGGGCGGGTGGCGCATCTGGAGCAAGGACTGCGACGCCGGCGAGGTCGATACCCTCCAGGCCGACGCCCTTTACAGCACCGGCTCGACGGTCATTCCGCCGGGCGGCTACGCCGTCGTGACCGACCGCGACAGCGAATTGTTCAGGGAATTTCTCGCGAACGGCGACTTCGAGGTCGGCAACGTGAGCGGGTGGCTCAGCACCGCGGGTGTTGTGGCGACGTGGGGTGGGGCTGCCTCCGGCGCGTTCAAGGCCGAGATCACCGGCAGCATCCAAAGGACCTTCTACCAGAACTTCAGGATCGATTCGCACTGCGCCCGGGCCTGGCTCGTATTCCGCGAGCGCATCGTCGACGGGTACACCTGGAACAGTTCGCTCCTGGTCCGCGTGACGAACCGCTTCGGCTTCACCTACGCCACGGCCTACTCGGGGCCGTTCAACTCGGACTGGACGCTGCACATCCTGGACGTGACGCCGTGGATCGACCGGGACTGCGCCGTCGTCATCACGGTGAACCACTCCTGGGCGGGGGCACGCATGTGGATCGACGCCGTCGGCGTCTACTCGACGCGGCTGCCCGCCCAGACGCAAGCCATGCACCACCTCTGGGTCAGCGACAACGAGATCGCCAAGAACATCAGCGAGGGCCAGGTCTTTCTGTCCAGCGGCACGCAGTTGCGCGACGTCGTGGTCTTCGACAAGGCCTGGGGCGGCGATGACGACGGCACCACCCTCAGCCGCACCGGCCCTTATGCCCCGTCGACGGAGCAGACCTCCTGGCAGAGCGGGCCCTATGGCGGAACGCCGGGAGCGGTCAACCCATGAACCGATCCATGACATCCCATGCACGCATTGGCCGCCGCAGAGGCGTGGCCCTGGTCCTGGTGATCTTTGCCATCGCCTTCATCACGGTCCTGGCCGTGGCCATGCTCGACGAGGTGACGCTCGACCTGACGGTCCTCAGGAACCACCAGAGCGGTCTCCGGGCCCTGTACGCCGCCCACGCGGGCGTGGGCGAGGCCGTTGCGGCCCTTCGGCAGGACTGCACCACGTCCAGCACCGCTTCAAGCACGCTGCTGATGCCCGACGGCACGACCACCGGGTTCAGCGCCCAGATTGCGAACGCCAAGCCGGTCGTCACGATTACCTCGACCGGCCAGGCCGACGGGTTCACGCGGAAGGTCACCGCCCGGGTCGTCGTGGGCTACCCCGGCGCGGCGTCGGCGCCGTACCCGGTGCGCGTCGTCTGGTGGCGCGAGGGAACACTGTAGAGGAAATCTGACGCGGCGCCACGACGGGCGCCGAGGAGAGGGCAAATGGCAGGACGGACCGCCGTGGGCATTGTGCTGGACGCCGGGACCATGCAGGCCGTCGAACTGGCGACCGACGGCGACGGCCTGGTCGTCCGCCGGGCCGTCTCGGACCGGCTTCCGCCGGAGGCGTTCACCGACAGCGAGATTACCGACGTCAACGCCGTGGCCGACGCCGTCCGCCGTATCCTGCGGGCCCACAAACTGCCGCGACGCCACGTGTGCGTGGCCCTGGGCGGGCGGCTGGCCATCGCGCGGGTCATCGAGGCCGGCGCCGCCAGCGGCGGCGAGGTCGAGCAGGTCCTCCAGGACCGCATCGGCCGGTACGCCATCTACGAGAACCTTCAGGTCCTCTGGAAGGCCACGCCCCTGAAGACCAACGATGCCGAGAAGCGGGCGTTCCTGGCGGCCGTCATCGCCAAGGAGCAGGTCGACGCCCTGCTGCCGGCGCTGGGGCGGGCCGGCGTCCGGGTCTCGCACATCGAGCCGTACGCGCTGGCGGCCATCCGGAGCCTGACGACCTGCGTGGGCGAGGACGAGCGGCCCACCATCCTGATGAGCCTGCGCGACGAGTCGACCGACTTCGTCATCGTCAAGGGCGGGCAACCCCTGCTGGTCCGTTCGATCGAGCAGGGCGCGGGGGTACTCTCGCGCCGCCCCGAGCGCATGGAGGACCTGCTGGTCGAGGCCCGGCGCTCGGTCGAGTTCTGCCAGAGCCGGTTCGCCGACGTCCGGCCGCGCCTCTGGATCGGCCAGGCCGCCGATGAGGACCCCGAGGTGTGCCGGGGCCTGCTGGCCTGCGTCAAGCAGGACCTGGCCGACGCCGACGTCGAGGCCATGCCCGACTGGCCGCCGCAGGCCGGCGGCGCCGACGGCGGCGCGGCCCCGTCGTGGGCGGCCGTCGGCGCCGCCATGGTCGGCCTCTCGCGCGACGAAACCACGCCGCACCTGAACCTCGTGCCCGAGGAGTGGCCCACCAGCGAGAAGGTCCAGAAACAGTTGATGGGCATGGTGGCCTCCGTCGGAATGGGTGTTGTGCTGACGGTTATTGTGTCGATGATTCTCCGGGTCACTGCGGGGGACACCGCCGAGACCGCCGTGGCCGCCTCCGTCCAGATGGAGGCCAACACGGTCAACGTCAAGACGGCCTCGCAGGTGAAGGCCCAGGCTTCCGAGGCCGCCGCCCGGGTCAAACTCTGGAAAGACGTTCGGGCCACGGTGCGGCCGTCGGACTGGACGGCGGCGCTGGAGTCCGTGGCGAGCCAGGTGCCGGAAGGGGTCCGCGTGCGGGAGGTTTCGTGCCGTCGCGGCACGCTTCGGCTCAAGGGCCAGGCCCAACTGGCCGACTTGGTTCATCACGTGGTCGAGCGATTGAACCGATTACCGCTCCTGGAGGGCGCCAGCATCGAGCGCCTCGTTCGGAACCCAGGGGCCGGCGCGGAGTTGCCGGAATACGTCATCACCTGCCAGCTGCGCGAGGGGCAGCCAGCCGAGGCCCCGGTGCAAACGGAAAAAGGAAGCAAGGATGCTCGTTGAGTTCCTGGTCAAACGGCCCGTCCGCGAGCGATACGCCCTGGGCGGGATCGTGGTCGTGCTGGTGGCCGTCGGATGCTACACCGCGGGCATCCAACCGGCGCTGAGCGCGATGGCCCGACACGAGGACGACCTTCAGACGACCGAGAAGGTGCTCGGGCTTCAGCAGCGGCAACTGAACCTCCTGCGGGCAGAGACCAAGGCCAGCCAGAAAACGCTCGACGACCTCAAGGACCTGCCGTGTCCGTGGGTGCCGACCGAGCAGGCCGACATGGTCCTCCAGGGGTTCCAGAAAGAGGCAGCCGACCTGGGCCTGTCGGTCCGGTCGGTGGTCCGCGAGTCGGTCACCGGCATCCAACTCAAGGACGCCCCCCGGCAGGTCTCGGTTCTGCTGGTCCGCCTGGAACTGCACGGGCCCTACGCAAGCGTCATGGAGATGTTCCGCCGGCTGAGCAAGGGGGCCCTGGCCGTGGGGCTGGAGGAACTCTCGGTCAAGGGTTCCGACGAGCCGCCCTACGACGTCGACGTCGTACTCCGCGTCCGGATGCCCGTCGTTGAAGGAGAAAAACCATGATGAGGTGGCTGGCGGTGAGTGTGGTGGTCGCGAACCTGGCCGGTGCCGCCTGGGCCGCGACCGCCGATGCTCCGGCCGCTCCGGCCGCTCCGGCCGCTCCGGCCGCCGCGGCCCCCGTCATCACCCCGGAGACCGAAGCCAAGGACCGGGGCTGGTTCTCGCGCGTCAACCCGTTCTCGCCGCTCATCAACCCCGAGGCGATGAAGAAGACCTCCGGCGACGTGCTGCCCGAGGACGTCAAGCCCTCGGGTACGCCCGACGCGGCAACGCCCAAGGCCGCCTCACCGGCCACCCAGGCCCAGCCGGCCCCGGAGATACCCAAACTCAACGGCGTCCTGTTCTCCGAACACATGGTCATCGCCATCGTCAACGACACCATCGTCAAGATCGGCGACCTGGTGGACGGCTACCGCATCACGTCCATCGGACGCGATACCGTCGAGGCCCAGAAGGGCCGGGTACGCTTCCGGATGACCACGCGCCGCCCCCAGGCCGAAGCCGAGACGCCGATTCCCTCCCAGGCCGAAGCCGAGCCGCCGATTCCCTCCCAGGCCGTCCAGCCGGCCCCCGCGTCCCCCGCCGAAAAAACTCAGTCCAGTTTTGCCCCCCCAACGGCCGATAACCCTGGAGTTGACGAGTCCAAACCGGACTCGACGGGAACCCGACCGGCCTCTGCCGCCACCGAGGGGAGCGAGCAGGCGCCTTAGCGGGGGGGGGCTGTATGGCGCAGCACCGGACCACAACGGTACTTCTCCTCGTGACGCTCCTGGCGGTGGGGTGCGCGGGCTCGAACTCGCGCCAGGCCGACCCGGCGCCACGCCTGCGCGTCGAAGGGGCCCGCATCCTCGACCCCGACACCGAACTGGACGCCCAATACGAAGCGGCCGTCCCGGCGTCCGAGCCGATCGCGGCCCCGCCCGAGGCCGAGCCCCTCGTCAAGTCCGAGCCGCCGCCCGACGTTGCCCAGGGCATCCGCGTGTCGCTCGACGTCGTCGACGCCCGCGCCGCCGAGGTGCTCCGCGGCCTGGCCTACCAGGGCAACGTCAATCTGGTCCTGGTGGGCGAGAACACCAATCGCGTCACCGTCCATCTCCAGGACAAGCCGTGGACCGAGGCCTTCGCGGCGGTCCTGTCGGCCGCGAGCCTGGTGGCCGAGTGGGATGCCGGCCGCGCCCGCGTCCTGACGATCGACCAACTGCGGACCGAGCGCGACGCGGTCGATCAACTCGAGCGGCAGCGCCCCCGGACCGAGGTTATCCCCCTGTACAGCCTCGAGGCTAAGGACTCCGCCAAGACGCTTGTCTCGATGCTGTCGGCCGCCGGCCGAATCGGTTTCGACGAAGAAAGCAACGCCCTGATCGTCACCGACACGTCGACGCACATCGCCGCGGTCCGGCGAGCCATCCGCGACCTCGACCGCGTTCCGCCCCAGGTCATGATCGAGGCCGTCATCGTCGACGTGACGTTGAACGACGAACTCCACTACGGTTTCGACTGGACGTTTGACAAGGCCGGCGGCGACCTGGCCACCATCCAGCAGCGGCTGACCGTGGGCGCCGGGACGAACGCCATCGCGAACCCCGGCGGCCAGATCCAGTTCACGTTCCTGGGCGACAACTGGACCATCGGCGGCGTCTACGACCTGCTCCAGTCCTTCGACAACATCAAGATCCTGGCCAACCCCAAGGTCCTCGCCATCAACAACCGCCAGGCCACCATCGAGATCATCGACGAAATCCCGTACCAGGAACTCACCCAGACGAGCGGCGGCGGCCAGATTGGCACCACCAATTTCAAGGAGGTCGGCGTTAAACTCGAAGTCACCCCTCGCATCGGCGACGACGGCAACATCCATCTGGAACTCACCATCGAGCAGAGCGCCGACACCGGCGCCGCCATCAACCAGATCCCCGTCATCCAGACACGCCGCAGCACGTCGATCATGACCGTCGAGGACGGGCGCATCGTCGTCCTCGGGGGGCTGAGGCGGCACCGGACGGCCACAAACGAAGACAAGATCCCCATCCTCGGCGACATCCCCGGCCTGGGGTTCCTCTTCCGGCGCGTCCAGATCGTCGACGTGGACACCGAACTGGTGCTCTTCATCCGCTCCAAACTCGTGCCGCGCGGCCTGAACCTGACCACGCGCCAGCGCAAGATGGCCGAGGCCATCGACCACATCGACCGCCGGCCGCAAATCGAGCGGACCGACCCGCTGCGCCTCGACGCCCAGACCGAGGCCGAGCGCGCCCGCCGCGTGCCGTAACACTTCCTGCGTTCCACGATGGTCCTTTAGATCATGCCGCGGGGTGGCATGGTCATCCCGAAGGGTGACCACGAGCAATCGTGGTGCGTGCGGAGCACACACCCTACGGCTAGCGAAGACGCGCCCGTCACACGCCGAGCCGCGACCGTCAAAGTCCGAGCCGCGACCGTCAGGGAGCGGTGCCGTCGCGACGAAACGGATTGACGAAATGGACTTGGCACCCGGCGCCGGCGGACTTATCATGGACCCGCCGGGTCCGGCCGACGCCTGGTCCCGGTTGCCCACGCAAGGGGACACGCTTGTCGAAAGAACGCCCGTCCACACCGGCCGATCCGTCCGACGTCGGGCGAGAGGTTCGGGAACTCTCGCTCCTGCTCGAACTCAGCCGGACGCTCGACCGCAGCCTCGACCTGCGCGACGTCCTGGGCCCCGTCCTGGAGGCCGTGGCCCGGCACATGGGCATGATCAGCAGCACCATTACCCTGTTGAACCGCGAGACGGGCGAGATCTCGGTCGAGAAGGCCTGCGGCCTGTCGGCCGGGCAGCAACAGCGCGGCCGGTACCGGCTGGGCGAAGGCGTGACCGGCCGCGTCGTGGCCGAGGGGCGGCCCGTCGTCGTGCCCCGCATCTCCGAGGAGCCCGAGTTCCTCGACAAGACCGGCGTGCTGAAGCGCCGGAGCAAAGAGGACGTCTCGTTCATCTGCGTGCCCATCCGCCTGGGCAACGAGACCATCGGCGCCCTGAGCGCCAGCCGCCAGTTCGACGAGCGCGTGTCGCTGGATGAAGACGTGCGGCTGCTGCGCATTGTCGCCTCGATGATCAGCCAGGCCGTGCGCCTCCGCCAGGCGGCCCAGGAAGAGCGGCAGCGGCTGATGGAGGAGAGCGCGCGGCTGCGCGAGCAACTCAAGGAACGCTTCCGCCCGGCCAACATCATCGGACGATCGAAGGCCATGCAGGCGGTCTACGACCTCATCTCCCAGGTGGCCCGGAGCGACACGACCGTGCTGCTGCGCGGCGAGAGCGGCGTCGGCAAGGAACTCGTGGCCCACGCCATCCATTACAACAGCGCCCGGGCCGACAAGCCGTTCGTCAAGGTCAGTTGCGCCGCCCTGCCCGAGACCATTATCGAGAGCGAACTCTTTGGTCACGAGAAGGGCGCCTTTACCGGCGCCATCGCCCGGCGGCAGGGACGCTTCGAACTGGCCAGGGGAGGCACCCTCTTTCTGGACGAGATCGGCGACCTGTCGCCGCACACCCAGATCCGCCTGCTGCGGGTCCTCCAGGAGAAGGAGTTCGAACGGGTCGGCGGCACCGAGACCATCAAGACCGACGTGCGCATCGTCACGGCCACCAACCGCGACCTCGAGGCCCTGATCGAGCAGGGCCAGTTCCGGCAGGACCTCTATTACCGGCTCAACGTCTTTCCGATCCATGTGCCGCCGCTGCGGCAGCGCAAGACCGACATCATGCTCCTGGCCGACCACTTTGTCGAAAAATATGGTACAGCCCATAGCCACAACGTCCGCCGCATCTCGACCCCCGCCATCGACATGCTCGTCAGTTACCACTGGCCGGGCAACGTCAGGGAACTCGAGAACTGCATCGAGCGGGCCGTCCTGCTCTCCGACGACGACGTCATCCACGGCCATCACCTGCCGCCCACGCTCCAGACGGCCGAGGCCTCGGGCACGCCCCCCGCCGGCGACCTCCAGGCCGCCCTCGATGGTCTGGAACGCGAACTCATTCTCGACGCCCTGAAGTCCTCGCGCGGCAACATGACCCGGGCGGCGCGGGCCCTGGGGATGAGCGAGCGCATCATGGGCCTCCGCGTCAAGAAGCACGCCATCGACCCCCGCCGTTTCCGCACGACGACGTAGGTGTCCGCACCATGTCCTACCGTATTGTAGGATGCCGCGCCTTAAGTCCTCCGGCATCTGATGGGCCGATTCTCTCGTAAGTCGTTTGATTCGAACGGCTTACGGACAGTTCTCCGGCACTTTACGCCCTTTGGCATGCCAATTGAGGTTGTCGGGACAGGTGTTGGCTTGGGCGTGCCCCCGCACGGGCGAGACCGGCACCGAGGCCATCGGCTAGGCCGGCCTTGACACCAGACCTACCACGACGTAGGATTTGGTGCGAGCGTCCTACCAACTGGTAGGATATGGCCTGCGAGACGCCTTGTGGAACGGACGGGTAAGCCTCAGAAATACAATGACTTACGTCTTGTCCGCAATATTGGCACGCGCGTTGCTGTAGAATGGGTGGCCACGCAGGTGCGCTAGAAGCGCACCGCCTGAAAGGAGAAGGGACACATGAACCCGAAGCACTTCTTTGACTACGCCAAGGAGCACGGCGCCGAGATGGTGGACCTGAAGTTCACCGACCTCCTGGGCACGTGGCAGCACTGCACGTTTCCGGTGGACACGTGGGACGACGAGACGTTCGAGGAGGGCGTGGGGTTCGATGGCTCCTCGATCCGCGGCTGGCAGAGCATCCACGTGTCGGACATGATGGCCGTGCCCGACCCGTCGACGGTGTGCGTGGACCCGTTCTTCGCCCGGCCGACCGTCAGCGTCATCGCCGACGTCGTCGACCCGGTCACGCGCGAACAGTACACCCGCGACCCCCGGCACGTCGCCCGCAAGGGCGAGGCGTTCCTGAAGAAGACCGGCCTGGCCGACACGTGTTACATCGGGCCGGAGCCGGAGTTCTTCATCTTTGACGAGGTCCGGTACGAGCAGAACCAACATACGGGCATGTACCGCATCGATTCGGTCGAGGGCGCCTGGAACACGGCCCGGTTCGAGGAACCGAACCTCGGGTACAAGCCGAGTTTCAAGGGCGGGTACTTCCCCGTCAGCCCGACCGACACGTACCACGACCTGCGCGGCGAGATGGTGCACGAGTTGCGGAAACTGGGCATCGCGATCGAGGCGCACCACCACGAGGTGGCCACCGCCGGCCAGGCCGAGATCGACATGAAGTACGGGCCGCTGGTCAAAATGGCCGACCATTTCATGTGGTACAAGTACGTCATCAAGAACGTCGCCAAACGCAACGGCAAAACGGTCACGTTCATGGCCAAGCCGGTGTTCGAGGACAACGGCTCGGGCATGCACTCGCACTTCTCGCTGTGGAAGGGCGGCGAGCCGCTCTTCGCCGGCAGCGGGTACGCGGGCCTCAGCCCGATGGGCCTGCACGCCATCGGCGGCATCCTGAAACACGCGCCGGCCATCCTGGCGTTCGCGGCGCCCACCACGAACTCGTATCGGCGCCTCGTCCCCGGGTTCGAGGCCCCCGTCAACCTCGTCATGTCGGCCCGGAACCGGTCGGCCTCCGTCCGCATCCCGATGTACTCGGCCAACCCGAAGGCCAAACGCCTGGAGTTCCGCTGCCCCGACCCGACGGCCAACGGCTACCTCACCTGGACGGCCATGCTCATGGCCGCCATCGACGGCATCCAGAACAAGATCGATCCCGGCGAGCCGCTCG
>Ga0307380_10001994_pt1 | contig 29315 bp, 25 predicted proteins | sample UN3MG_FD_202239 | JGI IMG/M metagenome (GOLD analysis project Ga0307380, IMG submission 202239) | Soil microbial communities from Risofladan, Vaasa, Finland - UN-3 | ecosystem: Environmental > Terrestrial > Soil > Coastal area > Acid sulfate soil | place: Finland: Risofladan, Vaasa | collected... | reverse complement strand
GGTTTGCGGCGTGGTGGTCAACGGACGGCAGATTCGCTCGGGCGCCGTGCTGTCCAACGCCAATCTCAAGACTACGATCGACAAGCTCGTCGGGCAGGAGCATTTCAACGATGGTTTCCACGAGGCGGCCCGGGCGGTCCGGCTGAACAACAGCAGTTGCCAGGTGTACATGGGCATCCGAAAGGGCGAGCGCATCGACTACATCGGTGACTTGCTGTTCACCTCGGTGGCTCCGGAGTTCGACTCGGTGGCCCTGTGCGCCAAGGACGTGACCAGCCGGACGTTCTCGATGTACTACCCCGACATCCGGCCCGGGTCGGACCGCTACTCGATCGTCTCGTCCACCAACGCGAACTGGGACGACTGGGCCGATCTCGACGAAGCGGCCTACGCGACGGCCAAGCAGCACCTGATCGAGACCACGCTGGACGCCCTGGAGAAGTACCTGCCGGACGTCCGGTCGAAGATCGATCACGTCGAGGCCTCTACGCCGCGCACGTTCCGCTACTATACGCAACAGATGCACGGGGCGACGTTCGGCACCAAGTTCGAGGGTCTTCAGGTCAGCATGGACCTGCCCAAGCAGATCGCGGGGCTGTTCCACGCCGGGTCCGTGGGCATCATCATGTCCGGGTGGCTGGGGGCCATAAACTACGGCGTCATCGTGGCCAACGAGGTGGACAGCTTTCTATGCGGCGACCGGGCACCGGAGGGGGCGGTCCGATGAACGAGTCCGACTTTCTCGGCCTGATACCGCACCGGCGGCCGTTCCTGTTCATCGACGAGGTGATCGAGCTTTCGGCGGATCGAATCGTCACAGCGGTGCGAGCCGACTCCCAGGCCGACTTCTTCACCGGACATTATCCGGGCAACCCGCTCATGCCTGGGGTGCTGATCTGCGAGTGCGCCTTTCAGGCGGGCGCGTTGCTGGTGGCCCATCGGCTGGACGAGACGGCCCGGTCCACCGCGATGCCCGTCCTGACGCGCATCAAGGAGGCCAAATTCAGGCAAATCGTCCGGCCGGGGCAGACGTTGAACGTCGAGGTCGTGTTGGATGACGAACTCGACGGCGCGTATTTCATGACCGGCCGGGTCTCGGTGGAGGGCAAGCCGGCACTACGCGTGGAGTTCGCCTGTACGCTGACGGCGGCGGGGGAGGGCGGATCGTGAGCTTCCTGGGGCTGGAAGGCAAGACGTTCCTGGTAATGGGCGTGGCCAACAAGCGCAGCGTCGCCTATCACGTCGGGCGTACGCTCGAGGACGAGGGAGCCACGGTCGTCTACAGCGTGCGGTCGGCCGAGCGAGCCCGGAGCGTGGCCAGGTTGCTCGAAGGCCGCGACGTGCACGTCTGCGATGTCCAGGATGATGAGGAGGTCCGTGGCCTGGCGACGGCCGTCGGGCGGAAGCATTCGACCGTTCACGGGATCGTGCATTCCATCGCTTTTGCCAACTACGAGGGCTTCTCCGGCAAGTTCCACGAGGTGGGCCGGCGGGACTTTCTGCAGGCGGTCGAGGTGAGTTGCTACTCGCTGATCGCGGTGGCCAACGCCTTCAAGGGACTGCTGGACGAGCGGGCGTCGGTGGTGACCATCGGCATCTCGACGACGCGAATGACGGTCGAGAGCTACGGGTACATGGCTCCGGCCAAGGCGGCGCTGGAGTCCTCGGTGGCATTCCTGGCCAAATCATTCAGCCGGTTCTCGAAGGTGCGGTTCAACGCGGTGGGGGCCGGGTTGCTCAAGACCAGTGCGTCGGCCGGCATTCCCGGCTACGTGGACAACTACCTGTTCGCAGAGCAGGCGACTCTGCGCAAGGGTGCGTTGACCACCCAAGAGGTGGCCAACGCGGCCGTCTTCCTGCTCAGTGAGCGAGCCGGCGGGATCAACGCCCAGACCGTGGTGGTGGATTGCGGGATGGGCACGAACTACTTCGACGCCGATATCGTCAAGCACACGGTCACCGGCGCCTGGCCGGCCGATCGAAAGACTGAAGAGGAATGATCCTTCATCCCGTCCTGATGCCGGTCCCCGGTGGGGCGGACCTGCCCCGACCCGAGAGGATGCCGGCCCAGCGCCTCGTATCCGCGCGAGCCGTGGACGAGTCCGCCCGGCTGAGCGGCCTGGCTCCGCGCCAGTGGCCGCGCGATGCGGACGGCGTGCCGATGCCGTCAGAGGGGATCTACTGGTCGCTGTCGCACAAGCCGGCCTGGACGGCGGGCGTGGTGTCGGACGGACGGGTCGGAATTGACCTCGAAGCGATCAGGCCGCGACGCGACACGCTTCTGTTCGACAAGGTGGCCGGCGCGGACGAGTGGGCCTTGATCGGCGATCGGAACTGGCCCAACTTCTTCCGCCTCTGGACGGCCAACGAGGCCACGCTGAAAGCGAACAGTTTCGGCATCGGCCGGTTGAGTGATTGCCGGATCGCCGCGGTCCACGATGAAACGCACCTGACCACGCTCTTCGAAGGGCGCGAGTGGGGGATCGAGCATTTCTATCACGACGACCATGTGGCCGCGGTAACGGCCGGCGTCGGTGGAGTCGCCTGGCACGTCCTGCAGTGCCCGGGGCACGGTGTGTGATCCGGCAAGCGAAAGCCGCGGCGGCCGATCTCGGACACGTGGGGGTTGAGGGGCGGGGCGGACCGGCGTAGATTGTCGCTTTCCCGATTCCTGGCGAATCGTTTGAGGGAGTAAAGGCTCGTATGAGTGATTCCAGACTCGATAAGTTGGCGTCGGTACTGGTCAAGTATTCGACGGCGGTGAAGAAAGACGACGTGGTCCAGATTCGCGGCAATAGCGTGGCGGAGCCGTTGATCCTGGCCATCGTGAGGGCCGTGGTGAAGGCGGGGGGGCATCCGCTGATTCGCATGGCGCCCGGAGAGGTGGCCGAGATCCTCTGCAAGCACGGCTCCGACGAGCAGTTGACCTACGTCTCGCCGCTGGCCAGACGCGAGTTCTCGACCATCGACGTCTCCATCGGCATCTGGGCCGATCGCAACACCAAGAGCATGTCCAACGTCGATCCCCGCAAACAGCAGCTCCTCAGCAAGGCCCGCAAGCCGATCCTGGACATCTTCCTGAAACGAGCGTCGGCCAAGGGCAAGGACAAGCTGCGTTGGACCGGCACGCAGTTCCCGTGCAGCGCGTCGGCCCAGGACGCCGAGATGTCGCTGGCCGAGTACGAGGACTTCGTCTACACGGCCGGCCTGCTCCATCTGCCCAATCCGGCGGCCGCCTGGAAACGGATTCACGTCGCCCAGCAGCGGCTTGCGGACGTGCTCAACAAGGCCCGCGAGGTGCGGTTCGTCGTACCGGGCGGCACCGATCTGCGTGTCGGGGTCAAGGGCCGCAAGTGGATCAACTGCAGCGGCCACGAGAACTTCCCCGACGGCGAGGTTTTCACCGGGCCGATCGAGGACGCCACCGAAGGGACCGTTCACTACACCTACCCGGCCGTCCACGGCGGGCGCGAGGTCCAGGACGTGGTGCTGACCTTCAAGGCCGGCAAGGTCGTGGACGCCCGGGCCGGGAAGAACGAGGCCTTCCTGTTCAAGATGATGGACCAAGATCGCGGCGGCCGGATTCTGGGCGAGATCGCCTTCGGGACCAACTACTCGATCAAGCGGTTTACCCGCAACACGCTGTTCGACGAGAAGATCGGCGGTACGTTCCACGCGGCCCTGGGCATGGCCTACCCCGAGACCGGCGCCAAGAACAAGAGCGGCCTGCACTGGGACATGGTTTGCGACCTGCGCAAGGGGGGGCAGGTCGAGGTGGACGGCAAGGTGATCTCGAAGAACGGGCGTTTCCTGAATTCCCGATTCCCGCAGCCGGGCCGGAAACGCTAGCTGTCCGCGGCCAAGCTGACGCAGGGGCCGGGCGTCGCCGCGGCCTTCGCCTGCCGCGCGCACAGGACGGTGTACACTCCCGAGTCGCTCGGACCGCAGACCGGTTGAGTCTGATACCCGGTTCGAGCCAGGAACGCGGCAAGCTCCTCCTCGCTGCGACCGCAGTTCTCGAGTTTGCCCGGGTGAACCTCGAGCAGGATCAGCGGTGCCCAGCGGGCCAGCGATTCGGACATGCCCTCCAGAACGTGCAGCTCGGCCCCTTCCACATCGATCTTGACGACGTCCAGTCGTTGAATCCCCAGATCGTCGACAAGCCGGTCGAAGACGCGTGCGACCACCCCGCTTGCGTCAGGCGGCGGCTCGGCGCCCGCGTCTGACGCGTAGAACGCCTTCTGGCATTCGGCGGCCCGGGCGGCGCGGTTCGACAGAGCAACCGGCAGGACCGTGACGTTGCGGTGCCCGTTGAGCTCCAGATTCCGCCGCAGGAACGCCAGCCCGCGCTCTTCCGGCTCGAAGGCCAGCACTCGTCCCTCCGGGCCGACGCGCCGGGCGAACAGCAGCGTGTAGTAGCCGGTATGCGCTCCCACGTCGACGACGGTCATCCCCTCCCTGACCATCGGGCAGATCGAGCGCGTGGCCTGGGGCTCCCAGACGCCGTGGTAGAAGATCGCCTGTCCGATGAGCGATTCCGCCGGATTGCCGACCAGGAACTTCTGGCCGTCCGTCTCCAAGACTACGTCGCGTCGCGGCATGTTCAGCGGATGAGGGGCTCGCGACACGTACCGGTGGTACACGTGGTACAGCACGCGGGAGCGGTTCAGACCGAGATGTTTGGCCAGGCCGACAAGCATCGCAGCGATTCCCTGCAGGCGCTCGCCATCCGGCGCCGCGCTTCCCGATCATCGGACGTTATCGGCCCCTGGTTGAGCTGATTCCGCCGCCGTCGCCGGGCTGGCGTGATCGGCCGAATGTCTTGTTGAGCCTGCCAACCGCAGCTATCCTCAGACGGCTTCCGGACGGCATGAACTCGACGCAACTCGTCTGCCGTTCGCCAGCGGGAGGGCAAGACCATGTTGCGTCACCTGGCGGTTTCGCTGCTGATTGCCCTGGTCGGGGCTTGGCCCGCGTTCGGCACGGAGCCGGGAGAGAAGATCGAGCGTCTGGACCGCACGGACGAGACCGATAGTCCGCCGGAGTAGGCCCGCAGGCGATAGAATCCGTTGAAACTAGGGGATATCCAACTCGACGTACCGTTCGTCCAGGCGGCCATGAGCGGCTACAGCGATCTGGCTATGCGGCGGATCGCACGGCGGCTCGGCGCGCCGTATGCGTTGAACGAGGTCGTACTCGACAAGCTGGTCACGCAGAAGGGCAAGACGCGGCAGCGTATCCTGCGCGTCAAGGACGACGACCATCCGGTCGGCGGGCAGTTGATGGGGGCTGAGCCGACGCGGTTCGCCGCGGCTGCGGCCGATATGGTCGAGGCCGGGTACGACGTCATCGATATCAACTTCGGCTGCCCGGTGCGAAAGGTGCTGGGCCGATGCCGCGGTGGGTTCCACCTGTCGCAGCCGGACGTGGCTCTGGAGATCGTACGGCGGGTCTGCGACGCCGTCGGCGGTCGGCGGCCCGTGACCGTCAAGATGCGGCGTGGGATGGACGACACGGACCAGGCGCAGCGCGATTTCTTCACCATCCTCGACGGCGCGTTTGAGATCGGTGCCGCGGCCGTCACCGTCCACGGCCGAACGGTGCGGCAGCGATACATCGGGCCGAGCAACTGGGACTTCCTGGCACGGGTCAAGAAGCACGTCGGGCGCCGCACGATCCTGGGCAGCGGCGATCTGTTCAGCGCCGAGGCGTGCATCCGCATGATGGAGCGAACCGGTGTCGATGGCGTGACGATCGCCCGCGGGAGCATCGGCAACCCGTGGATTTTCGCCGAGTGCCGGGCCTTGTATGCCGGCCGGCCGCTTCCACCGCCGCCGTCGGTCCACGAGCAGGGTCGCGTCATTGCCGGGCACTTCGCCGAGGCTGTCCGCGTCCACGGAGAGACCCGGGCCGGCAAGATCATGCGCAAGTTCGGCATCAAGTACAGCGAGCACCACCCCTGCGCCCGCCAGGTCCGCGACGCCTTCATCGCCGTCAAATCGCCCCCGGACTTCCAGGCCGTCCTCGACCGCTGGTACGACCCCAACACGGACTGGCCGCCCGTCCAACGCCGCCGGGACCACGGCGACCTCATCGCCGCCGGGGCCGCGCCGTAGCTACGACCGAGGCGAAGGATGCCGTTGTCCCACCACCGCGCTTCCAGTTCATTCGAATGACATGCGACGCGGCCTGCCGCTACCTCGTCAGCGACGGCGGGCCGACCAGGTCCCGATGCGGCGGCAGGTTTGGCTCGGGGCGGTTCTTGAAGCGCTCGTAGTCGCGGGTGTGCTTGTTGTCCGTTAGGTCGATGGGGCGGCCGTTGATGAACATGTGGGTCACCCGGCAGACGGTCTGCAGCGGCGAGTGCGTGGTGACGATCAGATCGGCCTGCTTACCCGGTTCGAGCGAGCCGACGCGGTCATCGATGCCCAGGATGCGGGCGGCACCCAGCGTCAGGCCGTATTCGGCCTGCCCAGGGTCGAGGCCGTGGGCGACGGCCAACCCCGCATAGAACGGCAGGTTGTACGCGCCGGCCGCACTGCCCGAGGAAAAGCAGAACTCGACGCCGGCCGCGTCCAGGGCGGCGGCGCACGAGTAGACCGAATCCCACGGCTCGTAGCGGTCCAGCGGCAGCCCGGTCGTCGGGTCCAGGATGACAGGGATTCCCTTCTCGGCCAGCAGGTCGGCCAGTTTCCAGGCCTCCGCGCCGCCGGCGATCACGCAGCGCAGGTCTTGTTTCTCGGCGAACTCGATCGTTTCCAGGATGGCCTTGTAGTCGGACGCAGCAAACACCACCGGCCGCTCGCGGCGCAGATACGGCCGCATGGCCTCCATTGTCAGGTCGGGCTTCGGGGCCAGCGTCGGATCGTCTTGGGCTGCGGTTACGCGCTCGGCGTAGCGCCGAGCCTGGGCCATGAACTCCTCTATGGCCCGGATACTCTCACCATGCTCCTTCGTGCGTGTCTTCCTCTCCTTTTCCGGCACGTGGATCGGCAGCACGGGGATGGACATGTGGAGGGCCCACGGGTCCTGGACGATCATCTCCGGCGTTGTCCAGCCGTTCAGGTGGATGATCGCGCTCTGACCGGAGATGTAGCCGCCCGAGGGCGTGACCAGGGCGGTCGTGATCCCGCCCGTGCGGGCGATCGGGACATGCACGCTCAGTGGGTTGATCGCGCTGCTGATCCGCAGGTCGGAAGCGAAGTCGGGCGTGTCGTCGTAGTCACGGGTCGAAGCGATCTGCCCGATCTCGTAGACGCCCAGCCGCGATCCGGCGTCGATCAGGCCCGGGTACACGTGCAGCCCCTTGGCCTCGATCACGCCGGCGCCCGGCGGAACCGGCACGTCGCGACCCACCGCCAGGATCGATTCGTTTTCGATCACCACCGTTCCGCCGGAGATTGGCGGGCGGCTGACGGGATGCACCGTGGCGCCGACGATGGCGTAGAGTCGGTGCCGAGTGGAGGGGATTTCGCGGGACACCTCGGCTGGCAACGGTGGCATCTTCAGCGCGGGATGCGGTGTGCGGTCCGCGGAATCCGAATTCTGGAACGCCGGCGCCGGTGCCGGATTCTCGGCCTCGAAGTAGACCTCGCCCTCGATGAGCGTCATGACGCACTTGCTGAACGCGTTGAGCGGGTGGCCGTTGAAGATGGCCAGATCGGCGTCCTTGCCCACCTCGATGCTGCCGACGCGGTGGTCGATGCCGAGCTGACGGGCCGGGTTGATCGTGATCAGCCGCAGGGCCTCGTTCTCGGTCAACCCGCCCCACTTGATGCACTTGGCCGCTTCAAGCTGCAGGTAGCGCATGATGTTGGCCGAGTCCGAGTTGACCGACGCGCAGATGCCCTGCCCGGTCATCAGCGCGACGTTGTGCGGGATCCCGTCGTATGCTTCGAGCTTGTAGGCCCAGGAGTTGGCGAAGCTGGAGGCCCCGCAGCCGTGCCGGGCGATCTCCGGCGCGACACGATACCCCTCCAGAACGTGATCCAGACAGCCGATGCGGAAGCCGAAGCCCTCGGCCACGGAAATCAGCCGCAGGATTTCGTCCGCCCGGTAGCAGTGGCAATGGACATAACGCGTTCCGGCCAGCACCTCGGCCAGCGATTTGAGACGCAGGTCGGTTCTCCAGGGCGGCACGTCGCGGCCGGCGGCCACCGCGGCCCGGCGGTCCGCCTCTTCCTGCGCATAGTGCCGCGCTGCTGTCAGCGATCTACGCAAGACCGATTCGACGCCCATGCGCGTGTCGGGGAGCCGCTGGCCGCGGTCCCTGTCCGAGTTCGCACCGGTGACGTTTTCGCCCATGGCGAACTTGATCGTGGCCGGGGCGTCTCCAATTGGCATCTCCGCCACGGGTCGGTTGTATTTCAGCTTGATCGCCTGGCTCTGACCACCGATCGGATCGCTTGAGCCGTGCAGGATCAGGGCGCTCGTCACCCCGCCGGCCAGAGCGCGGTACATGCTGATCGATTGACCGTACAGCACGTCTCGAACGCGCACCTCCGCGGTAACGGCTAACGTAGTCTCGTTCAGGTCATCGGCCGAGATGTGCGAGTGGGCGTCGATCAGGCCCGGCACGACGTACCACCCGCTCGCGTCCACTACGGCTATGTCGTTCGATGCATCGCGGACCTCTCCAACCACCTCGATCTTGCCCTCCCGGACCAGAATGGACACGTTGGCCTGCGTCTGGCCGATCACGGGGATCACGGTAGCCCCGCGAATCAGAACGTTGCCACCGGTTGTCCTCTTGGGGACGCGGTCTGCTTCGATTTCGCAGCGCCAGTCCGGGCCGGCGTTGACGGTATCGGTGGTGGGTGTGGGCGCGGCCTCCGGGGTTGCCTTCACGGTGTCGGTGGCCCGGTCCGATGCGTTTCGCGCCGCCTTCGCGTCCGTCTCTTCCTGGAGATCGAGCTTGTGACCGTCGATCACCAGCCAGCGGACTTTGGCTTTCTTGTCGGCCAGCGGCCCGTCTGTAATGGTCAGGTTCGCAACGCGCCCGGCGGCGATGGTGCCGAGTTGCCGGTCCAGCCCGAACAACTCCGCGGGGTGGCGGGTCAGCGCTGCCACGGCCGCCTCTTGGGGCAACCCCCGCTCGATGACCAGTCGCAGGTTGTCGAACAGCTCGCCCGGCTCGTCGAATTCACGCGTGCCCAGCGCGAACTTGACGCCTGCTTCGTGAAGGCGGACCACATTGGCCACCTCTTCCTCCCAGAGGCGGCGACGCTCCTGCCGGAGCTTCAAGGGCTCGTAGACTCGCTCCTTCTGATCGGCTTGGTTCGCGGGTTGTGACCCGCTGGCCGGGTGTGTGCCCGGCGGTTCCGTTCGTGCGCGCGGTGAGGCGTCGTTCTCCTTTCGACCGTGAGCTGGCTCCTCGGGGAACTTGAGACTGACGATCACCGGCGCGTTGCGGGCCTTCAGCCGATCGACGACTCGCCACGCTTCCGCCGCCCCGCTGATCACGACGTTGGCCAGCTTGAACTCATCCGCCAGATCGAGCGCCCGGTGGATTTCGGCTTCGCTGTCGGCCTCGAAGATCAGCGGCACCTCGCCGGTCAGTACGGGTCGCAGTGCCTCGAGTGCGCGGTCGAACGGAGGGCGGTCGGCGGTCCGTGGGTGCCGGGTCGCGTAGTTCCGGGCGTCGTACATCACCTGTCGAAACTGGGCGATGGCGCCGAGCACGGACCCGGGGTACTCCCCCGGCTCACCGGTGACGAAGCCGGCGTGCTGGGCGGAGTCCGGCAGCAGGATATTTCGGCGCAAAGGCGCATCCGAGAGATTCACCAGCAGCGAGCTGCCTGCGAAGATGCCGCTGCGTGGGGCCACCAGCGCGGTCGTGAAGCCGGCCCGCCGGGGCTTGTCGAGCTGGTCGGCCGGCGGGCCGTAGATCTGTTCGGCGCGCGTCTCGGGCCGAACGCCCCGCCGGTTGGCCGCGCGTGTCTCGGCCAGTGGGCCCTGCTTCGGGTCGGGGTCCTCATCCTCCATACGACGGCGCTCAGTTACGGTGCGCTCTTCCTTCGGGATGCCCAGATGCGTGTGGGCGTCGATGAATCCGGGGTAGACCACGTGTCCCGTCGCGTCGATCACTTCGGCATACGGGGGCACGACCACGTCGCGACCGACTTCGATGATCCGGCCGCCTTCGATCAGGATGGTCCCGTCGTCGACGGCGGACCCGTCGCCCGTGACAACCCGCGCGTGGACGACGGCCAGGGAATGGGGTGGCTCGGCTGCGACGAGTGAAGGCCGACCGACGAGGGCCGCCAACAACAGGGCGCCCGGTAGGGCGACACTCGCCCTACGGCGGGCGGAATCAGTGCCGGCGTCTCGGTGCCGGACGAGTCGGACGTGTGTCATTGAGCTACCCCTTTCTTCATCCGGGCGGATGTTTGCCAGCGCGCGCACGGCGCAGGGGCGGAGCCTAGCAAGTGGCCCCGGCCCGAGCAACGATCAAGGGACGAGTTGACTCATTCACGGGTTCGCGGACTGCGGACAATGCGCGAACATCCCGCGTCGCGACACGGAGTCCTCGATCGCCCCTCTGTCACGGTAAGCAGCGATGATTGCGGCCGGCCGGTCGGCTCAGCCGCCAAGCTGTCGGAGCACCTCGTTGTGCTCGGGGAAGCGGCCGGTCTGGAACTTGCTGAAGATCAGCTTGCCGTCGACGCGGACGTCGAAGATGCCGCCGCCGCCCTGGATCAACTCGGGCTCGATGCTGAACTCGCCCTTGATTGCGTCCGCCAAACTGGCGGCCTTGGGAAGGTAGTTTCACTCGCCGCAGTACTCGATCGACACTTTCATGTGGTCTTCTCCCGTTTCAGGTCGCGGGCGTATTCTACCGCCGCCATCGCGGATTTCCACGCCCGCTGTTGAACACCGCTGGCGCGATCCCCAGGCACGAACGACGGAGCGCGCTTGTCCGCGGGAATCCGGCCTGCTACCATCGACGAGGTTGCCTTTGTTCAGCGGCGCGGTGCCCGGGACGGAGTCGCCGGTCCACAAACAGTCGCAGGAGCGTGCCTGCGTGGTCTACGCGCAGCCCATCCGCCGACCCCGCATTCGCCTGATCAACCCCAACTGCGCCCTGTCCACAATCACCATGCCGGAACTCGTCCGGCAAATGACCTTCACACGGAAGGCCATCTTCGCTCCGGTCGGCCTGACCGTCTGTGCCGCGGTCGTCCCCGACCACTGGGAAGTGGAGATCATCGACGAGTGTGCCCGAGACCGCCCACATCAACCCCGGGCCGACGTGGAAGTAGTCGGCATCACGGCCATGACCACTCAGGCGAAACGCGCCTACGAACTGGCCGATACGTACCGCGGTCTTGGCGTGACGGTGTTCCTCGGCGGCATCCACCCGTCGGCGCTGCCCGAGGACGCCCTGCCGCACTGCGACGCGGTGTGCCTGGGCGACGGTGAAACCTGCCTGCCCCGGATGCTGGCCGATTGGGAGGCCGTCCGGGCGCAACGGCCCGGCGCCGGCTTGAAACGGATTTACGACTGGAAGGATTATCCCACAGCCCCGATCGCCACGCCGCGAAAGGACCTCCTCGACCCGCGGGATTACCTGATCTTCAACCCGATCCAGACCACGCGCGGCTGTCCGCATACGTGTAATTTCTGTACGACCCCCGGCGTCTTCGGGCGGAAGTTCCGCCAGCGCCGGATCGAGGACATCGTCGAGGAGATTCGCGAAGCCAAAGAGAAGTACCGGAGCTGGTGTTTCATCTTCTCCGACGACAACTTCGGCGGAAACCACAAATGGGCCCGGGAGCTGTGCGCGGCGCTCGAGCCCCTGCGGATCAAGTGGGCCTCGCAATGCGACGCCCTGATCAGCAACAACGAGAAGCTGCTGAGCGCGATGAAACGCAGCGGCTGCCTCGGCCTCATCCTGGGACTGGAGAGCCCCGACCAGATCACGCTCAGTGAGGCCGGCAAGAGCTTCGTCCAGGCGCGCACGTATGAAGAGCGAATTCGGAAGATCCAAAGCTACGGCATCAGCCTGTGGGGCGCGTTCATTCTGGGGTTCGACAGCGACACCTGGCAAACCTGTGCCCGGACCTGCCGGTTCGCCCAGCGCGTGAACCTGTCGATGAGCTGTTACCCTGTCCTGACGCCGTATCCGGGCACCGGCGTGTGGAATGACTACCGGCGACAGGGTCGCCTGGTGACCGACGACTGGGACCGCTACAACGGCGCGTCCGTCTGCTACACGCCCGCCGGCATGTCGGCCCGCGAGCTTCGCCACGCTCAGATGGCCGCCTTCGCCGAGTTCTACTCCCTGCGCTCGTCGTTTCGTCGGCTCGGAGTGTTGCCCTTCAAGAAGTTCGCCTGGCTGGCCAACCTCGCCATCTGGCGCGGCATCGAGTACTACTACAGTCGGCGCGCCCGGCAGGTGCCGGCCTTCTCCGATTTTCTGAACCCCGGTTGCCGCGCCTGGCGGTACGAGGACTCCTGGGCCGATCGTCATCATTCACCGCACTCTCCTTCCCGTCGGGTCCAGCAGCGAACCTGCGAACAAGCGGCTGAGCTGATCGCTGCCCAGAGCGTTCGCTGCGGCGACCCACTGGTCCAGGCCGCTGCCACGATCGGCGCCATGTCCGCGCCGGAAGCGAGCGCCCGCCCCTGACCTGCGCCACGACGCCCGATTCGGCCGTTCCCGTCCCGGTCTCAGCCGATCGGAATTCCGCAACAGCGCGATTTACTGGACGGCATCCGACACGGTGACTATGGTATGAGCTCGTGGCTCGGCGCAGCGGTCCGCCGACCATAGAGCACGACGCCAACAGCCCGGATGAGCGACACATGCTCCAACGCTTTCTATACGGTTTCATCGCGATCAGTGCGGTGGTCTGCGTCGTGGTGCTTGACTGGTTCCTGGCCACCAGCCCCAAGACCGCCGGAGGGACGCTGGGGCATCTGGTCAGTCGCGGCACGCTGATCCCGGTACTGTTTGCGGCTCTGGTGCTGGGCGGCAGTCTCGAGATGATGCGGCTGTTGCGCTCGGTTGGCCTGCGCCCGCATGCGTTGATCGCCGTGGTGATGTGTGTGGTGTTGATGCTGTCGCCGTGGCTCTGCGCGGCCGGCCTGCTCGGCGAGAGTCCCGGTGACGTCGAAGGTCTTCAATGGCAACTCATCTGGCTCGGGCTGGCCGCCCTGGTGACGGGTGTGGCCCAGTTGCGCCGGGGGTTTACCGACGGCGCCATTGGCGACATTGCGGCGACCTGGATGACCATCCTGTATCTGGGACTCCTGCCGTCGTTCGCCACGCAGCTACGGAGCAGCCCGGATGTGCCGGGCTCGGAAGGCCCCTGGCTGATCCTGATGTTTCTGGCGGTGACCAAGGCCTCAGACGTGGGGGCCTATCTGACCGGAACGGCCATCGGGCGACGTAAGCTGATCCCGGCCATCAGTCCGGGAAAATCCATCGAGGGTGCTGTCGGCGGGGTTCTGGTCAGTATCCTGGTGGCCGTCATTTTCCATCAGTTTTATTTCGTCGCCGGAGCCGAGCTGCCGAGTGATTCAGACGTGCTTATCGGATTCGAGGAAATCAGCCGCCCGGTCCGATCCCTCGCCTTTTGGCAAGCCGTTGTTTTTGGGGCACTTATGTCCGTTTTCGGTCAATTGGGAGACCTGTTCGAGTCGATCTTCAAGCGGGCGGCGGGCAAGAAAGATTCAGCGTCACTTTTGCCGAGCTACGGCGGCCTGCTCGATTTGATCGACAGTCCAGTTTTCGCGGCACCGGTTGCCTGGTTCGTCCTGACCGTTTGGTGGGATATAGTATGATGGTTGGGCCACCGGTGCGGGCATGCCCGGACCGGCGGGACGGGCCCTGAAGGAGCGATCACCTCGGGCGTGGAACTGACCATTGCCATTGAAGACCTCGCCGGGCGGGCGGCCCTGTTCGGGTCGGCTGACGGGAACCTGCGCCTGATCCGCGCTGCGCTGGACGTGCAGGTGAGCGCCAGGGATTCGTCGATCAAGTTGACCGGGTCGGCCGAGGCGGTGGGCAAGGCGGCCAAGGTCATCGAGGCCCTGCAACGCCTCCTGCGGGAGACCGGCTCGATCGGTAGCGAGGATGTTTCGCGCGCTCTGGCCGACGCGTCTAAACCCGGCGGCGCCGCCCGGGGCGAGGCGATCGAGGTCTTCGCGTCCAACGCGCCGATCTTCCCGAAAACCAAGGGGCAAAGAGCCTACGTCGAGGCGATTCGAGGTCACGACCTGACCTTCTGCCTGGGTCCGGCCGGTACCGGCAAGACCTACCTGGCCGTGGCCCTGGGCGTCAGCATGCTGAAGCAGAACCAGATCAAACGCATCGTGCTTGTCCGGCCGGCGGTGGAAGCGGGTGAGAAACTCGGGTACCTGCCCGGGGACATGCAGGCCAAGGTCAATCCCTACCTGCGCCCGCTCTTCGACGCCATGCACGACATGATGACCTTCGAGCAGATCAAGCGCTTCATGCAGAACGACGTGATCGAGGTCATCCCCCTGGCGTTCATGCGCGGTCGGACATTGAGCAGTGCGGTGATCATTCTGGACGAGGCTCAGAACACGACGGTCTTGCAGATGTTGATGTTCTTGACGCGCCTGGGACACCACAGCAAGATGATCGTGACCGGGGACGACTCACAGATCGACCTGGAGCCGGGACAGACCAGCGGCGTGCGTGATGCCACACGGCGGCTGACCGGCATCGACGGCATCGCCATCGTGCGCCTGCGCGAGGGTGATATCGTCCGTCACGCGCTGGTACAGAACATCGTCGAGGCCTATGGCAACGGCCGGGCGGACCGGTCGTAGCGTGGTCGCCGGGGTAGGCGCGGGAGGATAGTCCGCGGCGGACGCGCTGCTCCAAACGGCCGCCGTGCGAACAGGCGGTTCGGATCGGACGAGCGGGATGGCCCAGACTGGCAAATCCACCTTCCGGCGCCGGCAGGTGCGCAGGCAGAAGGCCGAGCGCACCGCCTCGGTGTGGGAGCGGTTCCGCTCCGCGGTCGGGCTATGGCCGGTGTTCGTAGCCATCGTGTTTGCCGTGGCGGCCACCGCCATCGTCCTCTACGGCAAGCAATCTCTAAGCTACGCGGTCGGGCAGCAGATCAGTCAGGCGATCACGGCCCGGGTGGACTTCAACTGGGTGGACGATGCCCGCACGGAAGAGAACCGCCAGGCCGCTCGGGCGGCGGCGTCGAGCTGCTATCGCATCAACCACAAGCTGATCGACGAGATCGCTTCCGCCCTGCAGACACTGTATCAGGATGCCAAGGCGGCCGAGTCGGCGGAGGCCTTCATCGAATCGGCTGGAAAGGCCGGCTGGGAGGCCAGCCCGGGACTCTTCAGCGATCTCCGGGCCCGCATGGACGAACCCGGCGCCCAGGCATATGCCGGTTGGGTCGAGTCGTTGCGGGGGCTGCTGCGCAGTCGCTACACGTATCGGACATCGGATAGCGAGGACCGCCGCCCGGTGGCTAGCGGGCCGACGGTCCGGGTCTTTCCGAATGACCCTCGTCAGCCCGAGGCGACCGGCGAAGAGCCAATCGAGGTGGACCGGCTGAATCTCGTGCCGATCTCCAATGCCAGTCTGATGGAGCTGTTGGCCGGCGAGCTGATCCGCCGAGCCGGGTTCTCCGGCCCGGCGCTGCAACCGGCCGTTGCCGCCGTGCTCACGCGTCGCCTGACGGCCGAGCCACTGCTGCAGTATGACCGGGCTCGAACCGAGGAGGCCATGCGGCAGATGGCCGACGCGGTCGAGCCGGTGGTCATTTCATTCAAGCGCGGGCAGCCGATCGTGTCGCCCGCCGCCGGTGGCGAGGCCCTGGTGCTGGACAACGAGCACCTGGCCATCCTGAAGGCCGAACATGAGCACTACCGTGATCTGCTGGCGGGCGATGATCCGGCCGCCGGGTCACTCAGGGAACAGGTCTACCTCGAACGGGCCGGGCTGGCCGTGATCATGGTGATCCTCTCGGTGGGGCTTTTCTTGCATGTCGGCCTGTACCAGCGGCGCATCCTGGAAGTCCGGACCCGCACCGTAGCGCTGGTCGCCCTGGTGTTGGGCACCCTGGCCGTGGCCCGACTGATCGACATCCGACTGCAGCGTGAGGAGCTGACCCTGCTGCCGGGCATGATCGTCGCCGCTTGCCTGGCGATTGCGTACCCGCGCCGGTTCGCCGGCGGGACGATGGCCATTGTCGCCTTGCTTGTCGTCCTGACCGTTCGCGGCGGCATCGGCCTGCTGGTCACGCTGCTGGTGGGGCTCTCCACGACGGTCTACCTGCTGGAGGACATCCGCAGCCGCACACAGATCATCAGTGCGGGGCTGCTGACCGGCGTTGCGGTGTTCGTGGTGACCTTCGCCTTCGGGTTGATCGACCGGCAGGGCGTCGGATTCGCTGCTGCGGGTGCCGGCCTGGCGGGCGGCAGTGCCGTCGGTGCGGCTCTGGTGGTACAGGGCGTTCTGCCCTTCATCGAACGGGCGTTCAAGATCGCCACTTCGATGACGCTCCTGGAATGGAGTTCGGCGGACCGCCCCCTGTTGCAGCGGCTGGCCCGCGAGGCTCCGGGCACCTACAACCACAGTCTGGTGCTGGGCACGATGGCCGAGGCGGCCTGCGACGCCATCGGGGCCAATGGGCTGCTCGTTCGCGTGGGGGCCCTCTACCACGACATCGGTAAGATCCATAAGTCCGACTATTATGCGGAGAACCAGGAAGCGTCGATCAGCCGGCATGAGAACCTGGCCGCCAGCATGAGCCTTCTCATCATTCTGGGCCACGTCAAAGACGGCATCGAGCTGGCCCGCGAGTACGGTCTGCCCAAGGTGCTGCACTCCTTCATTTCCGAACATCACGGCACCACCGTGGTCCGCTACTTCCATCACAAGGCCACCGAAGAGCAGCCCAAGAAGGCCAGCGGCAAGCACGACCGGGAGGTTTCAGAGGCCGAGTTCCGTTATCCCGGTCCCAAACCGCGCAGCAGGGAATCGGCTGTGTTGATGCTCTGCGACGGCGTGGAGGGCGCCGTCCGCGCTCTGGCCGAGCCCACCGCCGGGCGCATCGAGAGCGTCGTTCATCAGGTGCTCATGGATCGCCTTAACGACGGGCAGTTCGGCAATTGCGAGATCACCCTCAAGGAACTCCAGACCGTTGAGGAATCGCTGGTCAAGAGCCTGTGCACCTTCTATCATGGCCGCGTGACCTACCCGAAGGCGGCGCCCGGCAAGGGTGAAACCGGCCACAGCGAGCAGGGTGAGCCCGGAGAGCGTAAGCGGGCTTGAACCGCAGAGGACCCCGCCGTTCCATGGACGATCTTCCGTCATACTCCATCGAGATCAGCCGGCAGGACGTTCTATTGGCTGATCTCGACCAGGCTCGCCTTCGACAAGCGGTGGAGTTGACCCTGCGACACCATCAGTGTTCCCGCGCCGAGTTGCACGTCGCCCTGGTGGACGATGCCACCATCGCCGACCTTAACGAGAAATATCGGGGCCACCCAGGCCCGACCGACGTCCTGAGTTTCGATCTGGCCGAGCCGGGCGCCAAGGTGCTGGACGGTCAGATCGTCGTTTCCGTGGAGACGGCCCGGCGCGAGGCGGTGGAACGCCGCCACTCGGCTGAGGCCGAGGTGTTGCTCTATTGCATCCATGGCACGTTACACCTGTTGGGCTACGACGACGCGACACCCGAGGACGCCCGGCGAATGCATGAGATGGAGGACACGCTGCTGACTGAGTTGGGAATAGGGCCTGTGTACGGGGCGAAAGCCTCGTGAGGGTGGCCCTGCTACAGACCCGCATTCGAACCGACAGCCGCAGTGCGAACCTCAGCCACGTTCTGCGGCAGGTCGTCCGGGCCGCGGAGGCGGTCCCGGCGCCGGATCTGGTGATGCTGCCGGCCGGCTGTGACGGGCCGGTGTCTGAAGGTCTCAGCCCGGCGATAGTGCAGGGATTCGCCGAGTCGTTGGCCGCGATGGCCCGGGAGTGGGGGGTCTACGTGGCGGCCGGCCTGTTGCGCTGGGGGGGGGACGGCTTTGGCGAGGAGGCTCGGGTATACGACCCGGACGGCGACGCCCTGATCGGCACCGGTCCCGGTGAGCGGGAGACGGTCTTCACCGTCCGCGACACGCCGCTCGGTCGGCTCGGCATAGGGTTGGATTCGGATGACGCCCGGCTGGCCCCACCGGCGGTTCCATGCGATGTTCTCCTGGTTCACGGCCGGTGGACGGCCCCGCCCGAGCATGGCGGGCGTGCCGGCACGGACGTCCACGCCCGGCTTGCTGAACTGGCCCGGCAAGCCCGCACACCCGTGTGCGCGGTCGGCCTCGTCGGCCGCGGCTGTGACCGGGCGGCGTTCGTGGGCGGCAGCGGACTGTGGGCATCAGGCGGCCGGTGCGTTCTGGCGGCCGATGTGGGGGAGGAGACGACGTTGTTCGGTGAGGTGCCGGACCGTCCCAAGAAGGCATTGAACGTCTGACGGAACCGCGGCCCGCGTTGCAGACTCGTCGGGCCGTGGTGAGAACGGAATCGTCTGCCGTCGAGGCATAGAGGTGGAAGACCCTGTCCTGTGGGTGGGTCTGCTCCTGCTGATCGTGGTGCTGCTGTTCTCCTCCACGATCAGCCTGGTCCTGCGTTGGCCGTCGCGAGCCCGGATCGGCGACCTCCTCGCCAAATCGGGCCGGGAGGAGGAACTTCGCCGGCTGATCGAAGCCCTGCCTCAATTGTCCCTGACCAACGGGGTCCTTCGCAGCGGTTCGGTCATCGGCGTTGTCCTGATGGTCGTCGTGCTGGGCGAGCGGGCCGGGCTCCAGAGTGATGCGGCACGCTACGGCATCTCGTTCGTTGTCTCGTGGGTCCTGATTCTGATCTTCGGAGTGGCCATTCCCATTGCCTGGGCCCGTTACGCAGGGGAATCGCTGCTCACCGCCGTCCTGCCGGCGCTGCACGTTCTGGGCTTCATCCTGCGCCCGCTGGTGGGGTTCCTCAGGTTGTTCGACGAGTTGGTTCGCCGGTTGGCGGGCGTGCCCCTCCAGACCGCCCAGTCGCAGGCCGACGAACTCGAGCGCGAGATCCTCAACGTGGTCTCCGAGGGAGAGATGCACGGAGCCGTGGATGAGGAGGAGAAGGAGATGATCGAGTCGGTCATCGACCTCCGCGATACGGACGTCGAGGAGATCATGACCCCGCGCACGGACATCGCCGCCGTGGAGCGGACCGCCGGCCTGCAGGAGGTCAAGTCCTGCATCGCCGAGAGCGGCCACTCGCGCATACCCGTCTACGAGGAGACCATCGACAAGATCCTGGGCATGCTCTACGCCAAGGATCTCCTGCAACTCGGCGAGGGCGAGCCCTTCAACGCCACCAAGGTCATGCGCAGCGTCTCGTTTATTCCGGAGACCAAGCCCTTGCGCGATCTGCTGCACGAGTTTCAGGAGCAGAAGGTGCATGTCGCCGTGGTGCTGGACGAATACGGCGGCACCGCCGGCCTGGTCACCATCGAGGACATCCTCGAGGAGTTGGTCGGCGAGATCGTGGACGAGTACGAGTCCGAGGAGCCGGAAGCCATCCGTCGAATCGACGAGAACAACGTCGAGGTGGACGCCCGTACACGAATCGACGACCTCAACGACGAACTCGATCTGAACCTGCCCGAGGACGAGGACTACGAGACCGTCGGCGGCTTCGTATTCAGCCGGCTGGGCAGAATCCCCAAGGTGGGCGAGCGCTGCGATCACGACAACCTGGCCTTCCAGGTCATCGCCGCCGAACCGCGACGAATCCTCCGCTTGAGATTGCACATCACCCCGGCCGACGGGAACAACCACATCCCACGCTAGGGCGCCCTGTGGTCGGACGGGTCCGGCGGCCATCACCGCCTGATCTGCACCTTGCATGGTCCGCACGTTGCCTCTCCAATAGGTGACATCCGGGCTCGGCCGCGGATCGCGGCCGATTGCGACAGGGGCGGCTACGTTGGTGGATCCGGCGCTATTGATGATGCCCGACGTCCTGGCCGTCGTGCCCGGACCGGGCCTGCTGTTCGGGCTGATGCTCGTGGCGGCGATCGCCGGGGGGTACGCCGCCCGCTTTCTGCACGTCCCGCGCGTGATCGGATTCCTGGCGGGTGGGATTGTCCTGCGGGCCATCCTCACGGGCATGATCGACCCGTTGCAGGGCGGTTCGACGGCGCTGGCCGCCGCCGCCGAGCCCCTGCAGGCGATCAACGACTTGGCTCTGGGGCTGATCCTGTTCTCGATCGGCGGAGTGTTCCAGCGGGCACATATGCGCGGCGCCGGGCGACGCGTGCTGAGAATCGGGCTCGTCGAGAGCGGGTTGGTGTTGGTGGCGGTCTTCGCGGCCACCACCACCGCGGTATTGATCACACAACCGCAGAACGGTGTGGGGTCGGGCCTTGTGCTGGCCGTACTCCTGGGCATTGCGGGCATCGCCACCGCGCCGGCGGCCACGCTGTTTGTCCTGCGCGAATACCAGGCCAAGGGGCCGACCACCAGCACCATCCTCGGTTTGGTGGGAGTGAACAACGTCCTGTGCATCGTGCTTTTCCACACGACCTTCCTGGTGCTGGCAGCTTGTGGTGCGATCGATGCGCCCCCACTCTTGAGTCGCTACCTCTGGTGGGCCCTGGCCCTGACCACCGTGGGCAGCGTGGCACTCGGGGTCATCGCCGGCGTCTTGCTCAGCGTGGTTCATGCCAAGCTCCCACTGGCCGAGACGAGCTTGATCTTCTTCGCCATGTTCATTCTCCTGGGCGCGGGCGAGAAATGGCTTCTGATGCACATGGGCCCCTCGTTCGATTTCCTGCTCACCGCCCTGACCATCGGGGCCGTCTTTCGGAACGTGGCCATCGATTCGGAGAAGTTGGAGGGTGTTCTGGCCACAGTGGCTACGCCGATCTTTGCCGGGTTCTTTGTGATCGCCGGCTACAACCTGCATCTCGCCGAGCTGACCCACCTGGGTGGGGGGGGGGGGGCGTACGTCGTTGCCCGCTGTGTGGGCAAATTCCTGGGAGCACGTCTGGGCGTTCGGTGGACCGGGCAGGCGGAGCGTCTCGACCCGAAGATCGGCTTGGCCCTGTTGTGCCAGGCGGCGGTGGTCATCGGGCTTGCCTCGTTCGCGCTCCAGAATTGGACCAGCGACGCGGCTAGTCAGTTCTCCACGATCATTCTGGGAAGCGTGGTGGTATTCGAGTTGGCCGGACCGCTGCTGGTCAAGCGCTGTGTCGTTCAGGGGGGGGAGGTCAAGGCCATCGCGCTGCTGCGACGGGGCGGGGCGGTCCCCGAGGGCGCGTCGGTCCTGGGGCTCACGCTGCAAGCGCTGCTGCCCTTGCTGGGGGTGCGTCGCCGGGCGGGAAGGACCAACGCCGGCCCCTTGCAGGTGCAGCATATCATGCGCAGGAACGTCCAGCTTCTGCCGGCGTCGGCCAATCTCGACGAGGTGCTGCACTTCATCGAGCATTCCACCTACAACCATTTCCCCGTGGTGCATGAGGACGGCGAGTTCGCCGGGGTCATCCATTTCAGTGACGTGCGGGACGTGATCTACGACCCGGCATTTCGTGATCTGGTGACGGCCGTCGACTTGGCCGATCCGGATTCGCCCGTCGTCTCGATGGATATGCCGTTGGAGCAGCTTCTGGAAGAGTTCACCCGCCACAACGTGGGCGTGCTGCCGGTGGGAGAGCGGGCGGGAGCCACCCGCGTTGTCGGCCTGGTCGAGCAGCGCGACTTGCTCCGGGCGCTGCATCGCACATCGGGTGGACCGGGCTGAGCGCCCCGGACCAGTCGCGCTCGGCCGCCAAGCTCCCCGACACTGACTGGCTGCGTCGCTGCCAATGTGGCAGTCGGGACCGCTCAAGGGTGGTGTTTTGGCAGGCCATCTGCGAGGCACACCCGCGGGTTGCTGTCGATGTCGTATCGCCGGATGACATAACTTCCCCTGTGGAAACGAGTTAGTAATGTCGGCGCCCGGTCGGTCGCCTGCGGGTTGGCTGGCACCCTAGCTGCATTCTCCTTCGCAGGCATGGTCTGTGCGCGAGGACCGGTTCGGCCCATGATGGCGTGCGAGATAACTCGACCCTCTTCCAGGCGGGTGCTGATTTCCCATGGCGAACCCTCCGTGGAAGGCGACTGGGTCCGGGGCATCACCGGCTATTTCGAGCCTCGGCATGTGGGTGTGTGCCGGGCCTACACCGGTCGCGAGGCCATTGGTTTTGTCGAGGAGGGCGGCATCGACGCCGCCATCCTCTCCACCGACCTGCCGCGGATGGACGGGCTCAGTGTTCTGCGGATCATCCGCTCGATCGACAACGCCATACCCTGCGTGGTCGTGACCGCCGATGCGTCGAAACGGATCCTGCAGCGAGCACTGGAGCTACAGGCGTACACGGTCCTGACCAAGCCGGTAGACCTGGCGGCCCTGAGGCGGGTGATGGTCGGGCTGTTCCGTAAGCGTTTGAGATGGGAGTTGGATTGACCGGTGCCGGCCGCACCGGCCAGCGAGTTGAACAAGGAGTGGTACGAACATGGCGAAGCTGAACATCAGGCCTCTGGGCGACAAGGTGATCGTCAAGCGTGTGGACGCGGAGGAAGTGACCGCCGGCGGGATCGTTCTCCCGGACACCGCCCAGGAAAAGCCCAAGCGCGGCGTGGTCCGGGCGGTCGGGAACGGCCGGCTGCTCGACAGCGGCGAGCGGAGCGTGATGCAGGTCAAGAACAACGACGAGGTCCTCTTTACCAGCTACGCCGGGACGGAGGTCAAAATCCGTGGTGAGGAGTACCTGATCATGGACGAGTCGGACATCATGGGGATCATCGAATAGCCCTCACATTGTGTGGTTGTCCGTCGGCTCGCGTTCAGGAGCCGGATACCACCCCTTGGAGAAGGAGATCGCATTAGATGCCAGCCAAGAAAATCGCATTCGATATGGAAGCCCGCGAGGCGGTACGTCGCGGCGTCAAGCAACTCGCTCGGGCGGTCAAGATCACACTGGGGCCCTGTGGGCGCAACGTGGTCTTGCAGCAGTCCTTCGGTTCGCCCACGGTGACCAAGGACGGAGTCACCGTGGCCAGGGAGATCGAACTGGAGGACGCCTGGGAGAACATCGGCGCCCAGATGGTCAAGGAGGTCGCTTCCAAGACCTCCACCGTTGCGGGCGACGGAACCACGACCGCGACGGTGTACGCCGAGGCCATCTACGATGAAGGCCTCAAGAACGTCGCCGCCGGGGCCAACGCCATGGAGCTGAAGCGCGGCATCGAGGCCGCCGTCGAAGCCGTGGTCGAGGATCTGGCCAAGCGTTCCACGCCGGTCCAGGCTCCGCCCAAGGGCCATGCCCAGATCGCCCAGGTTGGCACCAGTGCCGCCAACCAGGACGCCACCATCGGCGACATCATCGCCGACGCCATGGACAAGGTCGGCAAGGACGGCGTCATCACCGTCGAGGAAGGCAAGAGCCTCGACACCACCGTCGACCTGGTCGAGGGCATGCAGTTCGACAAGGGCTACCTCTCCCCGCACTTCATCAACAAGTACGAGGAGCTGACCTGCGAGCTGGAGGACTGCTTCCTGCTGATCCACGAGAAGAAGATCAGCTCCGTCAAGGACATCGTTCCCATCCTGGAGAAGGTCTCTCAGGCCGGCAAGCCGCTCTTGATCGTCGCCGAGGATATCGAGGGTGAGGCCCTGGCCACGCTGGTGGTCAACAAGCTCCGTGGCACGCTCAACGTCTGTGCCGTCAAGGCCCCGGGCTTCGGCGATCGCCGCAAGGCGATGCTCGAAGACATGGCCGTTCTGACCGGTGGACAGGCCGTCTTCGAGGACCTGGGCATCAAGCTCGAGAACGTGGAACTCAAACAGCTCGGTCGGGCCAAGAAACTCAAGGTCGACAAGGACACCACCACGATCATCGAGGGCGCCGGAAAGACCGACGCAATCAAGGGCCGGATCGAGCAGATCAAGAGCGAAATCGACATTACCACCAGCGACTACGATCGCGAGAAGCTCGAAGAGCGCCTGGCCAAGCTGGTGGGCGGTGTGGCCCAGATCAACGTCGGGGCGGCCACCGAGGTCGAGATGAAGGAGAAGAAGGCCCGCGTCGAGGACGCCCTGCATGCCTGCCGGGCGGCCGTCGAGGAGGGCGTCCTGCCCGGTGGTGGTGTGGCCGTACTCAGGGCCATCTCCGCCCTGGACAGGTTGAGCAAGAAGCTCAACGGCGACCAGCGCACCGGCGTGGATATCGTCCGGCGTGCCCTGTGTGCCCCCATCAAGCAGATCGCCGCAAACGCCGGTCTCGAGGGCACCACCGTCTGGAACAAGGTGGCCGAGGCCAAGGATCCGAACTTCGGCTACAACGCCCTGACCGCCGAGTTCGGCGACATGATCAAGATGGGCGTGCTGGTGCCGACCAAGGTCGAGCGGATCGCCCTGCAGAATGCGGCCAGCGTCGCCAGCCTGCTGCTCACCACCGACGCGGTCGTCAGCGAGATCAAGGAAGAGAAGAAGCGGATGCCCGGCGGGGGTGGGGGCATGCCCGGCGGAATGGGTGGCATGGGCGGCATGGGCGGCATGATGTAGCCCTCACGCCGGCCGTCGATCGATCGGCAACCATACTCCGGCAGCAACCGGCACGTGTGCCGCCAAGGGCCCGTGTCCGGCTGCTACCGATTCTCGTGAGCCGCGGCGGTCCGTAAGTTCAGTAGAGGGAAGCAGTTAGAGGCTGAATCGCGGACCGGTCCGCCTCGCCTGCGGCCGGTTTCGGCAGAATGCCGGTCCCGAGTACGCCGCCCTTGCGACCTGGCCGGAATATGATATAGTACAGGGTTCGATGCGTTTGCCCGACGAAGGGGGCGAAGATGAAGAAGGACATCCATCCCAAGTACATGGACTGTACGGTGAAGTGCGGTTGCGGGCATACGTTCGTGACCCGCAGCACGGTGCCCAAAGTGAACGTCGAGATCTGCTCGCAGTGCCATCCGTTCTTCACCGGGCAGCAGAAGTTCGTCGACACGCTGGGTCGGGTCGAGCGCTTCCAGAAGAAGTTCGGAGACGACTACTTCAAGAAGCCGAGCACAAAGAAGAGCGTCGGCCGGGCCTAGCTGCCCGGGCAAGTTCAAACCACGCCACTGCGCGCCGATGGTCGTCGGCCGCTCGAAGGCGTGGTTTTTGTATGCCTGAATCCAAGGCATCTGTCTTGCTCGAGCGAACGGGGTCGATGAGCCATGGCTGAAGAAGTGGACAACAGATTGATCGCCAAGCTGGAGGAAATCGCCCAACGGCGCGACCAGCTCAACGGACAGTTGAGCGATCCGGCCGTCGCCGGCGATCCGAGCCGCAGCATCACCATCGCCAAGGAGGTCGGCCGCCTCAAGCGGCTGGCCGATCCCTACGTCGCTTTCCGCGCGGTTCGGCACGACCTGGCCGAACATCGCAGCATTATCCAGGACCCGGCCTACGATCAGGACCTGCGCGAGCTGGCCGAGGCCGAGGTCGACGAGTTGCAGCAGCGTCACGACGCCATGCTCGAGCGGCTCAAGGAACTGGTCGTCACCGAGGACGACGCGGCCGTCAACTCGGTCATCCTGGAGATCCGGGCCGGCACCGGCGGCAACGAGGCCGCCCTGTTCGCCCGCGACCTCTACGTGATGTACCTGCGCTACTGTGAGCGGAAGGGCTACAAGGTCGAGGTCCTCGATCAATCTGGCTCGGACCTGGGCGGCCTGAAGGAAATCGTCCTGAACATCAAGGGCGAGGACGTCTACCGCAGTCTGGGCTATGAGGGCGGCGGACATCGTGTGCAGCGCGTCCCCGAGACCGAGGCCCAGGGGCGCATCCACACCTCGGCCGCCACCGTGGCCGTTCTGCCCGAGCCCGACGCGGTCAACGTCGCTATCAACTGGGAGACCGACGTCGAGGAGTTCGTCAGCCGCGCCGGCGGACCAGGCGGGCAGAACGTCAACAAGGTCTCGTCGGCCATCCGTCTGGTCCACAAGGACACGGGCATTACCGTCTCCATGCGCGACGAGAAGTCACAGCACAAAAACCGGGCCAAGGCCCGCCGCCTCATGACCACCCGTCTGTACGACCAGATCAACAGCGCCCAAACGGCCGAGCGGGCCGACACCCGAAGAAACATGATTGGCTCCGGCGACCGTTCCCAGCGCGTCCGCACCTACAACTTCCCCCAGAACCGCTGCAGCGACCACCGCATCAACCTGGACCTCTACAGCCTGGACAAGATCATGCAGGGCGAGCTGGATGGCTTGGTCGAGGCCCTGCAGACCTACGACAAGGAACAACGTCTGAAGAGCCTGTGATACCCTTACCAGGATGAGCGCGCCGATTCACGACCCGCGAACGGAACCCGTCCCGACGGCGTCGGGAGTTCGCGCGGCCTGTGTCGTCAAAGAGACGCCGAATCGGCGGGCACCCCAACGGCATAAACAAACAGTAATTCGAACGGTGAAGCCCGCTGACGGGCCGCGGAGCGCCTCCGTCGGATCGCCCCCAGTGTGTTGTGCCTCAGACGATCGCCGGTTTCTCGCTTTTCCTGCCTTGATTCTCAGGGTACGCTGCCCTTCCGCCGTCTTGGTCGTCACGTCGAGCAAGGGAGCAGGACATGAGCAGCAGTCTCGCCGACTTCCTCGTAAAGTTCGCCGATAACACGCACCTCGGAAAGGTCGCCACCAATCTTGCCCCGGGCATCATCCTGACCGTGGCCATCCTCCTGCTCCTGACCTCCTTCACGGAATTGGAGGTCTTCCCCTATTCCGGCCGTCAGCAGGCCAGGCATCGGGCCGACGCGGCGCGGAAAGAGGCGGTTGCCGCAACCGGGCGCGTCGAGGAACGCCAAGAGCAGGTGGACCGCCTGGAGGCCGAGGTGCAGCACCTGTCGCTGTCCGGCGAAGCGAAGGCTCGGAAGAACGCCGAACTTTCCATGGCCCAGAAATCGCTTCAGCGCGCCTTGGCCGAGCAGGGCAGGCGGCTCGAGGACGCCGCCAACGCGAATGCCGGTGTCGAGGAGGCCCTGCTGCTCAAGACGAACCTCGATGTGTTGGCCGAGCATTTCATTGCCCTGTTTATTGCCGGTTACATCCTTGGCTCGGTTCTGGCCCAGGTCTCGGGCAGGCTCTTCTACACGGGTCGCTACTACCGATACCTGAAGAAGTACAAGAAGAAGACCTACGACATCCTGTACGCCCGTCCGGATCGCCGCACGGAGACGTACTTCACGGGCAAGATCACCGACGAGGCGTTTCTCGCGCGGCTACCCAATCTGGGAGCCGATTACTACCGGTACCTGGAAGTGACCATGAACATGATCCTTCCCCTGGGCGCGCTGACGGCGACACTGTTGGCCATCGGGGTGAGGAACCTGGTGCAGGCCCCCTGGCCCGCGGCTGTTTTTCCGCTGGTTCTCGCGTTCGTTTCCGGCCTGGTTACGTTCGCTCTCTTTGACCACGGTCGCATCCAGTATGTGGGATACTTCAAGAGAAAGGCCGACCGGCTGACCCTGCTGATCGAGAAGGTCGAAGAGCAGAAGAAGGCTGGGGCAGGAGGGTAGAAGGCTGGCGAAGGGACCGGGTAGCGGGCCCGGTCGCTTCCTTGGTGACGCACACGAATTGGGGAAGTCCGCCCGGTTGATGCCCGCCGCGGCATGGACCCGCGTATCCCGTTCGACGACGACGCGCAGCGAGGCCGCCGGATCAGGCTGTTCGGGGTAGAATCGATGTCTTCTCGTGCAAGCGGACCTTCCCACCACGCGCGGGACAAAGGGAGCGACTAGCATGGCCGACCGGATTCCCTGGATCGAGCGGACGTTTGACTTCGGTTTCCCCGTCCAATTGCATCACGAGATGCTGGAGCGCCTGCGAGGAACGCCGGCCCGTATCGAGGAAAGAGTCCGCGGCCTGCCGCCCGACGTCCTGACGCAACGTCCGGCAAGTGGGCCGTGGTCCATCCAGGAGAACGTCGGCCACCTGCTCAACGTCGAGGCGTTGTTCCTGGGCCGCCTCGATGATTACGACGCGGGCGTGGAGGTGCTTCGGCCGGCAGACATGTCCAACCGCAAGACGCACGAAGCGAAACACAACGAGCGTCCGATCGAGTCGATTCTGACCGCCTTTCGGCAGGAGAGGGGCAAGCTCGTCGGGCGGCTCGAACAGCTCGACCCCGACCGCTTCGGCCAGACCATCCACCATCCCCGCCTGGACAAACCGATGCGCATCGTGGACATGATGTACTTCCTGGCCGAGCACGACGATTACCACCTTGCCCGCGTAACGGAATTGCTGGCGGAACTCGCCGAGTAGGTTGACGCCACATATGCGGCTGGCTGGCCGCCCCGGCAGTCGCGGTCGCGACACGCCAGTTGCCCTGGCGGCAGGTGTGATGGACGTCAGCGAGCCTCCGCACCTGCCCAACTGCGCACATTCTTGGCGAAGGTGCCGAACCCTGCAGGGAAGTGCTTCTCGAGCAGATTCAGGTCTTTCGCCAGACGGCGGGCATGCTCGACGGCGCGCTCGGTCTCCAGAGCGATCGAATACCGGTCTGTGCCGTACACCTGGCGCTTCAGCGATAGGATTTTCCCCCGCGCTTGTGTGCCTTCCGCCAACTCGCGCATCCAGGATGTCTCGGTCGCGCCAGGGTCGACCCCGCAGAGATACCAGGCTTCGATGGCCGGTGCTGCCACGCCGACGGCAACGCGGAGCGTCTCTCGTCCAGGCACCTGCTTTAGCTGCCCGCGCACGCCTTCAATGACCTCGTGCAACTCCGCTACGCGTGAACGGCGGGCGCCCTTCGCTACTTCGCCAGCACACGGATCATCCAAGGGTGAGCCGTTCGCGTCGACAACGACCGCGAGCCCATCGGCATCGGTCTGGTATTGGAAGTGCTTGATAACGCTCGACAGAATACCTCTGACGGAGGGCCAACCGCGTGACCGCAGGCGGAATGGGGGAGGCAACTCCGTTTCTTCGCCGAGAATCCCGTCGACAAGGATGCGGATGGCCGCTTCGTCCGCCGGCGACTCGCTCAGGACAGCGACCTTCATTGCTCTGCTGGCACCCCGCCCAGAATGCCGCTGTACCACAGATCGCCGAGGTGGGCGTCCTGAAGGATCTCGTCCACGTCCGGCCGGTCGGTAAGACGCTCGAACCTCGCTTCTTGGCCGTTCTTCTGCGCGATTACGATCTCCTCAGGGTGGTCCCTATACAAATCGAGCATGTACGGCGAGTGTGTGGTCGCCACAACTTGTACTGGCTCGCGCTCCTCACCAAACTGCTCGGGATAGCTGAGCCGATACAGG
>Ga0307380_10001993_pt1 | contig 29334 bp, 19 predicted proteins | sample UN3MG_FD_202239 | JGI IMG/M metagenome (GOLD analysis project Ga0307380, IMG submission 202239) | Soil microbial communities from Risofladan, Vaasa, Finland - UN-3 | ecosystem: Environmental > Terrestrial > Soil > Coastal area > Acid sulfate soil | place: Finland: Risofladan, Vaasa | collected... | reverse complement strand
TCATAGTATTCCAGGGTTTCGTTGAGAGCAGAAAGGTCCGGCGGTTCGTCCTGCCATTCGCTGCACTGGCTAGAGGTGATCACGTAGCCGGCCTGTTCACTGCCCACGTCAAGTATGTTACCAACCGTGTTGATGACCAGCCCCCGGTTGCTGTAATGGATATCGCCGTAGATGTACTCCTCCTTGTTGGGGTGGATGCCCAGCAGGTAGCCGGTCGCGTCTGACTCCTTGGTCCACACGAAAACCGTCCGAGGATAGGCGCAGTAGCTGCCGCCGGATTCCGTGGTGACTGCTTCGATCGTCACCGGGATTTCGTTGCCGCACACCTCGACTCTGATCTCGCAGGCGTCGCTGGCGCTGGCCAGATAGTGGCCGTCCGCGTCATACTGCTTGACGCTGAGATACACGTGGCCCTCATACTCGTTCCAGATGCTGGCGTCGAAATACACGATCGGTTCGTCATAGAGGGCTCCGATGGCGTTTCCGGCGCTGTCGTAGAGCGGCCGGAACTGGGCAATGCCACCCTTGTCAGCCCACATGGGAGCGCTCCAGGAGTACTCGACCGTTGAGTCGGTCGGCACGGAGACCGAGGCGCTGATGGTCAGCTCGTCGTTCATGCACAGGTTCGCCTGCTTGGGAAAAAGCTCGACCTCGAGAACATCCGAAGCCGGCGGTGCCGGTTCGTCGTCCTCGCCGAACTGCACCTCTACGGTGTTGGACTCAACGAGGTCCTCTTGCACGAGGGCTCGCACGGTGGCCGTGCCTTCGACGGCACTGACCAACTCCACCGTAGCCACTCCGTCCGCGCCGGTGACCACGGGGTTGCCGGTTATGAACGTACCCAGGTTCGTCTCGAACACCACACTCTTGCCAGCCACCGGATCGCCGGTGGGCACCAGAACGTCATCCTCGGTCATTTTCTTCAACGTCGCGGTGATGAGGGACGTGTCGAAGCCGTTTGCCTGGACCTTGGTGGGGCTGGCAGACAGGATGATGTCATAATCGAAGAAGTCGATGGCCAGCTCGTTTTCGCCGCAGGTCATTACGTGATTGACGGTCTCGACTCGCAGTTCTTGGCCGGCGGCGTTTTGGGCGGTAGCGGTGAAGGTCACCTCGGAGCCCACCCGGAAGCCCACGATGACCGCGGACGAACCGGGTGTGTATTCCACGGGATTGGGAACCTCCAGAAGAGCGTCGGCAAAGGACGTCTCCACCGTGACTGTGGCAGTGTGCAGGGGCAGTTCGTTGGAGTAGACCTTGACCCAGCCGAAACAGAGCTCCAGGTCATTTTCGTCGCAGTCCAGGCCGAAGGTCTGTTCGGAGATGCCTACCAGGGTCCCCCCGGAATCCCAGGCCTGGGAGGTCACCGACAACTCGCCGACCAGGAAATCCTCGATGGTCTTGGTGTCCGCAGGATTCAGCGTAAATGGCGGAATAGGATCTACGGTGGGGTCCGAGTGTACAGCCTCCACCGCGACGCTTTGGACGGTCACGCCTGCTCGCGGGTACTCCGAGACCGAGAAGTCCGCCTGGGCCGTGCAGAAAGCAAGGTCCAGTTCGTTGAGGCCGGCGTGCAACTGCACGGTCTCCTGTCCGCTGGCCAGCGTATTGCCACCGCTGTCTACGGCGATGATCTTGAAGCGAGCCTCAGCCGGAACGATGTCGTCAAACTGGTGGGACGAGCCGACCAGCAACTCCCTGGCACCCACGCCAGCGAGGCCCGGCTCGGTGTAAGCCAACTCGATCCATATTTCATGGGTTCCGCTCGGAGCAGCAGCGGTATCCACCGTGAGCCCCACCCACCCCGGCAAGTAGAAGTTGGACGCGGTCCAATACCTCAGCGTCAACCTGGATTCGATACTGCCGATTAGATACGTGCGAGCGGCGTCCAGCGCAGTAGCGACTTGAACGTTGGTCTTCGGTTCCTCCTCCAACAGGCCTTCCAAAACGGCGACGATGAGGTCCTTGCCCTGCAAGGCCGGCCCCTTGTGATTCCATCCCCAGAAGTCTCCAGCGTTGTTGTTCGTAAAGGCGTGGTGGGCGGCTAGAGAGAAACAGGATAAGATGTGCACGTGGCTGGCGGGCAAGGTGCCCACCTGTTCTTCAAGCAGGTCGCTCCGCAAATAGATATCCTCGGCATCCGCCTCCAGAATGGGATCCGCATACATAAAAAGGATCATCTTGCCTTCGGCTTTCCACTGCTCGTACTTGGCCTGTCGATCGTCCCCGACAATAGGACTGTAGTCCACGTTACTGCAACACTGGAGGAAGTGCAGGGGCACGCCATCGAAGTAGTTCCATCCCCCGTGTCCGACCATGATGATGAGACCGTAACTGCCTAGATTGAAGAAGTCCTCCGGAGTAAGGTCCGTGCCCGCTTCGGTGCGAGCCAGAAGGTCAATGTCGTTGGAGGTCCATCCGTGGTCGGCGAGGGCGTCGCGGGCTTCCTCGACGGTATCGACGGCAATGGGGTCAGTGATGCCGGCTGCGGTGATGAGCAGAGCCTTCCTGGAGGATGGCGTAAGGAAGTCCGCTGCCATTGCCCTGGCATGTCGTGTCGCGGTTTGCGATTCAAGCGCGACTTCCGCATGCCCCGTTGGGAAAGCGGGCATAGTTCGCGCTTGGGTAATGATCTCCGAATCGATGCCTTGCCAAAGCTCGCTGAAATCGGTGGTGTCCAGGGCCGCCAATGTCCCATCTTCCATCTCCATGAAGATGGTCGTGCCATCCGCGGCCAGCGTCGCCGAAGTGATGTCGGGATATTCATCGCCAAGTTCCAGCAGGAGCTCGGCGCGGGCCTGGTCGAAATCCATGCTCTCCAACTTGGCTCGGCAATCATCGCGGGCACGGCGCAACGTCTGTACGACTTCATCCGAAAACAGGGGAGCGCCCCCATGATCGTCCGAATCCGGCTGGTCCGTGCCCGGGCTGCCCGAATTCCCGCCGCAACCGGCGATCAGGATACAGCAGGGCAACAGGACGGAAGTCCACAACTTAGCCGAAATCACATCGCTGCGTCGATTCCCCAGCATGAGTTGTTCCCTCTCTTCTCTGCTGTCTGTCGGCAGACACAACTTGGGATCAATCGTAAATGGGCGTTGTTTCGCACATGGCGCGCGCGAAGCGGGCCGTGCTCTTCAAGATCATATTTCGTTCTTGCGATTCCGCAGCGCGTAGTCCTGTCTTTGGACCGACATTCTCTAATGTAACCTCGCCCGGCCGCGCCGCCGGACCATGTTCGGTCATTGTACGGCGCCATCCTCCCGGTTACGCCTACCCCGCTTTCGAGCTTCCGGTCTAGCCGACATCTGCCAGAGGGGTTCTGGTTACACGAGGTTCGCAAAACCAACCAGACAGCTTACTGAAGCCAGGCATCGGACCCAACGCCTCTCCCCCTTATTCTGCCGGTTGCCCAGGGCTGTTTGCGGCGTTTTCGGGTGGCGCGATCAAGCGGCACTTTACGGGCAGCCTCCGTTTGGTTGCCTTGGAAGGCGGGGTCACCGCTCTTCTGTCCTGCGTCCAAGCGTCGTCGGCGCACCAAACCGCTGGATGCGATCGAGAATCATCGCGAACAACTCCCGCGGTACCGCAACTTCGGCCATATGAAACGTCATGTACTTCGCGTGCCGAACCACCTTGGGTCCGATCTTGATGAGTTTCTCCCGCAGTCCCGGCGCGCCGGGATCAGCGACCAGTGCTTCACGGGCCTCGGTAGCGCCAGGCGACGCAGGAAGTTGGCGAGGTTGTACGCCAACGCGAAGAGCTGAAGCCGTGCCTGGTTGTCCTTGAAGTTCCGGCACGACCGCCGCGTCCACTTCACGGCGTACTTGCCTTCCTTGATCCATTGCTGGGCGGTCGCGGGTCGAATCTTGACGGGGCATCAGCGACTTCCTAGATTGGCCGCCCACTGACCGATCCGGCTCGATACCCGTCGGGCAGCGGGGAGTTGTCGTGCGTTCCTACTTCCGCTTTGTAACTTCACATCCGATCCCCGTGTTGGTGCTGGTGGTCCTGCCGGCGGCGGTGTTGGGCGCGTTCATGCTGGTTCTGACGCGGGACACCAGCCCGGACGCGTTCATTCCTCCGGAGCACCCGGCGCTGCTGTCGAAGCGGGCGGTGTTCGAGGAGTTCGGCCTGACCGAACCGATCGTGGTGTGCGTGATTCGTGACGCGGAGGGCGGGGTCTTCAACCGCGACACGCTGGAGCTGATTCGCGAGTTGACTGAGGCCATCAGGAACCTGCCGGGTGTGGAGCCGGACGACGTGCTCAGCCTGGCGACCGAGTCGGGCGTCTACTTCCGGGAGGGTGAACCGGGCTTCGAACGGTTGATGGCGGAGGTGCCGACGGACCGGGCGGGTCTGGAGGCGTTGCGGGAGGACGTGCTGGGTTACGAGCTGTACCGCGGCACGCTGGTTGCGGCGGACGGGTCGGCCACCTGCATCCTGCTGCGGCTGCGCGACGATGAGCGGGCGGATCACCTTTACCGCACGCTGGAACGACTGGTTGGCGAGATCCCGCACGGGGACGAGCGGATCGTGGTGGCCGGCGAGCCGGCGGTGCGGGCCCACATGGGCACGGCGGTGTCGGACGACGCGCTGCGCATGAACTTCGTCTGTCCGGTGGTGATGGCCTTGCTGATCGTGCTGGCCTACCGGACGGTGCGCGGTTGCATTCTGCCGCTGTGCGTGATCGGCGGGGCGTCGGCCCTGGCACTGGGATCGATGGCGGCCTGGGGTGTGCCGGTCTACATCGTGACCAACGGCATCTTCGTGATCATCATGGCTCTGGGGGTGGCCGACTCGCTGCACCTGATGGGTCAGTATTACGAGGAGCAACTCGACCTTCGCGGTCGCAGCCGGCAGGAGGTGGTGGTCGATGCTTGCACGGCGTTGTGGTTCCCGCTGCTGGTGACGTCGCTGACGGACGTGGCCGGCTTCTTCGCCCTGTACCTGGTGGGGGTGATGCCGCCGATCCGGTACTTCGGGCTGTTCACCTGCGTGGGGGTGCTTGGGGCGCTGCTGTTCTCGTATACGGTGATCCCGGCGGGCCTGGCCGTTCTGCCGCTCAGGACGAGCGGGGCGATTCGCAAACGGTCGGCGTCCGCGGACGAGGCGGTCCAGGTGGACTCCGTCGGGCTGATCATGGGTCGCCTCGGTGGGCTGATCTGGCGGCGGCGCGGGATCGTTCTGGCGGTGGGGGGCGTGGTGATCGCCGTGTCGGCCTGGGGCGCATCCCGACTGATCATCAACGACGCCCGCATCCTGGCGTTCAAGGACAATCACCCACTGGTTCGGGCCACCCGGGCGATCAACGAACGCTTCGACGGCACGGCCGAACTGGACATCGTGGTGAGGGCGTCGGAGCCCGGGGCGATGCTTCGGCCCGAGGTGCTGACCCGGATCGAGCAACTCGAGAACTTCACCGAATCGCTGCCGCACGTGGGCGGGACGCACTCGGCGGCCGGTTGGGTCAAGCGGGCCCATCAGAAGATGCACGAGGAGGACCCGGCCTACTACGCCATCCCGGACGATGCGGACGACACGCGGTTCTATCTGGACGTGCTCAGCGCCCCTACGTCGCCGATGGCCCGATCGCTGGGCGAGGTCATCGACGAGACGTACACGCGGGCCAACCTGATCGTGCGCATGACGAGCAGCGAGTTCATCCACCAGCGCGACGTCGTCCAGGCGTTGCAGGGACACCTGGCCGAGGAGTTCAACGACGAGATCCTGCAGGTGGAGGTCAGCGGGCGGGTCTATCTGGACTACGAGTGGTTGGGGTTGATCCGGAGCACGCACTTCCGCAGCGTGGCTTTTTCGTTCGCCTGCGTGCTGCTGATGACCGGTTTGATGTTCCGCTCCGTTCTGGCGGGCGTGCTGTGCACGCTGACGGTGGGGTTGGCGGTTCTGGTCAACTACGCGCTGATGGGGTTCGGGCAGATTCCGCTGGGCGTGGGCACGTCGATGTTCGCCAGCATCGCGATCGGGGCGGGCGTGAACTTCCCGATCCACGTTCTGGACCGGCTGCGTGTGGGGCTGGGCGTACCCGATGCCGAGCCGGCGGCGGTGTTTCGCACGACGTTGACGTTTACGGGTCGGGCGTTGTTGTTCACCAGCGCCGTGGTGGCCGTCGGGTTCCTGCTGTTGTGCGTTTCGGAGTTTCGGACGCTGGTCCGGTTCGGGCTGCTGGTGGGCGCAGGGATGTGTGTCAGCTTCGTGGCCAGCGTCACGTTCCTTCCCGCAGCCGTGGCTGTCATCAGGCCGCGTTTTCTGTGGTCATCCCGTGCGGCGGCCAGGCGGTCCTGAGAGGGCCCAAGAAGCCCCCAGAACGGCATCCTGGAGGGATCCGGGGTGAGGTGGTAGCGGGCCTACTACCGCTGGAAGGGGTCCTAGGGCCTCCTAGCCATAGGTCTGGTAGATCCAGCTTTCGGCATCGCAACATCTGGCGTGCGTCGAAGTGATATCCTGGGAGTTCGCCCTTGTCGGGCAGGAATTCTGGCACGCATAACTCCCTTGGGTACATGTGGTTGGAGACTATGCCCGAAAACGTGGTGTTTTTGGTTTGACGGCGCCGATATCTTGGGGTACTAAGACACTTGCCCGCTATATGTTGTAGTCTGGCCCGTCGTCGCGCCTTGTGACGGCCAGGATGCGAGAATCGGTCCGTGTGGGGTTTACGTCGGGGTCTCGGACCGATCTTTCTGCGCGGGGTGCGCCCCGCCGGGCGCGTGAGCGCCGGTGACGCGGGGCGGGAGGTTGGTTAGAGGTCAGCTTGACCCTTTGTCGCCGGTGGTGGCGTGGAGAGTGTGATGTCGGGTGCGTTGATGGACCGAGTTTCAGGCGTCAGGGACGACGCCGACATCGACGAGCCGAAGCTCGCCGTAAACGCGCTCCGCGTCTTGCGGGCACGTTACCTGAAGAAGGACGGTCGAGGACGCATCGTCGAGACGCCGTCGGAGCTGTTGAGGCGGGTGGCCAAGGCGGTCGCCGACGCCGAGCTGCTCTACGGCGCCACCCCCGAGACCCGCAGCGAGTGGGAGGATCGATTCTATCGGTTGATGGCCTCGTGCCGGTACCTGCCCAACAGCCCGACGCTGATGAACGCGGGTCGGGAAATGGGCATGCTCAGCGCGTGCTTCGTGCTGCCGGTGGGAGACAGCATCAACGAGATCTTCGACTCCATCAAGCACACCGCCCTGATCCAGAAAGCCGGTGGAGGCACCGGCTTTGCGTTCGATCAGCTCCGCCCCACCGGCGACTACATTAGCTCTTCTGGCGGGACGACCAGCGGCCCGATCAGCTTCTGGCGGGCCTTCTCCGAGGCCACCAACGCCATTCAGCAGGGGGCTTTTCGGCGGGGGGCCAACATGGGGATGATGAACGTGGATCATCCCGACGTTCTGAAGTTTTTGTACAGCAAGCAGGACCTGACTCAATTCACCAACTACAACATCTCGGTCAAGGTGACCGACGAGTGGATGGAGGGCCTTCGGGCCGACCCGAGTTCTCCGCACGTGGTTCGGAATCCGCGGAACGGGGCCCGGTACGTGATTCCCCGGGACTCGTCGATCTGGGAGTACGACCTGCGTACGTTGATCCGAGTGGACGAGGCGGACCCGCCGGTGGTCGAAGAGCCGGTCTACACCAAGGGGGACGTCTGGGGGATCATCGTGGATCACGCCTGGCAGACGGGTGAGCCGGGGGTGGTGTTCATCGATCGGATCAACCAGGACAACCCGACGCCGCACGTGGGTCGGATTGAGGCGACCAATCCCTGTGGGGAGCAGCCACTGCTTCCGTACGAGGCGTGCAACCTGGGCAGCATCAACCTGAACAAGTTCGTTCTGGAGCCGGGCACGCCGGAAGCAACGGTCGATTGGGATGCTCTGCGGGAAACGGTGCACGAGGGCGTCCGCTTTCTGGACAACGTCATCGACGTGAACCAGTATCCGTTGCCGGAGATCGCCGCGATCTGCCGGGCCAATCGCAAGATCGGGCTGGGCGTGATGGGCTTCGGCGACGCGCTGTTTTCGCTGGGTTCAGGCTACAACAGCCGGGAGGGCGTGGCGTGGGGCGAGCGGTTGATGAAGTTCGTGAACGAAGAGGCCCACAACGCCAGCGAAGCGTTGGCGCAGCAGCGGGGCTGTTTCCCCAACTGGGCGGGCAGCACCTGGGATCGGCTGCACCAGCGCCCGATGCGTAACGCGTGTAGTACGACGGTGGCTCCGACGGGCACGATCAGCATGATCGCCGCTTGCTCGTGCGGGATGGAGCCGTTGTTCGGGCTGGTGTTCTACCGGAACGTGCTCAAAGGGCAGGACGACGGGCAAGGCCCGATGGCGGAGATCAATCCGATCTTCGACCGGGCCGCCCGCGATCAGGGCGTGTTTAGCGAGGGAATGATGGATCGCGTCGCCAAGGATGGCACCCTCGCTAACCTTGATGGCCTGCCGGAGTCGCTTCGGCGGGTGTTCGTCTGCGCCCACGACGTGGCCCCGGAGTGGCACGTGCGGATGCAGGCGGCTTTCCAGCGCCATTGCGACTCGTCGATCTCCAAGACGATCAACTTCCCGAACAGCGCCAGCCGCGAGGACGTGGCCGGCATCTACGGAAAGTGCTTCGACGCCGGCTGCAAGGGCGTCACGGTCTATCGCGACGGCTGCCGGCAGGATCAGCCGATGTCGCTCGAGAAGCGTTCCGGCGGGCTGAGCGAGTCCACAAAGGCCGCCGCCGCCGAGGCGGGCGCCCCGGTCGGCGCCCGCACGCTGGAACCGGTGGAGCTGCCGGAGATCTGCAGCGCGGTGCGTACGCGACAGATGACGCCTTTCGGCAACATGCACGTGCAGATCACGGTTGATCCGAAGAGCGAGCGGGAACTGGAGGTCTTCGCCCAGTTGGGCAAGGGCGGCGACCTGGCCAACAGCGACCTGGAGGCCATCTGCAGAATGGTGAGCCTGTGGTTGCGTGCGGGCGGGGCGCTACAGCACGTGATCCGGCAGCTCAGGGGCATCGGTTCGAGCCTGCAGGTGTCGACGAAGGAAGGCAAGATCATGAGCCTGGGCGACGGGCTGGCCCGGGCACTGCAGCGTTACGAACGGGCCAAGACCCGCCTGGGCCTCAGGAGCCTGCTGCTGGGAGAGTTCGATGGCGAGGGTCTGAAGCCCGAGGTCGTCTGCCAGCAGCACCCGGCCGGTCCGAACGGGAAGGGCAACGGCAACGGAAACGGAAACGGAAACGGAAACGGAAACGGAAACGGAGGGGGACATCCACTGGTGCGCCACGGTAGGACGGACGATCCGCCCGCGTCGGAACGGGCGGCGGGCGGGCGTTCGTCCCAATACGAGCAGTACAAGGTACGTTGCCCGGAGTGTCAATCAGCACTGAGATTTATAGAGGGATGCCGGATTTGTGAGTCCTGCGGGCATTCTGCGTGCTAGCGGGTGTATTGGGTCCGGTAAAAATTAGGGGAATAATTCGGAAAATATGTTTGGTCCTGACGTAAAATGTGATTAGAAAGAGGAACCTTTCCGGCGGTGAAACCGATATAAAGGTCGGGCGTACTGCCTGGTTTCGCCGCGGGTCAGACGCTCAGGACTCATAAGGTTTCATGGAGGGGCCGCTGTAAGGCGGCGTGTTTCGCGACCCGGTTTTTTGGCTTCTTTCCCCTCCGGAAAGCACCGTCGACGCCTTCGGGCGCACGGTGCTTTCTTTTTGCGCCTGTGGCTTCTGCGGCTGTGGCTTCGGCGGAATCGTCGGGGCCGATGACGGCCAGGTGATCCAATCGGGGGCTGCGGGTGCAGTGAGCAGGGTGCCTGCAGACGGGCCGGCGATGGCGCCATCTCGCGACCGCCGGGGTGGCACTGGCGGCCAGCGTGCTCGTCGGCGGGCGAGATGCGGGCTTGAATGCGGCTTGCCGGATGGCCGCGGTGCGGTATACTACGTGATTTCAGCCAGCCAACGGCGGAGGACCGCCAGGGGTTTCGAGGCTGAATGGGCGAGGAACTGGCCAGGAGGTTCTTGTGGCCGTCAGGCTTAGACTCAAACGGTTGGGGCGACGACATCGCCCGTTCTATCGCGTGGCCGCCATGGATTCCCGGGCCAAGCGGGACGGTCGCGTGATCGAGGAACTTGGGCACTACGATCCGATTGCCAAGGAAGAGGAGGCTCAGGTCTCCCTCAAACTGGAGCGGATCGATTATTGGCTGAGCATGGGCGCCCAGCCCAGTGATACGGTCCGTCGGCTGATCGAGCGTAGCCGCAGCCCGTCGGGCGGATCCTAGCCCTAGCAGCCGGTTGCCCCGCGATGCGCATCGACGTTGTGACGCTCTTTCCGGAGCTGTTCGAGAGTCTCCGGACAACGGGCATCGTGGGCCGAGCGCTGTCCGGAGGGTTGGTCGAGATCGTCTTGACCAACTATCGGGACTTCGCGCACGACCGTCACCGGAGCGTGGACGATCGGCCTTTCGGCGGGGGCAGCGGCATGGTGATGATGTGCGGCCCGGTCTTCGAGGCCGTCGAGCACATCGTGGCCGTGTCCGGCAGCGAGCCGTTGAAGATCCTGCTGACTCCGCAGGGTGAGAGGTTCAGCCAGTCGCTGGCGGCGGAGCTGTCTGGGCGGTCGCACCTGTTGCTGCTGTGCGGTCGTTACGAGGGGTTTGACGAGCGGATTCGGGAAGGGCTGGCTCCTCGGGAGGTATCGATCGGGGACTACGTGCTGTCCGGCGGGGAGCCGGCGGCCATGGTGCTGATCGACGCGATCGTTCGGCTGTTGCCCGGGGCGCTGGGCGATCCGAACTCGGCGGCGGATGAGTCGTTTTCGGAGGGGTTGCTGGAGTATCCCCAATACACTCGTCCGCGGGAGTATCGGGGGATGTGCGTGCCGGAGATTCTTCTTTCCGGCAACCACGCGGAGATGGAGGCGTGGCGTCGAGAGCAGGCCCGAACGCGGACGTTGGAGCGACGGCCGGATCTCTTGGACAAGCAGGCGTTGCCGGAGGATGGCCTGGGATCGGGATCCTCGCGGGAGCCGTGATTGGTCGCCGGTGGGCGGCCGACGACGAGGCAGTTGAGCATCAGGAGTGTTGAGATGAGTCACCCGTTGATCGACAGCGTGGAGGAGAAATGCCTCAGGCGTCGCGTGCCGGAGTTCCACAGCGGAGACACGGTTGACGTGTTGACGCGGATTCGAGAGGGGGGCAAGGAACGGACTCAGGTTTTCAACGGGGTGGTCATCGCTCGCGGCGGTCGGGGCATGAACGAGCGGTTCACCGTGCGTCGGATCGTGAACAACGAGGGTGTGGAGCGGGTGTTTCCGCTGCACTCGCCGTCGGTGGTCGACGTGGCGGTGAAGCGTCGTGGCAAGGTGCGCCGGGCCAAGCTGTACTACCTGCGCGATCGCGTGGGCAAGGCCCGTCGTCTGCGGGAGCTGCGGGTGAGCAAAGAGAAGCGTGGCGGAGCCGAGAGCAAGGCCGCCAAGTCGCCGCCGCCGGCAGAGGTGGCGGAAGGCGAGCCGGTCGCCGCGCCGGCATGAACCTCGGGGCCGCGGGCGAGAGAGCGGCGGCCAAGCACCTTCGGGGGCTGGGTTACCGGATCGTGGCCCGCAACTACCGCTGCCCGGTCGGCGAACTGGACCTGGTGGCGGTTGACGAGGACATCATCGTCTTCGTCGAGGTCAAAACGCGTCGGAGCAGCGAGGCGGCCGATCCGGAAGTCAACGTCACGCGGACCAAGCAGCGTCAGATCATCCGAACGGCCCGATACTACCTGATGGAGAAACGCGCCCAGGACCGCCCGGCGCGGTTCGACGTGGTAGCGGTGTTGATGCCCGAGAAGGGCGGAGCCTCGATCGATCATCTCGTGGACGCCTTCGCCCCCCAAGCCCGGTAGTGACCGATGGGTCTGATCGACTCTCACGCGCACCTGACCGACGAGAACCTGATCGGAGCGATCGATGAGGTGCTGGGTCGGGCTCGGGCGGGGGGCGTCGAGCGGATCATTACGGTCGCCCAGAGCGTGGCCGACGCGGAGCGGGCGATCGAGTTGGCCCGGGGGCGCGATGAGGTGTCGGCCACGGCGGGCATTCATCCACACGAGGCCGGGGCCGTCCGCGATGACGATTGGCGGAAGTTGGAGGCCCTGCTGGCGGAGCCCGAGGTGGTGGCCTGCGGCGAGATCGGGCTGGACTACCACTACGAGTTCGCGGATCGGTCGTTGCAGCAGGCGGTGCTGGTGCGCCAACTGGCGTTGGCCGGCGATGCCGACCTGCCCCTGATCATTCATTGTCGGGAAGCGTTCGACGACACGATCCGCCTGTTGACCGAATCGAGTTACTCGGGTCGGCCGGTGGTGTTCCACTGCTTCGGCGGCAGGGCGGAGGACGCGGAGCGACTGGGCGAGCAGGGGTGGCGGCTGTCTTTCACGGGGTCGGTCACGTACAAGTCGGCCCGGGGCGCACAGGACGTGGCGCGGGCCTACCCGGCCGACAGGCTGATGATCGAGACGGACTCACCGTACCTGTCGCCGACGCCGTTGCGGGGGAGGTTTCCCAACGAGCCGGCGCACCTGATGCACACGGCGCGGTTTCTGGCCGATCTGCGCAATGAGCCGCTGGAAGAGTTGATTGCACAAACGGCCGCCAACACCCGCGACTTCTTTGGCTTGCGGTCCGAAGGCGGATAGGCCCGGCGGGGCGGAGTGGAGTCCGCGGTTCGTGAATCGGCAAACTCATCCTGGAGCTGGTATCATAGCGGTTACAGTTCGTTTGTGCCGATTGGGCGCCCCTCGATTCGGCGTGTTCGGGGCGACACAGACCGCGCGAGCTGAAGCCCGCGGCTCGGGAAACGGCAGAGTCATCCTGTAATCGGTATCACTTCCGGGCGCAACACTTCTTGTACTTCTTTCCGCTGCCGCAGGGGCAGGGGTCGTTGCGTTTGGGCTTGGCGTCGGTGTGGATGGTGTCGACGGGTGGTGGCAGGGGTTCCTCGTCGGCCCCGGGGAGCTGCTTGCGGTGGGCTTCGTCTCGCTCGCGGCGTTTCTGATAGCGTTGGTCCGCGTCTTCGGGAGTGCGGGGCATCATGGTTCTCCTCGGTCACCGGCCGTCTGTTCAGTCGCGGCCTTCCGGCGCCAGCACCGGGTTCTACGCTCGGCTGGCCGGCTGGGCAACGGCATTATAGCGGTTGAACGGTTGTCGGTCAGATTCGCGGCGAGCAGTTTGGCGATCTTGCCGGTTGTGGGGCGAGCGCGGCGTCCTATAATCGCCGCGCGTCGGGTTGTTTGCTGTGAGGCAGGTGGTCCGTGGATGCCCGTAGTCGTTTGGTGGTGTCGCTGCTGGCCTTGCTGGCCGTCCTGATCATCGGAACGGGGGGTTACGTCATCCTGGCCGGCGCCTCGATTGCGGACGCGGCCTACATGACCGTGATCACGGTGTCGACGGTTGGTTACCAGGAAGCGGTTGCACCGAGCGAGGCGGGTCGCCTGTGGACGGCGGTGGTGATCTTCTTCGGGATCGGTGTCGTATCTGTCGCGTTCACTTCTCTGTTGACCCTTTTTCTGGGCGGCGAAATACGGGCCACGCTGGGGAGGCATAAGGTGCAAGCGAAGATCGACCAACTCGAGGGCCACGTGGTTCTGTGCGGCTTCGGGCGTATGGGGTCGCTGGCCGCGGACAAGCTGAAGCAAGCCGGTGCCCAGGTCGTTGTGGTGGAGACCAAGAAGGCGCTTCGTTCCGATCTGGAGGACGCGGAGCTTCTCTACGTGATTGACGATGCGACGGAGGAGGCCACGCTGAAAAGCGCCGGTCTGATGCGGGCCGCTTCGCTGGTGGCCGCTCTGCCCACGGACGCCGACAACGTCTTCGTGACGCTGACGGCGCGGGGACTGCGGCCGGACCTGCACATCGTGGCCCGGGCGGAACAGTCGGCCACCGAAATCAAGCTTCGCCGGGCGGGGGCCGACCGGGTGATCTGCCCGCAGATCATCGGTGCGACGCGGATCGCGGACGTGCTGACCCGTCCCAACGTGGTGGACTTTTTCGAGGTGGCAGCCCGCGGGGTGGACCTGGAACTGGAGGAGTACCGGGTGGGGCCGCAGTCGGCGCTGCAGGACCGGACGCTGCGAGAGTCAAACGTCCGTCAGCGGACTGGGGCGATGGTTGTGGCCATCAAACGCGCCGACGGGACTTCACGTTTCAACCCGGATCCGGACGAGGTGATTCGGAGGGGCGATCTGCTCATCCTGATCGGCCGGACGGGGTCCTCATCACGCCTGGATCACCTGGACGGGGCGGAGAGTCCGGTGACCAGCCCGACGACGTAGCTCGGGTTGTGCGTGGTCGGGCCAGCGGAATATAATTCGGTCGCATTGGCGGGCAGGGACGGGCTGTGAGGCGGCCTGGAGGGCCGTCGTAGCGGCCACTGCCCGCATCGACCGTGAGGGACAGGCCCGGCAGGGCATGGTGGCGGGTCGCGGTCGGGGTATGAGTTGCGGGCGTCGAGTCCGCGAATCTGTTGGAACGGCGGGCGACTCAGGCAGACGCAACGCCAGGTGTGGCCGGTCGTGAAGGACGGGGTAGGGACAGTTGATCGCAGGATACGACCGGCTTGCTCAGATCGGGACCGGCGCCCGTTCGACCATCCACAAAGTGGTCGAACGGGCGACGGGGCAGATCTACGCGCTCAAGCACGTCGTCCGGGGTGAGGACGAAGATGACCGTTACCTGGCCCAGGCCGAGATCGGGTTTGCGGTCAGCTCTCGGCTGGAGCACCCCAACCTGCGGCGAAGCTACTCGATTCACCGGGTCCGAAAGTGGATGCAGGTGCGCGAGCTGTACATCGTGATGGAGCACGTGGAGGGGATGACGTTCGAGCAGGCCCGCCCCAACCGGCTGGACTGGTTCCTGCAGATCGCACGGAAGGTTGCGGCGGGGCTGGACGCCCTGCACGAGGCGGGGTACGTCCATGCGGACATCAAGCCGAACAACATCATTCTGGGCCCTGAAGGCGTGGTGAAGATCATCGACTTCGGTCAGAGCTGCCCGATCGGTCACCGGAAGGAGCGCATCCAGGGGACGCCGGACTACATCGCGCCGGAGCAGGTGCACCGCAAGCCACTGGAGCGGACGACGGACGTATTCAACCTCGGGGCGACCATGTACTGGGTGCTGACCGACACGGCCTATCCGACGGACATCCGGCAATCGGTTCGGCTGGGGGGCATCGACATCGTCACCTCTCGTGACGTTCTGACGCCCAAGGAGATCAACCCAAAGATCCCGACGGTTCTGTCGCAGTTGGTGATGGACTGCTGCCGAGCGCACCCCGCCGAACGACCCGCGGACATGAAACAGGTCCAGAGGCGCCTGGAGGTGGTGCAACGGATGTGGCGCAAGCAGCGCCTGGCGGCCAAGGCCAAGGTGAAGGCTAGGCGGACCGGTCGGGGGGCGACGTTGCACGGTGCTCGAGCACCGTCTGAGCAGACGAATGAGTGACGCCCAAAGCGCGGCCGAGGTGTTCCGGGAGGCTGCCCGGCTGAACCGTCAGGACCCGCTGTTGCGGGGGGCGGTGCTGGAGTTTCCGGACTACGGTCAGTTGGTGATGACCGGTGACCTGCACGGGCACCGCCGCAACTTCGCCCGATTGCAGAGGTATTGTGATCTGGGGCAGTTTCCGGTGCGGCACGTGATCCTGCATGAGCTGATCCATGAGGAACCGGCCACGCTGGAAGAGCCGGACATGTCGCATCTGCTGCTCCTGGAGGCCGCCCGGTGGAAGTGCGAGTATCCCGATCAGGTGCACTTCCTGCAGAGCAACCACGAACTGGCCCAGCTCACCGGTCACGAGATCAGTAAGGGCGGTCGGATCGTCAATTTCGATTTCGAGAACGGGGTGCGACGGACGTACGGCCCGGGAGCCGAGGACATCGAGGAAGTCCTCCGGGCCATTGACGACCTGCTGGAGTCGTACCCGTTGGCCGGTCGGACCGCGAATCGGGTCTTCATCTCCCATTCGCTGCCCGGTGCCCGGACCATGCCCGACTTCGACCCGGGCGCCCTGGCCCGCCCGATCACGCGGGACGATCTGGGCCGCAACGGGACGGCCTACGCCCTGGTGTGGGGCCGGTACCAGAGCGAGGCCCACCTGGAGAGTCTGGCCAAGGCGCTGGACGTTGATCTGTTCATCTGCGGGCACCAGCCGCAGGAGGACGGATATGCAGTGGTACACGACCGGCTGATCATCCTGGCCAGCGATCACAACCACGGGGTGTTCCTACCTTTTGACCTGCGGCGGGAAATGACATTATCGCGTCTGGAGGGGCTGATACGCCCGCTGGCGGCCATCGAGTAGGCAGAGGGGTGAGGTCGGCATGCGTGGGGGCGGCTCCGGTTGTGGTTCGCGGGGCCAGGATCTGACGTAACTCTATTTGAGCGATGGACTTGTGTTCTTTGTCGCGCATGGGGGACGGTGACGGCGGCGGCGCGGCCCGTGGGTACGCCGATGCAACATATGGCGGCGTGTCGGTTGGGGGTTTGCAATATCTTGTACGGTCCGCGAGATTCTGAGGCTTGGCGGGCTGGAATTCTTCAAGATATTTCGGACGTCGCGACGATAAGATACTCGGACGTTGAAGGTAACGGTAGCTTGGGCCGACGGATCGGTCCTGCCGGGCAAGATGGAACCCACCCGTAGCCTCTCCCGCCATTCATGGATGAATGCGTGAGCCACGGACGCATGAGGTCCCTGCGCAGTCTCCGCAAATGGGAGGCTGGGAGGGGTGGCGGTCGGTAGGGCGGACACGACGGGGATTGAAGGCGCAGTTGAACGGGGGGCAGCGCCGGTGAAACGAATGGGGTGATCTGGGCATGAACGACATCAGCAACATTAACGGGGTTTTCCAACAGCCGCCCTCGTCGGTGGCGCGTCGGGTTGTGGCGGAGCTGCCGTCGGAAACCGGGCGACAGGCCCTCGATGACGAGGTCGAGATCTCCGACGTTGGAGCCCTGTTGTCACGGGCGCGCGAGTTGCCCGAAGTGCGGCTGGACCGAATCTCGCGGCTGAAGGCCGAGATCGATAGCGGCACGTTCGAGACACCGGAGCGGCTGGAGGGGACGGTCGAACGTCTGCTGGCGGAGTTGCAGGAGTAACGCCCTGTACCAGGTGACGTCGGGCCCGTCGTACATCAGTCCATGCGAATCAGGCCGTACTCTTTCAATGGAGGTTAACGCCGTCATTCCGGTCGCGGGGTGGGTCGATTTGCGGGCCCGTCCGGCGACCTTGCTTTGCGCACCGGCGGGGGCTATGGTCGCCGCGGGCGCGGGTCAACATGCGGGGGGACCGCGCGGCCGGTGCGTGAGACGGTCTGATGTCCAAGGCGGAAACGACGGGGCTGGACCCCGTCCGGGCCAAGCGGCAGGCACGGGAGCAGTTCGAGGCGTGGGCAGAGACCTACGACCGTTCCCCGTTGAATCGCTTTCTGTTCCGCCCTTCCCACGTCGTGTTCATGGAGGAAGTGGCTCGCTGGCATGCGGAGCGGAAGCGCGACTTCGTCGTTCTGGACGTAGGTTGCGGCACGGGCACTTTCGTGGGACTGCTGGCGGCGTCGCGGTGGCCGGTGCGCGTGGTGGGGCTGGACTACGCCCCAACGATGTGCGCGGCTGCGGCGGGCAAGGTGGCGGCCTGCGGCTTGGGGCATGCGGCCCAGTTCACAGCCGGTGACAGCGAGCATCTACCGTTTGCCGACGGGTCGTTCGACCTGATCACCTGTTCGAACTCGTTTCATCATTATCCGCATCAGCAGGTGGTGGTATCGGAGATGCGGCGGCTGCTTCGCCCCGGTGGGCGGTTGATCATTATCGACGGCTTCCGGGACAACGTGATCGGCTGGTTCGTGTTCGACGTGATCATCCACCGGGTGGAGCAGGACGTGTACCACGCCCCTTGGTCGGTGATTCAGGAGTACTTCGTCCAGGCCGGGCTGAGGGGCATCCGCCGCCGGAAGTTCAACCTGTGGTTTCCGCTGCTGGCCACGATCGGCGACGCTCCGTGACGAGCCGCGGGGTTCGGGCAGCGGATGACGCTCCGGGGCGCCCGTGGGCACGAGGCAGGGATTGCGACCGGCGGCCGGATCAGCGGGTCCGGTCGGCCAGTCTCTCCGCGTCGGCGATGAGGCGGGCGACCTCCTCGGCGCGGGTCCGATGCGACGAGGGCGGGGCACCGACGGGCCGGTCGTCGGCTATCGGCTGGCGGGCCACGTTGCATGCGGCCCGTTCACGCCGAAGGCTTTCCACCGGAAGCAGGTCGGCCGGCGACGTCTGACGGGTGGGGGCCGATGATCGCGGCGGCCCACCCAGCCGATCCGCTAACATGGTCAGCCGGCTGAGCGACTCGGTCGGACGGGTCCGGGAGACGGTCGGACACTGCTCGATGACCTCAGCCAGGCGGGTCTGGGCCTGGGCGGCCTCGGCCACCCAACTCTGGAGCGTCTCTGCGGTGCGAGTGGTTTCGGCGGAGAGGCGTCTGACGCGGTCCTCGCTGGTCCGACTGATGTGGCTGAACTGCTCGATGCGCTGGTTGGCCTGGAGGGCTGCCTGACTGAGCCCGGCGAAGACCTTGCGGACCGCCCGGCAGACGTTCTGGAGCTGGATGGATTGGTCCTTGGCCTCGGCCACCACGCGCTCGGGCTGGCCGAGCACCTGGCGGATACGGACGTCCAGGGAGTCGGCCTGGGCCTGTAACCTGGTGACCTGGCGGCTGATGGTCTCGGCCTGCTCGATGAACTCGGCCAGGGTGCGATCCGAGGCCTCGATGGCCTCCTTGCGTTGGTCGATGGCTTCGATCTGGCGGCCGGTCTGAGTGAGCACATCTGACGCGCTGCGGCATTCAGTGGCGATGAGCTGGCCGATCCGGGTTCCTTCGGCGCTGCGATCCGACAGTTGTGCGAGGAGCTCCTTTGCGTCGCCGGTTTGCTCCTGCAATTGCAGAATCAGCTCCCGGTCGTGGTCGTGCAGGGTCTGATGGTGCTGGAGCGTGGCAAGTGAGGCCTCGCGCTGACCGTTGAGCTGCTTGACGGTCGTTGCAGCGGCACGGATCGCTTTTAGCAGGCGCGGCAGGACGTTGGTGGCCTCGGCGGCGTGGCGGTCCAGCGCGTCGGTCGCTTCGACGGTCTGTTGCGAGAGCTGAGTGGCCGTGTCCTGTGCCGCTGCGTTCTGCTGAGCGATGCGGTCGAGCGTCTGCTGTGCCGTGCGGTCGTTCTCGGCGAGCTGTTGTGCGATCGCCAGGGCCTGCTGGATTTGCCGGGCCATCTCCGCTTGGGTGCTCTCGATCCGCGGTGCGTCGGCGTCCAGTCGGTCGGTGAGGTTTTGAGCGCTGCTGACGTTCTGTTGCAGGGCGTCGAGCACCTTTGCGGATCGATCCGTCCCGGCGGCGAGCCGGGCGACCCGTTCTTCGGCCTCGATGCCCAATGCGCTCATGCTGTCGGTCAGTTGTCTGACTCGCTCTTCGGCACCCTTTGTGGAATCGAGTTGACGTTCGAGATCCGCGGTGGTGCGGCCGGCGGAGTCGATCAACGACGCGGTCCGGTCGCAGGTTTTCTGAGCGGCATCCGTTTGAGCCCGTATGGCGTCGATCGACGTGTCGGCCCGGGCCAGGGTTCTGTCGAGGCCGTCGCCCATGGATTGTGCTTTCAGGATCCCGTGGCGGAGGCTCTGCTCGATCTGTTCGGTCTGGGTGCGTGCGTCGGCGATGCCGATTTGGATGCGGTGCTGAAGTGCCTCCGTCTCACCCTGCCCGGCGGCGAGGCTGGCCTGAATGCCGTCCTCGATATCCTGGGCGGTCGCATCGCACTGGGTGGCCGCGGTCTGGATGCGCTGTTCAAGGTCCCGGCAACCTGCTTCGGCGTCGGCGATTCCGCCTTGGAGCTGTTCGCGGATCGCAGCGGTCGATTTGTGGGCATCGTCCAGGCCGGCTGCCAGGCGCCGCTCGATTCTCTCGAGGCCGTCCTGGCCATTGGCGACGCTTCGTTCGAGATGGTGCTGCAAGTCCTCGACGGCGCTCTGGCCATCAGCGATGCCGGCACGGATGCCGTGGGAGATGGCATCAGCGGCGGTCTGTCCGTCGGCGATCTTGGCGCCGATCTGCTCGATCGTGGCGTGGGCGTCGTCCATGGCCGCCGCGATCCGCCGGCGGGCCTCGGTGCCCGCCGAGATCACCGACCCGAGGTTTTCCGACTCTTCCCGGGCGGTGCCGGTCTGGCACCGCAGCGTCTCCTCCGCGGCGCGGGCCCGACCCACTGACTCATCGAGTGAACCGAGCGCATCGTGCACCGCCGTGATGGGTGCCTGGGCCTCGGCCGTAGCTGCCTGGAGCCGACGCTCGATCGTCTCGACGGTGGTTGTCGCTTCGAGCACCTTCTGGTCCAGGCGCTCGGTCACGGTCTGTACATTTTCGCAGCGGGAGTCGGCCTGACGACCGGCCTCAATGGCGGCTTGCACCAACGATGCGAGCCGGGCGGTTTTTTCGTCCGCGGCTCCGTTTTCGATGTTGAGTGCCCGGGTTGCCGTCTCGGCTTTGGCCGTGGCCTGGGCGGTGGTCTGGGCCGTGGTCTGGCGCACGGCTTCGGCGGCGGCCTGGCCGGCTGCCAGGGTCTGTTGAAGTCGCGATTCGATGGCGTCGGCTTCGGCGTTGCGGGCTTCGATCTGCTCGGCGAGCTGATCGGCGGCGGCATGGGCGTCGGCTATGGCGGAGGTCGCCTGCCGGGTGGCGGCGTTGGCGGCCTGGGTCAACGACGCGAGCTTTCCGGAGTTTTCTTGTGCGGCTGCGATTCCGGCCTGCAACGTCTGGGCGTTGGCGTCGCACTGGCCGCTGAGGCGCTCGAGGCTGTCGTTATGTTCCGCGATGGACTGCCGGCTCCGCTCCTGGATACGGGCGAGCGTCTGGTCGACCATCGGCGAGACCTTGGTTTGTTCGAGTTTCCGCAGCGCGTTCTCGGCCCGTTCGGCGAGCTGGTCGCGGGCGGCGGTCGCCCGGTCACAGGCCTCGTCGATGGACTGAAGTCTGCGGGCGGTTGCGTCGCTGAGCTGGTCGCTACGAGCGATGGTATTCTCCAGATGGCCGTTGATTCGCTCGGCACGCTCGCAGGCGGCTTCGATGCGTCGCTCGACGATCTTGAGGGACTGCTCGGCGGCTTGCAGCGCCTTGGGCGCCTGCAGGAGGAGTCCGGCGAGTCGGTTCGCGAGGGCCTCGGTGTTTTGTGCGCCTTGATCGGCCGGGAGGGGGTTGTCAGCCGTGGGTTGGGTGGCGAGATGCTCAGCCCGCTCGAGTGTCTGTTCCAAGCGGCGAGCCAGGGCCTCGCCGTCGGCGAGCATCTGCTCGATTCGGTTTGGCACGGCTTCTCCGGGGCCGGGCGAGGGCGCATGGGCGGCGGGCGTTGTGGGGCCTTTGGGCGAGCCTGGCCTGGTCGACGTGGCTACGGCCGGAACGTCGATTTCGGCAACGAGGTCCGGGCCCACGACTTTGCACTCGGCACCGTAGGCGGCCAGCAGGGCCGCGTCGCAGATATGATTGATCACCCGCGGGATGCCGCTGCTGCGCTCATGAATCAGGGTCATGGCGTCGGCCGTGAAGGGCTCGTCGTCTCCGTTGCCGGCCACGCGGAGGCGGTGGCGCACATAGCCGGGGACCTCCTCCGCGTTGAGCGGTCGCAGGCGGTGATAGGCGAAGATCCGTTGGCGCAACTGCTCGAAGCGCGGGTCCTCCAGGGTCTGGGCGACGCTTGGTCGGCCGACGAGTATGATCTGCACGAGCCTGTGGTCGTGATCTCCGAGATTGCACAGGATGTGCAACTCCTCGAGCTGGGGCAGGGTCAGGTTCTCGACCTGATCGAAGACGATCGGGATCACCTGCCGGCCGGGCGACTTGCCGGCCAGGATCAACTTCTTGAGGCGCTCGGCATCCTCGATGGGTGCGGCGGGGTTGCCGACGCGCATCCTGAGCGCCTTGCAGACGCGACGGATCAGGCCGGTGGGGTCGGCGGCGGTGCAGGTGTTCAGAACCGGTCCGTGTTCGTGATTAGGACAGGCCAGTAGTGTGCGGCACAGGACGGTTTTGCCGGTTCCGAGCCCGCCGGTCAGGAGGAGAGGTCCTTTTCGGCTGCTGGCGGCAAGGCGCAGCAGGGCCAGGGCCTCCTCATGGTCGGGGGCGGGGTAGAAGAACTTGGGATCGGGGATGTCCTCGAAAGGCAGGCAGCGAAGCCCGAAGAACTCGCGGTACATATGACTCACCTTTACGTCCGGCGCCGCGTGGTCGCGCGTCATCAGCCGCAGGTGCGTAACCGAGGCCGGACGGGCGCGCACGGCGCACCTGTGCTGCTGGACCGTCTACCGTCGCCCTGGATATCGGCGTGCCGGGGGGGCGGCTTCAGTTATCGGTCACGACAATCGGCCGCCGGGTGGGGATTGGCGGGGTTTCCGCGTGAATTTGCCCGGGCATGCGGGATATCCTAGCTTTTAATTCGGAGTACGGTCGAACCGGTTCAGGTTTTGCCGTGGGAAAGAAGTGGGCGATGATAGGCTTGGTCAACTCGGCCGGCGCGCCCGAGACGTCCCGTGTTCAGTCCGTCTTCCGCGGGATGGTGGAAGCGGCGCTGAAGGATGGACGGAAGCTCCTCCCTATCCTGAGCAATGAGCAGGCGGCGGCCTGGGTTCTCCAGTCGGCCATCCAGACGATCGAGCTCAACAACTCGGACGCGGCCCGGAGCCCGCCGAGCAGTGAGCAATCGGATCGTTTTGATCAGGCCGAAACGGAGGCCGAGGCCACACCCGCGCTGGGGAGAGACCTCGACGTGACGGCGTAGGTCGTTCCAGCGACTCGCCTGAAGGCGGCCGGGGGTGCACAGCCGCCTCACGGGCCGGGACTGCGGGCTTGCCCGTGGCCGGTCCTGATGAGGGTGGGCCGGGGCCTTCCGCCAAGCGGTGAGACTGCCGCCTAATCAAGGAATCCCTGTTCGGACAGGACGGTACGGAGGTCTGCATGGGTCGGCGGGGCGGCGCGGCCGTTGCCGACGCGAACGGGCAGAGGTCCGGCGAGTTCGGTGAGTTCCAACAGCAGCGCCCGAAGGGCATTCCGTTGGGCGTCTGGAATCCGCGTGGTTCGCGGGTCGCCGACCAGTCCGATGCGGATCACCCGCTGCCCGTCGGCCGTGGCTCGCTGGCGCCGCCACGGGGCAAGGGGCTGCAAATCGCCCTGTGCAGTCACCAGGAAATGAAAGTCGTCGGGCGGCTGGGTGGCCGTGAGCGTACCGCGTCGTCCGAGTCCGGCGTCTGCAACGGCCAGGACCTCGACAGCGGTCCACCCGTTGGGCTGGACGTCTGATGCGGCGCCTACGGCGTGCCGGGCCGCCAGTTTGAAGGTGTCCCGGTCGTAGGCGAAGGGGGCGGCCAAGACGTTACTGGGTTTGGGTTCCAGCCAGGCCAGCAGAAGTGCCCCGGCGGTCATGCTGACCGCGAGGGTTGCCAGCGTCTTGGTCATCCGTACTCGCTGGTGCATCTGGCTTTGCAGTGGGTCGTTTGGTTCCGCGCCGAAGCAGCGCACCTCCATGCCGGGTGCGTTGTACCTGAGTTATCGGTCAGAGACAAACGAATTGTTTGGGCTTTCTTGGGTTTTTCGTTTTGCGGTCGCGCGTGCCGCGGGCCGGTGTGATAACGAGTCTTGCGAGCCGGGGACGAGCCGGAGGATGCCATGCGACTGAACGTGTCCGGAGCGGCTGTGTCGGGCATGTCGGCGCTGCCCGACAGGCCGTCCCGAGTGTCGCACCCGGCTGCGTGGTGTTGCTACTGCTGGAGTTCCTGCTCGGCCTGCTGCAGCTTCTGGCGGGCCGGTGCGTGATCGGGGTTCAGTTGCAGGGCCTGGTCGTACTCATAGATGGCCTCCTGCAGCCTGCCCTGCTCATGGATCGCAACGCCGAGGCGGTAATGCAGGCCGGCCTCGCTAGGTTGGATCTGGAGGCACCGGCGCCAAACCTGCTCGGCTTCGGCCCATTTCCGCTGGCCCTCGAAGCATCGTGCCAGGCCGTTGCAATATGAAACGGACTGGCGGTCGAGGGCCAGGGCCTGCTGCCAGGCCTCCCCGGCCTCTCCGTATCTGTGTTGCCGCTCCAGGACTCGTGCGAGGCCGGCGCGAGCGACGGCCTGTTGAGGCCTAAGCCTGGTGTCATCAACGCGCTTTGACAATATCTCGACGACCTTCCTCCAGGCCTGCTCGGCCTCAGCCCATTTGGCGTCGCGTTCTTCGTCGGTTGCCGCTCGAGCGGCGGCCCGCTCGAGGATGCCAGCCAGAGACTGCCAGTAGCCCGAGGCCGTGGGGCGCACGGCCAGGGCGTCGCGGTAGGCGGCGGCGGCCCCCTCGTAGTCACCGGCGGTGGCCAGGGTATCCCCGCGGTTCTTGTGGGCCTGGTGCAGGTCGGTTCTGGCGACGGCGGCCAGTCGGTAATGTTCGGCCGCCTTCTGTAGCAGTTCGGGGGCGTTGATGTCCTGTTTCCTAAGGTTGCTCCACTCGCGCCTGTAAATGTTGGCAATGTTGTAGTGTCCGGGCCAACAGAGGGGATTGTGCTCGAGGGTGTAGGACCAGAAGGTCTTGCCGTTCTTCCAAATATTCTTGTTTTGCCTGTAGGTGAGGATGCCAAGGGCGGTCAGGACGGCACAGGCCAGGAGGGTGATGGGTATCAGAGGGGCGATGCCGGGCCCGAGCCGGCGCCCGAGCCAATAGACGCCGGTGGCCACGCCCAGAAAGACCCCGATGGACGCCAGATAGACGAAGTGATCCGCGACGAAGGTGAACTGGGTGTAGTTGAAGGAGATCAATCCCAGCATGGGCCCCAGGCTGACCACATAGAAGAGCAGCCCCCAGATCACCTGTCCGGGCAGCCGCTGGCGGAGCCTCCAGATGATCACGGCGGCCACCGGCAGGGCGGCCAGGGCCACGATAAACAGGGCCTTCGAGCCGGCCAGGTCCCACCGCGGGTACACACCGGGGAAGGTGACGGGCACGAGCATCTTCCAGATGTAGAACCACAAGGCGCCCGAGGCGGCGAAAGGTCTCAACGGTACGTCCAAGGCGATCATGGTTTCTTTGGCGCTGGCCCGCTCGTTGAAGGTGGTGACCATGGCGGCCAACAGGGCCAGGACCAGCATGGGTGAGACGCGGACGAGAGTCCGCTGCAACCAGCGTCCGGTAACCAGCCGGTCGCAGAGCATGGCGATCACGGGCAGGGCAACCATGGCCGTCTTGCTCAGCAGGGCGAAGACGTACAGGACCAGGCATCCGACGTAGGCCGGCCAACTCGACCGGCGCGTATCGCGGATATAGAGCGTCAGCGACAGCAGTGCGAAGAGCCCGGAGAGGACGTTCTTTCGCTCGGAGGCCCAGGAGACGGAGGCGACGTTGATGGGGTGTAGGGCGAAGAGGCCGGCCACCCACCAGGCCACCCATGGTGTCACGCCCAGGGCTCGCAACAGCAGGATGACCAGTGCCGAGTTGATGGCGTGGAGGACCATGTTGGTGAGGTGGTAGTCGCCGGCGTGGAACTCACGTGCCTCTTCGTCTTCAGGGAGTTTGTCGTAGTCGATGCTGAGGTCTTTGTCCCTGGCCCAGAGCCCGACCTTGTGTTCCAGCCAGAAGGTGCTGAAGACCATGGGATAGAACTGTTCGTGCTTCTCCCAGGGGTGGGGCGTCCAGATGCGTTTGAGCCCCTTCCACTCGGCGACGTAGTCGTTTTTCCAGAGGTAATCGGGGTCGTCCCAGTTGACGAAGCCGTTGTCGAGCGTGGGCCAATAGGCCACGACGGCGGCGGCGGCCACGAGCAGCGCGGGAAGCAACCATTGCCACCAGGGAGCCCGCACGATGGGCAGGAGCGTGTGCTGCTCGGGAAGGAGCCTCGGTGCCGGGCGCGACCGGGGGGCCTGGGCTCGACTTCTGCGGTTCTTCGTCATAGCGGCACTTTATCGCAGGCCGCCGGACAAGTCACGGCGAGGTCAGCCCGCTCGAGGGGGTGGGCGGCGGGGAGTGCCCCATGATTGCGTGGCAGGCGGACTCAAACCAATCCCGTCCCCAGGCCTGGAGCCCGTGGAGCAGGATGCTGCCGACACAGATCGGGGCGATGCGGTGGCAAGGCCCGATAAACGGTGCGACGGCGTCCGGGCGGTCCGGGCAGCTTTCCAAGGCTGAGTGTTCCTGGCCGGGGGCTGCCGGATCGAACCGCTCGAGAATCTGTTGCCGGTCCAGCGTCGTGACCGCCTCGAACACCAACTCGGGCTGATGGATCTCTCCGTCCCGGATGAGCCCGATGCAGACCAACTCGGCTATCTCACCGCTGGTGATGCAGAGTTCCTCGGTCAGCTCGCGTTCCATGGCCGCGAAGACGTCGAGGGCTCCGTCGTCGGCCCGATCCTGGGGCTCCAGCGTTCCGCCGATGGGATGCAGGTACCCGCCGTGGCAGGCCAGGTCCGGGCGGCGCCGGCCCAACAGCATCCAGCCGTCGGTGGTGATCGGGACGGCCGAGATGCCCACCGGGTTCGCGTAGGTGCGGTGGCCGAACGCGTCGATGCGGTCGCCGTTGCCGTAGTTGGTGCCGATGAAGTGCCGGTAGTCCGTCGGTCCGGTTTCGAGTGTCATCACCGCTTCATCGAGCCGCCAATGGTCCAGGCGGACCATGGGGCCGTTGTAGAGCAACTGACCGGTCCTTCGGGCGACGGCCAGGTGCCGCTGCCAGGTGTCTTCGATCATGGCATCCAAGGCGGGCGTGTGCGGCGGCTGGCGATTGTCCCAGCGGACGTTGACCTGTGAACGATGGAGGCGCTCGGTGAAGTCCACGGAAAACAAGGCCCCCCCGGCTCGCGGCTCGCTTGACCGGCTCTTGAAGTCGACCGGGCCACCGCATGCCGGGCAGTGGGAGCCGGTGGTACCGGTCAGGCCATATCCGCATTGGGCGCATCGCATGGGAGGGCCTTGCACAGCGTTGGTGTCTGTTCCGTAGCCAGTTGATTTTATGACAAAGCGGGTGGGGATGCGAACAAGGGAGCGCTCACGGGCGTTGCAGTCGGGGTTCTGGGCCAGAGTTCGCTTTGCGTTCGCCTGGGGCACCCGGTATGATAGACCTAAGCTCAGGCGACCCCCTGCGGCCAGGCCGACGGCAGTGTCCAGGCTGGGCCGTCGGGCGATGGCCTGAGTGGAGGAGGCAGGAGGAGGGATCATCCCAATCGGCAGTCCAAACGGAATGTTCGGCGTTTGGCCGGAGTTTCCGCATACCGACGCGCTGTTGACAGAAGGGCGTTCCGGTGTGTTTGGGCATGCGCCGACGGCGGCCCAAACCCTGCCTGGACACGCTTTTCCCTCAGAACTGTGAATGTAGATAAGGTGGGCGATGCAATGATGGTGAAGAGAACAGCAAGCTGGAATCGCGTACGTAGCTGTACATGTGGGCTGGCGATCGTTGCGCTGATCGCGTCGATCGCGGGTGCCTATCCGGCATCGGCGGGGCAGATCCAGTGGCGGAGCGGACCCGTCCTGACGGAGGCACAGGACCGTGCCGAGTTGGCTGCGGCGGTCTCGGAGGCCGTTGCCACGGGGCAGGCCCGCCATATGGTCGTACAGTTCGACCGCCCGATTGGGCCGGAGGCGGTGGCCGAACTCGCTCGAGCGGGTGTCACCATCCTGGGTTACGTCGGCGACAACGCCTTCTTCGCCGCGGTCGCCCCGGAGCGCGCCGATGCTGTGGCGGTGGCCGCCGTTCCGGCACTGGCCACCGTGTTGCCGGTGGAGCGCGACTGGAAACTGCATCCCATGCTGGCGGCGGATCAGGTTCCCCTGTGGGCCGTCGTTGACCCGCGAGACAAAGCCGGCGAGCCGATTCCCGATCCGATCGTGGGGGCGTACATCCTGTTCCACAAGGACGTGCCGCTGGTTCCGGATGGCGTGAACCTGGCTCGTTCATACGGGGGGGTAGTGCGCGATACCTTGCACAGCATCAATGGGCTGGTGATCGAGCTTCCGTACTCGCAGATCAAACCGCTGGCCGAGGCGGACCCGGTGTCGTGGATCGAGCCGCCGCTGCCGCGGATGTCGGAGGTGAACGACAGCAACCGGGCGCGCGTCGGAGCGGACACGCTGCAGGCCCCGCCGTACGGGCTGGACGGCTCGGGCGTGACGGTGTTGGTCTACGACGGGGGGACGGCCCGGGCGAGCCACGTGGACTTCCAGGGCCGCTGCACCGTGCACGACAGCTCGGGCCAGCACTACCACTCGACGCACGTGGCCGGCACCATCGGCGGCGCGGGCGTGGCCAATCCGGCGTACAAGGGCATGGCTCCGGGCGTCACGATCGTGTCGTACGGGTTCGAGTACGACGGCTCGGGGACTTTCCTTTACAGCAACCCTGGGGACATCGAGAGCGATTACTCCGAAGCGATCAACACCTACGGGGCCCAAATCGCGAACAACTCGATCGGCACGAACACCGAGTCCAACGGCTTCGACTGCGCCATCCAGGGGAATTACGGGGTGACCTCGCAGCTCATCGACACGATCGTGCGGGGTGACGGGTCGAACCCGCTGTTCGCCGCGCCGTTCCGGATCGTGTGGGCCAACGGCAACGAGCGACAAGGCTCCCGCTGCGACGTGGAGGGCTATGGCGATTACTACAGCACCGCCCCTCCGGCAGGAGCCAAGAACCATCTGGCCATCGGCGCTCTCAACTCCAACGACGACTCGATGACCACCTTCAGCAGTTGGGGCCCGACCGACGACGGTCGGCTGAAGCCGGACTTCTCGGCGCCGGGTTGCCAGAGCGACGCCGACGGCGGCGTGACCTCGTGTACCTCGACCAGCGACACGGCTTACACCACGCTGTGCGGCACGTCGATGGCTTCGCCGACCGTGTGTGGAATCTCCGCTCTGCTGCTGCAGGACTTCCAGGCCCAGTTTCCCGGCGAGCCGGACCCGCGTAACTCGACGCTCAAGGTCCTGCTGGGCCAGACGGCCGTGGATATAGGCAATCCGGGGCCCGACTACATGTACGGTTACGGCTCGGTCCGCATTCAGCCGGCCGTGGACCTGATGCGGGCGGGCAACTTCCTGGAAGACGAGGTTGTCCAGGGCGAGACGTTCAGCGTGCTGGTGGTGGCCGGCCCGAGCGACAGCGAGCTGAAGGTGACCTTGGCGTGGGACGACTACCCGGGCACGCCGAACGTGGACCCGGCGCTGGTGAACGACCTGGACCTGCGGGTCTTCGATTCGTCGAACACGCGTTATTACCCGTGGACGCTGGATCCGTTCAACCCCAGCGGCAACGCGG
>Ga0307380_10001992_pt1 | contig 29339 bp, 41 predicted proteins | sample UN3MG_FD_202239 | JGI IMG/M metagenome (GOLD analysis project Ga0307380, IMG submission 202239) | Soil microbial communities from Risofladan, Vaasa, Finland - UN-3 | ecosystem: Environmental > Terrestrial > Soil > Coastal area > Acid sulfate soil | place: Finland: Risofladan, Vaasa | collected... | reverse complement strand
ATTTTCGAAATTCTGGAGTAGATGCTGTCAGAATAGAGGACACCAAGAGAGACGCTTTGGATGGGGACTTTGACACTGGAGTTTACTATTTAACTTTCAACCCCAATCAAATCAAATCCGCCGACCCTGTAACCTACGATGACGAAGGCAATGTAATTCCTCTTTCGCAGAGGTTCCAAACGAACTTTCCTGACATTCGCTTCATGCCGCCAGAGCAATCCCCGCAAGGAATGCAGGGAGTCGAACCACCTAAACTCTATCCTCGCGCCACAGAGATGATTCGGCCTTTGCAAGGGGTCGAGCTTCCAGAGGCTATTGCTAAAGGGGCTGGAGAATTTGGAATTTTGAGACAAGCATTGCAGGGAGTAGAAGCACCTATTCGTGAAGCTGCCAAGACTCCAGAAATTCCAAAACAGCAGGTTGAAGTGAAACAAGAAATCCCTGTTGCAAAAACTGAAGCAGATGCTGAAGAAGAGGTAGCCGACACAGAGCTTCGCTCGACTGGCATTGAAGTACCTGAATCGGTGGACGAGCAGTCTGTAATTTCTAATGCAATCAAAGTGGCTAACTCGCAACCTTGGAAAAAAGGACGAGACTTCAAGATGGACTTGCAACGCCGAGTCATGGAAGCAGCAGAGAAAGCTGGGGTCACAATCTCCGAGAGAACCGCAGAGGCAATCGAGTATCTCGCTCGCGTTGGGTTTAAGGATGCGTTGATTGCTTTGGAGCAAAATCCAAATGCTATCGGATGGTATGACGAAAAGACCAAGCAGGCACTTGGCGTGATGTCGTTGCTGTTCCCTGAAATCGCAACCGATGAAAACGCTCGATTCGCCTTCACATGGGCATTGGCAGTTACATCGAACGGATTGAAGGTTGATAAAAATTTCGAGTTGGCTGAACGAGTCTATCGGCAATACCGCAAGTCTGGAAAGATGCCCACAAACATTGAAGCTGGGCAGGCGCAGAAAGCGATCAACGAGGGTCTGGACCTGTTCAATAAACTCACCAAGGAGTGGGGCATGGAGAACACTCGTAAGTTCATGCAGACCGCTTTCACAGTTGGTGAGATTTCTCGGTTGAGTAAAGACCTGTCACCGGGTGGTGAGTTTTCGGACACGAATGTTCGTGGATCGGCAATCCTTGGTCCGAAGATTGGCAATGGATTCTTCTCAAATCTGTATGGTCTTTTTGACGCTTTAACGATGGATCGTTGGTTAGTCCGTACATGGGGAAGGTGGACTGGCACATTGGTTGAATTGAATCCAGAATTGACCAAGCAGGCAACTGATCGCTTGCAGGAGGCAGTCCAGAAATTAACTCCTGAAGACAAGGCGCGGATGGATCAGATGATTAAGCAAGACATCTCGCAGATGAGTCTTGAAGACCTTTCTGTGGCAATCCAGAAGGCATCGATGAAACCTGAATTGCGTCAATTGATGAACCAGACAGAAACTGGTGAAGAGTTCCGCAAGTCTGGCAATGGTCTTGCAAAATATCTGGATGGTCAGAAGGAAGCACCATCAGGCCCGACAGAACGAAATTTCATTCGTGAGATATTTGGTTTAATGCTTGACGAACTCAAGAGTGATCCAAAATACGCAGGGCTAACTATGGCAGACCTACAGGCAGTTCTGTGGTATGCTGAAAAACGACTTTACGAAACCGCCAAGGTTAAAGCCGACCAAGATAATCTTGACTCGTCTGACGCAGATGGGTACGAGGACGATGAAGCACCAGACTACGCAAACGCCGCAATTGGCGTTGCGCGAGAGAAAGGCGTTTCGCAAAAACGAATCGATGAAGTATTAGAAAAAATTAAAAATGACCGCACAACAACTACACGACCAGAAGCTCAAGAAGGGGATTCAGATCAAGCCCGGCAGCAGGAAGGTGCTGGAGGGTTTACTGGAAAAGAAAAGCAAAAGTTCAGGCAGTATGTCGCAGTCACAACCGCTCGACGAAATCGGACGGGCAATGAAAAGGCACTCTGGTCTTACTCGCGAAAAAGCGGAGGAGATGGCGGAGAGTTACGGGTTCTAAAACCAAAGTCCAAAAAGAATCTTGGGGTAAAATACATTTCTGAATGGAAGGCAGGGCGCAAGCTGGCAACCATGTATAGGAATAATGGACTTCCACCTGTTAAGTTTTTGGAACTTGATTCGACAGACACTCCATCTGCACAAAAATTTGCGGATGCACTTACGCAAAGCAAAGAAGAATCCAAATATGGAGCGGCAGTTTATGTTTACGACCCCAAAGATTATCAAAACATGAAATTATTCATGTCAGAATCTGGCAAATCTGGATTTGCCGTCAAACCAGATGGAGACATTGTTTCTGTCTTCAGTATGGAAAAAGGAAGTGGTCGAAGCGTAATTGAAGCAGCAATTGCTGCTGGAGGTAAAAAGCTCGATGCATTTGATACAATCCTTCCAGAGTTTTATGGAGCGCATGGATTTGTTGAGGCGGCAAGAACTCCGTGGAATGAAGAGCAAGCTCAATATATGGAAGATTGGGACAAGGAAACATTCAAAGAATTTAACAACGGAGAACCCGATGTTGTGATGATGGTTCTTGATCCGAAATTTGAAGGCGAATACGAACCTCGTACTGACATCTACGCTACCGATTACGATCAGGCAGTTGAGATGCAGGATTCTCTCTTGAAAAAAATGAACAAGGGTGTAAAAAAGAAATAGTATGCCACTACGAAAATGCGCTTCACAAAATTGCTTTGATCGCAATGTTTCCTCGGAAGTAAAGTCAGGAAAATCGGTGAAGCAATCGGTGGCGATTGCCTACGCAGTACAACGCAAGGCGAAGGCGAAGAAGCGCAAAAAATAATTTCCGCAGGATAGAGAAAGGGTATCTCGTCAGGCCCATAACCTGAAGTTCCGGGTTCGATTCCCGGTCCTGCAACCACCCGCAGAGTGAGCATTCATGCGGGTCTGCGGACTGCTTGGGTTTTTGATCAAGCGTCAAGCATAAATGTTTTTACTATGACACAAGAGTCAAAAAATAATTCTTGCAAACCCAACCAGCTTCGATAATCTCTCTGCCATGACAACAAACCAAACCGACAACGACCTGTATGTAGAATACCTCTCCCAAGCCACGGGAGAGGAAGAGTTCATCCTTGGAGAAACCAAGTGGCAATATTGCTGGTGCAGGTATAGCGATGGTCGTCGCGACCTCGGAGTCTACAGCTTCGCTGGCGATCTCTGCTACGGCTACCAAGCCTTCCGCCAAAAATTCAACCTCAACTAAAACTACCATGAACTCGCTAATCCAGCTACCTCGTAAATTCTACGACGATCACGCCGAGCGTGACCTTCCAACTCCTGCTGCAATCCGCTCCAACTCCAAATCGGTATGGGTTGCAACAGACGATGTGAACCTACCTGAATTGATCGAGGACGCATACTTTTATTCGGATAAAGATATGCGTGATGGATTCTCTTCAGATTGCCGTCATTGGTGCTATGCCGCCGAACGACTACTTGCCGCTTACCACAAACAAACCAACAACTAAAACTACCATGAACATCACAGCACCAACAGTCCACTTGAACGGCACAGGCTACAAAGACCTGTGGAACGGATACGAAGCCGCATACGAGGCTGTCGGGGCCGCGCAGGACGCACTCGGCAAGATCGAGTTTAACGCTCGTGACTACTATGTCCAAGACCCGGAAGCATGGTCCAAGGCACAGGATCACCGCATCGAGCAACGGCAAGCCCTCTCCAATGTCGAGGAGTACCTGCTCCAGCACCTTCTTTCCCTGCGCCAGCAGGAGAAGTAACCCCAGACGCAACCACCAACCATCATCCTTGCTGCGGGTGCTGCGACTGACGCATTTGCATTGGACGGCATGCCGTGTAAAAACACTTCATGCCGTCCAGCAAGAACCATCCAGCATTTCCCGTTCAGGGAAGCCAGCATCCGCCGATCAGGCCGAATTCTGGCATGTCCATGCGCGATTGGTTCGCAGGTTCCGCCTTGCAAGGCTACCGAGCGAGTGATAAATTTTCCCAAGCAGATTCGCGTCTTGTAGCGGAGCTATCGTTCCGCGATGCGGACTGCATGCTGGACCAAAGAGAAAAAATAAATGAATAAAGACAACAACAACGAAGCTCCGGGAACCCCGGAGGAAGAAGTTAGGAACTCTGTCGAGTCAGTTCTTGCTGGCATCGATTTCGAGAAGATCAGCAAGGACGATGTGTTTCACGATTTGATGCACAACACCAAACTATTCAGTTTCCGCCTGATGGTTGCGAGTGCGCTTCTGGAGCAACTGCACCTCCGAGAAGTCGCCAAAAGTGGCGAGACCACAACTGTAGCACCCGACAATATCGTCAGGTTCGACGATTACCAGTCAGAACCCAAAAGTTGATGAAGACTGTCAAGGACAACGAATGGTCAAGGAACGGCAAGGGTGACAAACCTCGGACTGATACGCAGTCCAAGCAGTATCAAGAAAACTTTGCTGCCATTGATTGGTCAGCACACAAAAAATCTAATGAACACAAAAACGAAAAATGATCCTCTTCCCTCGCCTGTACGCCGATTCCTTTCCGAGATCGGAAAGCGTGGAGGAAGCGCAACGAGTGATAAAAAAAGATTGGCGGCAGCACTCAATGGAATGAAGGGTGGCAGGCCGCGAAAAGTTGCGGTAGCCTGCGAAGCCTGATTCTATCGGGTTCTGCGGTTGTCAATAGAAATTTAAAAGAATTTTTTCTATGACACAACATGGGCAAAAATTCTTGTTGCATAACCCAAGCGGGTTCGATATTGTCATCTCCATCGAAGGCAACCCGCCAACGAACCAAACCAAAAATAGAAACTACAAAAATGAACGCTACAGAAAACCAACTCATCACTCTCAAGCACGGGCAGACAGTTCGTGGAGCAGGATTCAGCAAGTATGCACAACGCATCACAATTCGTACTGCTCGCGGATATGCTGCTAAATATAATGAAGACCAAGAGGCGGCACATAATCGCGCAGTTGCAAATGGACATCAAACTGTCTGGTCATATCAAGAACCTGCTGTTCTTTGCGCTGACTATTCCGGAAAAGCAGAAGCACACGCCGCAAAGCTCAAAGAAATTGCTGAAGCAGTTCAATTGTTCGACGGACAAGCAGTCCTTATTGAAGGAGAGAAACTGATTGTTCGACTTCTTGGCGAGCATTGCAGCGACCCGATTCAATTCATCAATCTTAACCTCGACATCTAACCAATCTCGCCGGGAGTCCGATCCTCCCGGTTCTGTTCCTCCCAGAACCCAACCATCAACAAGAAAACCAAAAAAATGAACATCATCATCCCATCACTCGAAATCGTGAACACTAACCCCATCGAGGCTACCCATGCTTCATCCACCCGCAGCGAACGCTACGGATTCATCAGCACCCAGCAGATCGTTTCCTCTTTCGAGGAGAACGGCTACATCCCTCGTCAAATCCAACTCGCCAAAGCGAGGAAGGACGAGAATAAGGGATTTCAAAAGCACTTGATCCGTTTCGGTCATCGCGACAACATCACGATTGCTGGCGAGGCATCACCAGAGTTTGTGTTGATCAACTCGCATGATGGAACTAGCTCCGCTCAACTCTCCGTTGGCTTGCAAGTCTTCGCCTGCCTCAACGGACTCGTCGGTGGAGACATCTTTGAGACGATCAAGATTCACCATCGTAGAGTTGATGTATCGGACTTCATTCAAGCGGCAACTCGCCTGCGCGACAATGTCCCTTTCCTTTCCGAGCGTGTTCATGCGTTCAAGAACAAGGAACTCACCGAGGCGGCACAGAAGCAGTATCTGGTCGATGCGCTCAAGCTTCGCTACGACGAACCTACCGAGGATTCCGAACGAAAAGATATCTACGAGTGGAACACTCGCCTGTTCTACCTGAATCGCGCTCGCCGATACAACGACTCTGGAACGAACCTCTGGCACACCTTCAATCGTGTTCAAGAGAACCTCGTCAAAGGTCGCCCCGGTTCTGGCATTCGCCGAGTCACCGCACCGACAACCGACTTCAAGATCAACAAGCAACTCTGGAATTTGTCGGAGCAGTACCTGCTCAACTGAAGATCAATCGGAGCGAGGTTCAATCCCTCGCCCCACACTTTTCCACATGAAAAATCTCATACAAAAATTATTCGCTTGCCCGAAAACTGCTCCAGTAGCCAGTCCACGGGAAAAGCAAGTAGCAGGATTAATTGCCAGCGGATTGACCAACGCACAGGTTGGAATCGCACTCGAAATCAGCATCAAGACAGTCGAAAAACATCGCGAATCTCTGCACCGGAAATTTGGTTTTCACAATACCGCCGATGTCTGCCGATGGGCTTTGGCAAAGGGTCTGACGACGAATGAGTGGCTATGACACAACAGCAAAAAAAAGATATTGACCACCCAACTTGCTTGGGTTAAATTGAAGTTCTAATGGAAATACAAGTACCACTAATCGTCACGCTCCAGCATTGCTGGGAGGCGTTGATTGCCTTCGCGCCAATGGCAGTTCTTCTGCTTCTGACGCTCACTCTTTCAGGAGGACAAAAATAATGGAATACATCGTCATCAGCTTAATTGCCATGATCGCCAGTTACTGGGCAGGACAACGTAGCATCCTCGACGAGTTTGAGGACTACAAACGCAAACGCCGGGAGCGCGACCAGAGGTGGCGCGAATTCAACGAGGAGGAGGACTAACCATGGGCATTGAGAAGACCATCCACACTTGCTTGCCCCCGGAAGCGTACATCCGCTTGATTCAGGCTTGCAAAAACAAGACTCCGAAATTTCGCAGCACAGTCTACCCCCAGACAAAGGAGAAAAAATGAAACTACAGATAGCAACCATCATCACGGCACTTGCCGTTCAGGCTTGCTCCACAAGCAAGGAAACATACAGAGAAACAAGGACTCTTACCTACCCAAAAAAAAGCGTCCCTCACATCAAAGATTTCTACCTGCAAAATCAATCGCAGGCAGAGAACAATACTCCTGTGAATGCACCCGTCTACGCTGGAATTTTCCCGGACGATGACGTGCTGCCACAGGAAAACCAAGAACAAGAGTTAGAGAGACTCCAGCATCAGAATGCTCTTCTCTCCGCTCAAATCTACAACGAAACACTACGCAACCACATCAACCAATAAATACATTATGTCGCAATTAACAACAACCCAACCCGCTTCAGTCACCGAACTGGAGATCATGGCAAACCACATTGTCAAGTCCGGTCTTTTCGGGCTTCGCAAGACCGAGGAGGCAGTAGCACTCATGCTGGTCGCGCAGGCAGAGGGCAGGCATCCCGGCACAGTTGCTGCGGAGTATCACATCATTCAGGGCAGACCAGCATTGAAGGCAGATGCCATCCTCGCTCGATTCCAGTCTGCTGGAGGCAAGGTCGAATGGAGTGAGTATACTGATGAGTGTGTGGCAGGCACATTCAGCCACCCTGCTGGTGGATCACTCAAAGTCGATTGGGACATGACCCGCGCAAAGGCGGCAGGTCTTGGTGGCAAGGACAACTGGAAAAAGTATCCTCGCCAGATGCTTCGCGCTCGCGTGATCTCGGATGGAGTTCGTGGAGTCTACCCTGCGGTGCTTCAGGGTTTCTACACTCCTGAAGAAGTTCAAGACTTCGCGCCATCTGCGCCAGCACCTGCTCCTGCTCCTGCTCCTGCACCTGTTGCGAAGAAAGCGAAGAAGGTCGAGCCAGAACCAGAGGTGATCGAGATCAAGGCTGAAGAGGTAAAGCCAGATGAGATCGTGGTAGTGGAAAGCAAAATTGTTGCCGAGGATGGATCATGGATCGCCGATCTGGAGCCTGTGCTGGGAACCCATGAACTGCCAGTCAACGCATTCCTTGTTGCCAAGGGGCAAATCGACATTGGCAAAACATGGCGCGATCTTGAGGACAACGAGTATCGCAAACGCATCATCGCGAATCCCGCTGGGTTCGTTGGCGCGGCAACCGGAGCAAAGAAATGATCCGACATAGCGCACTTCCTAAATTGCAAGCCTGTCCATGCTATGAGTCCGCCGGGGGTACATCCCCGGCGGCAAGCAGGGGAACCAAGATCGACTCCGTTGTGCGGCGGTTGATTCAAGGCGAGGATTGTTTGCAGGAACTCGACAACGACAAGGACCGCACCTCCGCGCAGACTGCCATTAACCTTGTTAAAAGCGTCATCCCTGACCAGACAGTCCTTGAGACTCGCGAGTCAGAGTTGTGGGTCAAAACTCCCGGCATGGACCATGTTGGGACCGAGGACATCCGGGCGGCAGATATTCGCACCTCGCTGGATTTAAAAACAGGGCAAATCTATGAGTACGAGTCCCAAATGGCTGCATATGCTCTTGGCAACATGACCCGATTCTTTGAGCCAGAGTGGACCTGCCATTTGGTTTACTGCGATCAAGGCAAGGTTGTTACTCACCATTTCACGATGGATTCCGCTACGGAGATCGTGGAGGGAATCATCGCGGCATACAACGACCCGAACAAACAACCATCCGCCTGCCAGTATTGCTCATGGTGCGCCAAGAAGTCTACTTGCCTACAGATTGTCAAGCCTGCCGAGCAAACGCTCCGGGTGGTCAACAACGAGGTATCAATTGATACCCTGAAAGCGCAACTCGCCGAACCAGAGAAGTTGGGCAAATTCCTCAAAGCCTGTAACATTTTCAAAAAAGAATTGTGGGACTGGGGCAAACAAGAAGCGAAGGATCGACTGGACCGAGGCGAAGAGGTTCCCGGTTGGAAGTTATCAAAAGCCAAAGGCAAAGAAGAATTCGGCCCGAATGCCGTTGCTCAAGCGGCACAGGCAACTGGTGCGACCTACCATGACATTGCCGAGTTATTCGGCAACATTGGCGCGGAAGACTTCCGCAAGTGGGCAGCAGCACGGGATTACTTCCCGTCTAACGAAGATGTCATTACTGGCAATGGATCAACACGCCTTATTGAGGACAAAAAGAAATGATTGAAAAACATAATGACTTTATGGGGTTCCCTCTGCGATGTGTTCCACGTCATCAAGATGATTGCGCCCGGTGGGATTACGAAGTCGAGATCGATGGCAAGTGGCATTCGGTCATTGAGGAAGGTCTTGGTTGGAAACGGGAAGAGGCACTTGAATCGTTGGTACACATCTTAAAAAAATATGGAACAAAACGAGTTTAATTTCGAGCCGATTAATGAAGTTAAAGGTGATTCAATCCCTGAACGATTCGTCCGATTCCATGCTGCTAATCCTCATGTTTACGATGCTCTGGTCACCCTTGCTCGTCAGTTTCGGCAACGCCGGGAGGAAAGCAAAATCGGAATCGGAATGCTGTACGAGGTTCTCCGGTGGAACTACTACATGACAACCGATTCGGAGGATGATTATAAATTGAGTAATGACTTCCGAGCTTTCTATGCTCGAAAGATCATGGCAGAGAACCCGGACTTAAAAGGAATATTCCAAACCAAGCAGAGCATCGCAGATGAAATCTAATACACCCGCATTTCAATTCTACCCGCAGGATTTCCTTGTCGGAACAGCAATGCTGTCTGCCGAGGAGACTGGGGCATACATTCGTCTGCTCTGTTACCAATGGACCAATGATGGATTACCAAATGACCGAGTTGTTCTTTCGCGCCTTGCAGGATGCGATGGGAATGCCATGGGATCAATTTGGGATAAATTTGGCATATGCGAAGATGGGAAACTTCGCAATAAAAAGTTAGAAGACGTTAAAATTAAGCAAAACGAATATCGAGCTAAACAGAAGGCGAATTCTGAAAAACGATGGAAAAACGCAGAAAACAGCAAAAAAGATATCCCACCGCATATCCCACCGCATCAATCTGGGATACAGGTTGGGATATCCCAAACCGATGCTCTTCAATCTTCATCTTCAATATATAATATAGCTAACGCTATATTACCGCCAGTTGGCGGCGGCAATGCGGCGGGAATCCCATCGCATGATGAGGTTAAAGAAGAAAAGAAGCAGGTCGATGACGCTTGGCTTACTGACATCAAACGGCACTACCCGACAACTGACGTGGACCAAGAACTCCGCAATATGGATGCTTGGCTTGCCAACAATCCCAAACGCCGAAAGACCCGCAAATTCATCGTCGGCTGGCTCAACCGATGCCAACCAGAACTCCCTCCAGAACCTCCGAAACAAAACGAAATCCCTAAGGAATACGATTTCTCTTGGTAACCATCAACAACTCTAATGATAACTACAATAAAACCTTGTGCTGGCGAAGACTGCTTTGAAGTGGTCGAAGTGCCTGTCATCGAAGCCTGCGGAAGGACGCTTGAATTCAAGTTGCTTTGCGAGGTTTGTGAACAAAAACACATCAGAGAACAAAACAGACTTGCCGATTCCGAGCGCAGAAACAGGCTTAAAACTGCGTTTGATGCCATCTGCCCACCTCTCTATCGGGAGACTGACTTAAATCGAATCTACGGGGCTTTTAGCGCAATTGCTCAAAACTGGCAGTACGGACCAACAGGAGTCCTGCTTGAAGGATACGCTGGGAGCGGCAAGACTCGCGCCTGCTGGCACATCCTCAAGCGCATGACGGCAGATGGTCGATCCTGCTACGGGTTGACAGCAACGGAGTTCGCTAAATTCGCCGCAGACCAATGGCACAGCAATGCCGAGGAAAAGGGACAGGCTATCGAGGCCATGGAGCGTTGCCGCCGCACATCAATCCTGCTCATCGATGACCTCGGAAAACAAAAGATGACCGAGAGGGCAGAGGTGGAACTTTATGACGTACTGGAGCATCGTACTAACAATCTCAAGCCGACAATAATCACCACAAACGCTACAGGGGCGCAACTCACCAAAATGCTCTCGGAGGATCGAGGACAACCCATCCTTCGCCGCATTCGTGACTTCTCAACTATCGTCAAAATCGAAAAATGAAAAAATACACACCAACAAAATGCGCCGGGGCATTCGGCAAAAAATGCAGGATGCAAGCACAGAAAAAATATGGCTTTGTCCATCCCGGCAAAAGCGGAAATCACGGCAGGCACTACTGCAAAAGTTGCTATTACGAAATAAAAGAATTTTACAAAAATGAACAATAAAACATCGTCAATTCCACTTATGCAATACATATGGGTGGACACACGCTTTACTCACGAAGAACCAATTGGCTTTCAAGAAGCTGAATGGGTGCAGACTGTAGCCATTCCTGACCGAGCTTGGGGCATCAATGTCGTTTTCCGCAACGGAGGCATGATGTACCGCAACCTCCCTCCTCACGCTATCGCATTTTGCGATAAGCCAGAGAAGGGGTGGATGCTCGACTACGCACAACTCTGGAACTGCTACGGATCACAGTACGAGCATATGGACTGCGACCACCTCGGTGATTCACAGGTGCGAGTTAAAATCCACAAAGAACTATTGGGAGGCAGGTATCTCTTCCAGACATCTTTTATTGGTGACTCTTACTCACAGACTCCGGAGCAGGATAAAACATTCATCTGGGTCCAGCTATTCAACGGCAGACTCACCATCCAACCCACCAACAGAGTTACGTTCTTCGATCCTTCATTCATCGATTACGCAGACATCCCGAAACTTAAACTTCAAGACACAATTTATCGTTGCTCTGAACTACTATAACAATGGATTACGCAAAACAATTCTGGCTACAGATCAACGAAAAAAACCTCCACGAAATGACTCAAGAGGACGTTGTCCCATCCGCTTACTTGCTCAACGCAGAAGTTGCCACCGAACTCGGTTGGAAATTCGATGAGGCCAACAACAATTGGCGCAGAAAAAATGATGAATTCCCTGAACCTCCGAACTACGTTTGCGACTTAAACCTCTGCCAAGAAATAGAGTATGACCTCCGAGAAAATGAGGAAATTTTATATGCAAACATATTGACATGCATGACTAATAATGGCATTATTCCGCTTGAAGGGTTCCGACCCTGTCCGCTAATATTCGTTACTGCCATGCAAAAATGCGCGGCGTACCTGATTCTACGGGAAAAATTATAAATACATTATGAAACATAAAAAGCTAACGAAGCTGAAGTTGTCAGCGTACACAGTCAAGCGTCACACTCCGCCATGCGGCGGGGAAGTGACCATCCACCTCCCACATGAAATGGCTTGCGATTGGGCAAACAAAATCGTTCCTGTCCTGCACAACATCAAGTCCCAAATCGAGTCAGAGTATCCGACTCAAGTTACGCAATCCACAGCTTCCCCGGAGCAAAACACAACAACCACACAATCCACACAATACAATGGCAACACAACTCATTAAAGAGATCGGCAACTTCCGTTGCAAGGTCGAAGCACCTCAATATGGGTGGTTCGACGAATCCGCAAAGGGCAGCAAATACATTCGCATCCCGTGCGTTTGCACCCAACCTGAATCAAAACAACACGGCAGGTCAATCTTCTGGAAAGGATACCTTACCAGTAACGCAATAGACAAAACCGAAGAGACTCTCGTCAAGGTATTCGGTCACGATTGGACTTGGTCCAACATCAACTTCGCTGGCAAAGAGGTTGACGTTGTTGTTGAGGAGGAAGAGTACGATGGCAAAAAGCAATTCAAGGCGCGTTGGCTTAACGCTCCGGGCGAAAACAAACCAACCCGTGATGCCGCCGAGGCAAAGGCACTCTCCGACAAAATCGCCGCATCCCTCCCGCCTCGATCCACCTCGCCAAAAGACCCGCTGGATGATGCTGAAGACATCCCATTCTAAATCCTATGAAAAAGGACTACATTGACTATCCTGAAGGTTACTTCCAGACCAAAAAGGAAATCCAAGAGCAGGAAACAATCGACTTCCACAAATACTGGGAGAAATATCATCCGAACGAGGTTCCCGGCCAATCTCGCTTAAACCCACCAACCGAGGAATAACAATTGGGGATTGTGGCGGCATCTGTAGACTGCTGGTTATCATTAGACCCCGCGAGGCAACCACATAAAACCTCGCACCCTCCCCTCACCCAACACAAATGAACTGGACCCATGAAGACCTATCCAAACTCGGTTACCACTTGCACCAAGACGGGCAGTATCACCCTCACGCTCCATCTCCCAGAGTACCTGACCCCATCCCTCAACACGATCCTGTCAAACCATTGGTCACACCTCCACCGACACAAAGAAAAGGCAAAAATCGCATTACTCTCCGCATTGAACGAGTTAGCACGAAACTCCAAGATGTTGACAACTTTGTCGGCGGAACCAAACCTCTCACCGATCAACTTCGCTACTCTGGACTCATTCCTGATGACGACCCCGAAAGCATCTCGGCCCACTACCAACAGCAAAAGTGTAAGCACCACAAAGACCAAAAGACCATCATCCAAATTACCTACCACCCACCAAAGTAATCACTCGCCTCACTCACTTCCCTCACTCCACACAACCTCGGAGGAGCAGGTGCAGCCCCCTGCATCTGCTTCGCAGATATTTTAAAGCCATTCTCAAAACATGAGTCAAGACAATTTCAAAAATATTTCAGAAAAAAATTTAGTTCTAGAATCACTACAAGACAAAATCAATTTCCTCACAGATTCCCTAAATAAATCTTCCGACGAAATTGAACGATCCAGATTGCAAACTCAAATCGCCTCACTAAAAATTGCTCTCGCAAAACAATTCAAACCTTAATGAGTGATTCAACAGAAATTCCAGAGCAACCTGAAGAAAATTTAGAGAAAAAAATCAATGGAAGACCCACAATATTCTCGCAAGAAATTGCTGACGAAATATGCAGCAGGATTTCTAAAGGCGAAACGCTACGCACCATAATCGCTTCTTCAGATCACCTCCCCGGCAGAACTACAATCTATAGCTGGATTGAATCAAATGAAGCGTTTCGGAACCAATACTCACGCGCTCGCGCAGAGCAGGCAGACTATTACGCCGAGCTTATCGTTGACGAATCCTTCTCAAGCCATGACGCTCAAATAGGCAGACTCCGGGTCGATGCTCTTAAGTGGGCAGCATCTAAAATGGCTCCCAAGAAATACGGAGAGAAAATCGAGATAGAGACTGCGCAACCTCTCACGCTCTCGTTCCAACTGCCAAGCAGACAGGCAGAGCAGGTAACCCTTGAAGACAACAAGACCCTTGAAGGCTAAAAGTTCCGCACACATTATAGGGGAATTGGTAAGGCTGCGTAGGGAGATGCCCTCTAAAAACCAATTTTCCTCACACATATCCAGAGGGAATGAGATGGGGGTGAGATGATATGAGTCCAAACCTCGAAATCCGCCTGACCATCTGTCTCAACGAAAACCCTGTTGGACCCCGCATTGAGCGCAAGGAACCCATGCCATCCTTTCAACATACCTATTCTAATACGCCTGATGGGAAGAAACAGGCAGAATACGACATGGAGCAGATTCGCAGTTATATCATTAGAAACAATGCAGTTAAAACAAGGAAATGATCTATAACTTCCAATAATATAGATTGTAGATAGTCGAGTACCATTTTTATGCAAACAACAGAAAACCAACAACAAATACCATATTCCCAGTTTGTGGAGAACCTCTGCAAGCCGGGCATCGATATCCTCGTCCAGATGACCTCTGAGGACGCTCACCTGACACATATGGCAATGGGAGTTGCCGGGGAGGCGGGAGAGCTACTGGATGCCGTCAAGAAGTCTGTCATGTACAGGAAGCCTCTGGATCGCGAGAATGTGCTGGAGGAGTGTGGTGACATCCTTTTCTTCCTGCAAGGCATCCTGAACCATTTTAACGCAAATGAGGGCTATCCTGTGACTCTACAGGACATCATCCATGCCAACCGGGATAAGCTCTCGAAACGATATCATGCAGGAACCTACAGCAACCAACAAGCACAACAACGAGCAGACAAGCAATAATATGTACGCAATCATCAAGTTAACCAAATCAAACATCACAGAAGACAGGTATCGAATCGATCATCTTAACGACCCATCGAGAATTCACAAATCGATGGAAGAAGCGGAACAAGAGGCAAATAGACTTGCCAACAAGCATCCGAATTCGTTCTTTGGAATTTTCCGTTGTGAAAAAGCAGCAGTCTGTTCAGTCAACCCTGTTCAATTCGTAAATATATGAGATTTCACATTCTTGGTCTACCACACACAGTAACCAGCAAAGAGTTTAACGCCTGTGCTTATACGCAGAAGGTGGTCAAATTCGGCAAGATGATGACTGCCAGAGGGCATGAGGTCTTGCACTACGGGCACAGGGATTCGGTGCTGGATTGTACTGAACATGTTCCCGTTCTGGAGAACGAGGACTGGCAGGTAGCTTACGGAGATCACGATTGGCGCAAGACGTTCTTCAAATTCGACGTGAACGATCACGCCTATCGCACCTTTTACGCTAATGCCATCAGGGAGGTTGGGCTTCGCAAGCAGAAGCATGACTTCATCCTGCCGTTCTGGGGATCGGGAGTTCGTCCTGTCTGCGATGCCCACCCTGACCTGATCTGCGTTGAACCCGGCATTGGCTATGCTGGAGGCCATTGGGCGCGATGGAAGGTCTGGGAAAGCTATGCGATCTATCATGCCTATTGCGGCTTGCAGGCAGTTGGATCATGCAGGCAGGACTGGTACGATGTGGTGATCCCAAACTACTTTGATCGTGAAGACTTCACCTATCGCGGCAACGACGAGAAGGAAGACTACTTCCTGTACATTGGGCGAGTCTATGGAGGCAAGGGATGCGATGTGGCGTTTCAGGCGGCAGAGAGGACCGGGGTGCATCTGAAGGTAGCAGGGCAGATAGAACACGGGTATCGCATCCCTGACCATGTCGAGTACATTGGCTATGCTGACACAGAGGAGCGTCGAGAACTAATGAGCAAGGCCAAAGGATCATTGATCCCATCGCAGTATGTCGAGCCGTTTGGAGGAGTCCAGATTGAGAACCTTTTCTCTGGCACACCAACGATAACGACAGACTGGGGTTCGTTCGCGGAGAACAACTTGCATGGGGTTACGGGCTATCGGTGCAGGACGATGGGAGACTTCGTCGATGCGATCAACGCGATCAAGCAGGGGGCGATCAGTAGCGAGTCATGCAGGCTCTGGGCAGAGAACTTCTCTTTGGAGAAAGTTGCGCCAATGTACGAGAAGTATTTCAGCGATGTGCTGGATGTGTACACGGGAGTAGGATGGTACGGAGACGGAAACGGGTTGGAAGCAATGACAAGGATGCTGCCGTGAAGATTATCGATGTTGGATGTGGGCCGGGCATATATGTTCAGGCGTTGCGCGAATTGGGGCATGATGTTGTTGGGATCGATCCAGACAAGCGTTGCCCAGAGATCGTCAAGTCAATGTTTGATGAGACAGGGAAGTACGACTTGGCATTGTGTCTAGAGGTTGCCGAGCACATCGATGAGAGTCTTGCTGACGATGTGGTGAAGAAGCTAACGGAGATTGCGCCTGTGATTGTCTTTTCTGCTGCGTTGCTGGGGCAAGGTGGGCATGGTCACATCAACTGCCAACCAAAAGAGTACTGGGAACACAAATTTGGGAAACTAAACTTCGTAGTAGATCGAGAAGCTACCAATAACTTCATCAACTTTATGAAGTCGGGATACCACATGGGATGGTTGATAAACAATGTCCAGATATTCAAGTCTTATGGAGATGTGTGCTATGACCAAATTATTCGGGAGGAGACTCCGCAAGCGAAACGAGTAGCTGAATGGATCACAAAAATATATGACATGGGATGATTACGGAATGCAGTTGGCATTTGCCGCTGCGACAAAGTCGAAAGACCCTTGGAGGAAGGTTGGTGCGGTGGTTTTCCGCAAAGACAACTCTGTTGCTGGAGTTGGGTACAACGGGTATCCGACTGGAATGTTTGAGGACTGGGATGATCGGGAAGGAAGGAGGAAGCTTGTGATCCATGCCGAAGCGAATGCGTTGAGGTATTGCAAGCCCGGAGAAGTTGAGTTGCTTTGCTGTACCACCCTTCCTTGCAACGAATGCTTGCGTAATGCGGCAAGCTACGGCATCAAGCGTATTGTTTATAGTGAGCATTACGAAATTGACAGCAGCACGATTGATTTGGCCGATGGATTTGGGATTGACTTAGTATGCGTGTAGATGTCGATGAAATTTTGTGTTATAGAAAACTGCTTTGCGCGATTGTCGAGCAAGCTGATTTGGACATTAAGTCAAGTAAGAACTATGAAGACATGTACAAGCAAGCAGAGGCAGAATTTGGGAAAGAAAGCGCATATTGCTGGGTTTTTGACAAGCACGATTACGGGTTGCGATTTGAGGATATCTGCAACGCATTAGGCATTGAACCAGAACCAATATTATCTTTATATAAAAAGCACTATGAAAAATACAGAGCAGTACCCAGAGTGGACCTGCGCTCCCTGCGGAAACCTGCACGGAAGCCGAAAGCAGAAAAACCCGCAAAAAGACATGTCAACATGGCACTACGGAATATGCGACATCTGCGAGAAGAATGGCTTCGTGACACAATCAAAAGATTTTGGGGTTTTTAAGGAATGGATGCTGTGCGAAAAATTGCGAATGAGGCTTTAAATAAAAACTAAAATTATGGCATATACAAAAATCGCATTGAGAGAACGAATTAAAAATCGACTGATGGCAGGGTCAAAAGGGGGAGATGCTGGCGAGTGGAGTGCGAGAAAAGCACAGATGCTGGCGAAAGAGTATAAGGATGCCGGGGGAGGGTACAAAGGCCCGAAAAAAGAAGGGCAGAAGTCATTGTCAAAATGGACGAAGGAGGAATGGGGAACGAAGTCTGGCAAGCCTTCTACGCAAGGTCCGAATGCAACAGGTGAGCGTTATTTGCCGAAGAAGGCGCGGGAGGCTTTGTCTCCAAAAGAGTATGCGGCAACAAGCAAAGCAAAGCGAGAGGGAGAAAAGAAAGGCGAGCAATTTGTTAAGCAACCAAAGAAAATTGCAGCGAAGACAACAAAATACAGATGATTAACAAATTAGTAAAACATATAGAGGAAAGTTGGAGCGATGAAGTTAAAACCATGAACGACCTGCATGATCATGGGGTTGTTTCTGACAATGCCGTAATGGCAAAAGATGTTTGCGAAGAAGACGCAAAAAAAGCAGTAGAATGGCTTATAAAATCTGAAAAATGAACATATTGCAAAAAGCAAAAAATTTTACCAAAAGCGCATACGCTTTTGTGGTTGCTGGTCTGCCGTGCGTTGAGGAAGGCGAGATTGCGCGAAGGCTACGCATCTGCGCGGAGTGTCCGCAATTTGATATTGCGGCATACAATGGAGCAGGGGAATGCAAGGTTTGCGGGTGCAACATGGAAATAAAAACGATTATGGCAACGGAGAGTTGTCCAGAAGGCAAATGGTAGATGCTGTAAGAAAAGTACTGGAGATTGCGGAGGCAGTCAGGGCCGAAGCGGATCGCGATGACCGCATGGGGTTACTTTATGCGGCAAAATATATCCTTGCCAATGTAGCCAAGGGCAGTCCATCAAATGTGGTATTGGACGAAAAGATTGCAAAAAGTGTAATCTTTCAGTTTGTCCAGAGTTTGCTGGAAGAAGACCACTTTGAGGCGGCAGCAACGATTCTTTGGGGTCCGGGGGTCTACGACTGGCGACCCCGATCCGCGCAAGACACATGGAGATGTTTGTTTGAGCAGGACAAGTTGCTGGTTCAGGGTGCTGGCGCGATGGGGAAAACTTTTAACGCCGCAGCATGGTTTCTTTTGGATTGGATGCGCGACCCAGAGTACACCTGTATCAAAGTTGTTTCGTTGACTGAACAACACGCGCAACGAAACGTATTTGCGGCGATTAAGACCTTTTATCGGACTGCTCTGGTCAAGCCAGAGTACAAAGGCGAAAGCGATTTGGTCAAGAGCATACAGGTCAACGACGATGACAAGAACGGAATCCATCTGGTTGCGATTCCCAAGGGAGACGCAGGAACAGGAACGCTTCGCGGATTCCACCCTTCTCCTCGTCAAAAGCCGCATCCGAAATGGGGAACAATGAGCAGAACGCATGTAGTGTTGGACGAGGCCGAAGAAATCCCGCCGGGGGTCTGGGAAGGCTTGCAGAACATCCTGTCCGCCGCAGATACAAAGAGTAGCAAGGGAAGAATTAAAATTTTCGGCGCATCGAACCCGAAAGATCGTAATAGCGAATTCGGCAAGCGATGCGAGCCTTTCGGCGGGTGGTTGCGAGTTGACTGCGAAGAAGATTTTGAATGGGAGAGCAGAGACGGGTGGCATGTGTTGCGACTCGATGCGGCGAGGTGCGAAAACGTCATTGAACGGAAGATAATCTTCCCCGGCTTCCAGACCTACGAGGGATACATGGCATACGAGGCGCGAGGGCGGACGGCGGAATACTACACCATGGCGAGAGGGTTCTTCCCGCAGGAAGGCGTTGCGATGGCGATCATCACGCCTGCCATGATGGACAATGCAATGGGTCAGGTACGCTTTATTGGCCCGGTAGTGGGCCTTGCTGCATTTGACTTGGCATTGGAGGGCAAGGATCAGGTTGTGTGTTCTTACGGACGATTTGGACTTTCGGACGGGTGGACTCCGATGGATGGAAAGTTTCGAGATTTTAAATCTCCAAAAACTGTTTTGCAGTTGGATTCGCAAATTAACTTTCCCAAAAAAGCAACTTTGGAGCAGGCGGGGGCAATTATTAATTTTTGCAAGCAGATGCGTATCGGGCCGGGGTGGTTGTGCGTTGATCGCACAGGCAACGGATCAGGTATCCACGATGCGTTATGCAGTCTTTTTGGGACCGAGGTAATGGGAGTCAACTATTCATGGGCGGCATCCGAAACTCATGTATTAGGTGACGATTCTCAACGAGCAAACGAACTTTATTCAGGTGTGGTTACTGAATTAATCTTTGGTCTTTCTAAATATCTTGAATTTGAATTTCTTAAAATATCTCCATCATTCAGAACTGAAGAGTTAGTGCGACAGGCTACCTCGCGAAGGTACAAACAAGTTGGGCAGGGTCTTGTGCGAGTTGAGAGCAAGGGAGACTACACAAAGCGCACAAGACAAAATAGTCCCGATCAACTTGACTCATTGAGCTTGTTGGTATACCTGATGCGGCAACGAGGTGGGGCGATTGCTACTATGACAGAGCAAAAAACAGAGAGATTTGTGGAAAAAAAACTTCCATCGATTGAAACGATGGAATATGTTGACTTTTCAGAATAACTGATAACTTTTATATAAATGGCAAAACCGATAGATGGATTAATACCACCCGGTGGTTGGCACTACTGGCAGGGAGATGTTAAGTTGGAAGGATATAGCTTGGAAACTTTATACCAAGTAGTGCAGGACTATCGCACAGAAAATCATCTGCCAATTGAGGATGTGCATGGAGATGTGGATAGTTACATTTGTGGCAATTATCCTCGCAATTGTCACGGGGTCGATTCTGTTGTAGTTGTTAGCGTCGATCAACCTACCCGTCAAAACGAATTGCTCAACGATATTACAGTCTGGGCTAAAAATATTTTATTGAGCCAGAAACAGATTAAAATGGTTTCTGACGAACTGGCTGAAGCACGGGCATTGACGTGTTTAAAGTGTCCAAAAAATGCTGTTTGGAAACAAGGTTGCGGCAGTTGTATAACTGCAACAGAACGCTTAACAGCAAGCATTAGGCAAGGCAGAGATACTCGCTCAACAAAAAAAGTCAAAGGTTGTTCTGTGTTGAGACACGACAATCGCGCAGCAGTTTTCTTTGACAAAGAACATTTTGAGGTAACAGATAGTGTTCCAGCAAATTGCTGGTTGAAAGTTTAACTATGGCAGACACGACACCGATTCCAGTTGAAATCATTCAGACTTTTGCGACCAAAGCACCCAGAACTCTGGAGGCAGGCGACAAAAACACAAAGTCTCGGCTAAATGTTGTAATGCCGGGGGTTAACCAGACGGATGAAATTGTTAATGAAGAGACGCTTGAGGTTAAACGCACGTTCCGAGGAACGGAACAAGCGTTTTCTGCTTATCGGCGTTTGAAACAACAGAATGTTGAAAGAAACCGCAAAAATGCACTCATCCAAAAGAAATTAAACAACGAACCTCCGTACAACGCAAAGAAACTGGAATCCATGGGTCAGAACTGGCGATCTAATCGTCCGACAGGGTTTCTTTCCACGATGGTTTCGAGGATTCAACCACCATTCAAGCAAGTTGTTGAATCAAGCACGTTTTTGACATTTGCAAAGTACCCTGCACAAGGAGTCGACGCGGAAAATAAAACCAATATTTTTCGCGAGGAGATCACAAAGTGTATTCGCGGATGGTCTGGCCATGACGATATTGTTGCTCAAATCGTACACGAAAACACAACTTTTGGCTTTACCGCATTGACATGGGACGATCCGAGGGATTGGAAGCCAGAGTTCTGCCGTCAAGACTACACATTCTTTAGCATCGAGACTCCGCAAGAGGTTGAAGCAACGCCTATTTGGGGGCGTAAACGCCGATATCAAATTGCGGAACTGTTGCCGATCCTTGAAGACCCAGAGACTTCTGCTTTGGCCGGGTGGCATATAAACAACCTTGTAAAAGCACTTAACAATGCTCGTCCCGCCGGGAGGTCTTTAGACTCCGATGACGATGCGCGAAGGGTTGAGGATTGGATGCGCGAGGGCAGTTATGGTGCTTCATACGAGAATGACGCAAAATACGTTGAGTTGGGTGAATTGCTGGTAAAAGAACCTCATGGGAAAATCAGTCGATATTTGTTTGACGACAAAAGCGGCAACGAAATTTGCACCCAATTGGATCGCTACAACCGGATGAGCGATTGTCTTGCTTTGTTTTCGGTCGAAATTGGGTCCGGTAGCTTAATGTCAAGCCGAGGTGCTGGGCGTGACCTTTACAACTCTCATATTGCTGTCGATAAAGCTCGGAATTTAGTTCAAGATAATGTTTACCTCAAAGGAATGCTGCTACTGAAAAAGACTGCAACTGCCAAACCCGGCATTGCACCTCTCACAGTCATGCACCCTGTGGCTTATGTTGCCGAGGGATACGAGGTAGTACCGCAAAATGCGCCTGCTGATGTTGACGATTTCCTGAAGCTCGACCAATTTATCTCTGGATTGGCCGAAATACAGCTTGGAACCTTTTTGCCTTCGTCCGCTTTGGGCATCCAGACCGGAGACAAAACCGCAAGCGAAATTAATCGTGTTGCCGCCATCGAAAACCAGATTCGCGAAGGGATTTTAATGCGTTGGAGCAAGCAATATTCCGATGCAGTTTCGCGAATGCAACGTGGTATTTGCCATCCAGAGCATATTCGGGCGGCATCCGAGTTAAAAATGCTGTTGGATATTACCCGAATGTCCGCTCCAGAGGCTATTTGGGCGCGGAAAGAAGTTGTTGAGACATTTTCTGGGTCCGACCTTCAGATGCCATCGTTTTTGGTTCCATTTGAAATGCCATCTCATCTTGACGAGGATGCCGTTGCGTGTTGCTTGAACATGTTGGAGCGCAATTTGCCTCCTTCCGACATTCTTTTGCTGGCATTCTCTCCCGCGCAGGAACTTATTCCTGACAACACAATGCAAGAAGGCGCAATTTTGGACCTTCTCATTCAACGCTACACCGGAAACCCGGCGGTTAATCAAGATGAACTGATTAAACTCGACTGGTCCCGCAAAGTTGGTCAAGAAATCGCAAACCAAGTCATCTTGCCGAAGGATCAGGTCGAAGCAGTTGCTATCGAAGCTACTCGCCAGCAGATTATCGAACTTCAAGCTATTATTGCGGGTCAAGAAGTGCCAGTTTCGCCTCGCGACAACGATATGGTGCATTTGGATACCATCGTTGCAAAACTCATGCCTGTCATTGCCAACGCTCCCGCCGGGGCATTGCCGCCAGAAATGGTTGCTCCTTTCGCAAAAGCGTTGGAGCATTTTGTTATGCACGTCAATCAGGCAGAAATGAAAGGCGGAGACAAGCAGAAGATCGCAGAGTACAAGCAAATGGTACAAGAGGCTTACAAACACATCACCGCAGGAATGGATGCGCCACCAGTCGATCAAATCATGCCTGCTGCTGGCGCAGGAATGCCTTCAGGGGGGCGCGGAGGTGGCGGCAGGGTAAGTGCCGCGCAAGCGCAGCAAGCGACAGAAGCGATGATGCCAGACCAATTTGCCGGGGTAAACGAAATTGCTGCTCCCGGCAAACCACCAACCGCAGGGTAACCTAATAAAATTATGCCATTAAAGCCTAACAAAACCACATTGAAAAAACAGAAGTACGTTGACAATCCAATTGCTTCTAAAACAGAAAAAGAAGACGAGATCGAAAAACTTCTTAAAGAAGAAGAGGAAAAAGAGACTTACAAGCGTCTTGAAAAACAAGGAATGAGCGATCAAATCGCAAATATTGACCAGCTTAAAGAACTTGGAAAAGATGTTTACGAAGGCGCAAAAAAAGGAGTCAAAAAGGTTGTCAAAAAAGTTAAAGAAACAGTTAAGAAAGTTACAGACAAAGACAAAAAATGAACTGGACTAATGCTGACGCAGTAGCTTTCCGTGAGTTTCACAAAGTGTCTGGCGGGAAACTGCTTAAATACTTAAAAGAGTCTATTCCGAAATGCAATGGAAGGACAATTGAATCGGTTGCTTTGGAAGCAAAGTACAAATCAGGATTTGAGTTTGCTATTTCTGAAATCGAATATCTTTTGGACTTTGATGACCGAGAACAAGATGCGTCTGCTGGGAAATACACAGAAATGTAATTATGAGTGCTGAAATCAAACCAAGATTTACAAAAATCGTTACTAACGCAAAAACTGGACGTAAACGCAAGGTCGAATATGGGCAGGCAGGGAAAGCAAAAGACGGCAAAGATCGCATTCGTCCGGGAACCAAGCGTGGTGATGCCTACTGCGCACGATCCGCAAAAATCAAAGGCGACTGGAAATCAGACCCCAATTCTCCCAACAACCTTTCTCGAAAAAAATGGAAATGCCGGGGGTCGAAATCTATGCGGTCAAAATAAATTTAGTAGAAACCAATAAATAAATAAACACATGAGTGACAACGAAGAAGCAATCGAACCAAATGTAGCCTCCGGTTTCGGAGAACCCAGTTTAGATGCTGACCCAATTGATGACGATTTGGATCAGACTCTTGAAAAAATGCTGGACGAAGCGGAAGGAATTCAAGAAGAACAAAATCAAGGGGAAAACGAGCAACCAGAAGAAAGCAGTCAAGAAGAACCTGTTGAAAACGAACAAAAAGAAGGTTCCGTTGAAGAAGAGTCCTCCCAAAGTGAGCAAGAGCAAGGCGAAGTCGAAGAAAAAACCGATCCAGAAGTCGAAATTGACCCAGAAATTGCCGCAATTGAGCGTCCTCGAAATCTTTCTGAAAAAAATCAAAGTAATTGGCGAAAACTTCAAGAAACTGCTTCTGAATATAAAAAACAAGCTGAAGAAGCAGCCGCCTTGCGTCAAAAACTTGCCGAAACTGAACAACAGGTAAAAGTACCTGAAGATTACGACGAACTGCGACGATTCCGAGCGATATTTGACATTCAAAATGACCCCGATTTCCGTTCTAAATTTGAAGAACCGATATCTGCTGCCAAAGAAAATATTTACAAGATTCTACGGGCTAATGGAGCGTCAGACGAGGTGATTCAAAGCATTGAGCAGGCAGGCGGACCAGACAAAATCGATAGCAAGTGGTGGAAAAACAACGCAATTGATCGCTTGCCGCTCACCGAAGCGGAACGACTGAAGCGAAATCTTGTTGATGTTGCTGATTTAAAAGAAAAACAGCAGTTTGAGCTACAAAATGCAGCGCAAAATGCCGAGCAATATTTTGTACAAAAACAGCAGGCACAAGCAGAGTGGTATTCAGGCACAGTTAACGAGATCGACTCGTACATGGATCAAGTAACAAAAGATTTACCATGGGCGAGGTTTCAGGAAGCACCCAAGGGCGCAACTCCAGATCAAATGAAGCAAATTGAACAGCACAATGCTGCCGTTACCAGTATGGCTGAAAAATTTAATTCTGCTCTTTGGCCTACTACGGCTCAAGATCGTGCAAATGTTGCTGCTGCCGCAGTATTCTCGCACGTTCTGACGGAGCAATTGCGAGTCGAGCAATCATCGAAAAACCAAATGGCCGAGCAGTTGAAAAAACTGACCGAAGAAAACAACAGACTAAAGAACGCAGGAAGACTTCCCCGGCAGAATGTCAGCAGTTCCAACCGAGTTGCGCCGAGCGTCAATGACCGCATTAGGATGAATAGTTCCGATGCTATCGACGCAGGTTTGGACGAGGCATTAGGGAATTGACATAATGCGTAGTGGCGAAATGGCAAACGCAACGGACTTAAAATCCGTTTTCGGGGAACCGGAGTATGGGTTCAAGTCCCATCTACGCAACATAAAAACTTTTAAATAAATAAATATGGAAACACAAACAACACAACTGGAAAAAAATACAGCAAATGCGCTCGACTCTTTCGACCCGTTTGCAAATCTTGTAATGCCGTTTCGGCACAAAAAAAAGGAGCAGACTGAAGCTCCAAAGGAAAGTGTGAAAAAATCACAAAAAGTTAAAAGGAAGCCTGTAAGAAAACCTCGTTTGGAAAAAGTTGATCCTCCAAAAAAAGAAGACATTGTTAAAGAGGTTGCCGAGGTTGCTCAAGACACACACATTATCGAATCTCGCACTCCAGAAGGAATGCCTTCGTATCGGTGCGAATTTGGCGGCAGAGACATTTTTGTGGGCATGGTGGCATACAAGACTACCAACCCGGTTACAGCATTCGTTTTGACCGCATTGGCACTCGATTTCGGACGCGACAAAATCCGTTTCGACATGGAGTGTGGCAATTCCATGATTTATCAGGCCCGGAACAAACTTGCTGCTAAATTCCTTGAAACGGATGCTCGTTGGCTACTCATGCTCGACGACGATATGATCCCATGCATTGGCCGACCGGAATGGATGCGCTTCTGGGTTCCCTCTGCGCGAAATGTGTTGGATTTGCCACTTCAGAGGCACATCATTCACAAGTTGATTGGTGACAATAAAACCATCGTTGGTGCGGCTTATTTTGAGCGAAGAGAGGGTGCTGGATTGGTCTGCTCTGACCAGTCATTAGTGCCTCGCGCAAGGCAATACGACGATGCTGTTGTCGAGGTTGATTGGTTGGGAACTGGCGCAATGCTGGTCCACCGCAGCGTGTTTGAAGACATTGCAAAAACCTATCCTGATATCGATGGTAACTTCTTCCATCCGATTGACGGCAAAACCGGGGAAGATATTTCGTTCTGTATCCGGGCAAAGAAAGCAGGACACGCAACGCACATCGATCTTGCTGTGCCCACCTTTCACCTTGGGTACAAAACGTACTAATGAAAAATATTTACGCTTACTACGAATCGCTACAGGCGCGGGATCAGGCGATTGAATTCTCAAAAGCAAACCTGTGGAAGGATTCATGGACACGCGCCGGGTGGAATCCTGTGATGCTTAATTCAAGTCATGCACAGATTTCTCCTAACAGGATCAAGCTGCAAAAAAAATTGCTTGAAACGTATCCATTGCTTGAGAAAGAAAAAAATGAATCAGTTGAATTAATTCAACTTCGATTCAATCGGCTTTGCTCTATCCATGCAGCAGGAGGCGGATGGGTTAGCGACTACGATGTTCTTAATCTTGGTTTCTCTCCGATTGTTGCCGATGCATACGAGAAAAATTCTTTTGTTATTATGGGAATCCCAGCAAGCGTTTTTTACATTTCAAAAGATATTTGTAACGCATCTTTGCAAAGAATTCTTAACGAAGATTTGATTAAAGATGGAGTGATAAAATACGAAAAAGATATTTTTCATCCATTCCAAGACCTCGATATTCCATCGTTGGAGCATGTTCCTGACATCAAATTGATGCAGGAAAAATTTTCAAAAAAATTTGCTCCGATTATTTGACAGGCAAAAAAAGTGTAGTAAAAGAAAAGCATAACTGCGAAGTGCCGAAGCGTATTCGGTAGCCAGCAATGGCTAAAAGAAATTGCAATCAGGCCGAATAAGCCCAACGTGCCGGGGCAACAAACAAGAATTTAAAATGCGAGAGATCGCATTCAGAAACTTATTTGATGCCTCGGAAGTTATCTTTTGAGGTTCAAAAACAAACAAACCCAAACCTAAAATAGAAAGATAAAATTATGTCAGATTGTATTTCACTCGCCGCAGTCCAGAACTTCGCGGCTAAAGATGTTAACCGCATTATCGGTCAGATTGGCCGAGTGCTTGCTCGTAAATCTCCTTACATTAACTCCATCGATGGCGGCACTCTTCCGAACGTCTCGGATGTTGTGCGTTCCGTTGTTCAGGAGATGGCAGTTCCTGCCGCCTCGCTTGCAACTCCGACTTTCGCAAACGACACTACGCTTTGCGGCGTTGGTGCTACTCCCGACCAAGTTGGCTCGACCGAGTATCAATTCCAACTCCAGACCCTTCGCGGTGCTGGGCCTCGCGTCTGCGTTAAGACCTCGCGTACCGCTTTCAAGGGTTCGTATCTCCAAGCTCAAATCTCGCTTGAGAAGACCATCCTCCAACTCATCAATGCCGATATCCGTTATCAGTACTTGCTTCAGTCTGGCATCAAGTATGTGTCGAACAGCACCCGTTCGTTCTCGCAGAACCTGACTGGTGATATGCAAGCGATCAACACGAAGTTCGCGACTGGCATCCTTCCCGATGCTCCAATGAACTTCAAGACCCTCTACAAGATCGGCACTTTCATGCGTGAAGAGATGCTTGCCGAGCCTTTTGGAACCAAAGATGGCGAGTTCTTCATGGTCATGGCTTCCGCCGATCAGATCGAAAATTTCCGTAATGATAGCGATGTCAAAGAAGACCTCGTTGCTCTTACGACTGGATCGTTCAAGCTCGGTGAGGATTCGATCAAGGGATATCAGTTCTTTGGTTATCGTGGTTTCGCCTTCGGCATCGATCAGCAACCCCTTCGCGCAACTGGTTACGATATTTCTGGCAACCTCGTTGTTGTTAATCCTATTACCTCAACTGCTGTTACTAATGGTTTCGCTCAACGCCGCAACCCTGCATGGGTTTCTGCCGCTTACGAAGTCATGTTCGTCATTGCTGGCGAGGCTTTCAAGCGTCTTGTTCCTGAAACCTACACGGGTGAAGGAACCTTCCGCTTCGCGCCTCAACTCGCTATGGGCGAACTGGAGTGGACTTACTTCCGCGACAACGACTGCAACCTGTATGGTGATTTCGGTCAGCACATCTACCAAATCTCCCGTGCGATTCAGCCGATTCGTCCGCAGAATGTTTGCGCGATTGTCTACAAGCGTTGCCCATTCGACGGCATTCCGCTGCCTTGCTCGACCTCTGTTGGTGGTCTGTAATTAGTTAGTTGAACAGGGGAGCGTAGGAATCTGCCTACGCTCCCTAATTCAGCTAATTATAATACTATGGACATTCCTTCGATTCTCGACACCGCAAAATATCGCCATCGTGTTATTGGCGACATTTCAAATATCGCTCAATCCATTCAAGGATTTCAAATCCCTGAATTTGACTCGTTAGAGTTATCTTACTACGGAGCAACAAATAATATTGCTAATGTGGTTTACAAAAGCGCAGGAACAACAGTTGCTACTTTAGCTTTGGAATACTCTGTTCAGCCTCCTGTTGCGAATGATGCAAACCTTGTCAAAGTAAGCATTTCTTAATATGGCTTGCAAATTTAATCCATTTACTGGCAAGCTCGACATCGCAGGCATTGGCGCAACTGGAGCAACAGGGGCGACCGGAACTGGCTTGCAAGGTGATGTCGGAGCTACTGGTTCTACTGGAGCCACGGGTTTGCAAGGAAATGCTGGTTCGACCGGAGCCACAGGCGTTGGTAGCACAGGAGCGACTGGAATTCAAGGAGCAACGGGTTCAGGAGGAATTTCAACTGCTGATGTCCAAATTTTCACAGCAAGCGGAACTTGGACAAAACCAGCCAATGCAAAATCCGTAAACATCCAAATTTTCGGAGCAGGCGGTGGTGGTGGTGGTGGACGAAAAAATAACACGGCAGCTACAACAAAAAGTGGTGGTGGTGGTGGAGGAGGTGGAAGTTATTTAAATATAACTGTTCCAGCATCTATTTTAGGAGCAACGGAAAGTATTGCAATTTCAGCAGGAGGAGCTTCTGGAGCTGCTGCAACTGGAACAACTCAATCTGGTGGCTATGGTGGAGCAGGAGGAAATACAACATTTAATTCGTTAATTTGTC
>Ga0307380_10001990_pt1 | contig 29384 bp, 21 predicted proteins | sample UN3MG_FD_202239 | JGI IMG/M metagenome (GOLD analysis project Ga0307380, IMG submission 202239) | Soil microbial communities from Risofladan, Vaasa, Finland - UN-3 | ecosystem: Environmental > Terrestrial > Soil > Coastal area > Acid sulfate soil | place: Finland: Risofladan, Vaasa | collected... | reverse complement strand
CAATGTTGAATTGACTGCTGAACTACGTTGTTTGGCCTTGCTTAATTCCTCGCCAGGCCAAATTTATGTCGCAAAATGGAAGAAAAAATACGCAAAATGGTATCGTACCAGCAGGAAAATCCGTTATCATCGGTAAATAGAACAAACCGCCGCCTTGCCATGAGTTGGCTAAACCGGCGGCAAAAAACGGTTGTTACTAATGGCAGGAAAAGCCTGTATGGACATTATAGATGGTTTTAAAAACAAGGTAACGGGCAAAAATCTCTCTGTCGTTTTGCCCGAAGGCCGCGACGAACGAATTGTTCAGGCTGCCAGAATACTAAAGGACCGGAACCTCGCTTTGCCCATCCTGCTGGCTGAACCTCAACAACTCGAATCGGCCACCAAAAAAGCCGGTGTCAATATAGAGGATATACAAACTATTGACCCGAAAAACAGCGACAAGCTTGATGCCTATGCGGCAAAATACACCGAAAAAAGAGGTGGTATCACGCTCGAAGCCGCAAAAAGAATAGTCAGGAAACCTCTTTGCTATGGCGGCATGATGGTTGCCTGCGGCGATGCAGACACCGCCGTTGCTGGTGTCGACTCTGCCACCGCGACCCTCATACAGGCTGGAACTTTAACCGTTGGCTTGGCAAAGGGCATAAAAACACCTTCCAGCTGCTTCCTTATGATTATTCCAGATTTTCTTGGACAAAAGGATAAGCCCTTCATCTACGCCGATTGCGCATTAAACATCGACCCGACTGCTGAACAGCTTGCCGACATCGCCCTGGCTTCTGCTCAAAGCGCAGAAAAACTCCTTGGACAGCAACCACGCGTCGCGCTTCTGTCCTTCTCAACAAAGGGAAGTGCGTCCAGCCCAAGCGTCAATAAAGTAAGGCAGGCTTTGGAAATAATAAAACAGCGAAACCCCGAACTGGCGGTTGATGGCGAATTCCAGGCAGACTCCGCCATCGTTCCTGCAGTGGCCGCAAAAAAAATCAAAACTCAAAGTTCCGTCGCTGGAAGGGCGAATGTCCTGATTTTCCCGAACCTCGACGCTGCTAACATGGCGTACAAACTTACTCAGTACATGGCCGGTGCTCGCGCAATCGGCCCGCTCCTCCAGGGATTCGCAAAGCCGATTGCCGACCTCTCAAGGGGCGCAACCGTCGATGATATTGTTGCTACAACAGTTTTGACTTTAGCGCAGTTGCTATAGAGTATACAATGATTTGAAAAGCCGTAATAAAATTGAAAAGGGCGGTGTAATACTAAATGAAAGTCTTGGTAATAAATGCAGGAAGTTCCTCCGTTAAATATCGGCTCTACCAGATGCCCGAGCTTAACGTCATGGCAAACGGTGTCGTCGAAAAAATCGCAGAGGAAAAATCAGAGCTCTCGCACTCTTACAACGGCAAAACTCACTCTCTCCAAACAAAAGTCGAAGACCATGAAAAAGCAATAGGGCTTATACTGAATACCCTTGTTGACAAACACGTAGGTGTCATAAAAAGCATCTCCGAAATTGATTCGGTTGGACACAGGGTCGTCCACGGTGGCGAAGAGTTCACGGGCTCTGTAATAATAGACGAAAAAGTAATCGCTTCAATCGAAAAATTCACAGACCTGGCGCCTCTCCATAACCCGCACAACCTCACGGGCATAAAGGCCGCAAAGAAAAAACTGCCAAACGCAAAACAGGTCGCCTGTTTCGATACCGCTTTCCACACCACCATCCCAAAAGTCGCATACCTCTATGCCCTTGATTACGAACTCTATCAAAAGTACCGTATCCGAAGGTATGGCTTTCACGGTACCAGCCATAGATATGTTGCCCGCCGACTTGCCAACCTCATGGGAAAAGAAAAATACGCCGTCAACGCGATTACCTGTCATCTCGGAAACGGCTGTTCCATCACCGCCGTAAAAAGCGGCAGGTCCGTTGATACCTCCATGGGATTTACTCCTCTTGAAGGCCTGGTAATGGGAACTCGCTCCGGCGACTTCGACCCCGCCGTCATCTTTTATCTCGCCGATAAAGGATACGATTTAAAAACTCTAAAAGAACTTTGTAACAAAAAAAGCGGCCTGCTTGGCATATCAGGACTCTCGAATGATATGAGAAATCTTCTACACGACGCCAAAAGCGGAAATGACCGCGCAAAATTGGCCGTCGACATGTTCATTTACAGAATCAAAAAGTATATCGGGGCCTATACCGCCGTCCTGGGCAAAGTCGACGCCATCGCTTTTGCCGGCGGCATTGGTGAAAACGCCTGGCAAATACGTGCTCAAATCTGTGAAGGACTTGACTCGATTGGTATCCAGCTCGACTCAAAGGAAAATCAAAACGCAAAGGACAAAGAGCCGCTAATCAGTAGCCCCGACAGTACCGTAAAAGTTTTCGTCGTACCAACAAACGAAGAGGCTGCCATTGCCGCCGATACTTATCAGCTTACTTGTAATAAGAGGTCTCAATGTCATCAAAACAATCATACGGAAGTCTTACAGAAAAGCAGATAGACATCCTGCAAAAAAACGGCTGCGTCGCACAGGATTGGACCTTGGTAAAAGTCGCCGACGGCTTCGACCCCCAGCGCGTTAGGAACACTCACTTCCTCGGCCGTGTCCTCATAGGATGCTTTGGTAAAAATGTATCTGCAGATGGCAATGTTGAGAAACCTTCCGGTATTTACAACGCCGCCATTGCAAACTGCATCGTTGCTGATGACTCCCGAATAGCCAACATTGGTGTCCATATCGCAAATTATGAAATAGGCCCAAATGCCTGCATCGAAAATGTCGGGACTATGGCTACCTCACCCGGTGCTTCATTTGGAAACGGTGTCAAAGTCGCCGTACTAAACGAGGCTGGCGGCAGGGAAGTCATTCTCTTCAATGAACTTTCCGTCCAGTTCGCATACCTTATGTGCCTGCACCGCTATCGGCCAAAACTCATTGAAAAACTCGTACAGATTGCTCAAGCCGAAACTGAAAAAGTCCGTTCCGACCGCGGAAAAGTAGGCCGGGGTGCGAAAATCCTTTCAGCCAGGGAAATCATCGATGTTAATATCGGTGACTGTGCCGAAATAAGGGCCGCATCCTTCCTCAAAAACGGGACGATTTTAAGCTCCGAAGATGCACCGACTATCGTCGGCTCAAACGTCTCCGCCGAAGATTTCATCTTCGCAGAAAGCGCATCAGTCACCGGGGCCGCCAACCTCGAAAAAGTCTTCGTCGGACAGGGCTGCCGCGTCGGAAGGCAGTTCTCCGCTGATAACTCCCTCTTCTTTTCAAACTGCGAGGCCTTCAATGGCGAAGCATGCTCAATATTTGCAGGCCCGTACACCGTCACACACCACAAGGCAAGCCTCCTTATCGCCTGCCTCTTCAGCTTCTATAATGCTGGAAGCGGCACTAACCAGTCGAACCATATGTACAAGCTCGGCCCCGTACACGAGGGGAAACTCGCCCGTGGCACCAAGGCGGGCTCCTTCTCGTATATGATGTGGCCTTGCAGGGTCGGGCCGTTCTCCGTTATTCTCGGAAAGCACACGCGAATCTTTGATACGTCCGATTTCCCCTTCGCACATCTCGAAGCTGCTCCCGATGGAAAGTGCTCCATGATACCAGGGCTTTATCTCGCCACCGCCGGGACCGTTCGCGACGCCGCGAAATGGCCGAACCGGGACAGAAGAAAAGGAAAAATAAAACGTGACATAATCTCTTTCGATGTCTTTAGCCCATACACCGTCGGCAAAATGATTACTGCTTGTTCCATACTTAAAAACCTGCAGGACAATACTGATAGGTCCGTCGATGAAGTTACGATAAACGGCGCCCAAATGAAACGCGTCCTCATGCGCACAAGCCAAAAATTCTATCGGACCGGTATAGAAATGTATCTTCTCGAAAAACTCTTAACAAGATGTGAAAAAGCTTTCGACTCCTCAATTGAAAATATCCGTAAAGTTCTCGCTCCTGACCCCGATGCCGTTTACAGCCGCGATTGGGTCGATATCGGCGGGCAGCTTATGCCAAAAAAACGTCTGCTTGATTTGACCGCAGCTATAGAAAACGGAAAAATAAACGGGTCGGCGGCCTTCGGCACCGAAATGCAAAAAATACACAAAAATACCGAAAAGGACCGGTGGCTCTGGGTCAAAAATGCTTACAGCGAAGTTTTCTCGCGGGACTTGATGACACTCACAAAAGAAGACCTGCTCGACGACGCCGAACTCTACAGAAAAACCAGAACTAAATTCCTCAAACAGATCCTCGCTGACGCGGAAAAAGATTTTAGCTCGCTCAGTCAAACCGGCTTCGGACAGGATGGCTTGCCCGAAGATATAGATGAGGATTTCAAACAGGTGCGAGGCCAGTACGACCAGAATAAATTCGTCAGGGAAACATTCGAAAACATCGAGGAACTTGAACGTTGTGTAAATAACTTCAGAAAAAAAATCAACAGTGTTAAAAATTAGTAGAAATGAAATGACGGGGTAAAGTCTAAAACCTTAATCTGTTTCCGTGCTTGGTTGGGCTGCTTTTGTCCTCTCCTCCAACGCAGCGCGGGCGGCCTTCTTTAGTTCGGCAATCGGTATCCTGCTGACATCGCGTTGACGTTTAATTTTACCCTCCTTCAAGGCGTGTATCGCAAGCGCCGCCGTACCTATTATACCCGCATCGGCCCCGAGCGTCGCAGAACAGAATTCCACATCTTCCTTCTTCAGCCTCCAGATGTGTTCGTTGAAAAACTTCTTTATGGGTTCTAAAAGAAGTTGGCCCGCCTTATTCATCCCTCCATAGAATACTATACGCTTTGGGCCGATCACGTGAAGAAGATTGACACAAAGTAACGCCAATGCCTTCGCCGTCTCGTCCGAAATCTCTTTCGCAAGTTCGTCACCCTGTGCCACATGTTTATAAACATCTTTACAGGTTATGTCACCCGTCTCCTCAAACACCTTTTTCAAGCTCGATATAGCTCCTGACTTTACCGCTTCCTTCGCCCGCGCCGCCGTAGCGCTCGCTGATGCATACGCCTCCACGCAGCCTCTCTGGCCGCAACTGCACATCCGACCGTCCGGATAGAGGATAATATGACCCACTTCCACACCGTTGTTGTTGAACCCGTGAACCAGCTTGCCGTTCTTAATAATCCCGCTGCCTATACCCGTACCCAGGGTAATGAGTATCATTTCATCCACGCCTTTGCCCGCCCCCAAAACGTGCTCTCCCCAGCACGTAACGTTCGCGTCATTTTCCAGCACCCCGGGCTTGCCCAGATAGTCACTCAGCATTTGGCGGAGCGGAACATTCTCGAACCGCATGTTCCCTGCCGCTATCACTACACCCGCCTCGATGTCCATTACACCGGGAGAACCTATCCCAAAAGCACATATGTCCTTAGTCGAAAGCCCGGATTCAGACAGCATCTTCTCGATGTTCTGGCCAATTCTCTCGATAATAGATTCTGGCCCCAGTTCCACACGCGAAGGAATGGTTCTCTTTGAAAGGAGATTTAGCTCGCCATCAAAACATCCCAGTTTGATGTTTGTACCCCCTAAATCTACTCCAACAAATACTTCACGCATAATTAGCCTTCTTATATATTGTTACTCTAAGGGACCCTTAAAGTAATCCACGCCCATTACTTCAAAACGACAATAGTGAGCCTTCATTCGTGTGCTGAAATCCTCCCAGTCACGGGCCTCTTTCGGCGACCAAAGCGTCTCCGAAAGTGCCGTTAGCCTCGGATATACTCGCGAATCAATCTCTTCCTGAGGTGCAACTTCCGTCCACATATTACCCTCCCCGCCAAGTATGTGCTTCTCCTGCTCGGCGGTCAGTCCCTCCGGAACCGGCTCAAAGCTGTAAACTTTCTTCGTAGAAGTCATCCCCATCCACGAAGGAAACGATTTTGCCTGCTCCGGCGTGTAGGGATAGTCAAAGTAACAGTGACTTGTCGGAGAAAGTATCGTATCGTGGCCCGATGTCGCCGCTGCTATCGCGCCGTCTGTCCCTCGCCATGATTGAACCGTCGCACCGGGTGCCAGACCTCCCTCAAGTATCTCATCCCAGCCGATTAGCTGGCGGCCCTTCGCATTCAAAATTTGCTCAACTCGCTTTATAAAATAGCTTTGAAGTTCGTGTTCGTCCTTCAAGCCCTCAGCCTTAATCCTCGCCTGACATTTTGGGCATTCTTTCCAACGCTCTTTCGGGCATTCGTCACCGCCGATATGGATGTAATGTGAATCGAACAGTTCCACCACCTCGGAAAGAACATCCTCGACAAACTCGAAAGTTTTCTCATTGCCCGCGCAATAGACATCCTTCGTAATACCCATCGTTGTTCTCACCTCAAAGGGCCCGCCCGTACAGGACAGCTCCGGATACGCCACAATAGCGCCCAGCGAATGACCCGGCATCTCTATCTCAGGCACCACCATCACGTAACGGCTTTTCGCATATTTCACTATTTCTTTGATGTCGTCCTGTGTGTAATATCCCCCGTATATCTTCTCGGACTCCGATTCGTCGATTTCCATTTTCAGATATCCAGGCCCGGTACGCCGCCACGCGCTTATCTCCGTCAGCTTCGGATACTTCTTTATCTCGATTCGCCAACCCTGGTCTTCTGTAAGGTGCCAGTGAAAACGGTTCATCTTGTGATAAGCAAGCAAATCAATATATCTTTTCACAAAATCCTTGCTCATAAAGTGACGGCAGCAGTCCAGAAGTGAACCTCGCCAACCAAAACGAGGCTTGTCCTTAATCTCAACGCACGGTATTTCCCACTTCTTGTTTGCGACCTTCTTTATGTTTTCAATCTCAGCCGGAAGCAATTGTCGAATTGTCTGTACACCGTAGAAAAGACCCGCTGCCTTCGGTGCCCGCAAAACGACTTTCTCCTCCGTCACCACCAGCTCATAGCCTTCCCCGCCGAGGCTGTCGTCTGCATTCTCTGTCGTCAGCAAAAACGAGTTTGGAAAAGGCTTGGATTTGCCCTCCTCTATAACAACCAGACCAAAGCCTGTCGCTGGCCTGAGACGCTCACCAAGGTATTTCGCGACTTCCTTGACCTCGCAACACCCACTCTGGTAATAAATCGCCGTCGTGTGTTTAAGGGCAAAATTACCACTGCCTGCCTTCATCTCTTTCAATTGGGGAATTATTGAAATCTTGCATCCGTTTTGTGAAGCATCTGCTGTTTCACACACCAGTGCTGAAAAACAAAGCACCAGCACCACCATCAAGATTTTATGACTGTATTTCACCTTTTGACCCTCAAAGAATATAAAAACACAACAAGGTTTAATGCTTACGCTCAAAAACCTAATTTTAAACATATTTCAGACCGCTAACAAGGCCATTTTGCGTCTTTTACCTGCCATTTTGCGACACGCAACCCCGATAACCTGGGGCTGCATGCAAGGCTGAATCTCAAAGTAGACAATATCTTGCCCCCCAAATGACCGCGCCACGCACAAAAAAACGGGGCCCCGTGATTAGAGGCCCCGTTGATACTACTTCGTACGCGCATACTGCTCTATTCCGGATAACCGTCACAAGTTTCAATGTTGCTGTTCGGGTCATAAGTTAGAGTCGCATGAGTTACATCATCCACACAGAACGTAAATGTCGGTGCCGTTGCCGCCTCGTCCGTAATCAGCACAGCTACGCCCAGGCTGTTGGTGTACTCGCTCTGGGTCTCGTCGAAGAAATCTCCCGAAAAACTGCCCGTCACATATGCGTTTTCGACCGGACTGTCAGTGTCATCGTAGATCGTAACACTCGCTCTGCCTTTTCTGGTATTGCCGCCGGCCGTGACACGTGTGCACACAATTGAGTATACATACATCGTATCCTCACCACCGCCGCCGTCATTGTCCGTAACGCTCGCAACCACGTTGTCGATATTGATGCCGTTATAACCTGTGTCGCCGCTCGCCGCCGTATGGGTGATTGTCGAACTATGGCTGCCTTCAACGTCATTGTCGTCAATCGCTGTTACCGTCACGGTTTGCGCCGTGTCCCAGTCCGTCGTCAGGAACGTCAAATCCACGGAATTGCCCGTACCGTTGCTGTTCACTTCCGTTTCAATGTCCGGGTCAACCGTAATCGTAACAGTTGCGATCGGCTGTGTATCCAGAACTACCGTATAACTGTCCGATGTCGGCCCCTCTTCACTAACTGCCGTCGAACCGCCGCTCTCGGTTATCGTAACTCCCGGTGATGCGCTGCCGCCTGTAATCGTAACATCGATACTTGAAGATACTATATTGTTTGTCGTTTCAGAAACAGCACTGGCGCTGACAACATACTCTCCTGAAGTTGCCGGAAGCGTCACCGATTTTGAATATATGCCGTCGCCGGAAGTCACATCACCATTCGTGCCGTCATCCACAAGGTTCTCGTAAGTGTAAGTGACCGAACCGTCAAACTTTACACTCGGGCTTGCTCCCGACCATATGCCGCCGTCCGAAAAAGCCTCAACCTTAAGCAGGTACGTCGACGATGCCGTAAGCTCCTCCGAATCTGCAGGTGCCACCATCTCTAATTTGCGCGAGTAATTGTACGGGTTGTACGAAGCGCCAAGGTCATGCAGGTCGCAGTTAATCACATCAGATATTGTGTAAACATCGCCTGTTAGCGGATTGCCCATGAAAATGTCCCAGCCGCCTTTGCCGCAACGAGAACTCGAAAAGCCTATAAACGTGCTGTTTATCACAAATGAATCAGAGTCCTCTACCGCGTAAAGGTTTGTCGACAGCCTTTGGGTCCCCTGTGTACTTATCGTGTAATTATATATCTTGTCGTGCAAATCCGTCGTCGTCTCCCACCGGCTGTAAAGAATGTTGTCCGAATCGCGGTACATCGGGTAGTATTCCTGAAGGTCCTCGACATCGATGATTTCTTCCTCGTCGGTGCCGTCAGAATCTATCCACCATATCGATGCAACATCGCCGCTGCCGACCCAGTAAACCATCTTGCTCCCGTCCGGTGAATAATTCATACCCGACTTCTCAAGGAAAGATGTCGTCAACTGCTGCATGTTCGTCCCGTCCTTGTTGATTGTCCAGATTTGGCTGTTGCGCTTAAAGACAATCGTCTGGCCGTCCGGTGCAAATTTCGGGTCCTCGTCCGCTGTCGTGTCTTCCATCAGGCGGCTAAGAACGCCTTCCGCTAAATCATGCACCCAAATCTCCAGCTCGCTCCGCCTGTTCTTGTCTCCAGGCTCCGTCGCCATAAACGTAATGCAAGAACCGTCCGGCGAAAAATGTGGATTCATCGCGTAAGCAACACTTAAGCCCTCAGTCACCTTTGTCAGTGTATCGTCCGTTGCCGAATATATGAATACATGTCCGTCGTTGCTGTCTGCCGGATTCCGCGGAAAATAACTGCTGTAGCTGTGATATGCTATCCGCCCGTCAATCGTAGGGGGAGCCGACTGTGATGGTATCGTATCGTAGTGGTCCTCTATTTCCGTCGAACCTAACGCACGATTATAAATCACCAATTCGTCGATGATGCCGTACATCTCATCGATCGGCCAGCCACCGATTAGCTCACGAGGCAGATTCATATAATTCGAATTTACGCCCTGCGAAACACCATCTGCAAAAAGCTCAACACCAGTCGTGCTTTTGCCCACAAAAACAAGATGTGTGTACTGACTATAAGGCAGCGAGTAATCAAACTCCGCATCAAAGCCGCCTGCCTCCGTATAACCGACCACTCCGTCATCCCACGGATACTGACTGAGCTTTATCAGCCTAAGCGGCGTCCCCGTATCTGCCAGCAACACGCTTTCCACCCCGACACCAGGAACCTTCAAAACAACCTCCAGTGTCCAGTCCCCCGTTATCACCGATTGTGAAAGGTCAATCACTCCCGTGTGGTCAACGCCAGGTACTATCTGCACTCCTTTGCCAAGCGGCGTCGTTTTATTTAATACGACACCGCTGTCATAGGTTCCGTCCGAGGCTGAACTGCCGTAATCAATCGCCGTTGGACCACTGGTCTCGTTGAATTTGTACCAGTTCAGCGGACTGTCTCCGCTAATCTCGCTTTCCCACGCCGATAGCTCACCGTACACGGGAACTGACGTGGAAAGCAAAAACAAAAATGTCATTAAATAACGAATCTTACGTTTCATCCTTGTACCTCCTTAAAAAAGTTTCGTTCGCCTCACTGTACAAAGTTCAATGCCTTAAAAGCATTACATGCTTCCCTGTGCCAATTACCTTACCCAGTAGGTTAGCCAGTCTACTTTATCTTCTTCATAGAATTCGTACCACCACCATAGACCGGCGCCATGCACATTGGCGCCTTCGCCTATGGCCTGGTCGAAAGCGGCTGAGCAGTTAATAATATTCTCAGTCTGTGGGTTGTGCATGTACCCGTACATTGTATAGTTGGGCATAATGGGGCTTAGTTCGCAGCTTGGGTCCATCGCTGCACTGAAGCGTGCTACCTCCGAACTGATCATGGCGATATAGTCGCCGCTGTCGTTTATTCCCGTGGCGTAGCACATAATCCCTATCTGGTCGACAACCAGCGATATATCATGAATATAATCTGCCGAAAGGGTAAGCAGCGGAAGAGCCACAGAAAAATGCTTATCGGGACCAATTGAAGCTCTCATTGTTTGCATAAGCTGAAGATAGGTGGGATTATCTTGACGTACCGGCTCAAAATCAATATGAACACCGTCACATCGGCACCCGTCTTCTGCGACCAAAAATGCGCAAAAATCTGCCATGTTCTGGTGCGCACTTACATTTTCGGCCAGGGAAATATTCCCATTTACCCAGCCGATAGCCAGCGCATCTGGATTTACCTGATGTGAAAGGTCGCACCATTGTACCAGTATGTTCTCCCACTTATTGCCGGGCAGTCTCGCCGAATAACGTGCTATCGACATATTGCCCTGGTCGTCGAATTCAGTCAGGTTGCAGAACTGGTATTTGAAGTAAAGACTTTCGAGCTCAATCATTTGTTCTTCCCAGAATCCTTCGGATGGTTCGAAGTCACGGATCCATGCCGCTGGCAGATAAGTGCCGTTTTCAACCCATGTCGCTGCGAATGATAAAGTCACCAGACTAAGCACAAAAACGAGTACTGCTGATAAAAAGAGTGTTTTTTTGAACATTTTATTTCCTCCTTCACTGATTATGTTGTGATTTAATTTTATTTCACTTTTAACATATTCCTCCCTTTGATGTCAATGTCTCGGTGGTCCTTTTGAAAAAGTAAAAGAAGCTGCCAGACCGGCAGCTTCTTTTACTTGGTCCGTCTTTTATTCCACCGGCCTTACCCAGTATTCCAGCCAGTCATATCTTTCATCGATGCTCATTTCATACCACCACCAGACACCAGACGCTGCTACATCTGCTCCTTGGCCTACAGCTTCGTCAATCGCCGTAGAGCCCGTGATGACGTTCTCAATCGCAGGGTCGTGCCAGCGGCTTTTCTTATACGCCGCCTGCAGCGGAACAAGGTCGCAATTCGGATTCATATTTGCGCTGTAACGTACTACTTCCGAACTCATCAGGTCAATATAATCCTGCTGGCTGCTAAGAAGTGTGTCGTAGCACATAATATCCATCTCGTCCACAGCATAGGAAACCTGATTGATGAAACTGTCCGACCAGTTGAGCAAAGGTGTGCAGACTGTTAAACGCTTGCTGCCCAAAGCAGTCTTCAAATCATGCATAAACTGCAGGTATATCGGGTCGTCATAAGGAAGGGGTTCATAATCAATGTTAATCCCGTCCATTCCAAAACCGTCGACCTCGTCGCACAGATACACGCAGTAATCTATCATTATCTGGTGCTTTGTTATATCATTCACAAGGTCTTTCGTCCCGCTTACATAACCGATAAGTAACTGAGCCGGGTCTGTTTCACGCGATACCCTTATCCAGTCCGCCAATGTCTCCGTATTTGCCGGATCCATCGTCCCGTCACTGTTAAAGGCTGTTATATTGCAAAACTGATACCTGAAACCCAATGCTGCCAGCCATTGAACTTCCGATGCGATATATTCATCGGTTTTAACAGTGCAGAAATAACCGTGGGGAAGGTAAATAACATTCTCCGTGTACATCGCATCTCCAACCGGTGGCGGCGGGGGGTCGTCAGGCATGGGCTTGCCATAAGAAACAGAAGAAACCCCCAGAACCAAAATAATTGTGGCTGTTAACAAAAACAATGATTTTCTTAACATTTTTCGATTCTCCTTTAATAATCAAAATTTCTAATCCGTTAATTCTCAATGCCTGCTCATTCAGGGAAAAACTGAAATTTTAAACCTGTTGTTACCTCCTTTCTCCTCCGTTATCTTTTCCTGAGATTAAATTCGTACAACTTCCGATTATTGTACTCATTGGCTCTGCAGACCATTGATTCAAGAATTGACACAGACATACTCCTCATTGATGACATTTGCTACAGCCTCGTCATAGCTCCCCCTCCCTCTGTTGTACATGGTCTTTGTATCATTGCAACGAACATCTCGCACTGCCATATTGCGTCTTTTTTCTACCTTTTTGCGACAGCAATATCAAAATGCAAATCATATCTTCAGCCACCACACATAACAAGGCCCGTTCAATCCGATTCAATAAAGTCTTAAACCGGGATTCTAATAATATATCCGCGTTATCTATGATAAAAACCGTTGCAGCCAAATTATTGTAGCAGACTAAAAAAAATGGGCGGCTTTTATATTGCCGCCCATTTTCTTACTTTACTTCTTGTAACAATTAACTAAGGAGCGGTAATAGAATCAGCGGTAATAGGTAATAGAATCAGAGGTCTCCACATTCGAGTTCGGGTCGTAGGTACAGCCGGATTTTACTATGTCGGTGACGGTAAATACGAATGTGCCCCCGTCCCTTACCCATGGTGACTCTATCATCACGGTTCCATCAACGCCGGTAATGCCCTCATCATTGGCGACTACCGCATCGGACCATTCGCCATAGACTTCGGCTCCCTCAACATCATCGTCCAACTGGTCCTTGACCCACACAGTGGCCTGGCCATAGATTCTCGGGCCTCCCTTGCGATAACCCATCGAAATATCATGGACGTGAAGCTCAAGCGGAGCGGTCGTGGTTGCAGATTTAGCCACCGAAGCCGAACCTTCATTCATATTTGCGCTGCAGTCCCTTGTCGTTACCGTATAGGTATAGGTCGTATTCGGGTCAAGCCCCTTGTCTGTGTAAGTTTCCGTCCATTGCCAGCCGGAATCATAACCGCCGCCGGTGCAGGTAAAGTTATATAATACGCGGTTGTCATCGGTTGCGGTTTCCGCCGTCATAATTATTTCCCCCGGGCCGGTGGCATACGGTTCCACCGACCAGCCTACCGGATTAGGCGTTGGAGGGGAGAAATCATCCGCACCTGCGTGTGGGAAGAGCTTAAAATCCTTGATTACAACTTCCACATCCTCACTGTCGCTTGGAGGGTTCCCGCCGAACAGCCATAAATTAATGCGGGGCTGCTCCCATCCCGGCTCCGGAGCGTCATTGCCTGTGTAATTGAAGGATGCGACCATATTTTCTACATTTGGGTCCGGGGTATAGTCGCCAAAGTAGGTTTGAAAGTCAACCGTTCCGTCCGAGTTCCACTCGAACATGTTGGTCGTTACATTTGTTCCCATGTTGTAAACTATATCGAATCGATACTTGTTCCCCGTTGTGCTCGGGGGCTGGATTACATACTGGCCCGGCTCATTGTCCACCTGGCCCCATCGAGAGTACTCTATATCAATTTCACGCCAGTCCCCGTCCCGAGTCAAATCGTCCCATGTAAACATGCCAAGAACGACCATCTCGTTGAGCAAATCCATTCTGCCGTCAACGACGAAGATGTATTTCCCGTTGCCAATCGATGCGTTGCAGACCACTTCACTGGCGTTCCAAACCCCGTCTCTGTAGTTAATCTCCAGGTGAAGGTAGCCGTTCTCATCGACCCAAACTTCCTCTTCGCTGTCGGAAAAGTAGTTGGGTCCCGGCCCCATGTAAACATCCTTGACCGTCCAGTTGTAGCCGGCAAAGTTTATGGTCCTGTCCCAGCTGGCAAGTCCGACCGTTGTAAAACACATTAACAACGCCATAAAACATAACAATTTCCTTTTCATTTTCTGTCTCCTTTCAAAAAAACTTTATCGGATAACATATGGCGAGTAACTTCTAAACTTCACAATAATTTTTTGCGTGCTGACTGTTATTAGGCCAGCACATTAGGGTTAACGACAATTTGGATTTTCTATTATCTCCTTTCCCCTCCATTATCTTTTCCTGGAATTAAATTCGTACAACTTCCGGTTATTGTACTCATTGGCTCTAAACTGCAGACCATTGATTCAAGATTATATTGATGAAGTATTAACATTTGCTCTTATCCTATTAAGACCTCCCTCTGTTGTGCCCGGCCTTTGTATCATTGCGCCGAGAATTCAGCAATACCATATTGCGTCTTTTACCTGCCATTTTGCGACAGGGGTGTCACATACCTTTGTAATATCAAATATTACAACTCCTCACCGCACCCGCCAATTAAATCCCCCTTGAACCTCGACTGGACTAATCGCCCAGCTTCTCCCACCCAATGCGTGACAGGTGCCAGTAAATAACCGCTCCTGCCGCCGCCGCTATCAAAATAAACAAAATCCCCATCTGTGTTTGACCAAACAAAATTTTCCCGACGCCGAAAAGCGCGAACATAACCATCAGGCATCCGGCCAGCCAGTCTACAAAAAGCTGTAAATAACCACTGTCGCCTTTAACCTCAGGCACCTTCGCTGCTATCGACTTCCAACCTGGGCCGCCCGGATGCACCTTCTTATAAAAGCTCATTAGCTTCTCTTCATCAGTAGCTGGCGTTAGGAAGGTCACCGTTATCCATACCATCGTCGACCACGCCACAATTATCATCAAAGAAACCTCGTAACTGACACCCTTGGATATCAGTATCGGGTACACCACAAAAGGTGCTATTAATGCCGAAATCTCCGACCACGCGTTTATCCGCCACCAAAACCACCGCAGTATCAAAACAGGGCCGATACCGCCGCTGCACGCTAAGATAAATTTCCACGCCCCGCTGATACTCTCCAGCTTTGATGTCACCAGAAGTGATAAAGCCATGAGCAAAAACGTAGTGATACGTGAAACCTTTACATAGTATTTCTCTCCTGCCCCGGGCTTTATAAAAGGTCGGTACAAATCGTTAACTATATAAGATGTCCCCCATACCGTCTGCGATGCTATTGTTGACATATATGCTGCAAAAAAAGCCGCCATCAATAGTCCTATCAGACCCGGTGGAAGCACTTCCACTATCACCATCACAAATCCGGCACCTTTGTTCTCTGCCGTTAACTCCGGGAAAAACACCAGCGAGCACAACGCGACTATTACCCACGGCCACGGACGAAGGGCATAATGCGCAACGTTAAACCACAAAGTCGCTAAAAGTGAATGCTTCTCATTCTTTGCCGACATCATCCGCTGGGCTATATAACCGCCGCCGCCGGGCTCGGCTCCCGGATACCAGCTCGCCCACCATTGGACCCCTAAATACGCCACAAATGCCGTAACGCTCATCTTCAATAAACCTGTCGCCGCCGCGCCCGTCGACTCCCCACCGCCAATCTCAGGCGTAAACTTAAATACCCACTCCGGCAGCTTCTCTCGAAGACCCGAAAGTCCGCCGATTGATTCATGCTTTACCGCAAACACTGCAAGAACAATACAGCCGGTCATCGCCATCACAAACTGGAAAGTGTCCGTAATCGATACCCCCCATAGCCCCGACAACGCCGAATAAACCGCAACAAACGCCATCAGACAACCAACCGTAAGCAAATGAGAACCGAATGTAAAACCAAGAAAGGAAACCTCCTCAATCCCGAAAAACTTCAATTCCGGAAATATCACCGACAGTATCTTCACCATCGCAAGGTTCACCCACGCTATCACTATCATGTTCATAAAGATTCCTATGTAAACCGCGCGAAAACCCCTCAGAAATGATGCCGCCTTACCCGAATATCGTATCACTACAAATTCACAGTCTGTCAGAATCCCCGACCGACGCCAAAGACGAGCAAAAAAGAACACCGTCAGCATGCCGCCCAGTATCATGTTCCACCAAAGCCAGTTGCCCGCAATGCCGTTTTGTGCCACCAGCTCCGTCACCGCCAATGGTGTGTCCGCCGCAAACGTTGTTGCTACCATGCTCGTCCCAGCTATCCACCACGGAAGCTGCCTGCCCGATAGAAAAAAATCGCCCGTGCTCCTGCCCGCACGCTTCGACATGATTATACCTATCGATATGCTCACCAGAAAGTAAAGCCCGATTACACTCCAGTCTATGCCTTGCAAAATCATTCTAAAACTCCTCTAAATTCTTAAATTACCTCTCTTGACGGAGCCAGACTCTTACTATAGTACGTATCTTTAGTCCAGCAAAAATTTTTACAGTCAGGCAAAAAAGTGTTTGATGAATCTTGAACAAATCCGGAAAAATAAGTGGAAAAAATCTCAAAGCCGATTTCGATTCTTAATTATTTAATAGCGTAACTCTTCCTGTATGCCTGCGGATTGATACCTTTCTCACGACGAAAAAAACGGCACATCTGCTCCACGCCCGGAAACCCGAAAGACAACGCGATTTGTGATATCGACTGGTCCGCCTCCAAAAGCATCCTCGCTATCTGGTTCGTTCGAACTCGTTTGATTTCATCATGGACGGCCCAACCCAGTATCTTCCTGAAACGACGCTCTAAACTCCTGCGGGATAGTGCCACGTGCTCCGCAACGTCTACCACCTGTATTACACACTTGGTGTTTTGACGAATGAAACGGACAGCCTCTGCTACCTCTTTGTCTTCTATCGCGAGAATATCTGTCGATTGCCTCGTCACTACATGGGTAGGCTTAACGTATATCCGTTGCTCCGCCATCTTCTCCCCTTGCATCAGCTTGTCCAGAAGTTCCGCAGCCTCGTAACCCGCCCGCTCTGTGTCCAGAGCTATACTCGACAAGGGCGGGTCCGACAAATCACATACCAGCTCATCGTTGTCCACTCCAAGAACCGCTACCTCTTCTGGTACATGAAGGCTTGCTATCCGACACGCCTCGATGACATGCTGACTGCGATGGTCTGCGCACGTCATCAAACCAAGAGGCTTCGGAAGGGCCTTAAGCCAATCGGCTATATACGTCGGCTCATTCTCCCACAATCGCTGACCCCGAAGCCGCGGGGGCTTGTAAAAGTATGCCTTATATCCCGCCTCTTCGATACTTTTCGAAAAGGCCTCACCACGCTTGCGCGACCACAGCCTGTCGTCAAATCCGCAATATGCAAAGCGACGAAAGCCGCGACTTAACAGATGCTCCGCCGCCATCGCGCCTGTCGGTTCGCAGTCATCAACAATATTGGGAAGATTCGGCATGTAATCTTTGGTTGCGTTGGCGATGATAACCGGCAGACGCATCGAAAGAAGCTCGTCTATTTTCGCCGAATCTCGAGCTATTACTCCCGTCGCCCCCCAGTCCTTCAGACGCGACAACGTACGCATCTTCCTGCTCGGTTTCTCGTAAGCAGGCGGCTCCATGTAAAACGTCCAGGGTCCGTGGAGATGGGAATATTTCGCTATTCCACGCAACAGCCCCTGGCCAGACGCCCGGGACGTCTCTATCAGCAATATCACCTTTGGGTTTCCTGACATAACTGAATAATATTTATACTCTTTAAACCTGACGCAAAGCAATTATAAAATTACAAAAAAAATAAAAAACCAACCCCGTAAATATGCCCAAAAACCGCACCTGTGTCGCAAAATGGAAGAAAAAAGACGCAAAATGATATTGCTTTGCTGGTCCAAACCAACGATAATCTCTATATAAATTATGGTAGTTGGCGTTTGAGCTTAAATTGGCCTTGTGGAACACTCGCGGAAATGTCATGCTGCCAATCTGGGCTTGAAAACAAAAAAAAGAGTTTTTTAAATATCTTAAATGTTATTTTGGCCGATGGAGGAGTATTATGTCCCGAAAATCACTTATTTCAATCATCGCTTTTGTCCTGCTCTGCACTGTAACTGCATCCGCCTATGAAAAACAGGACCTCGTTGGGGAGTATTACATCCCCGTTGGAATACCCGTCATCGACGGCAATATCAGCCCCGGTGAATGGGACCACGCTAACTGGCTACTACTCGACAAGCTCTACTATCTGGACCCGCCCGACCTCTCTGACGCAAGCTGGGCAGCTCTCTGGAGCCCTGAAACTAATCTTATCTACGTTGTTGTAACCGGAACAGACACCGTACACGTCTTTGGTGATGGTTACTGGTCAGACACCGCCTGGAACGATTATGACATGGCCGAAGTCTACTTCGACCCTTCAAACAGTGACGTTACTCCATATCAACAGATACAGGACCCAGCTCAGCAGTGGATGGGCGCCAATAATACCACCGGTGGTCGGTGGGTTATGCTGCCCGTCGAACATGTTTATCCGGATAATGTTCTGCCCGACGAACTCAGACCCGAATTCTTCTCTACCGTTGTTGGAGACCTCTACACTTACGAATTCGCTCTTACACCTTATGAGGCCTTCGGGTGGAACACCGGAAGAGCGAATAAAATCCTCCAGCTTGAAACCGACATGAGAGTCGGTGTCGATGTAGTTATGAGCAGCAAAAGCACAAACTACGGCATGCTCTGCGAAAATGCATGGGAAGCCGATGATGATATTGACGGTGATGGCGATGAAGACGGAATTACAACAATTGGAAAGTGGAGAGGTGCCGAAAGGTTCCTTGACCACTCACTTATCAAAGACCCAAACCAGGCCTGGAGACCCAGGCCAGGAAATAAAGCCATTGATGCACCCAGTGCCGTTATTCTAAAATGGAACCCCGGAAAAAACGCCGAATCACACGATATTTACTTCGGCTCCAGCTTCGAAGACGTCAACAATGCCATTGACCCCGACCTCCTGCCTGTCGGCAGGGGTAATCAGCCGCATAACACCTACCAGCCCACAGAAGTACCACTGGCTCTCGATGGGACCTACTACTGGCGTATCGATGAGGTCAGCGGCCCGACCGTTACCAAGGGAAACGTCTGGAGATTCACTGTGACTAATTTCCTGATAGTCGACGATTTCGACTCCTATGCCAGCACCGAAGAGATTATTGGTGACAGTACCCATCCTACAATATGGGCCGACTACTGGACAAACGACACCGGTGCGGCATTAGACCTTGAGACTGCCATTGTCAGGGATGGCAACTCGATAAGTTACTATTATGACAATTCTTCCTATCCGTACTATTCGGAAATTGAAGCTGCTGTTGACGATTTGCTGGTCACCCCTAATTGGGCTGCATATGCCGCCAAAGCGCTTACACTCTGGTTCTATGGAACAGGAGACAACGAGGCACAGCAAATGTACCTTGCATTGGAGGACCAAACCGGAAATCTTGCCGTCGTTCCATACGGCGGTGACCCTAACGATTTGAAAAATCCCATGTGGCAGCAGTGGGATATCGACCTTCAGGAATTTAATGACATTAACGAGGTCAACCTCTCGAACATAGCTAAAATTTACATCGGTTTTGGCGACAGGTATGCTCCCTTAGAGGGCGGGTCGGGAGAAGTTTACTTCGATGATATAAGGCTATATCTCCAAAGATGCATAACCGAATATGTAGATGTAGATTTCACTGGTGATTGTTTTGTTAACCTCGACGACCTTGAAATAATCGCTCGAGACTGGCTGAAAACCGATTTCAACGTCGATATAAATGAGCCGAATAACGAGTTGATATGGTACAGGCTTGACCATGATGGCACCAAGAATACCGCCGTCGATTCTTCTGAAGACCCCTACGATGGCTACGTCTCCGATGCCGTCTGGACCACTGAGGGACGCATCGATGGCGCACTCATCTTTGACCGTGACCAGGACTCTTATGTCGATGTCCCCCCTGAAGCACTCTCATCTGTCACCACCCGGATAACCATCGCCTTGTGGCAGTTTGGTAATCCCGACAAACAACCTATGAATGACAATTTGTTTGAAGGTACTCGCGATTACAGCAATTCCACTGGCATCAGGGTCCTCGGCGCCCATGTGCCTTGGAGCAATTCAATCGTTTATTGGGATGCCGGGAACCCAAATGATGTATTCTCGGATATCGTTTACCAGGAATGTGACCGAATCGAAAAAGAGGCCGAGTTTGACGATTACGCAGGCCAGTGGAACCACTGGACGTTCGTCAAGAATTGCGATGCAAATGACGGCGCAGGCGTCATGAAAATGTATCTAAATGGCGCCCTCTTCCAAATCGGTTACGATGTCAATGTCCCCTTCACTGATACCATCGATAGCTTCGAAATTGGCCGGGGATTTGATTCGCCATACTCCGGTACCATCGATGACTTCAGAATCTACGACTACGAGCTCTCACAGGAACAAATCGACTATCTTGCTACTGCAGGCTCGGGATATTATCCGTTGCAGCAAAGAACTGCAAACGCTTATGAAGATGAAAGCATCGACTTCAAAGACTACGCTAAAATGGCCGACAACTGGATGCAGGAAATCCTCTGGCCGCAATAAAAAGGTTGAAAAAATAAATCACAATTGAACCGGATTGCTAAAGGGCCCGCTCCTGGTTAGGAGCAGGCCCTTATCGTTTGGAAGTTCTATTTGGATGTGTTTTTATTAGTAAAACAAACTCTTGTCTTAGTCTTGAAGCCCCTGCATCCACACCGGCCAGATAGGCTCGCTGAAATTCAACTCGAATGTTTGATGCCATTTCAGCTTCCACAATTCCTTCAAACCAACCTTCCGGACTGAAAGATTCATAAATAAGCAGTTCACGTAGCCGTCGTGACGATTCAGACATACGCGTTCCATCTGACCTGTACTGGATGTTGACTCCCATGGTTGTCCATCGAATTCCGGGGGTTGTGAATAGTTCGTCGGATATGTATCGAAATGCTGACTGTCAATAAACAATGGTATATTACCCGCGCTTTTAACGTCTATACGACGCCAGAACTCTTCGTGCGGCAGCCACCCTAAATCGTCCCGCTCCGACGGGTTCATTACCCAGCCGTTGATACCATAGCTGCCGTAATCGCCTTTCGTCCACCACGTGCAGCTTTCAGGATAAATACCCCACGCTATCTCCGCGCCGTAAAGCCCCAAGTATTCGCCGCCCACGATTTTCGGTTTGGTCGCACTCGGGCAAAGACGAAGGTCATGTTCCTGATAGTATGGACGAAGAGCATCCATCCACTGCTTAAACCTGTCCTCTTCCTTCATCCCGTAGGAGCCTTCAACCAGGTAACCGTCATTGACTCCCGCGTACATCTCGAAGATGCTCCCCCATTGTTTCAGGTTTGTCATGCACATCACTGCCTTCGCCTGTTTTCTCACACGTGCCAGTGCCGGCATCAATATCGACATCAAAAGGGCGATGATGGCTATCACCACAAGAAGTTCAACTAACGTAAAGCCTTTTCGAGTCTTCATAATCAAACTCCATCTTTCTCTTAATCATGTTTATGATACAACCAGTATTCTACTCTTTTTTTTCATCTTTGGCAATGCCATTTTGCGTCTTTTTTCTACCTTTTTGCGACAGGAGGTGTACCTTATTAGCTCGGGGCCTTGATTTCTTTGAGGTTCTTTCGGGGGGATTTGTGATTGCTGCGAGAATAAACTTTTATTTTAGTAGTCTTTAAAGTCCTCCATCCATTCCGGCCAGATAGGATCATCGAAGTTCAAATCGAACGTACGATGCCATTTCAGCTTCCACAATTCCTTCAAGCCTACCTTGCGAACAGACAAATTCATAAATACGCAGTTCACGTACCCCTCGTGACGGTTCAGACAAACTCGCTCCATCTGGCCCGTAGTAGACGTCGACTCCCAGGGCTGTCCCTCGAATTCCGGCGGTTGGGCATAATTTGTTGGATAGGTGTCGAAGTGTTGGCTGTCTATAAACAGTGGAATTTTCCCTCCACCTTTGACGTCTATACGACGCCAGAAGTCTCCCGATGGTAGCCAAAACAAACTCGCTTCATCCGATGGGTTCATTGCCCAGCCGTTGATACCGTAGCTGCCGTAATCGCCTTTCGTCCACCATTCACAGCTTTCAGGATAAACTCCCCATGCTTTTTCAGCACCCCAGGAATCTACAAGTACTCCACCGACGATTTTCGTTTTTGTCGCACTCGGGCAAAGACGAAGATCGGGCTCCTGATAGTCGGGCCGAAGTGCATCCATCCACTGTTTGAGCCGGTCACCGTTCGGGCCACCGAAAGAGCCTTCAACAAGGTAGCCGTCATTCGATCCCGCGTACATCTCGAAAACACTACCCCATTGTCTCAGGTTTGTCATACACATTACCGACTTCGCCTGTTTTCTTACCCTCGCCAGTGTCGGCATCAATATCGACATCAAAAGGGCGATGATGGCTATCACCACCAAAAGTTCGACTAACGTAAATCCTTTTCGAGTATTCATAATCAAACTCCATCTTTTTTCTTTTAATCTTTCCTTTTAATCGCATTTATGATACAATTAAAATCCTACTCTTTTTTTCATTTTTGGCAATGTTATTTTGCGTCTTTTTCCTGCCATTTTGCGACAGTTTGTTTCCTGTAATTTGGCTCTGGGGCGGGTTCTTGACGCAAAATGGTAGCTAAAAGTCGCAAAATGGCATTGTATTAGATAACCTTAAATGCTATCTTTTAATAAAAGGCAGTGGTGATATAGAGTTGGTGTGAGGAGTTTAAGTTGATTTCCTCGACAATAATTTGGGAAATGCTTTCTGAGGAGCAATATCATGGCTAAAAAGTCATATTTAATTATGTTCCTTGCTTTACTGTTTACATTCGCCGCCGCCGCAACTGCCGCTGAAAACGACTGGTGGTGGACTGGAGATGGCGACACAAATTCATGGAACGATGCCAACAACTGGGACGTCGGCACCGTACCCATCGCGACAGGTTTTGCTTATCACGGAGAATCAAATCTCCACATTTTGGTCGATTCGAATGTTACCGACGCCTTGTGCTACAGGTTCTGCCTCGGCCGGACTTGGGTCAACCCCATTGAAATGCCTTGCTATCTCGATGTCACCGGCGGAATCCTCTCCGTTCTTGAACAGATTAGAATCGGGGCACGCGATGGCGAAAATATTTATCAGGGTGTTATAAATGCCTCCGGTGGTACCATAGATATCGGCGGAAATCTTTTAATTGGCAATGAAGGTGGTCTCGGCACTGTAGATATTAACGACGGTGTAATAAATGTTGGTGCCACATTATGGCTGCCCTTGGGCGTCGGTAGTATCGGTTCATTATATCTAAACGGCGGAACTGTAAACGCATCCGACTTCGACTCCGACCCCGCAGGTACACCCCTGATGGATGTAACACTCGGACAGCTCGTTGTCGATGGTGACAAAACCGAAAAAATAAACGACTTCGTCATGCAGGGCTGGCTCGTCGCATATGACTCGAGGGGGAAAGTTATTGTTGATTATAATGACACCCTCAATAAAACCACCGTCACCGCTCTTTACGACCCCAACATTGCATATGACCCTTCGCCTTTTGGAAAAGACCTGCCCTACACTACTTCAACACTTTTCTGGTCACCCGGTGACCTCGCCGAACTGCACAATGTTTACTTTGGCGCCAGCCCTGACGACCTCATCCCCATTTATACCGGCACAGAAGCCACTTGTCCCATACTGGAGTCGCTCCTGCTGGACACAACCTACTACTGGCGGGTCGACGAAGTAAACGGACCAAAAATCTGGACCGGCAATCTCTGGTCGTTCAGCACACAAGAATATCTTGTCGTCGAAGACTTCGATTCATACGAAGACGGCTCGGACCTGCTCGGTGTATGGGACGACTGGTTCGATAACTTAAGCCGCATGGAGGTCTTCCTCGATAAAACTATCGCAAACGACGGAAACTCTATGCGCTGCGTCTATGGCAATAAAGAGTCCCCCTACTATTCCGAAACTAATGCAAACACCGACAAACTGCAAATCGGAACCGATTGGACCGTCGGCAACGCTGAAGGACTCGTACTATACTTCCATGGCGTCGCCGACAACAACGATGAGTCCTTGTATCTCGTCCTCGAAGATATCGACGAAAAAACCGCCGCCGTAAAGTACGACTCTAACGACCTAAACGACAATCCATGGGAAGATTGGCGCATCTGGTACGTCGACCTCCAGCAATTCGCTGACGCAGGTCTCAACCTCGAACACCTCAGTAAAGTCTCTATACTAATCGGCGAAAAAAACCGAACAGAACCCGGCGGTGAAGGAACCTTATACTTCGATGATATAAGACTCTACCCCACCGCCTGTGTCTTCCAGCTCACAGAAGGGGACATCAACGCCGATTGCTTCATCGACTATTACGACCTTCAGATGATAAATGAGGACTGGCTACTTACCGGACAGGTTGTTGACGCCATCGACCCTGGCTCCGATGACCTACTCGCACAATACAGTTTCAACGAGGGCGCCGGAAATATCACCGCCGACTCCGCGAACATCGATGCAAATGACTATGACGCCACCTCTTTCTCTTCAAGAACCGCAGGAAAAACTCCCGATATTAAATGGGACACCAACGGCATAGACGGAACAAATTGCATCTGGTTCGACCGCGAGGAAATGCAACTCTTCTCGATCGATGTCCCCACCGGCTTCTTCGCCTATGTCCAGGACCAGGTCACTATCTCTCTCTGGATAAATGGCGATGTCGACTGGCAGCCCCAGCCTGAAAGCTGCGTCTTCGAAGGATACACCTACGGCGATGCTTGGTTCGAAGGAAGAATACCAAGGGAAGATGGCTCCGTCAGCCTCTGGACCGGCTCAGATGCCATCGTCTGGGATAACGCCGCACCATACGACTGGGAAGGGCAGTGGAACCATTATGCATTTATTGTAAATGAAGAAGAGGGCACAAGAAGCATCTATCGAAATGCCGAACTCGTCGCACGCGACCAGACCTCCGACTCCCCCTGGGGAATGCACAACGGCTGGTTCACCCTCGGCTCATGGTGGGAAGGCCCTTGGGGAAGATACTCCGGCAAAGTCGATGAATTAAGGTTCTATAAACGAGCACTCTCTCAGCCCGAAATCATTCACCTCGCAGGACTCACTGATATGTACGTACCGCTCGAAAGACCGCAGGTCGATTTGGAAAAAGATGACACCATTGATTTAAAAGATTATCTCGTCTTCGCAAATAACTGGCTCGAGCACCAGCTCTGGCCATAATACACCTCCTTAACTAAGTAGTTAAATCTACATAGTTTTCAGGCCTGCACTGATTTATTCAGTGCAGGCCATCTTTTTACTTCATAATTTACCTCTCCGTTCATATCTTTGATTTTAAGAAAAAACAGAACAAGAACACCAACTATAGAGTAGTAAGTAAATAGAAATAAAATAGGGAAAATAAATATTTTCATGCAGACACAGCCTCGAAAAATACGTCTCTGACAATTACTTTGCCCTTGTGGAGGTCTTGACATGGATGAAAATACGAAAAAAACGCTCTACTTACTTACTATCGTCCTCTGCCTTGCCGCCGCCGTCGTCATAGCATCGATGAACATCAAAAAGAAGGATAAACTGCCACCGGAAGGCCAGGAATTGTACTGGATTAAATGCCGTAATCCAAAATGTGAACACCAATGGCAAATGGACAAAAGGCACTACTTCGAGTACCTGATGAAAAATCAGAAGCCGGACACCATGCTGACTCCCGCTATCCCCTGCCCAAAATGCGCCGAGCAAAGCGGCTACCGCGCTGAAATGTGCCTCCAGTGCGGCCTTGTCTTCGAAAGGGGCTCGGTACCTAACGACTTCGCCGACAGATGCCCCAACTGCAGCTTCAGCAATACCGAACAAAAGAGAAAACAACCTCGATAAAACAAATAAATCCCAACGCCCGCTCTACTTAATCGGCCAACCGCCGCGGGTTCTATTCTCCTTCTTATTACCAAATTTATTACCTGACCTCTTGCCTTTCAACGAATTCTCTTTATAATATCCCTTATGCCTACCACAGCAGAACAACTAACGACCGCAAGAGCAAAGCCTTTCCTTAAATGGGCTGGCGGGAAAGGCAAGCTATTAGCTGAGATTGAACGCCGGTTGCCTCCAGATTTTGACGCGGGTCAAATAGACACCTATGTTGAGCCTTTTGTCGGTGGAGGAGCTGTCTTCTTCCACATTGCTCAAAAGTACGAATCTATCAAACATTTTTACCTCTTTGATATCAATGAAGACTTAATAAAATGTTACAACGCCATCAGGGATGATGTTGATTCTCTCATAGAAGAACTAAAATCCTTTGAAGACGAGTTCTATTCTAAGAAAAAGCCTCAACAGAAACGCTTCTATTATGATACAAGGGACCAGTTCAACTCCGATAGATCCATCGCAAAATTAATCTTCCTCAATAAAACCTGCTATAACGGCCTCTATCGCGTAAACAAACAAAATGAATTCAACGTTCCTTTTGGCGATTATAAAAACCCGACAATATGCAATGAAGAAAACCTCCGGGCGGTCTCAAGTGCCCTCGCAAATGTGGAAATAATCTGTGGTGACTTCGAACAAAGCGACCAATACATCACTGAAACCACGTTCGTATATTTTGATCCTCCGTATAGGCCGTTAAGCCCGACCGCAAGTTTTACTTCTTACTCCAAAGAAGACTTTGGCAACGAAGATCAAATTCGCCTCGCCGAATTTTGTAAAAAGATAAACGAAAGAGGTGCTAAATTCCTCCTGAGCAACTCCGACCCCAAAAACGAAAACCCGGAAGACCACTTCTTCGAAGATAAATACAAGGGATTTGTAATTGATAGAGTCAAAGCAAACAGAGCAATAAACTGCAAGTCTGCAGGAAGAGGAAAAATCAATGAACTAATTATTACTAACTAAAAAAAATTTACCTGAAATCATGTTAGCTGAGTTATGAAATGGCTAAATCAAATGGAATAATTCTTAATCTACAAGAGAATTTAGGGAGCTTAGCAAAGAAGAGTATTAACACCGAAAAAGGGAGAATAGAGTTTTTAAGGGAACTGCTAATCACTCTTAACAAGTTCTTTTTTGAAATAAGAGCTAATGGAGAAGTACATGATTTGCAGAGTAGCTTTTACAAAGGTAAGGAAGCTACACTTCCAAGTTGGAAAAGGCACACGGAATTCTTGGCTATTTGGGACGATTATTCTCAGAAGGTTCTTTCCTTTTTTTATCCCCAAAACAGAATCATATCGTTAGCCAAAAGAATAAATATTATTTTTAAAAACGCCAATTCATTAAGGATGGTTCCTAAAGAGGTCGAACCAGACGCCATAAATTCACGTCTAGGTTCTATGACTCCGAGAGAATTTGTTTTTATTAGAATTCTTCACGCACTTCAAGATTTTACACAAATATTGCCTCCTATCGATAAACATTTTTCCCAAAAATTAAAAGCAAAATTCGGCGGAATTCCAATGCCGAGCCAACTAAAAGAAAGGGAAAAAGCATTGGAATTTCTGACTGTTCTTGGTGGTGCAGAGAGAAATGTCGAGGAAAGGATAAGATACATTACAGACATTTCCAATTCATTAATGAATGACTATGAAGGTGATCCATATCTAATATTCGCAAAGTGCGATGGGGACGCGGAGGCTATTTACCATGTTTTGAAAAAATTCACAGGTATAGCATCCAAAAAAGCTAACATGATCTTGAGAGATTTTTACGAATTTGGAATTTGGCTTTATAAATCCAATCTCGAAGCAGTAAACATAATATCAGACAATAGGATCATGCGTGTAACACTGCGGACAGGAATAATAGATTTTGCATTACCCAAACTATTAAATGACCTGTTGGACCAATATGATTATCAGTATATGATGACGGCTAGTTGCACTGAAGAAGCTTTTAGAAGAGTTTGGTTCAAATGTAAAGAATTGAATGGGGGTAGTAATATTGTCACTTACCCAGCAAGGTTCGATGCTTTCTTCTTTCGTCTTGCAAATGCTAGTACGCGCCAAGGATTTTTAGGATGTTGTCGCGCAACAGATAGGAGTTGTATAAGTGGTAAGAAAAGAGAAAGATTCTTCAAGTGGTTAGAAACTGAGATAAACTATAAGTGTGAATCATCATGCCCATTGCTAGGAATATGTCCGGATGAACTAAAGAAGCTGAATCCTCCTTTTGCTATCCAGAATAACACATGGAACACGATTTTTACAAATGAGGGTGGTGGTGGAGGATTGCGCGGCATATGAATGTGACCCAAAACTACTTACCAGAATATACTACCGTCTGGTCTTTCCCTCAGCGTGGCAATTGGGCTACGCATAATTCATCCTATCGCGGCAACTTCGCCCCGCAGATAGCTCGAAACATTATCGAAATGTATTCTAAAAAAGGTGACTCCATACTGGATCCGATGGTTGGGGCGGGGACGACGCTTATCGAAGCAAAGCTATTAGCGCGAAATGCCTTAGGGATGGATATCAATCCGGAGGCGGTGAAGCTGACCGAAGAGGCGTTGCAATTTAAACATCAGCCGTCCAGCAAACAAACAGTAAAGGTCGGCGATGCGCGGGATTTGTCTTTTCTAAAAGATGATTCCTTCGACCTTGTTTTAACTCATCCGCCATATATGAATATTATCAAGTACTCGGACGGCAAGATAGCGGAAGACCTGTCGAATATCGGTAGTCTCCCAAAGTTTTGTGATGAAATGGAGAAAATAGCGAAAGAATTATTGCGTGTCCTTAAGCCGGATAAATTCTGCGCGATTCTTATAGGTGACACCCGCAGAGGCAGGCATTATGTCCCTCTTGCCTTTCACGTTATGACCCGCTTCTTGAATGCTGGCTTTGTCCTCAAAGAAGACATTATTAAAGTTCAGCATAACTGCAAATTCACAAATCGATGGCAGTGGAAAGCAAGGCGAGATAAGTTCTACCTGATTATGCACGAACACCTCTTCGTCTTCCGAAAACCTAACCCCTCCGAAGACCTGACTAAAATAAAATTCAGCACCAGTTCGCCAAAGTGGATCTGGGCAACTTAGGTGCCTTGGAAAAGCTTGGTCTTCCCCCAACTTTTCCCACGTTAACCAAGTGTCCGATTGCCAACCCCTCATGTAACAACCACCCCAAAACTGCGCAAAAATGTCAAAAAAAGCGCAAAAAATACAAAGATTGCATAAAAAGTGCGCGCTTTTTACAAATTTTTACAAAAAAATACGAAAAAATACCAATTTTTCCGCCGCAAATGCGCCCAA
>Ga0307380_10001988_pt1 | contig 29387 bp, 22 predicted proteins | sample UN3MG_FD_202239 | JGI IMG/M metagenome (GOLD analysis project Ga0307380, IMG submission 202239) | Soil microbial communities from Risofladan, Vaasa, Finland - UN-3 | ecosystem: Environmental > Terrestrial > Soil > Coastal area > Acid sulfate soil | place: Finland: Risofladan, Vaasa | collected... | reverse complement strand
ATTAAAGAAAGGAAAGAATTATGGCAGTAAAGTTAAGAATGACAAGAATAGGCAGGCGGCATCGGCCGTTCTTTAGAATCAATGCGGTCGAGTCCCGCACGCCTCGTGATGGCCGAATACTTGAGAAACTCGGCCATTACGATCCGATTGAGAAGGACCCGGCCAAGCAGGTCGTGATCAACCGCGAGCGTACGGAGTATTGGCTCGGACAGGGAGCGATACCCTCCGATACTGTCTCGCAAATCCTGCTTCGTGTTGGAATAAAGCATAAATACTCCGAACAAAAGGCTGCCCGCCGGACAAAAGCCAAAGCCATAGCCGGCGCCAAGGGCAAGCTTTTCGACAATACTCAAAGAATAGCCGCTAAAAAAGAAGCTGACGCGGTAGAAGAAAAAGCCAAAGCTGAAACCGAAGCTAAGGCCAAGGCAGAGGCTGAAGCTAAGGCCAAGGTAGAGGCTGAAGCCAAGGCCAAGGCAGAAGCCGAAGCCAAGGCGGACGCAGAAGCCGCTGCCAGAGCAGATGCCGACGCCAAGGCCAGGGCAGAAGCAGAAGAAAAGGCCAAAGCACAAGCCGAAGAACAGGCTGAAGCACAAGTCGAACCAAAAACAGAGGCAGCTGTAGAAGAAAAACCTGAAACAGAAGCTGTAGAAGAAAAACCTGAAGCCGAAGCTGAGACAGAAACCAAGGCCGAAGTAGCTGAGGAAAAAACCGACGCCAAAGCTGAAACGGAAGAAGAAAAGCCTGAGGCCGAAGAAGCAGAAGCCAAGACCGAGCCTGAACCCGAAACGAAGGCTGAGACCGAGCCTGAGCCCAAAAAAACCGAAGCTGAGTCTGAAGAAGCTGAAGCTAAACCCGAGGCTGACGCTACCGAAGAGAAAGCCGAGGAAGAGACTAAATCCGAAACCAGGGAAGATTGACTATTAAAAAAGTCAGGAATCCGGACTCTGAAACAATAGAAAATAGCAAATGGCGAGCGATGAGAGTTGACATTTTGACGCTGTTTCCCCAGATGTTTGAATCGCCTTTGAGCTGCTCGATATTAAAGAGGGCTCAGGAAAATGGGCTGATTGAAATCGCTCTTATCGATATACGCGACTTTGCCGCGGACAATTACAGGAAGGTTGACGATAAACCCTATGGCGGCGGGCCGGGTATGGTAATGATGCCCAGCCCTGTTTTCGACTGCTTCGAGCACGTCCAAAAGCTCTCAGACGAGAAAGGCCGGGTAATCCTGCTGACGCCGCAGGGACAAAAGTTCGACCAGGCAAAAGCTGCCGAATTAAGCGCCGAAAAACGCCTGATTCTAATCGCCGGCAAATATGAAGGATTCGACGAGCGAATCCGTATCAGCCTCGGCGCCGAGCAAATCTCAATAGGCGATTATGTCTTAAACGGCGGGGAACTGGCGGCCATGGTAATCATCGATGCCGTTGTCAGATTATTACCTGGCGCCCTTGGCGACGAGGATTCAGCCCAGGATGATTCATTCAGCGAAGGCCTTTTGGAATACCCGCACTATACGAGGCCGGAAGTCTTTCGCGGGATGAAAGTTCCTGAAATTCTTTTAAGTGGCAACCATGCCAAAATCGCCGAGTGGCGACGCCGACAGGCCCTCGAACGAACGAAAAAATGGCGGCCCGATCTCTTGAAAGAGACCGAGAACAGGAGAAACCAGTCATGAAAGAAAAAGAGCCGTCCCTTCCCGGCAAGACGGGGCAGAAGCCCAGGACAACATCGGAAGCGACAAGGTCTCTGGGGCCGGTCCCCGACCTCGAAGAGCACGTGGACCCCGAGTGGTGGCGACAAATTTTCAACGCCACGTATTTAAAAACCGACGGTGATGTCGTCGATGATCCGCAACTGACCAGCAAAGAAGTGAATGTCTTTTGCGGAATTCTCAATATGGCCCCGGCAGACAGGATACTGGATCTGTGCTGCGGACAAGGACGGGTATCCCTTGAACTGGCCCGGCGGGGGTTCAGCAACGTCGAAGGAGTCGACAGGTCACATTACCTGATCCAAAGGGGTAAGACCCAGGCGAAGAAGGAAGGACTCAGCATAAAATTCAAAGAAGGCGACGCCCGAAAGCTGCGCTATGCGCCCGACACCTTCGACGTGGTCATGATTCTCGGCAACAGTTTCGGCTACTTCGAGACGGTCGAGGACGATATGCGAGTGATCAAGGAGGTCTTCCGGGTGCTCAAGCCCTGGGGAAAAATGCTCATCGATGTCACAGACGGGGAATACCTCAGGAGAAAGTTCCAGCCTCGGTCATGGGAATGGATAGACAAGAAGTTTTTCGTCTGCCGGGAAAGGTCTTTGTCTCTGGACAAGCAGCGCCTGATTTCTCGTGAAGTTGTCACGCACGTGGAAAAGGGCGTCGTAGCCGACCAGTTCTACGCCGAGCGGCTGTACACCAAAAAGAGCATCGCCGAGCTGCTTGAAAAGGCCGGCTTTGCCGATGTCACCATTCACGGCCAGATAACCAGTGACTCCCAGCGAAATCAGGACCTGGGAATGATGGAAAGACGAATAATCGTCACCAGCGTTGTGCGAAAAAACTGGGCCCCGAGAAAACGCAGAAAGGATTCGAAGAACATCACGGTCGTATTCGGCGATCCGCGCAAGCCGGACGCCTTAAAGCCGCTGTGCGTCTTCGACGACGACGACTTCTACACCATCGACCAGCTCAAAGACGCGCTGCGAGAGCTCGACGGCTACCGGTACACGTATCTTAACAATCACGATACACTCTTCAACGACCTGGTCAGATTCGGTACGAAAACGGATTTCATCCTGAACCTGTGCGATGAGGGATACAACAACGACCCCCGCAAGGAGCTGCACGTCCCGGCCCTGCTGGAAACGCTCAACATCCCGTATACCGGCGGCGGGCCACAGTGCCTGGCATTCTGCTACGACAAGTCCCTCGTGCGCGGAATTGCCAAGGAGATGGACATCCCTGTCCCGGAAGCCTTCTTTATCAAGCCTGAGGACAGCACATTCGATTTGCCGATCGGGTTCCCGGTCATCGTCAAACCCAACTTCGGCGATTCGAGCTTCGGAATCACCCAGCGAAGCGTTGCATACTCCGTCGAGCAGCTCGTCAATGCGATTTCCGAGATAAGAGAGAAGTTCGGATATGAAAAGCCGGTTTTGGTCGAAGAATTTCTAACCGGCGAAGACTTCACCGTGGGCATCATCGGCAATCCGCCCGAATCGTACACGGTGCTGCCCATCATTCAGGAAGATTATTCGGCCCTGCCGCCCGAACTGCCCAGACTATGCGGCTACGAAGCCAAGTGGATGCCCGATTCGCCCTACTGGCAGATCAAGTCGATCCCGGCGAACCTGCCGGACGACGTTGAGAAATTCGTCGTCGAGTGCTGCCTGAAGCTCTTCGAGAGACTCGAATGCAGGGATTACTCCCGATTCGACTGGAGAATCGACGCCCAGGGCAATCCCAAGATACTCGAGGTCAATCCCAATCCCGGCTGGTGCTGGGACGGGCACCTGGCAAAGATGTCAAAGATCGCCGGACTGTCCTATTCGCAGATGTTGGGAGAAATCCTACACGCCGCCGAGGAACGATTGAGTGCCCAGACGCCAACCGACAAAGACTCGGCGAACGAAACTCCCTGCAGAGCAATACAAAGCATCCTGGAGAAAAACAGGAAAGCTGAATCGAAGCAAAATTCCGTCTCCGGCAGCTGATAGTGCCGCGCCGCCGACTGCGGTAAAATCGCCGAACGCCAACGTTGGCAAGCCTTCGAACGAAAAAAAATGGCGCCCGGACCTGCTAAGAGACAGTAGCGATGATTGAGTAAATCAGCGTAGTCTCCGGTTCACGCCGGGCTCCAGAATAGTGCTCTGAGAAGTGGCAACGTTTATTGCAGCTAATACCAGACATAAGCTCCAGGTTCCAAAGGTAGTCTATATTTTCTATAGTGTCTGAAAGCCGAAGAAGATATTTTCATATCCTCCGGCCCTATCACCAAGCCCCATTCTGGTAAGGACCCACCCAAGATCACACTGACATTAGGATTACCATTCTCATCTTCCGAAAGAGCAGCTCCGACAGGATTCAGTACTTTCAGTGAATCCGGCCATTTATCGTAAGGTAGATAATCAGAATAATCCTCCTTGCTAACCGTTTTTAACCATTCACGTACTGCTTCTATATCAACTTCACTTCTTATACGTTCTCGAAAGCCGTGCGCGAAAGCATTCGAACCAAATGCCCAAAAGTCTGATTCGATTGGAATGAAGAAAGACGTTAACAATAGTATTATAAACATTATTGGAATTGCAGTTCCGGCTGCAAGTATATGTTTTCTCTTTCTGGTGCAGCTTCTCCAATTACGAAAGCATCTTACAATAACTGCAAAAAAACAGAAAATAATAAAACCACCTACCATCGGGTAAAGCATACAAGCAGAAAGAAATATTAAGTCAGGGTAGAATCTACCACATAGATAGAAGAGGCCTCCTAAAGGAAAAAGGATGGTGAATACAATGGGCAGAACGAAGAAAATCAGGTACGACTCTTTCCAGTTCCTGCCGGATATTCCTACTTTGGTATCTGTCCTCTCTATGTTCTTTTTTTCATTCATTCCTTGTTCATGTTCCATGCCAGCTATACCTTTCCGGGTATACTTCGCTTTCTCTCTTGATATCTCGGTTCTTTGCCCTTATATATATAGTAAACTTAAAACAAGTATCGAGGTCAATACCCTATATGTAGAAAAACATGGAGGTCAAAATGAAACGATTAAGTCGACGTGAATTTCTTAATCTGGTGGGCGGTGGTTCTGTGGCGGCGGGGATGTCTCTGGCCGGTTGCGAGGGCGGTTTCTTCGGACGCGGCGCTGCTGAGAAACCACCGAATATTATCTTTTTGCTGACCGATGACCAGCGATGGGACACGATGGGCTGCGCGGGTAATCCCATTATTCAAACGCCGAATATGGATGCGATGGCAAACGACGGCGTTCGTTTTACTAACGCTTTTGTCACCACCTCGATATGCGCCTCCAGCCGGGCCAGTATCTTCACCGGCCAGTGGACACGACGGCACGGCATCACCGGCTTCGACACGCATTTCTCCCCAGAAGCGCTGGCGCAAACTTATCCAATGCTTTTAAGTCAGGCCGGATATCGAATCGGCTTCATAGGAAAGTACGGCGTCGGGCCAAAGGAAGATTTGCCGATCGACAAATATGACTACTGGAAGGGCTTCCCGGGCCAGGGCCGATACGAAAATAAGGACGAAGACGGCAACTACAAACATCTGACTCAGATCATGGGCGAACAGTCGCTTGAATTTTTGCAGGGCTGCTCAAAGGACAGGCCCTTCTGCCTGTCGGTAAGTTTTAAGGCGCCTCACTGCCAGGATGGCGACCCGCGTCAGTTCATTTACGATCCGGCTTATAAGGACTTATACAAGGATACAACGATTCCAACGCCCGAAACGGCTGATCCTCGCTATTTCGATGCCCTGCCGGAATTCCTCCGGACTTCCGAGGCCCGCCGGCGATGGGATATACGCTTTTCGACCCCGGAAAAGTTCCAGGAATCCGTCAAGAGCTACTACCTCGCGATAGCCCATTTCTCATAAGGATTCGGTTTTAAGACGTGCGTTGAGAATGAGTTGCGGCATTTTGAAGCGTGTTGTTTCTGAGATAAGATGAAAATTTTGTCATTTCACCATATGGACAGGATAAAGCAGCGTCCAAGAACCCGTTTATACAAAACCGGCGCAGAAAATCAGCACAATAGCCTCAGCTAAGATGAATGCTATATAGGTTTCTAACCGCCGGCGTTTCACGGTGGTCGCCTGCACCAGGCTGATAAACTCTTGCTGGCTCGGCTCAAGAATGCGTCCTGTAACGCAATGACCAATCGATAGAACCAGAAGTTCTTGGGCTCTCTCGAATATCGAAGACGATCAGTTACTCGCCGGCGAATATCCTTACATCGCCACTGCAGATAACTCAAAAATCCCATCGCCAAGCCAGCCAAAAATATCAGCCGCTGGATACTTTTGTACCTTCGTACGGCAAATCTTTCGAGCCCGATTTTGCTCTTGAGAAATTCGATCGACGTCTCACAATCCCACCGTCGAGTGAATCGATTACGGATCTGCAAAGCCAACTCGAAATCCTCTGCTACCATGTCAGTGAGCAATATCACCGGCTTGTCGTAACCGGCCGTGCGATAGGCCACCACATACAAGGGCTTTGGGCTATCGGGCAAATATAGCTTTCTGTAAACCAACCAATGACCAGTTTGGGCAAACAAATGCTCCACCAAATCACACAAGATTATGCGTACACCATTATCCAGAACCACCATCCTGTCACCACGCTGACGGATAATAAAATGCCGTTTAGAGGCCAAGAACGGCTCTATAAGGCTGAGTCTGTCGAATCCTCGGTCACAAACATAGATGCCAAAACCCTCGCCAAAACACTCATCCAGCTGGGAGAGTATCTGCAGTATTTGGGCGTTTTCAGACAATTGTCCTTCTGCTTCTAAGCTATAAGGCCAGAGAATCACCGGCCAGATTATGCCGTCTTTATCCAGACAATATACCTCCATACACCAGTACCCAGGAACCAGGCAATCTTTATCTCCGTCACGAACAAATGCCAGGTGCTCCATCTTCTTAGCATAAGGTTTGGCCAAATCAGTCAAGTCCACAATAAATAAGCTGTCAATCTTGAGCCTGCGGCGCAACAGGCAAAGATAATTGGACCATAGCTCTCTAAGAAACGAGTTACTGTCGGCCAACTGCCTTCGGAATCGCTTGGCAATAGCTGTCAATCTGCCGGGGCAGGGAACTCTTGATGCTATATTTGTTAGAACCAGGTTGTTTGAGAACAAAACTCCGCAGAGTAGTTGGCTGACGAATTTTGTCTTTGGCTTGGTCAATTGTCGGGTCAAGTTCGAAACAAATCTCTGGAAAGCTCTTCCGCTGATCGCTATAATATTATCATTCATTATGTACCTCCATGTACCAGGTAGTTCTTCTACTACTTCGGCACATGAAGGTTATTTTTTTGAATTGCACAAAAAGCAATACCCAAAATCTCAAAAAATGGGTCGTCACGAGTAGTCTGGGCCCCGGACCGGCATTATTTAAACAACCAGTGACGAGTTTGATTGGTCAAATCTTTTTCCATCTTCTCCCGTTTTGGCCTGTTTAGGTATCAATTTAAAATGGGGCCTATACCGAAATCAGTCAGTATAAGCCCCAAAATGACGTAAAAGAAGAAGTAATATCGTCGGTTATTCAGCCTCTCGTTATGGAGCCGGTCGTTTCAAACAAATGTCGTCAAAGTACATCTTACCAGAACCACCGGCCTGTAAATTGGACTTATTGCCGAAACCAATATATAGCTTATCGACATTGGTCAGATTGACGCCCTGGTCTGCGAACTTCTGCAACTCGATAGTCCACTGCGTCCACGTGGCTATCTGTGCTGCAGCGAGATTATCATGGTAGACTGTTCCCGTAACGCCGTTGGTATTGGAAATAGATACATACATCTGCTCAGCGGCATTGTTTGGATCACCATAGAACCACAACGACAGTACTGCAACGCCTTCCTCGGTCCAGTTACGTGCAGAGACCAATGGCAGGGATGCCTCGGAGTACTTGAAATTGTTGTCGAAGAAATATGGCAACGACTGAAATCCGCCGTGAACGATTGTAGTCTCAACGTGGTGCTCTCCAAGAGTGAAATTCGGGTCGGCATAACCCACCTCAGAACCGTTTGTCGCGACACCCCATCCATCTGTCCACGTGTCAAATATCCTGTCGGGTTCGAAGTCGTTGTAGTCCTCAAAGTCCTCAATCTTAATGAAGTCGGCCACCGTAAAGGTCCATACGGTGCCTTTGCTGGTTGTCCCATCGGTATTATACTCATCGACCCGCCAGTAGTAAGGCCCGCCGCCCCATTCAACACCTTCGGGAGGATTGTAGATAGTAGTACTCTGTCGGCCTCGATATATGCCGTCAGTATCTGATGCGTCAGCGTCGGAAACGGTGTCGAAATCGGTGCCGAAGTAAACGTCGTGCCCGGATGCCTTATCTCCCGGCGACCAGCTAAGGGGCAACACATCTCTGATGTAAGGCGTTGAGCCATTAGCGGGACTCGGATTCCAGGCAAGTGTAATATCACCTCTCATAGCCAGCCTGACCTCTTCGGCCGTCAGTGACTTGTCGTAGATACGCAAATCGTCAATCTCACCGGAGACTGGGGAACCGGTGCCCTGGGTTCCGTTGAAGCTGGTTGCTTCGGAGTTGGCACCAATAAAGCCAAAGCGGGTGTTGCCACTGCCAAAGGTCGGGCCTCCCATTGCTGAAGGCTCCGGTTCGCCATCGATGTAAATAATCAGCGTACCACTATCGAACACACCACAAACATGGTGCCAGAGCCCGTCGTAGATGCGAGTCACGCTGCCGGAGTCCACCTGGCCCGAACTGGTCATAACATCCCAGCCCACCTGGCCGGGGCCGCCTCCGCTGCCGTTAATCTCCAGGCGAAAGTACTCGTTTCGGTCAAATGAGGCAATGTACTGGTCTGACCCGCTGTTCGTGCGAATCCAGGCACAGACTGTCACCCCAGTCTTGCCTGTGCTGTTGTATCTGAGATTCTGAATTGCCACGTAGCCGCCACGGCTGAAGTCAAGCGCCGCATCTCCAAGCAAGCCGGGGACGGTCCAAGTTGGACCGAAGAGTGTCCCTTGATTGCCGTGACCGGACCAGTCGAGTGCAGTCGTGCCATAGCCTTCATCAAGTGTCCACCAGCATACAAGATTAGGATCAGTGATGGTTATCTCCGGTTGGATTTTGAAGCTCCAGACATCGCCTTTGTGGGTGGCGGTGCCATCATTCTCATCGACACGCCAGTAGTAAGTCGTATCTCTCGCAAGCGGACCGGGATCATAGGTTGTAGCTCCGTGGGGCAGACCTGCAACACCATCGTTCACATCAACAAAGCTGTCGCTGAAATATACATAGTGCAGCTTCGCATCCATACCGGCCGTCCAGCTTAGGATTACATCCGGATCCACGAATCTGGCGCCATCAGGGGGAGTGGGGTCATAGGCCTTTCTGGGCGGAATTATGAAGCTCCATACATCGCCTTTCCATGGGCTGTTCGGGTCCGCATCGTTTACCTCATCGATTCGCCAGTAGTAAGTCGTACCCGGGACAAGACCATCCGGGTAAGGGAATCCCGGGAAGCCGGCGACAATAAACGTGGCCGTCTGGTTGCCTCGGAATGTGTCGCCGAGGCCGTCGTTTACATCGTCAAAATTATCGCCCAGATACACATTGTGCGAGACCGCTAAATCTCCGGGTTTCCAACTTAGGTTCACCCAGGTGCTCGGATGGAGGGCGCCGTCGGCGGGGATAGGCCCGCGCGCCTTTGGAAACGCCAGAAGGGTACCTCTCACTATTCCCGCTATCTCGCCGGGTGCCAGCCCGACGTTGTACATCTGGACCTCGTCGATATCCCCCTGCCATGGGGTTCCCGGCTGGGGACGTCTGCCGATGTTAAGCGGCAGGCCATTTTCGATCCACTGAGTGGTCACGGTTGTCGGCTCACTCTTAGCAAGCTCACCGTTGATATAGAGTTCCACGGCTTGGCCGGGGCGAAAAACGCCTGCCAAATGCCACCACTCATCGGGGCCGAAGGACAGAACTTCAGAGTCTGCTCTTATTCTGTCAGTCGGGTTTATACCTACGTCAAATCGAGCATGACCTTCCACTTCGAGTTGTATCGACCATGACCTTGCTGTGCCGGGGCCCTGTTTGGCGATGACCCGGCCTGTCTGATTCAACGTGTCGGCTCGCACCCACGCCGCGACGGTCATGGACCCTTTGATCAGCAGCGATGGGGGCTGCCCCAGGTCGATGTACGCACTCGTGCTGCCGGGGAAATTCATCGCGGAATCCGGTGTGCCGAATCTGTCTGTAGTGTTGGTGACATTGCCCATGATTACGCCATTGTTGCCGTTACCGCTTGTATCTTCTGCATTTCCATCAAGCGGCCAATATCCCACCAGACCTTCTGTCAGGGCTGCTTTTGCTACATCTGCAGAGACGATTAGCATCAGAACAAAAGAAGCTGAAATAACCGCTTTTCTACACATAACAGTCCTCCTAAAGAATGTAGTTAGTTGAGTTCAGTACGTGATTTTATCGATTCAAAGCATTTAAAAATCCTTACTTTGCATGATACGCAGTATTCCTCCTCTCTCAAAAAACTACGAAGATTTCGCGTGTTAAATGGCCTAAAACTCACGAAATTCATCTATTACTTTTATACCAAATCGGCTACCCTGTCGTCAAGGAAAATCTCCGGATAAATATATGCCTTTTCGACTTGAAAAAGTCGTTTCAATTTGGCCTACTTTATTCTTTCGACAGCCTGACGTTAAAGAAAGCCATCCAATCAAATACACACCCAAAACTTCCGAAATTGATTTGTGAGTTGAGACTATTCTTAATATTTTGATAATCTGATTTTTAGCAAAACGTTATTGATGATGTCGAAAAAGCTGTTGAATAGTTTTGCCTCAGGCCTTATGATGAATTAAAAGGCTTATTAAATAAAAATAAGAGGAGAAATGACAATGAAGTACTTACATTTAACTCGTCGTGATTTTTTGAGAAGTGCATGTGTGGGTGCGTTTACAGCCGTTGTTCCTTTTCGTGGGCAAGCCGCGCCGGCAAAAGAGCTTCCGAACATCGTGGTGGTCTTGAGCGACGACCAGGGCTGGGGCGACCTGCGGGTCCATGGGAACCTCAATTTGCAGACGCCCAACATCGATTCCTTGGCTCGTGACGGAGCGCTGTTCGATCGGTTTTTTGTTTGTGCCGTCTGCGCGCCGACGCGGGCTGAGTTTCTCACGGGGCGATACCATTCACGTGGTGGTGTCCACGGAGTGAGCACCGGAGCGGAGCGATTAAATATTGACGAAAAAACAATCGGCGATACATTTAAAGCGGCTGGTTACGCTACGGCTGCCTTCGGGAAATGGCACAACGGCACACAATATCCCTACCACCCGAACGCCCGCGGATTCGACGAGTACTACGGTTTCTGCTCCGGCCACTGGGGAAACTATTTCGACCCGATACTCGAACATAATGGAAAAATCGTGAGGGGAAAGGGATTTATCATCGACGATTTGACCAACCACGCTCTGGCATTTATCGAGCAAAATAAGAGTCGGCCCTTCCTCTGCTATCTGCCGTGCAATACCCCGCATTCCCCCATGCAGGTGCCCGACCGTTTTTGGGAAGAGTTCAAGAATCACCCTCTGGGCATGAGGAACCGCGACCCGGAGAAGGAGGAGGTCGACAAGACGCGCTGTGCTTTAGCGATGTGCGAAAATATCGACTGGAACGTGGGACGCGTTCTACAAAAGCTCGAAGAATTAAAGCTGGCCGAAAAGACGATAGTTATCTATTTCAGCGATAACGGACCAAATAGCTGGCGATGGAACGGCAGTATGAAAGGACGCAAGGGCTCGACCGACGAAGGGGGCGTCCGCGTGCCCTGCCTGATTCGGTGGCCCGGACATATAAAGCCGGGTACGAAGATATCCCAAATCGCCGGCGCTATCGACCTGCTCCCGACGCTTGCCGACATCGCGGGAATTCCAATTGTCGGCACCAAGCCGCTCGATGGTATCAGCATCAAGCCGCTTCTTCTCCAAAGAACAGAGAAGTGGCCGGACCGAATGATTTTCTCACATCAAAGCGGTCGCGTCAGCGTCCGCACGCAGCAGTATCGACTTGATAACGCAGGTAAGCTATTCGACATGACTGTCGATCCGGGACAAGACAGTGACATCTCGAATGACAAACCACAAGTTGCCGCGAGGCTCAGGAAGGCCGTTGCCCGGTGGAAAGATGAGGTGCTGCCCAAGTCGCGACAGGATGATCGGCCTTTTCCGGTCGGCTACGCCGCGTTCCCCACAACACTGCTGCCCGCACGGGACGGCGTTGCGTATGGGAACGTTAGTCGAAGCGCCAAAGCCCCCAATTGCTCGTACTTTACGAATTGGCTCAGCGCAGACGACAAGATTACCTGGGACGTGGAGGTGGCGACCACCGGCGATTATGAGGCCGTGATTTACTACACCTGCCCGGAGGGTGATATAGGCTCGACAGTGGAGCTTAGTTTCAACAAAAGCCGTGTCCAGGGCAAAGTGAGCGAGCCGCACGATCCACCGTTAGTGGGCGCAGAGTTTGACCGGGTCGACCGGGGCGGTGAGTCGTATGTTAAAGATTTTCGGCCGCTTACCCTGGGCAGGTTTCGATTGGAAAAGAGCCGTGGTGAGTTAGCGCTTCGGGCGCTGAATGTTCCAGGCAAGCAGGTGATGGATGTTCGTGCTATCAAGCTCACCCTGTTGGAATAAACGCTTTGGATTTATCAGAATGTAAAATCATAAATCGTGCTCTTAAGCGAGCATTAAGCAGAATGTTTTTTAGAATTTCATTTTAGGAGAACATCGATGAAGAAGAATATTTTTTGTTTAGGTGTGTTGGTATTAGCATCATTGTTATTGGTGGCTGTTCTGTCCAACCAGGCTTCGGCGAATAAGCGAAATTTGGATGATGGGAAGCTGCGTATCATTGTTTTTGGTGCGCACCCTGACGACTGTGAAGGCAGGGCCGGCGGCGTGGCGGCTATGTGGGCCGCGCAGGGACATCACGTCAAATTCGTGTCCACCACTAACGGCGATATTGGCCATGCCGAGATGGCAGGAGGGGCGCTGGCCAAGCGACGCACAGCGGAGGTTAAAGAAGCGGCAAAGATATTGGGCATTGAGACTGAGGTGCTGGACAATCACGATGGAGAGATAATGCCGACTTTGGAGAATCGCAAGGCATTTGTACGTCTTATTCGGGAATGGAAAGCGGATATCGTTATGGGTCATCGTCCGAACGACTACCATCCGGACCATCGTTATACGGGTATACTGATGCAGGATGCTGCATATATGGTCACGGTCTCTTTCTTTTGTCCGGATGTGCAGCAGTTGCCAAAGAATCCGGTTTTCTTTTATCTCTCGGACAAATTTCAGAAACCGAATCCCTTTAAGCCGGACATGGTGGTTGCAATCGACGATGTATTCGAGCAGAAAACAAATGCTCTTTGGACCATTCAATCGCAAATCGAAAGTCTTTGGGCAACGGGCAACTTCGAGCGAGTTGTTCCTGTCCCGAAGGATCCGACCGCCCGGGAGGCTCGTCGCAAGGTCGTTCGCGACCGTTATGCTCGCCGGGCCGAGTTAATTGCCAATCAGTACAGGTCCAAATTGATTGAGCTTTATGGCGAAGAAAAGGGCAGCAAAATTCGGAATGCCGAGGCGTTTGAGCTGTGTGAATACGGTAGTCAACCCTCAGCCGACGAATTGAAAAAGCTTTTTCCGTTCTTCGGGCCTTAAGATTGATACCGGGTGATAGCATATAAGCGTGCTGAAATGCTTCTCAACAATCTTGGCGAAAAGGAACAGTAATGAATTTGGATTTTTCCTACTACATGCCAACCAGAATCATCTTCGGTTGCGGCAAGTTAAGTGAACTTAAGAGCACTCCGTATCTTCCCGGGAAGAAAGCTCTTATTGTTATCGGCGCATCCGGAGCCATGAGGAAACATGGATATCTTGACAGAGTTGTCAAGTACCTCGAGGAAAATGGAGTTGAATCTGCTTTGTACGATAAAATTCAACCCAATCCTGTTTCCGAGCACGTTGAAGAAGGGGCATCCTTCGCCAAAGAAAACGGCTGTGATTTTGTAGTTGGTCTTGGCGGAGGCAGTACTATCGATTCGTCTAAGAGCATCGCGGTTATGGCAGTTAATCCGGGTAAGTACTGGGACTACATAACAAGGGGAAGCGGTGGCAGAAAAACGCCCGCTCGTGGCGCCCTGCCGATCGTGGCGATAACCACAACCGCCGGGACAGGAACCGAGGCCGACCCATGGACCGTTATCACCAGTACCGATACAAACGAAAAGATCGGCTGGGGCGCTAATTGCACATTTCCGTGCCTGTCAATCGTCGATCCGGAGCTGATGGTCAGCGTACCTGCGAAGACAACAGCTTATACTGGTATGGATGCATTCTTTCACTCGGTCGAAACATACCTTGCAACGGTCAACCAGCCGACGAGCGACCATCTGGCACTGGAGGCGGTCGGTCTGATTACAAAATATCTGCCGATCGCCGTCAAAAACGGAAAGAACATGGAAGCGAGAACCAGACTCGCCTGGGCCAATACCGAAGCGGGAATCTGCGAGTCGCTGTCCTGCTGCATTTCCCATCACTCGATGGAACATGCAGTCAGCGCTTATTATCCCGAAGTCGCTCACGGCGCCGGCCTGACGATGCTCTCGGTTTCTTACTTCAGCTACCTGGCGGAAAGAAATCCAGCTCGTTTCGGCGATCTGGCGAGGGCCATGGGTGAAGACATCGACGGTTTGTCCGAAAAGGAAAGCGCCATGGCATTTATCGCCGGCTTGAAAAAGCTCATAAAGAAAATCGGCCTCGAAACCGAGAAACTCGCCGACTTCGGAATTCAGCGAGACGACCTGAAGACTTTCGCCGAGAATTCATTCTTTGCGATGGGCAGTCTCTTCGACATCACGCCGGTAAAACTGACGCTGGATGATGTACTTGCCATATACGAAAATGCGTACGCGTAAGTTATAAACAATGTCGGACAAAACTGCGTTTTAGGAGGTGACGTTGTTCAAGGACCGGATGATTGTATGGATTCTGGAATATATTTTCGGCGGGACGCTGGTTTTGGTCCCGCTGACAAATCTGGTGTTTCGTCATTCTATTTGGACGGACGTCTACATTTGGACTGTAAATTTGTTTGTCGCCAGTCTCGGCGTTATCCTGATCTCATGTGCCAGCTCGATGCGACAGCGAATGCACCTGGCTAAACGCATCGACAAGCTTGCCGAACAAATAAAGGCAAATCACGCATTCTCACAAATATCGGCGGAAGCCGACGGCCAAACCGGCCGGAGCCAATAAACGGATTTTCTCAGTATCCGATGGCACAGCCGTCCTTGCGTGGATCGGATGCTCCGAAGTAAAGACGGGGGTTTGATTTTCTCCATATTCCCTGGTAGCCGCCGAACCTTCCGAGGCCGGGATCGACTTTGTGCCCCATATCTGCAAGTTTGAGTTTAACATCTTCCGGAATGTGCCGCTCGAAACTTACAGAGCCGGCGCCGACCATTTTTCGTCCCGTTGGTGTCGAGCTTTCGGAATGCTGGATTCGTGGCTGCTCGCCGGCCTGTTGAGGTGACATTCCGAAATCGATGATGTTCATCAATACCTGGACATGTCCCTGCGGCTGAAAATCGCCACCCATGACTCCGAAAGAAAAGACCGGCTCGGCGTCTTTGGTCACAAACGCCGGGATTATCGTATGGAAGGGCCGCTTGTGAGGCTCCAGCTTGTTGAGATCGGACGGATTGAGCGAGAACAACTGGCCGCGATTCTGAAGGCAGAATCCCAGGCCGTCCGGCACGAAAGCCGAACCCCATCCGTAATAGATGCTCTGAATTAGCGAGACCATATTTCCTTCTTTGTCCGCAGCCGTCAGATAGATTGTGTCGGAAGAGCCTTTTAGCCGACCGGGCTCGACCTGCTGTGCGGCCCGTTTGGGATCGATCAGTTTAACACGCTGGGCGGCGTACTCTTTGGAGATAAGTGCTTTGAGGGGGACATCGGCAAAATCCATGTCGGCGTAGTAAATAGCACGATCCTCGAACGCCAGTTTTTTCGCCTCGATGAAAAGATGCAGATGTTCGGCCGAGTTTGGCTGCATCGAGCCGATTTCGAATTGTTCCAGCAGATTCAGCATTTGCAGGGCGGCGATCCCCTGGCCGTTCGGCGGCAGTTCCCAGACATCATAGCCGCGGTAGGTGGTACTGACCGGCTCGACCCAGTCGGCTGTGTGGTCGCGAAAATCGCGCATCGAAAATCGCCCGCCGTTGGCCTGAGAGAACTTTACGATCCTCTCGGCAATTTGGCCCTTGTAGAATGCCTCGTCGCCATCCCGAGCGATTATTTCAAAGAACTGAGCCAGATCTTTATTCCTGAAGATTTCCCCGAAACGGATGGGCCTGCCGTCGGGCATAAACGTCTTGACTGCGACGCGATTGGCTTCTGAGCCGAGGGACCAGGAGCGGGCAATGACGGGCGAGACTCCGAATCCTTCCCGGGCGTAAAAGATAGGCGCCTCCAGGACCTTCGCAAGATTAAACCGGCCCAGTCTTTTCTGCAGCGCAGACCATCCGCTGATACACCCGGGGACACTCCATGCCAGTGGACCGCGGACGGGAATCTCTTTCAGACCCATAGCTGCGGCCTTGTCAAGGCTCCAGTCGTAAGGCGAGCGTCCGCTGGCGTTTAGCCCGAGCAGTTTGCGCTGCTTTGCGTCCCAGACGATAGCGAACAAATCGCCGCCGGGCCCGCAGCTCATCGGCTCGACAAGACTCAGCATTGCGTTTGCACAGATAGCCGCATCGACTGCGTTACCGCCGGCCTTGAGGATATCGACGCCGGCCATGCTGGCCAGAGGCTGGCTTGAGCAGACAATTCCGTTTCGGCAGACAACCGTTGAGCGATTTTGATTTCTGTTCTGGAGCAAATTTCGATCGATAAAAATACTATTATCTGCTGCACCAGCATCACTACGTCCACCGAACGATACGTTGCTGCCAAGAAGTGATGATGTGCCGGCGTAACCGGCAAGTTTAAGAAATGAACGCCGTTTCATAAGCTTATGCTCCTCATACAGAACTCTACGAAACCAGGAATATCTTTACTTCACCCAACTCCCATCCCTAACTGAAGTATTGTACCTGAACTACCTGACAAATCAAGTGAGCCACGCAGAAGTTTCGACATTTTGGCGGTTCATGCAATTAAATATGCCTGAGAAAGCCAAAACCAGTTGACATTTAACGTGTATTCGGTAGTTTAATCAAACCGCAAGGCGCTGAAAGTTTTTCGACCTTAACCGTGAATGGAAACCAAAAACAAGAAAATGTATGCGTTAAACTAAGTGGAGATTTATTATGGATTTTAACCGTCGCCATTTTTTGGGATTGACAGCCGGCACAGGTGCGTTATCAATCTTGCAGGGCTGCCAATCGACATCGAGCAAACCGCGAGCGACTTCACATAGCTCCCGGGTCACTATGCAAGAACTTGAGAAAGCCGCAAGCACACCCATTCTGCAGTTGGACGGCGTCAACTCGCCATTGATAATTGACTCTATTCAATTGCTGCAAAAGGGGAGTGAATACTTTGTGCACGTCAGATCCAAAGACGGTGCAGAGGGCGTTGCCTTGACTAATTCCAGGGCGGATTATTTATATCCGATTCTAAACAAACTGGTTATTCCCTACTTCATTGGCAAGGACGCCCGAGACCTCGAATCGCACCTGTTTGAATTGTACAGGTACCGCAGCAATTACAAGCTCCAGGGCCTGGCCCTGTGGTGTCCTCTGGCGTGGGTGGAGTTCGCCATTTTGGACATGATTGGCAGGGTAACAGGCAAATCTATCGGGCAACTGTTCGGCGGCGTTATCCGGCAGGAAGTTGCTTTCTACGTGGCGAGCGGGCGGCGTGACACAACGCCCGAACAGGAAGCAGAATATCTCATTGAATTGATTGATCAGACGGGTGCCAAAGCCGTAAAGTTCAGGGTCGGTGGACGTATGAGCAGGAACGCCGACGCCATGCCCGGAAGGACCGAGAAACTAATTCCTCTGGCCCGGAAAAGGCTGGGCGATGGGATCGCCATCCACGCTGACGCCAATAGCTCCTATGACCCACCCCAAGCCATCGAAGTTGGAAGGATGCTGGAAGATATCGGTGCAGTCTATTTCGAGGAGCCTTGCCCTTTCGACCACCTGGAAGACACGAAACGGGTCACCGATGCCTTGACCATACCGGTTGCCGGCGGTGAGCAGGAATTCAGTCAACGTCGCTTCCGCTGGATGATTCACAATCACGGGGTAGATATCGTCCAGCCGGACCTGCATTATTATGGAGGACTTATCCGTTCAACACGGGTGGCGCGTATGGCCGCCCTTAAGAAGATGCCGACTACGGTCCATATTTCGGGGGGCTTTGGATTCATCTACATGCTGCATTTCGCCTCCTACACACCCGATATTGGCCTGTACCAGGAATACAAGAGAAACATCGAGAAATATAGCAGCTTGTTTGATCCGCCTTTGAAAATCAGAGACGGCGCAATTACTGTTCCAAAGGGACCAGGTGTAGGTATTAGGAATATCGGAGATTTGCTCGCTGGTGCAAAACCAGTTGCGAAAAATGGATAACACTCTTTTTTAGGGAGTTTCTTTCTTGTTGTTATGTTCCTTTTACAGAACCGGGAAAAAACAAAATAAACAAACCTGATAACTTGCTGATAATAGTTTCATATTGAGCTGATGGTGGAAATAGAACACGGAGCGTATATACTACACTCCGTGATTCTACTGTGTAGCTAACGAAGATGGCACTCTCATAGAACCTGTTGAATAGAATCAGAGTACGTCCCCACTCGGCCGTCTCACCGGCCTAAAAAGACCTCTTGTGTCGCGGCCGAGGCGGCAAACGAGTTACTGCTGATGCACAAAGGCTCTGCTTCTTTGGAACAGGTAAAGAATAATCGCCAAAGCTATCAGACCAACGAGACCATTTTCGCCCAGACCTCCAATCAGTGTGGTGAGATTGCGAACAACTCCTCCAAAAAAGGGAACTGTACTGCCAAAAAGGATCTCGACAACAATCCCAAGGGCAACAAGCAATAAGAAGATTTCAGTAATCTCACCAAGCAACTTCTTCACTTCTGCCAGATAATGCATATTTAACTCTCCTATTATTGAGTATTAGAAAAACAGTAAATTACAACATCCACACATATTGTGTTCGGCTTCGCTTTTCAGATTTCTTTAATGTTTATGCCCAAAATACATAGTGAAATTGTTAAGGAATAAATATATGTCTTCTAAGAACCTATAAAAATGAAATGCCAAAAACTCGCTTTTCAGTATTGATATGAAAGCTGACTAACCAAGTTGCCGGCTTAATGAATCCGTTAGAATCTTCGTATTCAGGCCGAATGCTTTCTATATCTTTCTTGTTTTATGATATAGACAGTTTGCAATTGACCGGCGAAGCTTTTGGCACATTTCCGAACAGGTAAAGGCAGGCATATATCGATATATACCCTCTGTGAATCAGGTATTAAGTTGCATGCAAGGCCATTTCTGCGCCATTACAAATGTTAAAATGGAGTATTTTCTCTTGACTTTAATGTTAAAATGGGGTATTTTAGACTTATGTTTAGGAACATTGTTTTTTTTGTTTTACGCATATCGCTCATTGCAACGATTTGGGCGTTTGTATGGCGATTTATTGAGCCCAAAACACAACTGATGCGAATATTGAGAACGGCGTTGCTCGTACTCGGTCTTTTAGCTGTCCTGGCTGTAATAAGAATAACAGGGCAGTGATTACACATAGTCTTGCTGGAAGAATTTGCGAGATTAACGAGCATAATTTATTTACTTACAAACCACCTATTGCAAAAAAAAAGCCTCTTTGAAAAGAAAGCAAAGTCCTAACATTGACCAGCGTCAAAGCACTCTCGCTCTCGACATAAACGGATTAATTGTTAATAGCAGCCGGTGATGTTGAATATCGAACCGAAAAATTGAAATTCTCAGGGCAATAATCCGTTTAACTTTTTCATTTTTTTATTGATGAAAAGGGACATGATTTGGTATAAGTGATACTGATGAGACGTGGGAGTTTTCGTATCCGGGCCTGAAAAGGTTATTTTGCACATTTGGCTTGGGTTGAAAAGCGAGGATTTCCATATCTGAACCAACAAGTCGTTAGACTTTAAAAAGGAAGGAGTTGGTATCAAGCCGAAAGAAATCGTTCAGTGCAGCTATAGAATATCGTAATTTTTTCACTATTTTGAAAGGAGGATCGTAATGTTTAACAAATTGAAAAGCTTAGTAATAGTCTATGTCCTGATAGGCTTGCTTTTATTCGAAAGCGGCACGGCACAGGCCAACTGGTTCGAGAGCTTCAATGGTGAGAAGCCCGACCTGGCAACATGGCAGTTCGAATGTTTTCCAGACGTAACCAAAACGTACACGAATACAATTGTAACCGACCCAAACGGCAACAAATATTTAAGTCTGGATGAGACAACTCCGGTTGAAGCCGGCGGTTCTATGTTTGGCGATGCTTTCGGCAGCGACGAAATATTCACCGACGTTCGTGTTGGGGCAGTCTTTAATGTCACTGGTGATGCCTCACACAATTACTACGGCCTGGTTGCACGTACGCAATACTTCGTTGATCCTGATGGCTCAATGACCGGTATTGCCCCTGGTTTTATTGCTGCCCAGACCTATGTGATGCACGTCAACTGGGAAGACGGCCCGGCCAACCTGAGAATCGACATCGAAAAGGTCCTCATGATGCAGAACATTATGATAAATGAAACAGAGCTGGGTTTGGAGCTTGTTGTACCGGGTCTCAACCACGTCAGGAGCTACTATGCCGAGATGGATGTGGTCGGCTCGGGCCCGGTGTACATCACAGGTAGTCTCTATGAATACAAGGATGGCCCGCTCGTAGCGAGGACGGCGACAATGGTTGACACCAGTGGTAACGATCCGTGGGAAGAGGATGTTGGTCAAGACGCCTTCTTTACCAGCGGCGCAAGCGGTATATTCGCTCAGAGTGAACAACTGGATGAAGGTGATCCGATTGGCTACCATTGCACCTTTGACGATGTATTCTCTGTTTCCGATGGTCCGGCGGCGGTCAATCCCGGCCCTGCTGATGGTGTCATTGATGCGCCCGTCGATGTGACTCTTAGCTGGGTTGAGGCGGAATTTGCGACAGGCCGCGAACTCTGGATAGGTAAGCCCGGAGCGATGGAAAAGGTTGATCCCGCACCATCGGGGACCACCTACACGCCCGGTAATCTCGAATTAGGCCAGACGTACCAGTGGAGGATCGATCAAATCGGCCCCTCCGGCTCGGTGACAGGTTACGCCTGGACCTTTACGACTGCGGATTATCTGATCGTGGATGATTTTCAGTCATACGCCGACGATAAAGGCATAAGGAGTGCATGGGTCGACAACATCGAGGAGGCCGGTGTCGAATATGTCTTTCTGGCGACGGGCGAGAACAACTCCATGCGTTTTGAGTTCCAGAATCAGTTCGAACCTTACTTTACTGAGATAACGCGGACATTCGGTAGCCCGCAGGATTGGACGGCTCAAGGTGTTGGTGAGTTGTCACTGTCATTCGTTGGTGAGCATGTAAATATGGAGCATCTGATGTATTTAAGGCTGGAGGATGCTTCCGGCCGAAGCTTCACGGTTGAGCACCCATACCCCTATGCGTGTCAGTCTGATTCATGGCGTCAGTGGACTATTGCCCTCGGGCTGTTCAGAGACGGCGGCGTGGATTTGACCAGTGTCAATAAAATCACTATCGGCCTGGGTGACGGCACCAGTTCCGGTCAGGCCGTCGAAGATATAGACCATATATACGTTGACCAGATTATTTTAAGCCCGGCTGGATTGGATAATATTGAGTAGTCGACATATACGCATGGCTGAGTCAGCCTGTGATTTTCACAAGATTTCGGAGCCCGCACCGATTGGTTCGGTATGGGCCCCGGTTATTTATTGATATCTACAATGTTCCTATTTCCTCACTCAACGCCGCCAGCGTCAAATCGATATCCTCGTCGCTGATGCCGTAATGAGTCACTGCCCTGAGGCGTCCCGGTCCAACCTGCAGTATTTTGATTCCTCTATCGGCAAGTTGTGTAACAAGCTTCTGGGCGGTTATTCTGTCGCTGGTCAGGTCGAAAAAGACGATATTCGTTTGTATCCTTTCCGGCTCGATGGATAGGCCGGGGATACGAGCGATCCCTTCGGCCAGACCATGAGCATTTGCATGGTCTTCCGCTAATCTATCTGTCATCTGTTCCAAAGCTGTAATGCCTGCTGCGGCAATGATGCCGGATTGTCGCATACCGCCTCCCAGCACTTTTCGGTTTCTACGCGCTTCAGCAATAAACTCTCTGGAACCGCATATTACCGAGCCAACGGGTGCGGACAGGCCCTTTGACAGGCAGAAGCTGAGCGAATCCGCATGACGGGTCAGCTCCTTTACGTCCACATCCAAAGCCACAGCGGCATTGAATATGCGTGCGCCATCAAGATGCACCATAAGACCTCGTTCCCCGGCCAATGCCGCTACTGTAGCCATATACTCGGGCGTAAGGGCAGAGCCGTTGCAGCGATTGTGTGTATTCTCCAGGCAGATCAGCCGGGTTCGCGGGAAATGCACATTATTGCCACGAATCGCTGCCTCGATATCCTCCAGTCGCATTGTACCATCAGGTTGATTCTCGATTGTGTGCGGGTGTATCCCGCCGAGAGCCGACATGCCCCCGGCCTCGTAGAGAAATGTGTGCGACTGATCGCCCAGGATAACTTCTTCGGCGCGTCTGCAATGAGTAAGCACGCATACCAGGTTTCCCATCGTTCCGCTGACGACCATCATCGCTGCTTGCTTTCCCATGCGTTCGGCGGCCATACTCTCAAGCCGGTTCGTTGTCGGGTCTTCGCCGAACACATCATCGCCGAGCTCAGATTGATAAATAGCCTCTCGCATTGTTTTTGTCGGCAAAGTAACGGTATCACTGCGTAGATCAATAGTTTTCACCGGTTATCTCCCAAGTATAAATATTGAAAGTGATATTTCTCATTTAAACTCTCTTAGCTGAGACATTACGCTTTTCTTTCGTTAAAATACCAGATCTGTCCGACAAATAAAGTTATTTTGAAATTGTTTTTTGGGGCAAATTTCAAAAAACCGTCTTTTCGCTGCACGATTGACGAGTGAACAACGCGGTATTTGCCCGGACATTTTGACAAAGATTTGGTTTTGACAGCTTGCTTGACTTTGGCGTATGTGATAGCGACAATGAAGCTATAGTTATTTTGGCAGAAATTTATATAAAGGAGCTGCGAAATGGGAAGACTATGTTTGATTTTAGTATCTATATCGATTTGCATCGCCGGCTGCTCAACAGGCTATACGGTGCATGTTAATGGGTTTTCCGAACTCGACAGGCCGATGGGTCAGAAGGCATCAATATATGTGACGATGGACCCGAATTCACAGAATCCCATCTTTGATAAGGAGATAAAAACCAAGATTGAAGTGCTGTTAAAATTGCACGGTTACGTCCCGGCTGCTAACGTTGAGCTTTCCGACTATAGGCTTGCCTTCCAGGTGGGATTGGATTCACATAAGGTATCAGGGTATGCACCGCTTTATCGTCCGGTTGGAGGTTTTCACGGCGGATATTGGGGGGAATATCATTTCGGATACACCAGTTATATGCCGTATTTAGAAACGCTTTACGACCAATGGCTCGTAATTAAGGTCTTTGCCCGCGACCGCACCGCTGCTTCGGGCGCCGAGAAAGTTGTCTGGATCGGCGAAGCTATGACCAGCACAAGCGTTGCCGACCTTCGCCAGGTGGTCGATTATCTGCTCGTTGCCTGCATCGAGTATTTCGGCGTGGATACAAAGAGGCAAATGACCCTGACTATAGGCCGCGATGACCCCATAATAATCCGGATCGCCACCTTCAGATAATCTTTATTTGCGCCCACCTGTTATCCTGAGCAGAGCGAAGGATCTCAAAGCCGACGATTTTATAGTAACGCAACAGCCGATCGCCCTGAACTCAACCGATTTTTATGATATGTGTAACACAAGATAAAGCATTAGATACGTATCCGGCACGGAGCCCGGCAATTCGCGGACATGCAGATCTGCTGTCCGGCGGGGCTGTCACGACCGGATAAATGAGAAGCTTGAATTTGTCTTTGAAATGGGATTCCATGAGAACAGGAATTTGTATAATCGGAGCGGGGCCGGCAGGTTTGATGGCGGCAATATTCTCTGCCAGGACGGGTGCCCGAACGATGGTCATCGAGGCCAATACGAACCCCGGGCGCAAGCTGCTCCTGACCGGGGCGGGGCGATGCAACCTCACGCACCAGGCTGTGCCGCGCGAGTTTGTAAGAGCATTCGGCGCCAAAGGGAGATTCCTCAGTTACGCCCTGTATCAATTTCCGCCGCAGGATGTACAGGATTATTTCGCCGGACTTGGATTGCGAACAAAGATTGAAAAAGACGGTTGCGTCTTTTCCGCCACCGATCGTGCCGGTGACGTCAGAGATGGTCTTGTGGACCAGGCTAAAAAACTCGGTGTGACGTTTGTTTACGACAGACGCGTAGGCGGTATTACCAAAGAATCAGGTGCTTTTGTTGTCCGGGCTTCGGCGGAGCTAATCGATGCCGGAAAGCTGATCGTAGCGACCGGTGGACTTTCGTGGCCTCAGACTGGATGTACAGGTGACGGCTACAGGTTTGCCCGGCATTTTGGTCATACCATTATCGAGCCTCGGGCGTCCCTGGTGCCGGTTGTGACTTGTGAAACATGGCCCGGACAGCTTGCCGGGACCGCTGTGGAAAACGTTAAAATCTCGGCACGTCTCAATGGTAAAAAAGTAAACACGTCCGGAGCGATGATCTTTACCGACGACGGCATAGGCGGCCCGGCGGTTCTGGATATGAGTCGATATCTGACCGATTATCTGCCTGCAGGCGGAACGCCCGTAGCCATTGTGCTGGATTTGGTGCCGCATATCGAACAAGCCCTGCTTGAAACGCAGATGACCGAGCGCATCGGCGTGAATCCAAAAAAGAAAGTGCCGAATATTCTGGCCGAATTTGTACCGAAGCGTCTTTCGGCCGTCCTGTGCAGGCAGGCGGGCTGTGACGATGAGCTTGAGGCCGGCCGGCTCAGGAAAGATATCCGAAAGAAGCTGATTCGAATGCTCAAGGAGACGCCTCTTTCAATCGTGCGTACCAGGCCGATTGCCGAGGCGACGGTGACACGCGGCGGCGTCAGCGTTGCCGAGGTCGAATCCCGGACGATGGAATCGAAAATTTGTCCGGGCCTGTTTTTCGCCGGGGAGGTCCTCGATGTTGACGGTCCCTGCGGAGGCTACAATCTTCAGGCCTGCTGGTCCACCGCCGCCCTCGCGGGCTCTTCAGCCGCTTTGGGCGGATGAAATTAACGTTAAAAGTTATAGAACGCCTTACTTTCAGTCAGGCTGATAGAATCTAATAGTCGGCAACAGGATTGACCAGGATCATGGTTGCCTTTCCATGCAAGTCACAAGTTATGCTTTAATATTCTCACTGCTTTTTGTAGTACTTCATGGCTTCGGGTAGGAGTTCTTTTAGTTTGCTGATTCTGGTTTCGTCTGCTGGGTGAGTGCTGAGGATCTCGGGTGGCTGCGACCCTTTCTTTTGTGCTGCCATTCTCTGCCAGAAGCCGACGGCCTCTTCGGGATTGTAGCCGGCCATCGCCATGAACACCAGGCCCAGATGGTCCGCCTCGCTTTCATGGGTCCTGCTGTACGGCAGCAAAACCCCGACCTGTGTTCCGATGCCGTAAGACTTCATAAACAGGTCCTTCGTCTCGTTGGGGCGGTCTTCCAAAGCCTTTGACAAGGCCATGCCGCCCATCTCGACGATAAGGCCCTGTGTCATTCTTTCGGCCCCGTGTTTGGCGAAGGCGTGTGCGATTTCGTGGCCCATTACTACTGCCAGGCCGGACTCGTCCTTCGTTACGGGTAAGATACCCGTATAAACGACCACCTTTCCGCCGGGCATACACCAGGCATTGACATTCGGGTCTTCAACGAGATTAAAGTCCCATTTGTATCCTTCGAGTTTATCGGTGCATGATTTTTCCCGACAGTATTGCTCTACCGCATTTTGGATTTTGCTGCCGACCGCCTTGACTGTCTGAGTCTGCGCGGCATTATCGCTGAGCTTGTTCTGGGCGAGAAATTCGTCATAGGATTTAAAGCTCATTGAATTCATTGTAGAGTTGGGGATGATATTTAATTGTTTTCTGCCGGTGAATTCAATCTCCGAGCAGCCGGATAGCAATAGCAGAAGGCATGACAGAACGAATAGTTTTGATTTCAGAAAAGCTTTCATAGTACTTGCCCCTTTCTTAATTAAGATACATTAAAGATTTTTCCACAAACGTCGCTTTACATATTTAAGCAGGCTTTATATGCCTTTTGCAAGCGTTTTATCAGCCGCCTATGAACTATTTTTCCTCGATTTCGATCTTGATTTCGTTCAGCAAATTTATTGCTTCGATGGGAGTCAGGTTGTTCACGTCGATAGAGGCCAGTTTTTCTAATACAGACTTATGTTTTTCCACAAATAGCAGGTCTTTGTCCGGCTCTTTTGTTTTATGGCGAGCCAGATGTTCACCGGTGGCTTCTTTTTGGAAGGTGGATTCGAGCTCTTCTAAGATTTCTTTTGACCTGTCTAAGATAGTTATCGGCAGGCCGGCTAATTTTGCGACATGGATGCCGTAGCTTTTATCTGTTCCCCCGGGCAGAATCTTGTGCAAAAAGACTACCTCGTCCATCCATTCACGTACGGCCACGTTGCAGTTCTCGACATTGGCGAAAAGTTCGGCTAATTCGGTCAGTTCGTGATAATGGGTGGCGAATAGCGTCCGGCATTTAAGCTTGTTTGCGATATGCTCGGTGATCGCCCAGGCTAAAGAAAGCCCATCGTAGGTGCTTGTGCCGCGACCCACCTCGTCAAGAATGACGAGGGACTTATCGGTGGCGTTATTGATAATGTTTGCTGTCTCGGTCATTTCAACCATAAAAGTTGATTGTCCCCGGACTAATTCATCCGAAGCGCCGACGCGTGTGAAGATTCTATCTACCAGGCCGATCTCGGCATCTTTGGCGGGAATGAACGAGCCGGTTTGTGCCATTAGCACCATGAGGGCGACCTGTCGGATGTAGGTACTTTTGCCGCTCATATTCGGGCCCGTAATTACGAGGACATCGCCGGCGTCGTTGCCAAATTCGACATCATTCGGAACAAACTCCGCCCCGAGGTTTTCAGCCAGCACCGGATGTTTGCCTTCGTGAATAATAAGCTCACCGCTGCCGGTCATCTTCGGCCTTATGTAGCCTCGTCGCCTGGCCAGGTACGCCAGAGCCGCCAGGCAGTCGCATTGAGCAATCGTCTCGGCGAGCCCCTGGAGTCGACTTATGTACTGGGCGGATTGACGGCGTAGCTGGTCGAAGAGCTGCTGCTCCAATGCTAGCGCCTTTTCCTCGGCGTCGAGGGCCTGGGTCTCGTAATCTTTGAGCTGCTCAGTGATATAGCGTTCTGCGTTTTTGATTGTCTGCTTGCGGATATAGTCGGCGGGGACCTTGTTGGCCGAGGAGTGATTCACTTCTATATAGTAGCCGAAAACCTTGTTGAAGCCGATTTTCAGGTTTACAATTCCGGTTCTCTCGGCCTGCTCTTTTTGATAGTTTCTCAGCCAGCTCTGGCCGTCTCTGGAGATTGAACGCAGGCGGTCAAGCTCTTCGGAAAAGCCGGCCTTTATCACGCCGCCATCGCGAAGATGCGAGGGAGGTTCCGGCTTGATTGCTGATTCGAGCAGGTCGGCTAATTCGTCCATGCTGTCGCATTGGCCCGTGAGCCGAACGAGCAAATCCGAGCGGAGTCCTTCCAGAATTTGCCGCAGCAGCGGTATTTGCCGCAACGTTGCCCCCAGGGCCACCAAATCTCTCGGAGTTGCCCGGAGCGTGCTGATGCGGGCTGCTATTCGCTCGGTATCGGAGATGTTCGACAGTAGCCGGCGAATTTCAGCCAGCTTGGCATCGGCATATTTGAATTCTTCGACGGCATCCTGACGCAGCTCGATAGCGCCGAGGTCACAGAGCGGCATGCACAGCCAGTTTCTGAACATTCTTCCGCCCATGCCGGTTATTGTTTCATCCAGGCAGTCCAGCAGTGAGCCTTTTTTGCTTTCGGTGCGAATGGTTCGCAGGATTTCCAGACTCCGCAGAGAGGCGGGGTCGATTTGCAAAAAATTCCGGCGACTGATTTTTTTCAAGTTCCGGATGTGGCCGAGCGTCGTCTTCTGTGTTTCGTTGAGGTATTCGATGATGGCACCGGCAGGGGGGATAAGACCGTCGTCGTTGTCACTGATTCCGAAGCCTTCGAGAGTGGCCGTACCGAAATGCTTCAGCAGACGCTGCATTGCCTGATAAGGGTCGAAATACCAGCCGGGCCGTTCGGTTACAATGGCATTGGTTAATTGTGTGATGTCTCTGGTGAGCTTTTTTGTCTCGGCCTCGAAGAGCTCACCGCGTCTGTCGGCAAGCAGACACTCGGCCGGAGCTAATCGCAGCAGCTCATCGACCAGTTTTTCTTCGGGCAGCTCCTGGACGAAAAAATGTCCCGTGGAAATATCGACCCAGCTAATGACAGCCCGGCTCTTTGTCCCCAGACTGACGGCACAGAGGAAATTGTCCTCTTTGGCATTCAGCAGGATATCGTCCGTGAGCGTGCCGGGAGTTACGATTCGCACGACGTCGCGCTTGACCACGCCCTTTGCGGTCTTCGGGTCTTCGACCTGCTCGCAGACGGCGACCTTGTAGCCGGCCTGCAGCATCTTTTTCAAATACCCTTCGACTGCGTGGTAGGGCACACCGGCCAAAGGGATGGGATTGGGGCCTTTGCTTCGACTGGTCAATGTCAGTCCAAGGACCTTCGAGCAGGTCTTGGCGTCTTCGTAAAAGGTCTCGTAAAAATCACCCATGCGAAAGAATAGTATGCAGTCCGGATGTTTTTGTTTGAACCGGTGAAACTGCTTCATAGCAGGCGTCAGTTTTTCATCATTTGGGGCCATAGAATACAGATTATACAAAAACCGGCCCATTTAACAAGCGCCAGACTTTCTTTCCTTATTTACTGCTTTACAACGGTAAGGAAACAGATAAGATAAAACAGAAGAAGAAATCCGGGATTTGCCATTTGTTCAACAGGATTGTTTGGCTTTAATATCGGCGGGCTTTGTATAGACGATGATAAAAAACAGACATAAACTGAATGAGTTTCAGCGTAAGTTGGACGCGGAGGAAAGTCTCTCTTACAGAGAGGCACTGGCCATCTATGAAATGCTCCACAAAGAGGCTGTATCTTTAGGGGCGATCAACTCCGAAAATATCCTGGACGGGCTGGAAGTGGACTTAAGAATTGCAAAAGCGATAAACAAGGTGGGTTTGTGATAGAAAAGCTCCTCAAAAAGACGGCCCGGCATTTAGACCGGCAAAAAATCCCTTATA
>Ga0307380_10001987_pt1 | contig 29389 bp, 20 predicted proteins | sample UN3MG_FD_202239 | JGI IMG/M metagenome (GOLD analysis project Ga0307380, IMG submission 202239) | Soil microbial communities from Risofladan, Vaasa, Finland - UN-3 | ecosystem: Environmental > Terrestrial > Soil > Coastal area > Acid sulfate soil | place: Finland: Risofladan, Vaasa | collected... | reverse complement strand
GCAGAATATCGGCAAAGCTGACTGCATCCATCTTGTCCGGTGCACCGGGTAATTCGAGCAGTGTTGTTTTTTTCGGTGGTTTGACACCGGCCAGCTCGACTAATGTCGGATATAGGCCGAAGTACTCAGTTAATGCAGTGGTTACTTTGTTCTGGGGCAGATGATTCGGATAGCTTACAATCAACGGCACTTTAACAGAAGGCTCGAACAGACAGAACTTCTGGTAAAGCCCGTGGTCGCCATCCATTTCGCCGTGGTCGGAAGTATATATAACTATGGTATTATTAAGCAGGCCTTCTTTTTCGAGTGCCTTGTACACGTATCCTACACATGTGTCAACGAAGGCGAGGTTGCCGAGGTAACCTGCTCTATGGGCCTGCTGGCGTTTTTGGCCCTGTGCTCTCATATTTTTAATACGCCGTTGGATGTGTGGTGGATATTTGGATATATCGCCGACTTCCGGGAGCTTCATCTTCTCGACGGGATATTTTTCGGCCCATTGCCTCGGGGGATAGAAGGGGGAATGTGGTTTCATAAAACTGGTGAGTAGAAAGAACGGTTGCCGGCGGTATCTGGTTATGAATTTGGCTGCCTCGCGAGCTATAAACATATCCAGATGGTCTTCGGCTTCAAGTTTTGAGGCCATGCTGTCAAAGTTGTATTTTTCGACATTGTCAATCCAGGGGCTGCCGTTGGGCCATAATCCGTCAATATCAGGCAGGCCGGCACCACTATCATCCACTGTTTTGAAAAAGTGCTGCCCCAGCGGATGGTTGGCAATCTCATTGGCATAGTGTTGTACTTTTGGGCCCAAATACATCAGCCAGTCGTTGATGGACATATAATATTCGAAGCCGTGATTGTGGGCATTTCCAAAGTGCATCTTGCCTATCAAGGCGGTCAGATAATCGTTTTCGGCAAAATGATGAGCTATAGTGCGGTAGCGCCAGTCAAGCTGGTTTGTATTGGTTATAGCGCCGGTGCTGTGTGCATACAGTCCGGTCAGCAAAGCCATTCTTGAGGCTACGCAGACCGGGTAAGGACAATAAGCGTTTGTGAACCTGACGCCGCGCGAGGCAATTATATCGATATTTGGAGTGGGAACCAGGTCTCTACCGGCACAGGTCATCAGGTCTGCCCGATGCTGGTCTGTCATAATGAAAAGAATGTTAGGCTTGTTAGATGCTGAAGATGAATGGGGAGCCGAAAATGTTTTCATAGAGTCAGATGTTTTAGTTTCAGCAACCTTGCAGCCGAGTAATGCCGAAGCGGTTCCCAGTCCGGCGGCTTGCAGGAATTCCCTTCTCCTGAGTTTGTTTTTCTTCATTATATTTTGCTCTTAAAGGATTTCATTATGACAAACAAAATCTCACGAAATTATTTACGCGATTACTTTTGTTCCCGACGCCCCCATTCGTATGCCCTTGCCGGGTCGTAATCCGGATTCGGTGCGGGCATTTTGGCGTCAACCGATTCTCTCCAGGTAGCGAGCTTTTTTTGTAGCTGGGCGGCTTTTTTTGGCAGTTTTGTTGCGAGATTATGTTTTTCCGAGATATCTCGTTCAAGATTATAAAGTTCAAGCCGGCCATCCTCATAGAACTCGATTAGCTTGAAGTTTCCCTCTCGAATTGCACCGGCTGGTCTGGAGTGATGATAATGCGGGTAGTGCCAGTATATCGCGTTGCGTTTGAGCGTGCCGGTCCGCTTTAGTAACGGCAGGATACTTTCACCGTCGAGTACATGCGATGAATTACCTTTTGCTGTGACAATCTCTAAAAAGGTCGGATAGAAATCGACGCTGGTAACCGGTGTGCTACAGGAGGTTCCCGGTTTGACTACGCCGGGCCAGCGCACAATCAGCGGTTCGCGTATTCCACCTTCGTAAAGAGTTCCCTTTTCGCCGCGAAGCGGTTCGTTAGTTGAAACAGGCTCTCTGTTGCCCCGATAGCCGCCATAGGCCTGATATAATCCGCCGTTATCTGAGAAGAATATAACAATGGTTTTTTCGGCAAGATTCAATTCATCGAGCTTCTTTGTTATACGGCCGATACTGTTGTCCAGGTGCTCGACCATAGCTGCATAGGTGGGATTATTGACACCGGTTGGCGGCTTTGCTTTGTTTCGGTATTTGTCGATAAGTTCCTGTGGTGCTTCCAATGGGATGTGCACAGTGTTGTGTGACAGATGGAGGAAAAACGGTTTATCTGAGTTGGTCTGGATGAATTCGATGGTGTTGTCGGTGAAAGAGGTAACTCGTTTGTCGTTGCGATTGGTGCCTCCTTGAATGGCCATATCGAAGCCCTGGTGTTCAGGGAAATAGTCCCGTCCGCCGAGATGCCACTTGCCGATGTGAGCTGTGGCGTAGCCCTGTTCTTTAAGGGCTTCGGGGATAGTTATCGCTTCGAGCGGCAACTGCAGACGGTTCTGTGGTACGTTGAGTTTTTCCCAGGGTCGCTGATGGCCCGGAATGAAGTCCGTAATGCCTACTCGTGCCGGATACTGGCCTGCGAGGATACTGGCGCGGGTTGGTGAGCAGACAGGGCAGGCGGCGTATGCATTGGTAAAGCTCATCCCTTCTTTGGCCAACCGGTCGATATTGGGTGTTTCGTGAAACTTGCTGCCGTAGCAGCCTACGTCTGTCCAGCCCATATCATCTATGAGTATGAACACGATATTTGGTTTTTTATATGCTTGAGGAACTTCTGTTAGCTGTTTAGAGTTTGCTATGCAGCTCGGCAAAGCCAGCGATGCGGCCCCTAATCCCACGGATTTCAAAAAGATACGACGGTTCATAAAATTCTCCTTCCGACATGCTCAATAAAAATAATGCACTATTTTTCAGAGCTTAAAGTATCCTGTTGCTATTTGGTTTATATAATCACCGATAGCCAGTGAAGCAGTCGCAGCCGGCGAGGGTGCATTTAATACATGGATACAATTTCTATGTTTTTCAATCCTGAAATCATCGATCAGTTCGCCGTTCGGCCCAAGGGCCTGGGCTCGCACACCTGCCTTGCCGGGCTTTATATCGTCGAGGCCAAGTGAAGGAATAAGTCTTTGCAATTGCTGAAGGAATGATTTTTTTGAAAACGCCCGTTTGTATTCTCCCAGCCCGTATTTCCAGTGTTCCAACAACATTTTCCAAAGACCGGGATAAGTTATAGCATCCCAGGTGTCTCTCAGGCTAAAATCTGTTTTGCCGTAACCTTCTCTTTTGAACGAAAAGACCGCATTTGGGCCGCATTCGACTTTGCCGTTTATCATCCTTGTAAAATGAACGCCCAAAAAGGGAAAATCCGGGTTTGGGACGGGATATATCAGGTTTTTGACTTTTTCTGAGGCCTCTTCCGTCAGCTCGTAATAATCACCTCGGAAGGGAACTATTCTGATGGCAGTTTCTAAGACGTCCATTTTTGCTATTCTGTCAGACTGAAGTCCCGCACAGTTGATAATATACTTTGTACCGAAAGCCTTTCTGTTTGTTAGAACTTTTGTATAGAAATCGTGCTTATCGAAGCCTATTACCTTATGCGATATCAGAACTTTGTTGTCTTGTCCCTTTTTCTCTATCAGCTCGGCCAGCTTGTTTGCTACCCGTACAAAATCAATAACTCCGGTGCATGGTACTTGTATCCCTGCGATGCCGGAGCAGAACGGCTCAATTTGCTTTATTTGGTCCGGCCCGATTTTTTCAATGCCTTCTATATTGTTCTCCTGGCCGTTATGGAAAATCTTTTCGAGGCCGGGAAGCTCTTTTTCCTCTGTTGCTACTATTATTTTTCCGCAAATTTTATAAGGGATTCGATATCTTTTTGCAAAAGCAACAAGCTCTTTTCGTCCTGCGGCGCAGGTTTTTGCTTTATTTGAGCCGGGCTTATAGTACAGGCCCGAATGAATAACGCCGGAGTTATGGCCTGTTTGATGAGCTGCTAACCTGTTTTCTTTTTCTAATACGGCAATACGAATATCAGGATGGTTCAGCGTAATCTTGTAGGCCGATGCCAGGCCGACGATACCGCCTCCTACCACGATAATATCAAAATCAGTACTTCCCTTCATTAGGGGTAAATCCTAAAATCCTACGTCAAATTTTCGAACTTATACAATAACGGACACCCCCAAATCCGTCAATCAAGAACCTTATTTCTACCAAACTAAACAAACTTGTGAAGTGAGAGGAAGGTTAGGCTTGAGCAACAAAGAATAGAAGCTTTAAGGACTTATCTTCTGAAAATATGTTTCTCCTGTTCGCGGATTGCACTGTTTACATATCGGGCACGGTTTCAGGATAAACCTGACTTGTCGGGCTTATCTTGAATACGTAAATAAGTCCTTTTCTCAGCCTTGAATAAATGGCGTTGCCATAGACGGCTTCAATATCGTATTCCTTCAACTTCTTTGGGTCATTTGCCAGGTCCCAAATATTTGACCAGAACATTTGATTCTGTTTTATCGGCAAAGCTTTAAGCAGGTCGCTGTATCGTTGAGGTTCGGTACCCGGTTGTTCTATTACAAAGCCTTCTTCCGGCGCCATCTTCTCGCCATAAACTCTTCTCCAAAGGTACAGCGCCCTTGTCGTGCCGTCCATAACCATTTTATTACCGAACTTCACAATCAGGGCATCAAAGTGGATAATATCACCTTCGATGATGTATTCCTTCTCAAGAATTGTCTTTAGTTTATCGTCTCGGGCGGTTTCCACAAATTTTATTGTGGTTAGAAGGCGACCGTCTATTGTTTGCTGGCTAATTACTTTTGCATAACCTATTTGTTCCTCGTGTGTAAGATTTGTTATGGCCTGCTTGAGATGTTTGTTCTCAGCCAGGAGCTGATGTATTGTTTTAGCGCCGTAATAAAATCCCCGTCCCAGATATGCAACAGGTATGAGGCATACTCCGACTACAATATAAGCCAGTAGGCTTGGTTTTTTACGTTTCTCTTCCATTTATACCTTTGTTGCAGAGCTGATTAATCGCTCCAAAAGACGCATTTTCTACAATTCATCATCAATGTTTCTGCTTGTAACAAACGTTTGAAGTATCATCGGCTGTGCGTAAGCATTGTCTTTAATTACTGCTGAAAAGTCAACCATTCGGTCGATCTTTTTTCACTGAACTTCTGAGTTTTGCTTTTACTCTCTCTTGCAAGAGCTTATAATACCTCCGTATAGCTATTGTGTAGGAAAGAAAGGAAGCTTGAGAGAATATCTGATATGAGTAAAAAGAGTTCTGTCGTCTTGCACATTTGCATTATATTAATTCTTTTTGCTTTGGCCGGCTGCTATCAATCCGTAGCCTATCCGGAGTTAGTTACGTCATCATCGGTACCATCGGGAACACTGCCGTCCGCACCATTGCCACCGGTGTCAAAGCCGTCAACGTTTTTTTTAGTTCCGGGCCAATACCGTATTGTTGGTACATCGGTCCAGCGTTTGCCGATTCTATCCTTTGTGCTTGGCCGAGGTCCGGATGTAACATTTATCCTGGCGGCAATTCACGGCAATGAGGCTGCCGGGGTATCTCTTGTCCGACGATTGGGAAAATATCTTCAGCAACAATCGTACCTTATGGAAGGCCGCAGAGTTGTGCTTTTGGCTGTAGCTAATCCTGACGGGATGGCGCACAGAAGCCGTTTCAATGCTAATGGTGTGGACCTCAACCGCAATTTCCCGTCTGCTAACCGTGTTAACGATAGGCAGTCCGGAGCCACACCGCTTTCTGAACCGGAGGCACGTGTGGTCAAGCAGCTTATCGAGCAATACTCTCCTGACCGTATCATCAGTCTTCATCAGCCATTGGCCTGTATTGACTATGACGGCCCCGGTACGACTTTAGCTGTTCGAATGGCCCAATATTGCAATTTACCTGTAAAGAAGCTGGGTGCAAAGCCGGGTTCGCTCGGCTCATATGCCGGAGTGGATTTGGGTATTCCCATTATTACCTTTGAAATGCGGCAAAATGACTCAGGACTCGATTCAAATACCCTGTGGCAGCGATATGGAAAAGCCCTCATAGCGGCAATAGTCTATCCGGAGCGAGTACAATAGAAAAACACCGGTGGCTAAGAACGAATTTGCTTGAAGAAAATTGTGCGTGATTTTACATATCTCATACCATAAGCCAGGTTAGTAGCGGCCGTTTGCTGCCTAAATAAATAAGGCTGCATGCAAAACTGCACACAGCCTTTTGATTCTTTAAAATGTGTAACAAATCTTACAATGTTCTGCGTCTGCGCAGCCAGGAGACGAGACCGGCTCCGATACTACCGAGCAACAAAGCTCCCGGTGCAGGGATGACCTCAGTAGAATAAGTCGCCATGTAGATTTCATTGTCAGAACCATCCCAGCCATGCCACACCACATTCGTTCCTGAGATGTCTGGGAACCAGTCGTCGGTGCTGTTGTTGGTTAACTGCCCGCCGAAGTTGCTGAAGATCTCAAAGTCGTTACCGTCCCAGCCCATCCACACAATATTAATGCCTGAGATGGCAGGATTACTGTCTTCAACGCTGTTGTTAGTCAACTGGCCGGCGAAGTTGGTGTGGATCTCCTCATTAGAGCCATACTCCTGTTCCCACACTACATTTGTCCCAGATATATCAGGATATCTATCTGAAAGGCTGTTGTTGGTCAACTGGCCGGCGAAGTTGCTGGTAATCTCGTCATCGTAAGGAGCAGGAGGAGCCATTACTGACCATACTGCGTTCGTACCTGAGACAGCAGGATTCTCGCCGGCATTATCCAATATCCCGGTAAAGTTACTGCTGATCCCGTTGCCAGAACCGGTGTGGTACTCCCACACCACATTCGTGCCTGAGATGTCAGGTTTGATGTCATTAAAGCTGTTGTTGGTTAACTGCCCGCCGAAATTGCTGTAGATCTCCCAGTCAGAAGTATCCCAACCTTGCCACACCACGTTCGTGCCTGAGATAGCAGGTTTTTTATCATTATAGCTGTTGTTAGTCAACTGCCCGGCGAAGTTGCTGTAGACCTCGTGATCAGTACCATCCCAACCTAACCAGACAACATTAGAGCCTGAGATAGCAGGATTTATGTCGTCAGCGGTGTTGTTGGTTAATTTGGTGATTGTCCAGCCTGCTTTAGCTTGAGAAACTCCGAGGCACAATACGATCATTAAGAAAACAATCGAAATTCTTCTCATCTTTTCACTCCTTCCTTTTTTGAAAAAACATCGTACAGCCAGTTTCTAATATTACCGGAACAATACGTATGTATTTCGGTAATAACTTACGACATAACTCCTCGCTAAAGTGTTTCTGCCCTGCCTCCTTGTAGGAATACACACTCCGAAAATCCAAAGTATGTAGGCTCTCCAAACAACCTCTAATAAAATGCTACTACATCAAATGTTGAATTTCAAGATAAAAACTCAAAGAATGCAAAAAAAGTTGAAAATGTACTTCCACACTTTTTCTGCGCAAGAAATAATCACTTTCCCGCTCGATTGAACTTCACAACAAAAAAGACGTGAGTTTTCTGTAATAACCGGCTAAAATAGTATTTTAAGATGAGTATATTCAAATTGAACAATGAATATAATCCTGCCGGCGACCAGCCGCAAGCCATAGAACGGCTCGTAGAAGGACTGCGCTGCGGTAAAAAGTGTCAGACCCTAATGGGCGTGACCGGCAGCGGTAAAACCTTCACGATGGCAAATGTTATCGCTCAAAATAATATACCGGCCCTTGTTGTCTCTCACAATAAGACGTTAGCCGCTCAGCTTTATGAGGAGTTTAAGGAGTTGTTCCCGGAAAACGCAGTTGAATATTTTGTCAGCTATTATGATTATTATCAGCCTGAAGCATACATCCCCCAGCGGGACATATACATAGAAAAGGACGCCTCGAAAAATAATGACCTTGACCGGCTCCGCCTTTCGACGACTACCAGCCTTTCAACAAGGAATGATTGTATTATCGTTGCGTCTGTTTCCTGCATTTTCGGTCTTGGCTCACCCGAAGATTATAAGGCCAGCGTTGTTGCCATTCGCACAGGGGATAATTGTAACAGAAATGAGCTGCTTGGCAAATTAGCCGACATACAGTACTCCAGAAATGACATTGATTTTCAGAGGGGAACATTCAGAGTTCGCGGTGATGTGGTCGAGCTTTGTCCTTCTTACGAATCTTTTGCAGTTCGCATTGAATTTTTCGGTGATGAAATAGAAAAGATAAGCTATATAAACCCGGTATCGGCTGAAATCCTCGCCGTCGAAGATCAGCTATTTATATATCCGGCGCAGCATTACATTATGCCGTCTGAGAGAATCGGCTCTGCTGTAGAGAGCATCAAGACCGAGCTTGAGCAGCGATTGGCTGAACTGAGAGGCCAGGGAAAGCTTCTTGAAGCTCAACGGCTGCAGGCACGGACGATGTACGATATTGAAATGATGGAGGAAATCGGCTATTGCAGCGGGATAGAGAATTACGCCCGGCATCTGGCGGGCCTGCTACCCGGTGCCAGACCATATACTCTGATTGATTATTTTCCGGATGATTTTCTTTTGTTTATCGACGAATCTCACGTTACCATTCCGCAAGTGCGGGCAATGTGGGCTGGAGACAGACACAGGAAAGAAACCCTTGTAGAACACGGCTTCAGACTGCCCAGCGCGTTGGATAACAGGCCGCTGCGTTTCGAGGAATTCCAGGAAAGCTGGGCCAAAGTCATTTTTGTTTCTGCTACACCTGCGCCGTTTGAGATGGAAAAGTGTGATAACGAAGTTGTCGAACAAATCATCAGGCCGACCGGACTGCTGGACCCGGAAATCTACGTATATCCGGCGGCAAATCAGATTCCGCACCTTTTGGGCGAGGTTGAAAAACGGGTCAAAGCTGGGGAACGAACGCTCGTTACCACGCTGACTAAAAGGATGGCTGAGGACCTGTCCGGTTTCATTACAAAGAAAGGTTTCAAATGCCGTTATCTGCACAGTGAAATCGATACGCTGGAAAGAATTGAGATACTTCGGGCTTTACGCAAGGGCGAATTTGAAGTACTGGTAGGAGTAAACCTGCTGAGGGAAGGTCTGGATTTGCCGGAGGTTTCAGCAGTCGCGATCCTTGATGCCGATAAGGAAGGTTTTTTGCGAAGTCAGACCTCTCTGATACAAACAATCGGCAGAACCGCGCGAAATATCAATGCCACTGTCTTTTTGTACGCGGACAGAGTTACCCAATCGATGCAAAAAGCTATTGACGAAACGAACAGGCGCCGTAAAATCCAGTTAGAATACAACAAAGAGCATAACATTACACCCGAAACAATAAAGAAGGAGATTCGTAAAAGTCTGACCGAGCAGATAAAAGCGAGGCAGACCGCCCGAGAAGCGGTTCGTTTCGGAGACTCAGAATATGAAAAGGTGGAATTAGCTTCTCAGATAGAGAGTGAAATGCTTGAAGCTGCCCAGAGTCTTGATTTTGAGCGGGCCGCTTTCCTGCGGGACCAACTGAGAGAGCTGAAAGAGCTGCCGGAGCTGGTCCTGGTCAACTCAAAGAAAAAGAAAAGAGACTTTTTGGCGACAAAAAAACAAAAACGACAAAAGAAAAAGGACTTATGATATTTATATCAATAATTATGATTTTGAGGGTACTTGTATTTTAAAAATGGTTCTCATCCAATAAAGTTGGTTGATTTCGTTATATATTAACTTTAACTCTCTTGGATTTAACGCTTTATGCCAACGGCATATATGTTGTATAATGCTGTTGCCGCCAAGGAGGATAGAGTTCCGCGCCGAAGCGACCCGAGCGCCTTGGTGGTGCCATAAGGCATAAGGCGAGGTCTAATTCTGGCCTGACAACGCCGCCGGCGAAGATTGTAGCCGTTCGCAGTAAAAATGAATTTTTAGAGGTTCCCTAAAGTTTGGAAAGAAAAATTTCATGATTAAATCTCTATTAAAAAGAGTAAAAAAGAGTTGGTTTCTGATCATTGCTGTTATTATTGCAGTCGGAATCACTTCTTCATGTACAACAAAAAGTGATAAATCGCCTCAGAAGAAATCTGAACTTGAAAAAGCCATCGAGGAATATAACTCTCTTGTGGCTGAACTTGATTCTGATTTAGAAGCTTATAGAGCTTCAATGCCGGTGTTTGCCAAATTTCTTGATGTGACCATAAATAAGATTTTTCCTCTGCTTCAAGAGGGAGACAAAGCCGGACAATGGTTATCCAAGGCCAGAGAGCAGGGAACGCTTGACATGGAAAAGTCGGCTTATGACAAAAAAAACGCAGAAAAGATACTTATGAGAATAATGGCTTCGATTTATAAGGATGTTTATTCTGAATTTCAAAAAGCTTTAGAAGCGGGAAAGCTCACTCTAACTGATGAACAGGAAAAGATCTATTTCCAGAGTTGCATTTATCATATCCAGAATATTACCGAATCTATCTCTGAACCGTTTGAAGACCATTATCCTTATGAGAAAGATACATTGGAATATAATATTTTTGTGCGCGACCTTGGACAGGTAGTCACAATGGCAGGCTCACCTTTAGGAAAAATGATTTATCAGATTCCACCGGAACTGGAAGAAAAACAACACAAAGTCAACGAGCTATATGAACAGCTCGTGCAAAAGAAAAAACAATCGAAAACGGATATCCCGCTGCCACAGAAGTATAAAGATGATTATTTAAAGAAACTGGAAGATGAACAGCAAAAAATCGGCAGGAGGCAATAATCAGTGGAAGTTAAAGAAAAGATATTTCCATGTTTGAATTGTGGCTCTGACACGGGTTGCCCGAGTAAGCTAATCTGCGATAAGTGCAGAGTATTACGAAGACAAAAACCGACTCCAATTTGTGGCCGGAAGATTGAGCGAAGAAAGAGCCGGCTTCAGATGAGCTAAGTAAAAGGCAAAAGAATGAAAAAACTTAACATTGCAAAAGTTCGGCCTCTTATCCAAATGGCCATCGATGAGGACCTCGGACGGGGGGATGTAACGAGTGAGCTTCTTTTCAAAGAAAATATTGTTGATAAAGCAAATATTATCTCACGTGAAGAAATAGTTGTAAGCGGGGTGGAGGTAGTCCGGGAGATTCTCAAGTGCTATGATGAGAGACTCAAGTTGAAAATAAGTATCAATGACGGCGAGCCGGCTCACGTCGGGAGCAAAATTGCTGCTATCGAAGGGCCTTTGCGCTCTATGCTCACCGCTGAGCGGGTTATGCTGAATTTCCTCCAGAGGCTCAGCGGAATAGCCACAACAACCCGAAAGTATGTCCGGGCTATTCAGGGCACAAAAGCAAAGATTTACGATACGCGAAAAACAATGCCCGGGTGGCGAATCCTCGAAAAGTACGCGGTTAGCTGTGGCGGGGGATATAATCACCGGCTCGGGCTTTATGACGGTGTTCTGATTAAAGATAACCATCTGGCACAATTAGGCAGGGATTTTCATCCGAAACTGCGAAAAATTATTTGCGAAGCCAAAAAGCAAAAAGGTGTCAAATTTATTGCAGTAGAGGTTGATCACGTGGATGACCAGCTCAACTATGTGCTGAAAATTCCCGGCATTGACATTGTGCTGCTCGACAATATGGGCCAATGGCAGTTAAAGCACGCTGTGGATATGCGAAACAAGATGTGTGGTAAGGGCAAAAAGCCGTTACTCGAGGCATCGGGCAACGTTACGTTGAGCAATGTTTCAGCCATTGCCCAGTGCGGCATCGACCGGATCGCCGTAGGAGCAATCACTCACTCAGCAAAAGCTGTTGATATTGGACTTGACAGGTGAATAAAGTTATGCCGATAATCGACCTTCTTGATCCTGACAAGATAAAGTCGAATCTGAGAACCAAACGCATCGGCAGAAAAATCCTCGTGTATAATCGCACATCAAGTACACAGAAAATCGCCGCCGAGTACGCAAAGACCAAAACAAATGACGGCCTTGTGATTTTCACTGAAGAACAGACCGGTGGCAGAGGCCGGGCCGACAACAAATGGCACAGCAGCCGTTCAGAGAGCATTCTCTGTTCAATTATTCTGTCCGACAACAAACTAAATGCTGAGCTGCTTTCACTGACGTGTGCGGTGGCGGTTGCCGAAGCCATCGGCAAGTCTGCCAATGCCGAGGCGAAAATCAAATGGCCGAACGATATAATGCTGAACGGCAAAAAGGCCGCCGGCATTCTGCTCGAATCAAAAACAGACAGCAGCGGCAATACCTGCATAATCGGCGTTGGAATAAACTGTCACCAAAAAAAAGACTCCTTTCCTGTTGAACTACAGCCCATTGCGACAAGCATCGATATCGAGAGCCACTCAATTACTGACCGTATCTCTCTGGCAAAAAGATTACTTACTTCAATGGAGCACTGGCTTGAAGTGGCGACCCAAAAGGGCGAAAAAGTAATAGATCAATGGCACAGCCTAAGCATTCAATTGGGCCACAGAATTAAGCTTGTCTATGACGGCCAGGAGTTTTCCGGCAACTGCATTGGAATAGACCCGGAAAAAGGTTTCATCCTGCAGTTAGACACAGGTGGTGTAAGAATGTTCGATGCGAGTCATACGACTATTATCAAATAATAACGAACCTCTTTTCTGTAAGGCTTTGCTTAAGTCTGCCGTAAAAAAACAAACATTAAGTTTCGTTTTTTGTTTTTTTCCGTTATATTATTGCTCTTATGTAAACACATATATTTTGAAAGGAAAGGACCCGAAACATGTTAAAAAAAGAATTGATTCAACGAAAACTTACAGTATGGCTGGGATTGGTGGTTTGTTTGCTGATGGTTTGTTCTATTGAGCAGGTTAAAGCCGAGAATTCAAAAGATTCTGCAAATTTTTTGAAAGCCGACAAACAAGACGTACAACAGTGGCAGGAAATGAAATTCGGCCTGTTTATTCACTGGGGGCCGGTCAGTCTCAAAGGTACGGAAATCGGCTGGTCCCGCGGTGGGCAGCGGCGAGGCCGAAAGGACAAATCTACAGGCTCAATCCCGGTAGAGATTTATGATAATCTCTATAAACAATTCAATCCTGTCAAGTTCGATGCGGACGAATGGGTACAAACCGCCAAAGATGCCGGTATGAAGTACCTCGTGTTCACGAGCAAACATCATGATGGCTTTTCAATGTTCGACAGTAAATTGACGGACTATAAGATTACTAACTCGCCATTTAAACGCGATGTCGTAAAAGAATTGGCCGATGCCTGCCACAAGGCCGGGTTAAAACTCGGCTACTATTATTCTCCACCCGACTGGTATCATCCTGACTATCGGACGGAAAATCATTCCCGCTATATCAAGTTTCTGCACGGCCAGCTTCGGGAGATTTGCAGTAACTATGGCAAGATTGATATAATCTGGTTTGACGGTCTTGGCGGCAAGGTGGAAGACTGGGATTCGGAGAAGCTGTTCAAAATGATTCGCCGGCTTCAGCCCCATGTTATCATCAACAACAGGGCTGGTTTACCCAGTGACCACGACACGCCTGAACAGAGAATCGGAAAATTCCAGAACGACCGTCCCTGGGAGACTTGTATGACGATTTGCCGGCAGTGGGCATGGAAACCTAACGACCAGATGAAATCACTAAAGCAGTGTATAGACACACTTGTTCGAGTTGTCGGTGGGGACGGTAATCTTCTTTTCAATGTCGGGCCTATGCCGGACGGCAGAATTGAACCGAGACAGGTCGAGCGGCTCAATGAGATGGGCAATTGGCTGGAAAAATATGGCAGTAGTATTTATGCGACCCGCGGCGGCCCATTTAAGCCGGGCGGTTGGGGTGCCAGTACGCATAAAGGTAATACTATTTACGTCCACGTTCTTAATTGGCAGGAGGATACACTTACACTGCCGCCTATTCCGGAGAAAATCATCGCAAGCTCTGTTATGACCGGGGGGACAGTAACTGTCAGGCAGACAAAAGAGGCTGTTGAAATTTCTGTCCCGAAATCTTACCGGCGGGAAATCGATACAATCATCGTGTTGGAACTTGACGGTCCTGCGAAGACAATCAGCCCGCGAGCATTGCTGTCCAGTTCATTAACGGCGGAAAAAAGGGCCAGGGCCTCAAATGTTTTCCAAAAAAATGCAGCCTATAACGCCTCAAAAGCCGTGGACGACGACTTTGCCACACGCTGGGCTACAGACTCCGGCACACCGCAGGCCTGGCTCGAAGTGGACCTCGGAAAACCTGCCACTTTCAATCACGTTAAAATCGATGAAGAGTACAACCGTGTACAGGAATTTGAGCTGCAATACAGAGACGGCAACCATTGGAAAAATTTTGCTAAGGGCACAAAGCTCGGGCATGACTATTCAAAGCAATTTGAACCTGTTAATGCCCGTTATATTAGACTGAACATACTCAAGGCCACTGACGGGCCAACCATTTGCGAGTTCCAGCTTTTCGAACCTAATAAGTAGCGCTGTCATTGCTTTGCCTTATTGAGTTTGTATTAGGGCAAGAGGATTTTGAGTTAATGGATTGAATGAGCAAATACCAAACAAACAGTTTGTTTGCGATAGAAGAGGTCGATGAAGAAATCTCATGCAGTCACATAATTCGCGTGGCGTTTGAGTCGGCGGCGGATGCGGAGTTCGACTATTTTGTGCCGGATGAAATCTGGCCGGTTGAGGTGGGCCAGAGAGTCGAAGCTCCGTTTGGTAGAAAAAACAAACCTGAAGCCGGGTTTTGTACTCAATCGGATGTCCGGCCTGAAGAGTCTTTTATTGCACGTGGTGTTGGGCGGAAGCTAAAAAGAGTAGCCGGGTTAATAGATAAAGAGCCATTACTGAATTGCGAGTTGATGGAATTGGCACGGTGGATAAGCGACTATTATGTTTGTCCGCTTGGCCAGGTTTTGGCTGCGATGGTACCTTCGGCGGTGAAAAGAGGTGCGGGTGTTAAAACGCAACAATATATCTATCTAAGAGGCAGTTGTTCAGACGTTGAAAAGCTAAGGGGTAAGAAACAAAAGCAGATTGTCAAGTTTTTGGACGGCAGGGGGGCTTTAAGTGTCAGTGATGCCGTGGAGGTGCGAGGTTTATTGGAAGCGGTCGGCTGCGGCAATGGGCCGATAAAGAGATTAGCGGAAAGAGATATCGTTAAAATAGCCCATAAGACAATATTGAAGTCTTTGCCTGTTATTCCAAAGGGGATGTCAATAAAAACAGAACAGGTAGTCCTCAATGATGACCAGCGAAAGGCATTGGCTCATTTTGTAACAGTAATAAATTCGGGTGAATTCGGTGTTACGCTTTTATACGGTGTTACCGACAGCGGCAAAACCGAACTTTATATGAGAGCTATCGAGGCGGTTTTGTTAAAAGGAGCAGGTGCGATTGTGCTGCTGCCTGAAATCGCTCTTACGGCGCAGACCGTTCAGCGGTTTAACGAGAGATTCAAAAAAATCGCTGTAATGCATTCGGGCCTGACCGCCGCCCAGCGTAATGTTCAGTGGCAAAAGATAAAGTCGGGCCGGGCCAACGTGGTTATAGGTGCTCGCTCGGCGGTCTTTGCGCCGCTTCCAAAACTGGGTCTTGTCGTTGTTGACGAAGAGCATGAGCCGAGCTACAAGCAGGATACAGTGCCGCGGTATAACGGCAGGGATGTAGCGATAAAGCGGGCGCAACTGGCAAATGCACATTGTATTTTGGGCAGTGCTACTCCGTCGTTGGAAACGCTGTCTAATTGTCAAAGTAAGAAGTATTTCAGCCTTGTGCATCTGCCCAAAAGGGTTATGGATTTTTCCATGCCGGAAATGAAACTTGTCGATTTGCGGGCCGGGCAGGTAACCCAGAGGGGCATTAATCTGATAAGCGAGCCGTTGGCAAAGTGTCTGCAGGAGACACTCGCGAAAAAAGAGCAGGCGATTTTGCTTTTGAACAGGCGCGGTTACAGTAATTTTGTATTTTGTCCATCCTGTAAACATACTCTGCATTGCCGTAACTGTGATGTAACGCTGACCTTTCACAAATCAAAGACCAGCCGCCATGAGAGAATGAAAACGGTTACAGGAAAACATATCAATTATGGCTATGCGGTATGTCATTATTGTCTGGCTCAGACGCTTGTACCAGAAAAATGTCCTCTATGCGGCAAGCTGATGGCGATGATAGGGCTGGGCTCGCAACGGCTCGAAGAGGAATTGGCCAATAAGTTTCCCTTGGCTCGCATGTTGAGGATTGACAGTGACTCTATGGCGAGCAGGGACTATTATCGGCTTCTGAGAGATTTCGGTGAGGGACGAATCGATATATTAGCCGGCACGCAGATGCTGGCTAAGGGGCTGCATTTTCCAAATGTAACGCTGGTGGGTATTATCAGTGCTGATACCTCGCTGTATCTGCCGGATTTCAGAGCGAATGAACGAACCTTCCAATTGATTTCTCAAGTTGCAGGTCGGGCGGGGCGTTCCGAGAAAAAGGGCGTGGTTTTTGTCCAGACATTTCTACCGAATCAGCCGGCGATACAGTTTGCCGTCGGCAGGGACTTTGACGGCTTTGTTAAAGAGGAATTAAAGCATCGCAAGGGCTGCAATCTGCCGCCATTCTGGCGACTGGCGGTTATCGTTATGCGGGACGGGAATTTTGATAAACTTGACATGGCATGCAAGCAAATGCGACAAAGAATAGACAGGATTATCGGGCGTGAAAAAATAGAAGCGCACATTCGTGGGCCGATGCCGGCTGTGATAAGCCGGATACAGCGTTTTCATAGAATGCAGATAATTATTCAGGCCCCCCAAGCGGCGACCGTCCAAAAGTTGTTTGCCTGCCTGCGGGCAGCCGGACCAATACGGCCGGCTGTTAAAGTCGCAATAGATATTGACCCTGTTAATTTATTGTAGCTTGCAATTTAAATCTATATATGCTATTTTACGATTTGCTTTATCGGGGAGTAGCTCAGTTTGGCCAGAGCGCTGCGTTCGGGACGCAGAGGTCGCAAGTTCAAATCTTGTCTCCCCGATTAAAATTACTTTTGAAAAGAGTGAGAATTAGGGAGGGGAAGTTTTCTGGATATGCTTGTATTATTTTTACACAATTCAGCCAAAACAAAGATATTGACAGAAGGCAGGGAAATCATATAGACTTGATAAAAGAAGATATGAGCCTCTTTGCGGGCGTAATTCAGTGGTAGAATGTCAGCTTCCCAAGCTGGACGTCGGCGGTTCGAATCCGCTCGCCCGCTTTTGCTGTAGGTGGTTCGGGGGCAAAAGCATATGATCGTCTAAGGTATATAAAATCTTTGCTTTGAGTTGCTCCTGTCAAAATAATGTCAATATTTCCGGCGAGTTACTTTCAAAGATAACAGTCATTTGAAATCAAAAGCGATAACAAAAAGTGCGGCAGCGGTTATTATCTTTGGTGTAATATGTGCTTTTACTGCTTACATTGCGCCGGATGGCAAACAAGATTTGCAAACAAGCATGTGGTATAGTGTAGTTCCTCCCGTACTGGCAATTCTTCTGGCTTTTTTGACGCGGCATGTCCTTCTGAGTCTGGGAATTGCCATTATAGCAGGAGGTTTGCTGACTAAGGTTCCGCAAAGCCCCTTGAGTGTTGCTGCCTGGCTGGAGGGTTTTAAATCAGTAGGTATTTATGTAGCGGGTACTGTTACAAGCAGAGCGAATTTGCAGATACTTGCGTTTCTGCCGCCAATCTTCGTGATGATAGAGATAGTCATAGCCTCCGGAGGTTTTAAGGGAATCATTGTGTGGCTCTTGAAGTGGGTAAAAGGCAGGAAATCCACACAAACGGCTACCGCTCTGATGGGAATACTGTGCTTCATTGACGACTACACTAATGCCATAATCGTTGGCTCGATGATGCAGCCAATCACAGACCGGTTTCGTGTCAGCCGCGAAAAACTTGCCTTTCTTGTTGACGCCACCAGCGCACCCATTGCAGGACTCGCAGTGATTAGCACATGGATAGCCTATGAAGTGGGTCTTCTGAGCCAAATCGCAGAGGAGCTGAACATTGACAGAAGCGGATATTCGCTGTTCTTCGACGCACTGAGTTTTCGTTTCTATTGTCTGCTGATGATTGCTTTTGTCTTTTTGCATATTATTTTGGGCAGAGATTTTGGTCCGATGAAGACTGCTGAAGACCTGGCCAAAAATGCACCCGATGAAAATAACCGAGTCGGCCTGTCTCAAAATGCTTCTGATTCTTCTAAAATAGCTCTCGGGCAGCAATCCTCACGGGCAATCAAGGCACTTATCCCATTGGGCGGACTAATAGTGTTTCATATAACCGGGCTTTGGATCGATGGCGGCGGGCCCGCTATGCTTCGACAAGGCGGTTCGCTTCTCAGTTGGATTTACTGGCGTGACGTTATTAGCGCCGCCGAAAATACACACCTGATTCTTGACTTCGCAGCACTCTTCGGCCTGGCATTGGCCTTGCTGTGTTCGCAGCTCTTCGGTTCACTGCGTATGCCCGTAATAAGCAATTGCTTCAAGCGAGGTGTCAAGCGGGCTATGATTCCCTTTGTCATACTTATTCTTGCCTGGTCGCTCAAGAATTGCTGTGACAGCCTGAAAACAGGAGAGTTTCTGACGGCAATTCTGGCCGGTAGAGTCTCACCTCATTGGTTTCCGCCGGCAGTTTTCCTCGTTGCCTCGGTGACCTCATTTGCCACAGGCACGAGCTACGGAACGATGGCCATACTCATTCCCACTGCCATTCCAGTTGCATTTGCGCTCGATGGGGACACTTACGGCCTGACCACAATTATAAGCCTTGGCGCAGTCCTGGACGGTGCAATCTTCGGTGACCATTGTTCGCCCATCTCCGATACGACGATTATGAGTTCCATTGCCAGTTCTTGTGACCTTATGCAGCACGTTCGTACGCAATTACCCTACAGTCTGTTTGTTGCCGGTCTTGCTTTGTTCTGTGCTTACCTTCCCAGTGCTTTTGGTCTTGCGCCTGAATGGAGCTTTGCTCTGGCAATATCAGTTATGACTTGCTTTTTCATAGCTCTCGCTCGATACAAGAATGTATAGCAGAAATGTCAGAACTAATATTGTCCTGCATTGAACTATGATATGAGTAACCGCCAAACAAGCAACCGTTGACCACTTCCTAAACAATGCCGACCATTCTTACCTGAATTTGTAAGCCTTGGGATATTGATTTATACATAATCCCTGAAAAACACTTCTTCTGCGATGGCTAAAACACCTCATTGTAATTGAATATGGGAAGTTCGGGGGATTTTTATCGGAATTGAAGCAGTTATCTCCATAAGCAATGTGCGGTAAAAAATGTGCAATTTTGTCTCTTATCCCCCTATTATCGGGGCTTATCAAAAAACTGTCGATTGTTATTTTTTTGGTCTATTGGCTTGACGAAACACCTTTATTATGATAAAAGAACTTTCTATCATTGGCAGTCTCAAGGAGGAGGTATTTCTGATTTTTTCCACCATAGAGGGGTGTATCATTGCGGGGGAAGGATCCTTTTTTTTGTATTAATATACTACTTTGGGAATATAGCCTTTTATGTATAATATTGGGCCTAACTACAAACTATTAAGGCATAGATCGCTTTCTTTGGCGAATAAGGCAACAGGTAGAACGCCGCTATGGTTTGTTTGGATCCTGGCCATTGTGCTGTTGGTGTCTGCCGGCATGACTTACCGTATTCTGGCGTCCGCCTTGGAACGCGTTGTTAGTAGAACTATCAAGCTACCGGTTCCGATGAGTGATTTCCCCATGCAAATTGGCAATTGGGCCGGAAAAGATTTGTCCATTCCAAATACTACCAAGGAATATATGGAGAAGAACTTTGCGGACGATTATTTTAGCAGACAATATATTCATTCTGTCACCAAGGCCTGGGTTAACGTTTATGTCGTATATTGCTCGTCCCGGCCGGGAGGTATATTAGGTCATCGGCCTCGAGTATGCTATCTCGGATATGGCTGGATTCACGATGGTACCGAAACTGAGCAGTTTATCTCGCGGGCCGGCCAGAAAATACCTTATCTGATACACCGCTTCCATAAACCGGATATGACCGACCAGGCAGTTGTCTTGAACTTCTATGTCTTAAACGGCAAGCTTACTGCCGACGAAAAAGACTTTTCCGGCTCACTTTGGCGAAGGCCCAACATTGCCGGTGACTTGGCTAAGTACGTGGCACAGGTACAGGTAAGCTCGGGGGTGGAAAATTCAGTCCTAACGATGGCAAAGGATATAGTAGATTTGATTCTGGATTATCTCCCGGACCAGAATGGTAAAGTCCGTGCGGTTGATGATAACAACCTCAATAGAAGATAGTGTTTTAAAATTGGCTATCTTGAAACCGATGAAGGCAGGAATCGGAGGACAATAATAACTTGTTTTTTTACTCGGAGTTACATTGATTTTTCAATGCAACCGACGGGGACGGAGTATAAGCAAACCAAATAACAGGTTCTATATATACACCATACAAACATACAGGCACGATAGTATAGTGATATCTTCCTTTGCTGATAGTGGATTCAGACTCAAAGATTAAGCTCGGAGAAATCAAAGAAAGAATTTAGTTGCAAGCCGCAAAAGATAGTGTACTTATATTAAACTGCTAAATACGCTAACAAAGCTGTCTGATAAGGAAAACAACAATGAAAAAATTTGCTTTGATCGGTGCGGGAGGCTATATCGCACCCCGGCATATGAAAGCAATAAAAGAAACAGGGAACGTTCTTATTGCAGCATTGGACCCAAATGATTCTGTCGGTATCATTGATTCATATTTTCCAAATGCTGATTTTTTTACAGAATTTGAGCGTTTTGACAGACACCTTGAAAAATTGCGTCGAGAAAACAACCAGCGTATTGACTATATTAGTATTTGTTCTCCCAACTATCTTCATGATGCTCATATTCGGTTTGCTCTGCGAATAGGAGCGGATGCTATATGTGAAAAGCCGTTAGTATTGAATCCATGGAATGTGGATGCTCTTGAGGAGATTGCAAGGGAGACGGGGAAAACGGTTAATACGATTCTGCAGCTTCGGTTGCATCCGGCTATATTAGATCTGAAGAAACGCGTTGATAAATCGCCAAAAGGAAAGAAATATGACATTGACTTGGCCTATATTACCGCCCGCGGGCATTGGTACATGATTTCATGGAAAGGCAATGTTGCTAAATCCGGTGGTGTTGCCACTAATATCGGTGTTCATTTTTTTGATATTTTGCAGTGGATATTTGGTGAAGTCAAATGCAATGTGGTTCATTCAAATGAGCCACAGAGAGCTGCGGGATTTCTGGAACTCGAACATGCTCGGGTCAGGTGGTTTTTGTCGATAAAACGAGATGATTTGCCACAAGAATCTGAACCCGGGAAACCTGCGGCATATCGCTCTATGACTATCAATGATGAAGAAATTGACTTTTCATGCGGTCTTACTGATCTTCACACGAAAAGTTATCAGGAAATACTTAATGGCAGGGGATTTGCTTTGCAGGATACAAAACCTTCAGTTGAAATTGTATCAACAATTCGACGAGCCAAAACTATAGGCTTGAAAGGAGATTATCATCCATTACTGAAACGTTCCAAAGGTTAGCTGTTGTTATACAATGAATATGTTCCATTAAGGTAAATGCTGAGTAGTATGTAGAAGAAGGATTTGTAAGGAAAGAATTCGTAATGACAAAAAAGGAATTGACGGATAACCTGGAGTCGCAAAGTAAAGAATATTTCGTTCACGAGTCTGCCTATGTGGATCAGCCGTGTGAGATTGGCAGCGGTACAAAGATTTGGCATTTCTGTCACATAATGAAAAACGCCAAAATCGGCAGGAACTGTATATTCGGCCAAAATGTAAATGTGGCGAGCGGTGTGGTAATCGGCAACAATGTAAAAGTCCAAAATAATGTTTCTATTTACACCGGTGCGATAATTGAGGATGATGTTTTTCTTGGTCCGAGCTGCGTTTTGACGAATGTTACAAACCCACGGTCGCAAATTGTACGTCATGATTTATACGAGAATACGGTTTTTCGCCGTGGAGCAACTGTCGGTGCGAATTCAACCATTGTCTGCGGGATTGAACTTGGGCGGTATTCTTTCATTGCCGCCGGTGCGGTGGTGACTAAGGATGTGCCGGATTATGCATTGGTTATGGGTGTGCCGGCACAACAGGTTGGATGGATAAGCCGTCACGGCATTCCGCTTACGGAGCCGGATGCCGAAGGTATTATGATTTGTCCCGAGGGGGGCTATCGTTACAAGGAAGTCGAACCGGGGGTGCTCAGATGTTTGGATTTAGATGAAGAGGCTTCTTTGCCGCCGGAAAAAGCTACAGGCAAGGCTTCGTAGTACAAAGATATTAAAGGAAAATAAACGACGATACCGACTTTAGCGGTGAAAGCTGACATAATGAACGTACCTTTATTGGATTTGAAAGCGCAGTATATAACAATAAAGGATGAGATTCTGGATGCCGTTTCCGGAGTGCTCGAATCGCAGAGATGTATAGGCGGTCCGAAAGTCGCCGAGCTGGAAGAAAAAGTAGCTGCTGTCAGCGGCTGTAAATTAGCGGTTGGTGTTTCCAGCGGAACGGATGCAATTTTAAACAGTCTGATGAGTTTGGATATTGGCAGGGGTGATGAGGTTATTACTACACCTTTTACTTTTTTTGCGACGGTTGGCTGTATTGTACGTGCCGGCGCAAAACCGGTATTCGTGGATATCGACCCTGAGACTTTCAATATCAAGGCAGAGCTTATTGAATTGGCGGTGACGGAAAGGACTAAAGCTGTTATGCCGGTTCATTTGTTCGGGCAGATGGCTGATATGGACCCGATTATGGAAGTTGCAAATAAATATAATCTTGCGGTCATAGAGGATGCAGCGCAATCGATTACGAGTACATACAAAAACAGGAAAGCAGGCAGTATCGGAACTGTTGGCTGTTTCAGCTTTTTTCCCAGTAAGAACCTTGGCTGTGCAGGTGATGGTGGTATGATTGTCACCAACGACGAGGATTTACACGACCGGCTTAAAATAATGCGAAACCACGGCGCCAACCCCAAATACTATCATAAATATATTGGCGGCAACTTTCGGCTCGATCCAATTCAAGCGACAGTTCTTTTAGTCAAGCTCCGGCATCTGGACAGTTGGTCGCAGGCTCGTAGAAGTAATGCTGCCTTTTATGATGAAAAGTTCGCAGGTGCGGGGGTCAAAACACCGTATATCAAACCGGATTGTGTAAGCGTATATAATCAATATGTCATCAGGGTTCTTAAAAGGGACGAGTTGGTCGCTAATCTGCAGAATATAGGCATTGGTTGTGCGATATATTATCCGGTTCCTATGCACTTGCAGGAATGCTTCGGATATCTCGGTTATAAGATGGGCGATTTCCCACAAGCAGAGAAAGCCGCAAAGGAAGTTCTTGCCATTCCAATCTATCCAGAGCTTACGGATGAAATGAAAGCTTATGTCTGCGAGGCTGTCTTGTCTTTTTGCAACTAATTAAGAGATAAGATATCCCGTATGAAATTGAGACGCCGCCGCGCAAAACCTGAATATTCAATAACATGTCACAAAGCAGAACAGTCAAAGCTGGTATCCTTGCCTCAGGCACATTTCTGACGACTTGTGTAAGGCTGATTAGCGCAGTTGTTCTTGCGCGTGTACTGAGTATGTACGATTATGCTACGTACCGACAGACGCTGCTTGCGTATGCATTTGTTGCTCCATTACTAATGCTTGGATTACCTCAAGCCTTATATTACTTTTTGCCTGGAGAAAACAAACGGCCTCGTTCTTTGCTTATGGAGAATCTCCTATTGCTTAGTTTTATGGCCGGACTTTTTTCCCTTTTCCTTCTTTTTGGAGGAAATCGACTTTTGGCCTGGCGTTTTAATAATCCAAACATAGCCCGGACGCTGCTTATACTGGCTCCTTATCCTTTATTTATGTTGCCGGCTTCAGGGCTTAGTGCCTGTCTTATAGCTCGTAATAAAATAAAACAAGTTGCCGTTTTTAATGTAATAAGCCGCTTGTTTATGCTTGTGGTGATAATAACCGCAGTCTTGGTTTGGCGAACTCCTGCTGCGGCTGTTGTCGGTACAGTCGTTGGGGCAGGAATAGTGTTGTTGCCGGCATTGAAATTAATGTTTGCGTCCTGTAAGGTTGGTTCGTTGCTGCCAAGTACAAAAGGTATGTGGTCTCAGTTAAAATATGCAGTCCCGTTGGGTCTGGCCGGGATTATTGGAACTATTTCCCTGTCATTAGACAAGATGATTGTTTCTTCAATGTGTTCTCCGGAACAATTCGCTGTTTATGTAAATGGTGCTATTGAGATACCTTTAATCGGCGTATTAACCGGTTCGGTTATTGCTGTTCTTATTCCGGATTTTGTGCGGATGTATAAAGCAGATCAGTATCAAGAACTTAGAACACTGTGGCATAGGGCAATGGTCCGATGCCTTTCATTTCTTTTGCCGGCTATGGGTTTTATACTCGTAATGGCTCCAGAGATAATGCGAGTACTTTTCTCGGCAAAATATGAGGAAAGCGCCTATCCTTTCAGGGTTTATGCTCTGATGCTTCCTGTTCGTGCTACAGTCTTCGGGGCGGTGCTTATGGCTACGAACCGTACTAAAATAGTCACCCTCGGGTCCTTACTAAACTTGTTCGCAAATGGTGTGCTCTCTGTTCTGTTTGTTTATTTTATTGGGCCTATGGGGGCGGCCTGGGCGACTGTCTTGTCTGTTATTGGGCTCGCCTTATTCTACAGTAAGATAATAAGCAGGCGCTTAAATTTCGGCGGACAAAGTTTTTTACCCTGGAAGAGTATACTGCGGCTGTTCGTGGCAATTACACCACCCACAATCATTGTTATGGCGATTTTATTTGTGCTGCCCAAAAACGATATTTTAAGGCTTATGCTTGCATCTATAGTTTTTTTGTCGGTTCTTGCTGTTTGCTACGACAGACTTAAAATATTGAAGTTTGTTAATGTGGTCCATAAGATAAAGAGTAGCCTTCCAAATCGTTGGTCATTTTAACAGAAATGTAGGGAACTATTTAAAAATCTATAAAGAAGACAAACCAATCATGACTGATCCTAAAAAATTATATTATGAACAGCAAGCCCTTTGGGACAAAAACTATTTAGAGAGTTCTGTAGAGAAAGAGAGGATAGAAGAAACTATCAAAATAATTCCCGCTGAGACGCGGACAATTTTAGATGTTGGATGTGGAAACGGAACTTTTGTCAATACTCTTGTTAGTACATTTCCAAATAGATTTGAGAAAATAGTAGCTCTTGATACAAGTGAGGAGGCTTTGAGATATGTGAAAACATGCAAATTTCAGGGAAGCATTATCAATTTACCTTTTGAAGATGAAAGTTTTGATTTAGTAACTGCTACGGAAGTTTTAGAGCATCTCACGTACGAAGATTTTAAGAGGGGGATTTTGGAACTTCAAAGGGTTAGTAAAAAATCTATTGTTATTAGCGTGCCTTATAATGAGGATTTAGCAAGCTCTTTAGTGAGGTGTCCTAAGTGTTGTTGTTGGTTTAGTCCTATCTACCATGTAAGAAGTTTTAATAAAAATAGCATGGGAAGCATGTTCGATGATTTTAAATTAATTGAAGCCAAAGAAATCGGTCCTGAAGTGAAAAAACGCACTTATAACCGTCTATGGCTATCTTTATATCGTACTTTTAGAAGACCGGTACCTCGTGAAACGGCAATATGTCCTCAGTGCGGTTATCAACATAAAGGAAAAGATCGAGAACTCGATGATGAAAAAAAAGCCATTGATTTTTCTCCTACAGTATCACCTTGGGTCAAAAAATTAACCAACTTGCTAGTTTCGACCTTGCCAAAGAAGAGACCTTGGCTGTTGGCTTTATATCAAAAGTAGATAGGTGACCAAAAATGAAAGGCAGAGTTGTTCTATGTGGAGTGTCCCGTAAGCCGGATAATAGCGGGGAATGACTAAAAGTATTTTTGTGCATAATCCTTTTCCTGATGTACGATTCGTTGAAGATTTTGTTACTGGGGGCAGGAAGAGTTGTTACTAAAAGTTTTCCAAGCTATTCAGCCATTGCGTGTGTACCCACAAAAGTGATTTTTCTTCGTGGCCGGGAACTTTTATCTGTCAGTGAAGATAGTAAGGAGCAAATCCATTGAGTAGGTCTATTAAACTCGTTACTGTGGTTGGAGCCAGACCGCAGTTCATAAAAGCGGCGGCCGTTAGCCGGGCGATTGTTGCGCATAATGAAAAATTTCCTGATTCTACACTCGAAGAAAAAATTGTCCACACTGGCCAGCATTATGATGAGAACATGTCTAAAGTATTCTTCGATGAACTCGAGATTCCACAGCCGGACTACAATCTGGGTGTCGGCAGTTGCTCGCATGGTGAGCAAACAGGAAAAATGCTTCAGAAGATTGAGCAGGTTCTGGTCAGAGAAAAGCCCGGCTTCGTTATCGTATATGGTGATACTAATTCGACACTTGCCGGTGCCTTGGCGGCAGCAAAACTTAGTATTCCCGTTGCTCACGTAGAGGCGGGACTGCGTTCATTTAATCGCAGAATGCCTGAAGAGATTAATCGCGTCCTGGCCGACCATGTTTCAGAGCTTTTGTTTTGCCCGACTGAAGCAGCTGTCAACAATCTGTCGAACGAAGGGATTTCGAACGGTGTTTATCAAGTCGGGGATGTAATGTATGACAGCATACTTTTCTATGCGAAAAAAGCGAAAACTATCGAGCAGAAAATCCTCAAACAGCTTGATTTGCATTCAAAATCATATTATCTTGCGACAGTCCACCGCGCTGAAAATACGGACGATAGTAACCGCCTTCGAAGTATTTTTGACGGCTTCAACAATATTTCTGTGCCGGAATGCCCTACTCTGCTTCCGTTGCATCCGCGAACGAAGAAGAAACTTTCGGAACTTGGATTAGTTTGCTCCAGCTGTGTCAGGAACATTGAGCCAGTTTCTTATTTAGAAATGATAGCACTTGAGCAAAATGCGCGGGCGATATTGACAGATTCCGGCGGTATTCAAAAAGAGGCCTACTGGTTTAAGGTGCCTTGCATAACTCTTCGTAAGGAAACGGAGTGGGTAGAAACAGTACAATCAGGGTGGAATGTAATAGTAGGAGCTGACGAACAGAGTATTATTAACGCTGTCTCAGGTGCCGATAAGTTACACGGTATTTGGCAAAGAACAATATATGGCAATGGAGATGCAAGCAATCGAATCTGTGAAATTATACAGGAGTAGCAGTTGAAATTGTATTATCGAGTTATAGAAATAGTGGCAATAATAAATCATGAAGGACAAAATGAGCAGATAAATATGATATGAAAAATGTGCTGATGCTAACTTATATGTTTTACCCGTGTAATCATATCGCCTCACAACGCGCGGCGAAAACGGCGAAATATCTTCCCGAATACGGATGGAATCCTGTTATTGTGTGTCCAAAGTGGACAAAGGAAAATTCTAAATATTTCGATGCGGAAATGGTTGCTGAATTTGATAGGAGCAATGTGGCTAAGGCAATAGATTATGAAAATAATTTGGGCCATAGTCGTTTCCAAAAGCTTTTGGTTAAATGCATTACAAACCCCGATCCAAGAATCCTGGTAGTATCTATCCTTCGAAGGTTTGCTTTATTATTAGAGAAGCATCCTCCGGAGTTCTATTATGGCGCGATTGCTTTTTTGCGAAAATATTTACGAACTAACAGAATTGATTGTGTTTGGGCTACTGAACCGGTATGTTATACTATAGCGGATTGGATTCATAAGAATTTTGGAATTCCCTGGGTTGCAGACTTTCGTGACATTTACGACCAGAAGGGTTTGCCTGAGCATGAACGAGGACAATCGTACCTGAAAAAGGTCGAATCGAGAATAATCTCTTCAGCCAGTGCCATTGTAACTGTTTCAGAACCTTTGAAAAAAGTTCTTCAAACACGCCATACGATGCCAGTTTATGTGATTACCAATGGTTTCGATCCGTCCGATTACGATGGTGAGGTTCAACAAAACCGAGAAATCTTTAATATTGTTTACACAGGTAAGATAATCTTTCCTTTACGCGATCCGTCGCCTCTTTTTGAAGCATTAGCAACTCTGATTAGCGCTAATAAAGTAGAGTTTTCGAAAATATGTGTTTCCTTCTATGGCACGGAGTCAGAGAATATATTGGACCGGTTGATTCACAATTATCCTGCCTTAAATAATGTGGTGCATGTATTTCCCCGTGTTTCATTCAGAGAATCCATACAAATTCAGAAGCAGGCTTGCATTTTATTGCATTTGGCTCATGGCGGCCAGAAAGGGATCATGACAGGCAAGATATTTGAGTATTTGGGGGCACGGCGTCCTATTTTGTGTATCCCGGGCGACAATGACTGCGTGGATGCCTTATTGAAAGAAACCAAAGCAGGTGTTATTTGCCGGAACGCTGAGGAAACTGCCGCACAACTCCTGCGTTGGTACCAGGAGTGGCAGCAAACAGGCAATGTATCGTACCATGCTCGAGATGAACAGATTATGAAATATTCCCGTGAAAAACAAGCCGGCCAATTAGCGGAATTGCTGGAGAGCATTTATCAACATTAGACTGTTCCTAAATAAGGCATCTGAGAAGCTCATAGCCAATTCAATTTCAAGAGGACGTATCTAAATGAAAATAACCTTTATTTTGCCGGGTGGTGGCAGGTCAGGCGGTGTCAAATGTACGGTAAAAGCTGCTAATGGTTTGCTGCAAAGAGGTCATAGGGTTCGTCTTTTGGTTAATAAGGGTGGAAGAAGCCCCCGAGAGCGACTTCGGAATTTATGGTTGAGGACCCGTTATACCTGCAGTAATGATTGGCTTCATTTGTTCAAAGGGTCGGTGGAGAGATTTTCCGATATAAGGAAATGCACTTTTGAAAATAAGGAAGTCGTTGTTGCTTCAGGATGGTGGGCAGGTGCAGAGGTACGTCGATTGAGCCAAAATGGAATTATAAAAGTACATCATGTTCGAAGTATGTTGAAAGATGCTGATCAGATGAGAGCAGCATGGGGTGAGAATGTTCCTAAGATTGTAGTTGCTTCTTATCTGCAAGAGGTTATTGAACAGATTTGTGGTCAAAAAGTATGCGCAATAATCCCTGATGGTATGGATGCTGCGGAATTCTATCCCTCGGTACCGGAGAGTCAAAGAAATGGAGTGGGAACAATATTCGGCAAAAGTTATCATAAAGATCCGGAGACGGTGGTCAGTGTTTTAGAACGTCTGCAGACGAGTTGTCCAGAGATTCCTCAGCGTGTCTTCAGTGCCCACCGGAAGCCGAAGAATATACCCCGCGAAATATATCATAGACTGCCGTCGCTGGAAAAAGCCAGAGAGATATATTCCCGCAGTCTTGTTTG
>Ga0307380_10001986_pt1 | contig 29412 bp, 16 predicted proteins | sample UN3MG_FD_202239 | JGI IMG/M metagenome (GOLD analysis project Ga0307380, IMG submission 202239) | Soil microbial communities from Risofladan, Vaasa, Finland - UN-3 | ecosystem: Environmental > Terrestrial > Soil > Coastal area > Acid sulfate soil | place: Finland: Risofladan, Vaasa | collected... | reverse complement strand
ACGATAGACCAGCAAGGTCGCGTGGATCGTCTCCTTGGCCGCCAAGCGAACCGAATCGGCAAAGTTCTCGCCCTGCTGGATGAACTCGTCTTGTTCGAGCAGGAATCCGCGCTCCGGGTTGAACCAGCTCGGGTCTTCGACCAGGTCGAGCGTCTCGGTCAATTCTTCTTCGTCTCGTTCCCACGTCAGCTTCACCCGCGTCTTCGGCAACAGGCTTTGGAGCGAGTAGATCAGCGAAGGCCAGTTCTGGTGCTTGTCGCCCAACTTGACGCTTGCTTCGGATTGTCCGAGTTTTTCTTCCAGCGCCGTTTGTTCCTCCGGAGGGATGACCGTCGCCTTGACGATCCGGTCGCCCGTCCGCAATCCGGCCTTGGCGGCGGGACTGTCGGGCAACACGGATTCCGGGATGACGTCATCAATCTTGTTGCCGACGTAGTACGCGATTCCCAACGAGGGAACGGCCAGCGGGCTGTTGTCGCTGAGCGGCTCCGAGTAAGTGTCCACGTCGCGAAGCGTCACGTCGATCGGCGGCAGGTCCTCGTCGCCGCGCTTGACGTACAGGCGAATCCTCTTGCCGCCCTCGCCGGCCCCGGCAGCCAGTTTTCGTAGCCTCTCGGGCAGCGTCATCGGGTCGCCCGACGACTGGGGGTTTCCGGCCGACTCGGGATCTTCGGGCGGGTCGAAGTCGATCCGATCGATCCGGTCGCCCCGCTCGATCTTACCCTTCAGGGGCGAGTTCGCTTGCAAGGCGCTGATCTCGCCCATTTCCATGATCAGGCCCAATCGGCGCATCCGGTTCGCACCCACGCGGATCGGCGGCAACTCCTCGGTTTCGACCGCTTCCCCTTCGCCCTGCTCGGAAGCGACGGCCCGCCGCACCGTGACCATCAACTCGCCCTCCGGGTGCCGGGCCAAATAGCGGTGGAGTTGGTAATAGCTGTCGATCGGTTCGGCGTCGAGCCTGACGATCAAGTCACCGAGTTCTAATCCCGGCTCGGCCTGTGCAGCGGGCGAACCGGGAAAAAACGCCAACTCCTTGTCGTTCAGTCGCGTCGTCGCGGAACTCTGGATGCCGATCATGGGGAACAGCCCGGAACTGTCGGGCTTGACGGTGAACTTCCGCAGCTCTTCTTCGCCCGGCGGGAGGGCCCAGATCGCCAAGCCCTCTTCGATATTGTCGCCCAGCGTGACGGCTTCCTGCATGTCGCGGAACTTCTCGATCTTCTTGCCGTCGACCTGCTGGATGTCGTAACCCACCTCGATGTTTTCCTGCCAGGCTCCCTGGCCGGGCAACACGCCGCCCACGCGACACGGCTGCTGCGGCACGCCGATCCCGAAGGCCACGATCGCCACCACGAACGCGAACACCAGGTTCATGATCACGCCGGCGGAGATGATCGCCATCCGCTTCGGCACGCTCTGGGCCAGGTAGCTGCGGGGATCGTACAAGGCCTCCTCGGCCGCCTTCACGTCGATCGCCTCGGCGTCGGAGCGTCGGGGCTTGGCCGGCCCCTTCGAATCACCGCCACGCTTCGCTTCCTTCGCCGTCTCCACCGTTTCTTTGCCGGCAGCGTCGGCCGATTCTCCTTGGGGTTGTTTCTTTTTGGCCCGTTCGATCTCCTCTCGCAGCCGGGCGGGGTTGTCTTCCTGGCCGAGCATCTTGACGTATCCACCCAGCGGGAGGATGCCGATGCCGTACTCGGTTTCGCCCCAGGTGAACTTGCAGAGCTTCAGCCCGGCGATGTCGAATCCCAGGTAGAACTTCTCGCACTTCACGCCGCACATCTTGGCCACGGCGAAGTGTCCCAGTTCGTGGACGAAGATCACCATGCCCAGGCCGACGGCGACCTCGAAGATCACCAGCAGCAACGACCAGTCGATACTCATCGCAATCAAGGAGAGACCCAACGCAACACCTCCTGACGAGCCCAACGGTCCAGTTCGAGCACCCTGTCCAGGGTGGGGTTGGGATCGAAGTTGTGATTTTCGAGAACGTTCTTACATGCCGGCACGATTTCGTGGAATCCCAGCCGCCCGTCGAGGAAGGCGGCCACGGCGGCCTCGTTGGCGCCGTTGAGCACTGCCCCGGCGGTACCCCCGGCCCGGGCCACGTCCAGACCGAGCTGCAAAGCCCCAAACCGCTCGAAGTCCGGCGGCTCGAACTGCAGTTCCATGGCCCGGCTCCAGTCCAGCTTCGCTGCCACCCCGGGCCGACGCGCCGGGTAGGTCAGGGCATACTGAATGGGCAGCTTCATATCGGGCGGACTGAGCTGCGCGATCACCGAACCGTCGATGTATTCTACCATCGAATGGACGATCGATTGAGGGTGAATCACCACGGCGATCTGATCCGCCGTCAGATCGAACAGCCAGCGGGCCTCGATGATCTCCAGGGCCTTGTTCATCAACGTGGCCGAGTCGATCGTAATCTTGCGGCCCATGTTCCAGGTGGGGTGGGCCAGGGCCTCGGCAACGGACACTTCGGCCAATTGCTCGGGAGAATAGGTACGGAACGGCCCCCCGCTGGCGGTGAGAATCACCCGGCGGACCTCCTCGCGACGCCCGGCCTGCATCGCCTGAAACACCGCGCTGTGTTCGCTATCGACCGGCAGCAGGCGCGCCCGCTTCGATTCCGCCAAACTGGTGACCAGCGGCCCTCCCACGACGAGGCTCTCCTTGTTGGCCAGGGCAACCGTCTTGCCGGCCTCCAACGCCGCCAGCGTACCCTGCAAACCCGCACTGCCGACAACGGCGGAGACCACGATGTCCATGTCGCCGTCGGAAACGGCTTCGGCGACGCGATCGGGGCCGACGAGCAGTTCCACGTCGTCGGGCAGATCCGACCAGTCTTCGCGCTGGGCCGACGCCGGATCGGTCGCCACGATCCGACGGGGTCGAATCGCCTGGGCCTGTTCCTTCAGCAGCTTCGTGCTCGTATGGGCAGACAGCACCACCGCCCGTAGCGAACCCCCCGAGGCGGCGATCACCTCCAACGTGCTACGACCGATACTCCCGGTAGAACCCAACACAGCAACATTGGTCACACGGTCGGTCATTCGCAGGCGTTGTCGGGCAGAGGGGTTTCCGGCACGTTTCAGCGTCGCGCCGAAAGTGGTGTCGGGCCGGGGGTTAGGAACCAAAGCACCATTGTAGGGAGCCTCTCCCGGTCCGACAAGCCGGCTTTGTCGGTTCGATTACACCTTTACTTCGTTGACAAAGTGGTATGATTGCAAATGGTGGAAAGCGGAAACGGGGAACCTTCTATGGAACCAAACAACTCGAAACAACCGCCCGAGTCGGATCGCCGGCCATCCGAACGCAAGCTAGGCCCCATGGGGGGGAACCTCGTCTGGTACCTCTTGGCCCTTGGTGTGGGAACACTCTTTCTGGTCAGCCTGCTCGGACCCGATCGCCGGGTCCAGATTCACATCGGCGAATTGAACCGGCTGGTCGAGTTGGGCCCGTCCGACGACGGTCGCGATCCGGCCGTCATCGACCCGGAAATCGATCCGTATATCGATGTCGCCGACGGGAAGGAGGGCAAGGAATCGACCGTCCGATATGGCCATCTGGCCGACCTGACGTTCGGCGCCCAGGAAATCACCGGAACGGTCTCGGTGGGCAAGCCGGGCGAAACGGAGGCCAAACCGGACGTTTCGTTTTATACCCCTTGCGTGAGGGTTTCCGTCGACGCCCTCTTTGAAATGGCCCTGGGCAAAGACCCGGAAAACCCGGACCGCAAGAGAAAGGCCTTTCCCAACGTTCGCACGGAAGAAGCCCCCAGCGGTTGGCAGGCCTATCTGCCGATGCTCGTCGTGATGTCGCTGATCATCCTGGTCTTCTTCTTCATGATGCGCCGCGTCGGCGGCGCCGGCGGGGCGATGGCCTTCGGCCGCAGCCGCGGGAAGCTCTTCGCCCAGGAAGACTTGGGCGTGGACTTCGACGACGTGGCCGGAATCGACGAGGCCGTCGAAGAACTCCGCGAGGTGGTCGACTTCCTCCGAACGCCGGAAAAGTACCAGATCCTCGGCGGCCGCATCCCCAAAGGCGTGTTGCTGGTCGGTCCGCCGGGAACGGGCAAGACGCTCCTGGCCAAGGTGATCGCCGGCGAGGCGGGCGTGCCCTTCTTCAGCATTTCGGGTTCCGACTTCGTCGAGATGTTCGTCGGCGTCGGCGCCGCCCGGGTCCGCGACATGTTCCAGCAGGCCCAGGCCAAGTCGCCCTGCATCATCTTCATCGACGAGCTGGACGCGCTGGGTAAGACCCGGGGGACCAGCGTCGTGGGCGGACACGACGAGCGCGAACAGACGCTCAACGCCCTGCTGGTCGAAATGGACGGCTTCACTTCCAACAGCGGCGTGATCGTGATGGCGGCGACCAACCGTCCCGAGACGCTCGACCCGGCCCTGTTGCGGCCCGGGCGGTTCGATCGCCACGTGCTGGTCGATCGCCCGGACGTCCGCGGACGCGAGGCCATCCTCAAGGTGCACGTGACCGACGTCAAGCTCGACGAATCGATCAATCTCAGGGAGGTGGCCGGGATCACCTCCGGTTTCGTCGGCGCCGATCTGGCCAACCTGGTCAACGAGGCCGCCCTGTTGGCCGCCCGAAAGGACAAGAAAACGGTCACCATGCAGGAATTCACCGAAGGCGTCGAGCGGGTCACGGCCGGTCTGGAGAAGCGGCAGCGGATCATCCACGAGGACGAAAAGCAGCGGGTGGCCTATCACGAAAGCGCGCACGCCCTGGTCGCCTGCAGCCTGCCCAACACCGATCCGGTCCACAAGGTGTCGATCATCCCCCGCGGGCTGGCCGCGTTGGGCTATACCCTGCAACGGCCCGAGGGCGATCGGTATCTGTTGACCCAAAGCGAGTTGGAGAGCCGCATCCAGGTGCTGCTGGCCGGCACCGTGGCTGAAGAGATGATCTTCGACGACGTGTCGACCGGCGCCCAAAACGACCTGGAACGGGCGACCGAAATCGCCCGGAGCATGGTGATGGACTACGGCATGAGCCGCCTGGGGCGGGTCAACTATCGCGAGAGCGGCCGGTCCGTGTTCCTCGGCGGGGCCGACCAGATGCCTCGCGAACGGAGCCACAGCGAACACACGGCCCGCGAAATCGACCAGGAAATCCAGCACATCATCGAGCAATCGCAGGAGAAGGTGCAGTACATTCTGCGGGAACGACGCAAGGCCCTGGTGGCGCTGGCCGATCGGTTGATTGAGAAGGAAGTGGTCGATAACGAAGAACTCCACGAGGTCATCGAGACCAATTCTGCCAGCCCGATGATCGTACCGGGCACCACGGCCAAACCCAAGCGCCCTGCGGCCGAAAAATCCAAACTGCCCGATGCGGAAGCGGCGGAAGGGGGCTAGTGCCGCGAATCACCATGGTTAGGCCACCAGGGCCGAAATGACCTTCCTACTGTTGAGGACGCGGGAAGGGGCCCGTCGATAGCCGCTCGGCTGCCGCTTGTGTGCGGGCGATCCAGACGTTCATTTCGCCCGGGTCGCGGTTCGCGCGGGCGTAGAACGGGATGGCGGTGAACTTCTTGCCGCTCTTGAGGGTTCCGGTGAGAACCGTCACGCCGTGCAGCAGGTTCTCGCGGTACTCGGCCTTCAGAGCGACGTCGTCGTCCAGGACGATGTCCAACACCTTCCCGCCGTTGTCCGGCCATTCCGCACAGTAGACGATCGGCCCGCGCCCCAACACTCGATACTGCCGTCCTGGTTGACGATGAACAGCCTGCCATAGGCTGCCGCTATGCCGTCCCAGGCGGGAAGCACATCGAGCGTATATTCGGCGAGCTTGGAGCCGTCGACGGCGGAGGCCGCCCATAGAACACCGCCCAGGCGGCCTTCGTAGGTGGCTGCGACATCGCCGAGGTTGAAGACAAGCGGTGCCCCGGCGACAAAGACGACGTCACCGGCCAAGGCCATGGCTTTGCCGGTCAGCGGAATGTTGGTCTTCCACTTGCTCGACCAGCCGTCCGCCAACTTGGTCTTGGCCATCAGCAGGTAACCGTTGCGAGGATTGAAGCTCTCCCCGCGGTTTACGGGCACCCCGAACACTGAATAGTAGTTGATACCGTCGGAAACAATGATGTCGCCGGTGGGGTATTCTGTCTTTTCGGTAGTCCACATCTTGCGGTGGTTGAAATCTTCCTGGACGAGTTTGTATTCCCGGTGATTACGTTTCGATTCAAGCATTCCGGCGGAGGCGAGCAGATGTTTCCCGGCCACGGCATCCGTCAGGTCAAGATTGAAGGCCTGCTGCCGGATGTAGAGTGTGTCGCCTTCGCTGGTCATGACATCGGCGGTGGTTCCGAGAATCACTTCCGTTTCCGACCGGTCGCCCTCTTCGACAAAAGCGGGAAAGCCGTCGTCGGCATAGGGGCCGTAGAACTGTCGCTGGTAGCGGATTTTGCCGGTTGCCGGATCCAGCCCATAGATAAAAAGGCCGCCGTCAAGGTAGGAAGAGCGCCCGGCGCAGAAGTAGGCGGTGTCGTTGGTGATCAGCACGCTGCCGTGGACGGGCCAGGCCGATTCAAGCTGGTCGAAGGCGCAGATCATCTTGTCCGGCAGGTCGCGGAACCGCCACGAGAGAGCGCCGTCGGAGGCTCGTACGCAATGCACCCATCCGTCGCGGCTGCCGAAGAGCAGTAGACCCCTGTGGTAGGTCGGCGGCGAATCGATCCGACCGCCGGCCACATATTCCCAAAGGGTCTTTCCGCTGTCGGCATCCAGGGCGCGAAGCACGTGGGCATCGGTTTCGGCGATGAACAACTTGCCTTCGGCAATCACCGGCGCGCTGACTTTTGTCTTGAAATTGGTCTTCCACAACGGCTTCAGCCCGTCGGCCGGCACTTGCGTCGTGGTGCCCGCATAGCGGCGTGCATCCTGCCGGAAGGTCGGCCAGGGTGTGTCGGCGGAACCGCTGCTTTGGCCGTAGGCCGGGCCCTTTTCAAGGCGGACCGACCGCTCGATCTTCACGACCTGCCCCTTGGTGGGCAGCGACTCTTCGTCGGTGTAGTAGGCGTTGAAGTTATGCAGGGCGACCGGGAGGTGGCACTGGCAGGCGTAGGGGCCGCAGTAGATCAGCCCGTTGCAGGGCAGATGTCCCATACTGCAGGTGGCACGCGCGAAGGGCGCGGGGTATTCGGTGTCGGTTTCGAAATCCATGCAGTCGGGGCCGCCGGTTTTGCTGTTGATGAAGAAGCGTTCGGTGATGAAATTGCGGAAACAGCGGTCGTGCCCCATCGGCTTGGAGAGTTGCTGGTCGATCGTCCTGATCTCGTCCCCCGTTTTCAGGTCGTAGGCAGTCGGTTTTTGGGTGACGATTCCTTGCGGATTATTGCAGGCGCCGCACATCCACAGGGCATCGGCGGCAATCAGAAGATCGGTAGACGCTTCATATCCCTTGCGCGCCGCGATGGCTTTGCCCCAATAATCGCTTCCGTCGGCCAGCGAATAGGCATACACGCTGCTGCCTTCCTCGGAGTAGACCGCCTCATCGGAAAGCACCAGCGAGTTGGGCGAGTTTCCGCGCCCGTAAGGAATGTTCTTGTCGACCGCCCAGTTCTGCTTTCCCGTCCGCGCATCGAGGCAAAACACGCCTTGTGTGCTTTGGTAAACCAGCCGGTCACCTTTGAGCGCCAGCGAACAGCCGGTGTAATAGGTGATCTCCCGGCTCCGCCAGATTTCCTTGCCGGTCTCGGCTTCTAACGCCACGATCACGCAAGTGGGATTCTCGGCGTTGCGCGTCTGAGGGTTATAGAGCGAAAGGGGAAAGCCGTCTCCCTGAAAAGCATTGCCGGAATTCGCCGCGGCGGGGGCCTTGTCCGTTTCCTTCTCTTCGTTTACATTTCCCGTCCCTCTTCTCTTTTCCTTGCTGGCTACCCCCGGGCTGCGATAGGAATCGAAGTGCATGCGGTCGCCGATGACGACATAGAGCCGGCCCTCGTGGAAGGCAAACTCCTGAGTGCCCTCCGTGCCCTCATATTGCATCAAGGTTTTTCCGGTCGCCCCATCCAGAGCCGTCAGCGGCGCGGTGAGCCCCGGCGTGCAGTAGACCGTATCGCCGATGGCTACCAGCCGCCGCTGCATCTGGGCGTGGTAGTTCTTGATGTAGACGGTAACCTGTTCCCAGTTCGGGTAGTCCAGCGTCCAAAGCACCACGCCGCTGAAGGCGCTGCGGGCAATCAGTTTCCACCTGGCCGGCAGAAGGGGATTCTCCGCGGTCTCGGTGTCTTCGATCGTAAACAGCCGGCCGCCCGAGGAGACCATGCTGGAGACGGTCGCCGCCCCGATGTGCGCACGGGTCCAGGCCGGGCCGGAAATCCACTGGACATGACGCGGCGGCCCGACTACCGTATCCCGTGCCACGCAGTTGTTGTCCGCCCCATGGAGGTATTGCGGCCACTCGTCCATTTCCCTGGGATAGGGTTTGGTGATCTTCTGACCGTGGACGATGGCTACGCCGTACGGTGCGAGCACCCTCTGCACCTCGGAATCGGGGACTTCGATACCGGACTCCACAATCACTAGGTTCACCAAATTGTCGATATACGGTAGACGCTCGAGGTCGAATCGCGCCGCGGAAACCTTGCCGTAGCAACCGGCCGCCCGGATCTTTGCCCGAATGCGGGAAACCTCATCGTCCGACGTTTCCAAACAATGGAAGATGCAGCCGGGCTTCTTCCAGTCATCCGCGACGTTCTCCAGCGCCTCCGCGCCGATGCAAACGATCAATCCACCCTCGACATTCACGGTGGCTGCCCGCGTGGCCGCGCCCCACATGACCAATATACTCGCAAGAATCGCAATTATTCTCTTCATCGAGGTATCCTCCTGTACGATCTTTCTCACTTTGCTCTCCAGTGGCCGTCTTGTGGTTTATGGAGCATAGTCTTCATTTCGACTTCTTCTTACTTTCTCTCTATCCTTCTCCACTACTTCAAGGACAGGTCGGACATGGCGTTCGCCCGTGGTGAAAGTCCAGATATCGCCCTTCACGACCGGGCCGTCCTTGAGGATCGCACCGACACACCAATAGTAGGTGCGCTGATAACCTAACAAGCAGTACATGCTACAGAATAGCTGCCCGTTCCGCCAATGTCCAACGCGCCCCAGGAGGCCTGTAAAGTTGGAGACTGTCCCCCTCCGCATATGCGTTGGGATGCTGTTCTGATCGTTGACCGTCACCGAAAAACGACCCTCGCGGGACTCAAAAAGCGCACCCACCAGTCGGGGGGTATCGTTCGTCGCCTTCGGCCAGAGTTCAGAACTCCCTAACCTGCTCCGGTCACATCGACCGACGCATCGAATCTGCACAGGCGGGCCAGGTCAGAAAACCTTGGCAATCTGGAATGCGCTCGACCGCCCCGGGGCCGGGTCGCGTTACACCCGTCTTGATTTGCTCGCACGGTACGTTTGCTCGGACGATCGACGCGACTGAGGAATGGGTGGTCAAACGAGATGGCGACAAACGCGCATTGACAACCAGGAGTTCTTTTCAGGGGAACAATCACTTTCTACGAGCTTGCCTATTGATAGATGTCCTTCATCTGCCAGGCATCGAGCGATTTGAGCACGGCGTCTTGGCCTTGGGAGCGCAGCGACACGCCGACGCTGTCCTCGCGGCCGGGGTAGACACGCACGGCAACGCATTGCTTCCCGTTGACGAACACCTCGACGACACTGCGGTCAACGAACACGCGCAGCTCGAGCGGCTCATCGCGATCGATGACGACCGGGGCCGTTTCCGGGGCTCGCGAGCGGACGTCCGGAAGTAGCGATGAGTAAGAGGAATCGATCGTGATCAGGCTCTTTCCTCGATACCCCCGCAGCTTGAAGAAGGCGATGCGAGTGAACTCTTCCCTGTTCGGGCTGCGCAAGACGTTCATCTCGACCATCGGGGAACCTTTCGGGTCGATCTCGGCGACGATCTCCATGGCGTTGCCGCGGACGCTCTCGAGCACGACCTCCTCGTTCGCCGGCAGCGTCACGGCGTCGACGTGTTGGTGCTGCCCGCGCAACGATTCGATATCCCCGGCCGGCACGATGGCCAACTGGTCCTGGTCGATCAGCGTCAGACGCCGCGGCAGCGTCATGATCTGGTTCCAGCCCTCGGTCGCCTTGGCCGGATTCATGTTGAAGATCACGATGACTCCGCCCTTGCCGTCGGGCGTGGCGGAGGGAGCGTGCGTGCCGGCGGGCGCGGCCGGCCCGAAATTGAAGTCGCCGCCGCCGGTCACGACGAACTTGTCCCGCGCCGTGTCGTAATCGCCCAACAGGTACTTGCCGCCGCTCATGTGGCTGAAGTGGAGCAGGATGTGCTTGTCGCCGATCGGCCAGAAATACGGGCATGCGCCGTCGTCGCCCACCAGCGAGTAGCGGTCGTTTTCGGCGAACGGATGGAGATATTCCCAGTCTGCCAGATTCTTCGAACGCAGCAGGAAATTGGCCCGAACCGGTTTGCCGCCCGGCCCTTCCGGCAGGGTGCCTCCCGAGAGCGAGTAATACGCGCCGTCCTTCTTCCAGACGCACGGATCGAACACGCGGTAAGGCGGCGTCGATCCGTCCGGGTTCTTCATGGGGATCACGGCCTGGCCGGTCACCTTCTTCCAATTCAACAGCAGCGGATCGCTGGAGACCGCGACCATATTGCCGACTGCCGTGCCGTGATACATGGCGATCACGCGATCCTCTTCAACCAGCGCCGAGCCGGAGAAACAACATCTTTCCGGATTCGGGTAGATGGCCAAGGGCAGGTCGCGCCAGTGGACGAGATCGTCGCTGACGGCGTGTCCCCAGTGCTGCCGGGGGTCTTCCGGTGGATAAGCCTGGTAGAACATGTGCCAGCGGCCCTGCCAGAAGCAGAGCCCGTTGGGATCGTTCAGCCGGCCTTCCGGATTGACGTAATGATAGATCGGCCGGTAGGGATCGTCGGCCATCTTCTTCCGCGATTCGGCGAACCGCAGCAGCAGAGGGTTCGTCTTCAGTTGTGCTTCCTGTTCGGCAAGCGTGTCGGCGAAGGTGAAGGCCGGAACACGCGACGTATAGTCGGGCTGCTTCTCTTGGGCCAAAGCGCCTTGCTCCATGGCAAGTCCGGTCCACAACGCCGTCGCCGTCGTCATCGTCATGCTCAGGAGCACCAACAGTCTGCATTTTCTCATCGATATCGTCCTTTCTTGCTGAATCGGGATTTCTTATCGGCCCCGGGCACGGATCTGCCCCGGGCCGGACACGCCGTCAAGTATAGCCTGATCCCAAGGGCCCTTGAATGGGTTGGGCGGATGGTTACTTCGCCGGTTGCAGGGCGAACGTGAATTCGTAGCTGTCTCTTCGCTTCAGTTGATACTTGTCCATCGTGATGGGCGTGCCGCAACTGCCGTTACCGAGACCTTGCTGGGCGTAATCCAGCGAGAGGACGATCTCCGCGATCGGCTTCAGTTCGTCCAATCGCCACGCATCATCGAGTTGTCCGGTCGTATAGTGCAAGGCCGTTGCACACAGTTGGTTGGCCGCCGTGACACACAACCCGCGGCCTTCTCGATCGAGCAGCCATAGCCGACGCACGTCTTCCTTATTGCCGCAGGCCTGGGGTCGCGCATAAGGCTCGAACTGGTCGGTGACCGAACTGCGGTAGATCCCCACGTCGGCGCTCGCCTTGCGGTCGACGTAGTTTTCGTGCGGCCCGCGGCCATACCACGTGAACTGCTCGAACGGGGGCTGGACGATGAAGTCGACGCCGACCCGCCCGAAGAACGGCATCTCGTCGTATCCGAACGGCTCGATCTTGTTGGCCACTTCCATTCGGCCGGTGGAGTCGATCGTATACACGGTGGAATGCGTGCATCCGGCACCCGTTTCCTTGCCCTGCGCATCGTGGCCCCTGTAACGGGTCGTGACTTGGATCTTTCGGCGTGCCGGCGCTGGCGATGCATTGCCCGTCTTGGCTTCGTCGAGTAACTCGAATCTCACAAGCTCGCGAGACATCCGGTCCAGTCCGGCGAGGCGCCAGTCGCGCTCCCCCGGCTTGATTCGCTGCGGCTGGGTTTGACGCTCGTTGTCGACCGGTGCGCGGAAGATCATCGCGATTGGTCCGGCCGGCTGCTGCTCGCTGCCTTGGAGAATCGTTCGATCGCCGTACGTTAGCCGGTCGATCATGCCGGTCCGTCCGTCGAAGGCAACCGAGAAGTCCCCATTGAAAACGGTCAATCGCCGACCATCCGACGCGTGGCTCAACTCGCGTGTCGATGGAGAAAACTCGGGTGTCGATGGAGAAGAAGGGCCGGCCGGTCGACTTGGAAGCTCGAATTGTTGCCAGGCGATTTCGTGCCCCTTCTTTGCCCAGAGCGTGTCTTCGCGAAGACAAAAGGCGACGCGGAGGTAAAGGTCGGTGCCGGCTTGCTGCAATTTCTCGATGTCCGAGGCCAAGTCGATCGTCTCGGTCTTGCCGGGTGCCAGGCTTATGTCCATTCGGTTTTCTGCGACGACTTGCGAAGTGTCTTCGGTGATCTCCGTCAAAGTCCACACGAGGTCGAACTTCTCCAAGTCGGTGAAGTGGTGCTTGTTCTTGATCCGAATCTTGCCGGTTTGCAGGTCTGCGGCTTGAATCTCGACGAACTGGTGAACCTTGCCTACTTCGCGCAACTTGGGAGTAATGCGTCGCTCGGGCGTGATGATGCCGTTGATGCAGAAGTTCAAGGCGTTCGGCTCGTCGCCGAAGCAACCCCCATAGGCCCAATGTTCGCCCGGGGCCAGCGGGGCGATGCCTCTTGGACCTTCCGTCTCGTGACCGGCCCAGGCGTGTTGGTTCCTCCAACCTTCGGCCTTGCTGTTGCGCAGGCCCTGGTCGACCCAATCCCACACGCAGCCGCCACACATTCGATCGCAACTCTCGATCGCTTCCCAGTATTCCTTGAAGTTCCCCATCGCGTTGCCCATGCAGTGCGCATACTCCTCGAGCAAGAACGGTCGCGGATCGCCGTCCTCGGGATTCTCGCCCTTGGCGATAAGATTTTCGACCGGCAGGTAGCAGCCAAGTGCCAGATCGCTCATGCCGACGCCCGCATAGCGATAGGCGAGAAGCCGCGTCGGGTCGCGATCGCGCGTCCAGTCGGCCATGGCCTGCTGGTTGGGGCCCACGTGCGACTCGTTGCCCAACGACCAGATGATCACCGACGGGTGGTTCTTGTCGCGCTCGACCATCCGCTCCATGCGATCGATGAAAACGTGCCGCCACTCGGGCCAGCGGGTCGTGCGGCGATCGGTCGTTTCGATGTTGGCTTCGTCCCAGACGTAGAGTCCGTATTCGTCGCAAAGGTCGTAGAACTTCGGGTCGGCCGGATAATGCGACGTTCTGACCGCGTTGATGTTGAACTGTTTCATCAACTCGACGTCGCGAACCATCGTCTGAAGCGGCACGCCTCGGCCGAAATCGGGATGGTGCTCGTGGCGATTCACGCCCTTCAGCAGAACCGGCACGCCGTTGACCCAAAGTCTTTGGTCGCGGCTCTCGATCTGGCGGAATCCGAAACGGCAAGCCGTCGTCTCCAACTCGCGGTCGTCGGCATCGAGAAGCGTGAACAGAACGCGATAAAGGCAGGGACTCTCGGCCGACCACTTTCGCGGATTCTCGACCTTCGTGGTCAGCTCGACCGTCACGTCGTGTCCCATGGGCAACGGGCGGCTCGGCCGCGTGACGGTCGGTTGCTGAACGAGACGGCCGTCGGCGTCGACGAGTTTCATCCGAAGGCGGCAGCCTCGGGTCGGCCGGTCGCCGTAGTTACGCAATCGGGCCGTCACCATCAATTGCGCGTCGCGATAGTTTTCGTCGAGTTCGCAGCGGATGAACTGATCGCGCAGGTGGACCTTCGGAGTCGAGAACAGATAGACGTCGCGGTAGATCCCGCTCATCCGCCACATGTCGGCGGCCTCGAACCAACTACCGTCGGTCCAGCGATAGACCTCCACGGCAATCAGATTCTTCTGTCCCGGCCTGACGAGTTTCGTGATCTCGAACTCACCCGGCGTCATGCTGCCTTGATTGTAACCGACCTTCTGCCCGTTGACCCAGACGTAGAATCCGGCCTTCACGCCGTCGAAGTGGACGAAGACGGCGCGATCGGCCCAGTCTTCCGGAACGGTGAACCAGCGGCGGTGCGAGCCGACCGGATTGTAGGTATACGGTATCAGCGGCGGCGTGATCTTCCGCTCGGCCTTGACGCAGCGTTGGAACGTCGAGCCGCCGTTGGTGTAGTAGGGAATGCCATAGCCGAGCAACTCCATGTTGTTCGGCACCGGAGCGTCGATCCAAGTCGAATCATCGAAATCGACCCCGTAAAACTCTTCGGGCCGGTCGGCCGGTCGTTCCACCCAGTGGAACTTCCACATCCCATTCAGAGATCGGCAATAGGGCGATGCCTCGCGCATCGGGCCCTTGGCGGCCGACCGTGTCGCCTCCAACGCCGACTTTTCGTCGGGGTAGACCATCTGCGTGCAGTGCGAAGGCTCCCGATTGCGATGGATTACGCGATGATTCTCCCAATCGAAGATCGGCGTCGGGTCCAACAGGTCGGGCACGGCAAATCGCCGCTCGATCTGGTTGCGTTCGAGATCGGCGGGGTCGACTTCCGGAAGCGGCCTCGCCGTGGGTGGGATGTCGCCCGGCCTTGCCTTCGGATCTTCAACGGGCTTCTTCTCGTCGCCCGCGGCGAAATCACCGACTTTCGAGTAGGGGTTGTCGTCGTTGGCCTTCTCGCTGTCGGCGTCCTTGCCCGTCGAGTCGGCAGCCAACGATGGGCCCACCCCAAACGACGGGACCGCAAACGACGGGAGCACTGCGCCGAGCAGGACGGCCAGGCGGATCCATCCGGTCATGATAGTATGGAAAGATAACGATCGGCGTGCGTTCACGGTTCTCATCTGCTGCGGTTGGAAGAGACGTTGGTGATTCACTTATCGGCGAAGTCGCTGACGGATCGAAGCGTGGGCGGGTCCCGATCGTTTTCGATCAACGCGATCGCTTCGTCGATGGCGATAACGGTCGGGTCCTTCTCGTCGGATCGGGCTCGCTCGGTGAACACGGACTGACGCAGCTCGCGCAACTGCGGAAGCACGTCGCCGGCCGCACCCCCGTATTGCTGCAAGCATTCAAGGCAAATGGGCAAACGGTGGGCGAACCCCCAGCGGTCCGGCTCCACAAGCTGGATGCACAAGGGCATGCCTTCCCGGATCCGAAGTCCTGAAAGGAGTTTGATACCCGCCAGTCGAATCCCGTCGGCAAACATCACGCCGCTCGGCGGCATCTCGCGAGTGGCATCGACGATCATCGGCAAAAACTGCCCGAGCTGTTTGTCGTCTTTCAGGTTGGTGTAGAGATTCTGCAGCTTTCCACGCGTTCGACCGTCTTCGTTAGCCAGAATACTCTTGACCGCTTCGAGCAGGAGTTGACGATCTACCCTGTCGAGCGATGCGACGAGCGTTCCGACGGCCTTTCCTCGCGAGCGGTCGAACAGCGCAACGGCCACCGCCCGGTGGACCATGTTTCGCGGGTCGCCGGACGTTTGGCGCGTTGCCAGTTTCAGCAGGTCGACCGTTGCCGCTTCGCGCGTCGGCTGGTCCATTTCAATAATAGCGCCGACCGCCAGGCATTGCAGCCACGGGTCGTCGCTGGAAAGCAGTCTGCGAAGTTTTTCGGCGGTGCTTTGCGCTCGAACGCCCTGCCGGGCGATCGCTTCGCACGCTCCATAGCGGGCATGGGGGTCTTGGCTGTCGAGCATCGCGCCGAGTTGTTGCGAGAAATCGCCCTCGTGGTGGGCAAGGCCTTCGGCGGCCCTCTTTCGCACCACCGGCGACCAGCTCGAGAGCCGCCCGAGCAACTCGCTGTCGCTGAGATGGTCGTAGCTGGTCCCCCGGTCCCAGAAGGTGAAATGCCGTCCGGCGTCGATGACTTCTTCGGTCTGTTCCACCGTCAGCGCGGGTGCCGCACACGGTTGTTTGCCGGTGATGTAAAGACTCTTCAGCGGCAGCGCGTAGCTCAACAGGTAAGCGCCGGTGTTGTCCCAACCGCCGTAGGAGTGGCCGCCGGAATTGGCCGGCGACCCTTGATACACGAAGCTTCCGTCCCAGGCACGGGCCAGATCGTAATACCACGCCGTTTCCTGGAAATAGGCGGCCGTGGCCAAGGGGCCGGTTCGCGACACACCGGGCATGGCCCAGAGTACGTTGAAGAAGTTGCCCGTGTGGCCGGTCTCGCGCTCGTTGTAGGCCGCCGTCGTCATCCGCGAAAAATAGGCGGTTGCCGTGGGGTCTTCGAGCAGATCGAAGAGAATCGCACCGATCGCGTTCTTGCCGTTGTCGTCGTGCTCCATCCACGGATCGTGATCGCCGTAAGGAATCGATCCCTTGTTGACGTACCAGCAGAGGAATCGGCCAGACCGCTCGATCGCCAGATCGAGCCGGTCGCTCTCGATTCCCGCCTTTCGCGCCAGGACGAGCGAGACGGTCAGTACCAGTCCGGGCTGGTTCATGCACCCGTAGCCGTTGCAGATGCCGTTGGGCTGAGCAAACTTGTGTCCCCAGGTACCGACGTTGCTCTGACCGCTGGCGATTTCCATGGTGATGCGCCGCAGGCCCGGCAGAATCGATGGGTCGCCGGTCGCCAGATAATACTCGGACAGAAACAGGTTGGCATAGCCGTAGTGCCAGGAAGCCATGTCGTCCCGATGCATCTCGCTCACCTGCTTTGCGTAGTTGGCCAAGAGGGGCAGGTATTCCTTCTTGCCGGAAGCCAGCAACGCCAACGCATTGAGATCGTTCGGAATCGAGATGTGATCCAGCCCGTTGTTGGCGATGACACGACAACCTTGTTCGAAAATCGCCTTGGATTTTGCGCAGTCGTACGGAGCCGTGTCGCTGTAGGTCCCCAAGGTCTTCAGCCGCAGCGTAACGGAATCCGTCTTGCCGTCTCGCCAACGAAGCAGTGGCAGCTTGCCGTCGCCGGGCTTTTCGGCCTCGGTGAGCGCTTTGGCGAAGACGATTCGCGCATCGTCGGCAAACGGTTTGCCGTCGACCCCGAGAATGACGTCGCCCCGTTCGAGAATTCCCTCGGCGGGCGATCCGCTGAAGACTCTGGTGATCAGTATCTGTCGGGCGTCGGTGGTGTGGCTTCTCCATCCCCAGATCCAGCCGCGGGCGCCGGTCGCGCCAAGCGTCCAGTCGTGTGTCCCGTCAGGCTGCCCACCCTGAGTGAAATCGGGTGGAGGCGTTTCGGTCCGCGACGGTGCGGCCGGACTCGCGCCAACGCAAAGCAAACAACCAAGAGCCGTGAACAACCACAGTCGACTGAAGCGAGACAACATTTGCTCAAGTACCTTTCTATTTCGAAGACATGGGGTCAGAGCGCACTTTGTCACTAGCGCGGGCCCGGGATAAGCTTAGTGACAAAGTGCGCTCTGACCCTATTGTGCTCTATTGTGCTTCCGACGTTTGCGGGTTGACAGCATGCGGAACAAAGACTCCCGACCTGGGTAGGTGAAAACTCACACTCGCCGTTTTTCTATTTCTATTCCGGTTGGCAGATCGCAAATGCTTGCTGTGTCTTTGGTTACACCCGTTCGCTGTGGTCGCGGGGGAACAAATCCAGGTACCGGATGCGATTAAACGTCGTAGTAGCTGGTTCCGTTCCGCCCCGAACGTCATAAGTCCATGACGACCATTGAGATACGATCAACCAAAGCCGGAACAAAAACGGGGGCAAATGGTCGAGAAGCTTTCACCTACCCACTCCCGACCCCTTTAATCCCACCGTGCCTCCCAAAGCTTCGTCAATTCTTCCACGCGCTCCGGGTATTTCTCGGCAAGGTCTCGCGTCTCGGTGCGGTCTTCGGCCAGATTGTAGAGCGCCCAGGGACCCTTTCCCTCGCGAACCACCTTGAAATCGCCCTTGATCACTGCGTGCGTACCGGCGTGATTGAAATAGTAGGCGTGGTCGCGCGGCTGCTCTCCGCCGGTGATGACCGGCACCAGGCTCAAGCTCTCGTGCGGTGTGATCGTCCGGCCGTCGAACTGCATGGGATACTCCGCGCCGGCCAGTTCCGTGCAGGTCGCCATCATGTCGACCACGTGGCCTCGCTGGGTGGTGATCGAACCGGGCGGGTGTTTCAGCCCGGCCGGCCAGTGCACGATCGCGGGCGTGCAGGCCCCGCCCTCGTGCACGTTCATCTTGTAACGGCGCAGCGGCGTGTTCTGGGCGTTGGCCCAATTGTGCCCGACGCTGCCGTAGGTCAGCGGGCCGCCCATCGGGACGTCGAACACGTCGCCCACCGCGACCGTTTCGCCGGCGGCCTTGGCCTTGGCCAGAATATTGTTGGCCGTGTTGTACCCGTTCCCGCCGAGATGCTCGGGGCACGCGCCGTTGTCGTGGAAGTAGACGATCAACGTGTTCTCCAGTTGCTTCGTGCGCCGCAAGGCCTCGACGATGCGGCCGACGGCCCGGTCCATGTGATCGACCATGGCGGCGTAAATCGCCATATTGCGCACGCGCCACGCCTTATGATCCACGGAGTCCCACTGCTGGACGCGCGGTTCCATGGGCGGCAGCGGCCAGTGCTGCTTGTCGATGATCCCCATCTCGAGCATTCGCGCATAGCGCCGGTTGCGCAGCTTCTCCCATCCGTCCGCATAACGTGGAAGGTACTTCCGGATCGTCTCTTCCGGGGCGTGCATCGGCCAATGCGCTGCGGTGAATGCGACGTATTGGAAGAACGGCTTCTCACCCTCTGCAAACGTCTCGATTTGCCTGACCGCCTCCGTGCCGATCTTGTCGGTGTAGTAGAAGTCTTCGGAGTCGGGCTCGACGAATTCCGTGTCGCGAGTCAGCGTCATCGGATCCCAATACGATCCGGCGCCGGTCATCGTTCCATAGAAGGTATCGAAGCCGCGTTGTATCGGTCCGTCTTCTTTGGGATTCATGCCGAGGTGCCACTTGCCGACCATGCCCGTCCGGTATCCGACGGACTTGAGGACCTCGGCGATGGTGACTTGATCGGCACCGAGAGCGTTGCTGTAACGTCCACTCATCAGGGTGGCGCGCGTCGGCCAGCAACGCGCGGTATTGTGGAACTCGGTGAAGCGGAGTCCGCCGGCCGCCAGCGCGTCGAGGTTGGGGGTTTCGATCTCGCCGCCGAAACACCCCAGATCGGAGAAGCCCATGTCATCGGTCAGGATGATGAGCACGTTGGGCCTTTCCGCGGAGACGGCGGCACTACAGCCAACCGAGGCAAGCAGCGATGCGAGCATCAAGACGCGGCGGTGACTGACCATGATTTTCTCCCGTGTTGTTGGGGCACCGGTGTCCAATGATCCATAGCATAACGCGCCGACTCCCGATTACAATTAAAACTGCAGGCGGTGAGTGGAAAATGGGGACTGGCTCCGAGCCGCAATTGGTGTGAGAATCGCCGAGAAACGTTGCCGGGTCGGTGCCTGTCCCCTTTTTCCACGCCACCCATTCCGGTCTTTTCCGTTTCCCCGCTGTTCCCGCACAAGCCGCTTCAGCGCGGCCGCGCAAGGTATTGGCGGATGTTCTTGGCCTCTTCGTCCTCGCAGCGGCGGTGCTTCTCGCGGAAGTAGTTATTGCTGGGGATGGGATAGTCGTCGAGGCAGGGCACCGCCAGGTCGATCCAGGCCAACGCACTGCAATCGGCGCGGAGATTGCCGGCAAACGCACCGTCGGGGGCAACGGTCTTGGAAACCGTCTGTGCGGATAGTAGGGTCTGTTGTTGAACTTTGGCGGCACAACCGAGAACAAACGAGCCCGGCAGGTCAGGGGTCATCGAGGGACGCCGAGATTTCCTCTTCCACCAGGTAAACGTTGCCGTCCTTCAGTGCCAGGTAGTGGAACTTCGAGGCACTGTCGAACAACAGCCCGGACTGCGGCACGTTCCAAATGGCCTCGTAGCGGTGGCCGGCCTCCTGGCCGTCGACCAGCGTGAAGGCCTCTTCGCCTTCGGTGGCGGCGTAGACGTAGTGGCGGCTGTCGGGTGTGAAGGCAAGGTAGCCGGCCATGTCGTACGGCTTGCCGCTCGTGTTGCCGACCACGGCCACCGCGTCGTCGCCCACCCGCGCGATATAGCCCAACCGCTGGCTGTTGGGGCTGAACACCAGCGTGCCGCCGCCGATGCGATCGTACAGCTTCTGCTGGCGGTCGTTCACCACCACCATCTCCGCCGTGCCCAGCTTGACCACGTAAGCCAGGAACCGGCTGTCGGGGCTGAACTTCATCTCGGCAACGCCGTCGTACGGCTTGAACGCGTGCCCGTCGACCACGGCCATCCACTTCTCGCCGGATCGGGCGGCGTAGGCCACGTGCCGGCCGTCGGGGCTGAATTGCAGCGTGCCTTCGCCCAGCGCGTCGTAGCGATTCACCTCCGGCGGCGGTGCTTCGCCGTCGAGAACGACCTGCCACGTGCCGCCCTGCGAAGCCGTGTACGCCAGACGTTTGCCGTCGGGGCTGAACGTCAGATCGCCGATCTGGTCGTAGAGCTTTCCCGACTTGCCGTCGACGACCACGTGCCACTTGTTCTGTGCCTGGACCCAGGCGGCCAGCGCCACCCGGTTGCCGTCGGGGCTGAAGTGGATGCCGCTGCTGGAGCCGAGAAAATCGAAAGGGCCCGACTCTTCGCCGTCGACCACCAGGAACCAACCGTCGCCCCGGCGAGCCCCGTACGCGATCCGGCGGCTGTCGGGACTGAAGACGATCCGGCCCTCGAAGATCGCCTCATACGCCTTGCCCGGCGGCTGCTTCACTTCCACAACGGCCCGTTGCTCGCCGTCGCCCAGCAACGCCACGTAGGCCAGACGTCGGCTGTCGGGACTGAACACGGGCGGGCCGATCCGATCGAACGTGGGTTGTTCGCGGCCGTTGACCACGATCATCCATCGATCGCCGGTTGCCGCCGCGTAGGCATGCCACTGGCTGTTGGGGCTGAATGTCAGCCCGGCGATTTGGTCGTAGGGCTTCTCGGCCACGCCGTCGAAGACGGCCGCCTGTTGATCGCCGATCTGCCGGAGGTAAGCGATCCGCCGGCCGTCGGGACTGATCACCGCCGAGTCGTACGCCTCTTCCGGCATCGGGCCCAGCGAGGTTTCCGTGTAGCGACGCGCGACCGTCTCTTGGGCCACGACGCCGGCCGAAAAAGCGATCGCGGCGGGCAAAAGGGCGAGAACGGCTGCGTGCGGGAGCTTCATGTAAGCGGGCAGAGGACAAGTGGGCCGATCGTACAAGACCTGGCGTCAACGTTGCAGAAGGGCGTAGCTGAATTCGCAAAGAATTCAGCAGTAAACGACACAAAGGCGTAATTGCTCATCTCATTGCCCGGGATTCTCTGAATTCTTGCGAATTCAGCTACGCGATTCATGCAACTACGCCGTCTATCCACCGTACCGATTGAACCACGCCCGCTGCTCGAACGGAAGCTTCTCCTTTTGCCGGATGACTTCGGCAGGTACGCCCACGGGCAGAAGCATGCGAACTTTCTTCCCCTCGGGCACGCCCAGCAACTTGCCGACCCGCTCGGCCTTTTCCTCGCTGCGCAGCACGCCGTCGAGCCAAACCGAGGCGTATCCCAGCGCGGTGACGGCCAGCAGCATATTTTCCACCGCCGCCGCACAATCCTCGACCGAGAAGGAAACCTCGGCGATCACCGGCCGCGGGTCCTCCACGCAGGCGATCATCGCCTTGGCCGTGTCGCAGACGGGCCGCTTGACCACCTCGGCGATCTGCCCGAGCAATTGCGGATCGTCGACGATCACGAACGTGGCAACCTGTTCGTTCTTGGCCGAAGGCGCCCGGATTCCCGCCTGCACGATCTTCCGGAGATCCTCCCGCGGAACAGGCGCGTCGGTGAACGCCTTGCGGTAGCTATGGCGCTTCTCGATGGCTTCGAAGAGATCCATGGCTGCGGGGACTACTTCTCCGCGTCCGGGCGGCAATAGGCCAAAGCCAGCAGGGCGTAGCCGCTGACCAGGGTCGGGTCGCCTTCCAGCCAACGTTCGCTCGGGTTGACCCAGGACCCGTCGGGGCGTTGGCGTCGGGCGAGTTCTTCGATCAGGTCGCGTCGCCAGTCGTGCTTGACTCCGTCGGCGTCTTCGATTTCATCGAGCCCGGTGGCGTCCAGCGCCTTGGCGAAGACGTGGTAATAGTAGTAGAGCCCGTCGTTGCCCAGGCCCGGATTGGACTCCAGCCCGTAATGCGCCTGGGCCCACTTCAGGGCGGCTTTGACGCGCGGGTCGTCCGGTCCGACGCCGGCGTAGATCATGCTTTTGAGCCCGGCGTAGGTCATCGAGCCGTAGCTTCGCAGCCCGCCGCCGGGCGTGGTGCCCGCCTGGCTGGAGCCGCCGGCCGCACACGTGTAGTAGGAGCCCCCGTCGGGGTTCTTGGCGGCGAACCCGGTGGTGTTGTGTTCGCTTTCGAGGTTCTGGCAGCGGGAGACGAAAATCAGGGCCTTTTTGACGGCTTCGTCGTCGGGCCCGTTGCCGGCGGCGATCAGGGCGTCGATCAGGAAGCTGGTGTTGGACAGGTCGGGCCGCTTGTCTTGCCCGTAGCCGGCCCCGCCGTAATTGGGGCTGGAGAGCTGGTGCCCTTCGTCCTCGTCCCACTGGATGCCCTTGAGGAATCGGTCGGCATTGGCGATCAGCTTGTCGTAGCGGCCGTCCCGGTTGGCTTCGGCGAAGCAGAGCAACGCCAGCGAGGTCTCGTAGTTGCGGTAGAAATTGTCCTTCTCGTAGATGCCGCCGTCGGGCCGCACAAAGCCTTCGAGGTACTTCAGGCCCTTGGCCACCAGCGGGTCGTCGGGGCTTCGGCCGTGCCGCAGGATGCCGGTGGTCACGAGGGCCGTCACTCCCGGGCCGACCTGGGCCGCGTAGGAGCCGTCCGGGGCCTGTCCCTTGGTCTGGAGGAAGCGGATCGCCCGATCCACCATCTGCTGGTACGTCGCCGCGTCGCCCTTGACGGGGGCCATCTCATCGGCCGCAATGCCGGGCAAGACCGTCAGCCCCAGGACCAGCAACGCGGCGGTCGGGAGCAGTTGTCGTCGTAACATGGAAAGCCTCTCTCTTTTGTGCAGAATGGAGCGAACACAAACATCCAACCTCATGATTCCGGCCGAAAGACGCAGAATATTCCCGCCTCCGCACGGGAAGTCCCTGCTTCCGCGCAGGAACAGTCGCAGGAATAGTCAAGGTACGCCAAGATAGCATAATTCTACTCTTTACAAACCGGTGTGGGCAAATGACCGAGACGAAACGCCCCGAGTGGGGTACTTCTGATATGCCAGAGTGGTATTCTTGTGGCGAATTCGACGCTGCCAATCCAATGCCTCTTCAAATCCGAGCGGATCCGGCTATCGGCATTCGTTTACGGCTCTCCTGGTTTCGACTCGCCCGCGCTTCACCAGCACAATGCGTACGTCATGCCGACGATCGCAACCAAGACGTCGATTACGGCCGTGACGGTCGAGGTAAAGGAGCTGGCCAGTTTCCAGCCGGGCCGCCCGGAGCCGGTGCACCGGATGAGGACTGTGGTTTGAGTGGCGGCGGCTCCGTCACTGCAAATGCCTGGCAATGGCCAGGAGATCTTCGGCAAGTAGTCTCAGGAACGGACACTTGTCTATAGCCGTTTGTGGGTCTACAACCGGAAACAGATTCCCGGCGTAAACCGTCTTCTTGTATCTCCTGCCCAGAATACGCCCGAGGAACTTCGCCGGAGGTTCCTTGAAGTTGACTTGCTCCGGCGGCCTTTTCTTGATCCTGTCCCGGACCTCCGGCGGCCACCGCTCGGGATACGCCAGAAGCCATGCTTCGACCTCGTGTACGGCGAAATGCTGGTGAAAGTAGGCTCTGAAACGGGAGGGAACAAGGCTCTTAATGTACTTCCGTGCGGCAGCGACCTTTTGCTCGACGGTTGCATGTGGCGACAAATCGATGCGATGGCTCGGAATACCGTAGAGATCGACCAATCCGACAATGAAGTTGGCTTGGCCTCCATCGAGATAGAGTTCGACCTTCTTGGGCAGTTCGTCAAGGAATTCACTCACGCCCTGGAACTTGACTGCCTGGATCCCGACCCTGGACATCCGGGGAAGTTGCGGATCGAGCCACTTGTGAAAGAAGACGGGCAGCGTCTTTCGGCGCGCCTCGCCGCACTCGGTGTCTCCTTCCACGAACAGGACGATGCGCCTTGTCATCCGCGTCCCTCTCAGCCGGGTGCGTTGTCCTGCGCGTCGGCCGGCAAATTGGCCAAGGCTTCGTCCTCCGATGGCAGATCCTTGAATCGCTCCTTGAAGTCCTCGACCGGCTCGACACCGGGCAGCGCCAAGGCCTCCAGGTCGCCGCGCGTAAACAGGTGTCCCAGTCGATACTGCTCGAGCCACCTGCCGAGCACCTGCGAATCCAGTTCGTAGAGTCGCGTTTCTCCCGCTTCCCAATGGCAAAGGGTCACGTGAGGCGACAACTCCGTGAACGCGTCGAGGAACTCCGGGGAATGACTCGTCAGGATCACTTGGGTCCGCTGCGACGCCTCTTCGGCGTATTCGGCGACCACGGGCAACATGCTCGGGTGCAATCCCACTTCCGGCTCGTCGATCGCGATCAAGGCCCCCGGTTCCGGATGAGACAGCACGGCCAGAAGAAACAGAAACCTCAGCGTCCCGTCCGACAGATCCGCGCCGGCGTGCGGCTGGCTGCTCGATTTCCATTGCACGGCCAGTTGAATCTGTTGCGCCGCCGCTGGCTGAAACGCGAGTCGTTCGTACTCGTCGCCGAATCCGGCCTTCATGCCCTCGTCGATTCGGTTCCTGAATTGCCGGTCGCCTTCATACAACGTGTGCAGAACCGTGACCAGGTTGCTGCCGTCCGGTTCCAGCTTCCTGGTAAGCTGGGTCGTCGCGGGCTTTCGCATGGCGGCGCCACGTTCGGCGTGAACGTCGTGATGCACATTCCACCCGTACAGCACCCGTCTTGTGAGCGTGGGGATACGATTCCGCTGATCGGCGATATGACAAAGCAACGACTCGTTCTCGGCGTAGCCGTCGGGATTCTCGGGGGATTCCTTCTCCAGCGGGACGAGCTTCGCTTGCTGCTGGTCGTACAGATAGGCTCGTCTCCTTTCCCGATTAAAAATCCAGTACGGGCTCTTCTCCTCCCGCCGCTCGAACTGTTGCCAATTCCCCAACGAGTCCTTGGCGATCTCGTAGCCGCTGCCACCGCCGACCTGGCCCAACTCGAATTCCAGGGTCAACGCGTCCTCGATCCGGTCGCGAGGTTGATCGACCGGGTCGATACGCATCTTCCAGCCGCAAGAGCCCGGCTGGTGGTCCCACAGCAAGGGAATAATCCCGCCCTCGTCGGAAACGGTCTTCTCCAATTGCCCCTTGGCGACTTGGGAGATGAGTTCCAGACAGCGGATCAGATTGGATTTTCCGCTCCCGTTGGGGCCGACCAAAAGGTTCAATTGTCGCGGATGCCAGTCGACCTTTTTCAGCGACCGGAAACCGAAAACACTCAATTCTTGAATAGCCATCACTAACCCGCCGGGACAACGAAACGGCTTGATTGACTCGATCCGCCTGTTGTCATTCTATGGTTCTGGTGAATTTCCTCAATAGCCGGAGGAGCGGAAAAAGGCGCCCACGCCTCTTCGCCCGCGAGATTGAACGACCGATTTGTCGAAACCGCGTGCAAACGTTGGATATCGGGGCCCTTGGCACATCTGCTCCATGGCGTTGAGGACCTTCTTCTCGGCATCGTCCTAACCTCGAAGGCCGCCGGGGCCACGCCCATGCCTCCAGGACGCCCCGGGGGCTGCGCCGAGATGGTGCTTGTGATCATGGTCAGCGCCATCAGAGTCGCGACGGTCAGTGCAACACGTTTCATGAGATTGCTCCTCAACAGGTACCAGAGACTACCGCTTCTTCATCGTCACGCCGATGCCGGCGCCTTCTCGGAGGAGGAAGGACGTTTCCATCTTCGGGTTCTTGGTGATGGCGTCCATGTACCGCGGGTCGGCCATGCGGGGGTTCATGTTGTGGGCGATGATCAGCCCGCCGGGCCGGATCAGGGGGACCAGCTTGTCGAGATAATCGATGTAGCCTTCCTTGTCGGCGTCGAGGAAGAGAATGTCGATCGGCTCGGTGTGCTGCTTGACCGTTTCGTGGGCGTCGCCGAGGATGACGCTGACCAGGTCGTCGAGGCCGGCCTTCTTGAAGTTCTCCTCCGCGATCTTGGCCCGGCCCGGGTCGATCTCGTGGGTATAGAGATGGCCGCCGGTCGATCGCAACGCCAACGCGAACCAGATGGCCGACTCGCCGGTCGAGGTGCCGATCTCGACCACCCGCTTGGCGCCGATCGTTTCGGTCAACAGTCGCAGGAGCCGTCCGTCGGAAACGGAGACGTTGCGGTATCGGGGGCCTTGGCGCATCTGCTCCATGGCATCGAGGACCTTCTTCTCGGCATCGTCCTGAGGCAGCGGCGGGGCCTCGAAGGCCGCCGGGTCCACGCCCATGCCTCCAGGACGATCCGGGGGCTGCGCCACGATGGTGCTCGTGATCAGGGCCGACGCCATCAGAGTCGCGACGGTCAGTGCAACACGTTTCATGAGATTGCTCCTCAACAGGTACCAGAGATTGCAGATCGCCCCGCTGATTAAACCCCTTCGAACCGCAAGAGTTCCGTAGGTCAGGGCTTGCCCTGACAGATTCCCCCCTCGCGTGCCACGATATCAGTCCGTCAGGGCAAAGCCCATCAGCCGGCCCGTCAGGGCAAGCCCATCGGCCAGTCCGTCAGGGCAAGCCCATCGGCCAGTCCGTCAGGGCAAGCCCATCGGCCGGCCCGTCAGGGCAAGCCCATCGGCCAGTCCGTCAGGGCAAGCCCTGACCTACAGGTCTTTCAGCGGGCCGATGGTTACGGTCGTGCATCGGCTGAGCGGATACTTTGCCAATACGGCCGTCACGTCTTCGAGCGTCACGGCGGCCACGGTGGCCAGGTCGTCTTCGATGCTGCGGTACTCGCGCCGGGTGACCCATTCGCCGCCTAAGGCGAACAGCCGGCCGCGGGGCCGCTCGCTGCTTAAGACGATCCGCGAGCGGAGCTTGTTCTTGGCCTGCTGGATTTCGGCCGGCGTGATGCCTTCGGTCTCGGCGCGGCGGTAGACGTCATGGATTCGCTGGAGGTTGTCGGCGGCCTGTTCGGGGTCGCAGCTCATGAAGGTCATCATCAGGCCCGCTCCCTCGTACTCGCCGTGGCTTAAGCCCGCGTGCTCGGCCAGGCCCGGATCGACCAGCTCCCAATAGAGCCGGCTGCCCGAGTCGTCGCCCAACACGGTGGCCAGCAACTTGGCGGCGTAGCGGTCGTCGTCGCCGGCGTCGGGGCCGGGCGAGAGTTGCAGGGCGTATTGTTGCGTGGCGATTTCCTTGTGGATCAGGTGAAAACCCTCGTGCGGCTCGGCCGGCTCGACGGTGCGCGAGGTCTCGAACTGCTCCCACTGACCACAACATCGCGCAGCACACGCCAAGAACTCGTCGAAATCGATCCGGCCGGCGCCGGCCAGCACGATATTGCCCGGGCTGTAACGGCGGCGGAAATACTCCCGCATGCCGTCGACCGGCAGATCGCGGATGCTCTGGACGGTCCCCAGCACGCTGCGTCCCAGCGGGTGCGACCCGAAGTAGGCGGCCTTCGCCTTCTCGTCGGCCCCGAACGGCGGCTGGTCGTCGTACATGCGGATCTCTTCGATGATCACCTGCTTCTCGGTCTGGAAGTCTTCCTCTCGCAGCGAGGGGCGGAGGATGTCGGCCAGCAGCTCGACCGTGCGGTCCAGATACTCGGGCAAGACGGCGGCGAAGTAGACCGTGGCCTCCTCGTTGGTGAAGGCGTTGTAATGGGCGCCCAGCTCGTCGAACTGGCGGTTCACGTCGTCGGCCGAGCGGGTGGGCGTGCCCTTGAAGGTCATGTGTTCGAGGAAATGGCTCACCCCGGCGACCTCGTCCGTCTCATCGCGCGAGCCGGTCTTCACGAAGAAGCCCACCGCCGTCGAATGGGCCTCGGCGTTGCACTCGGCGATGATCTCCAGGCCGTTCGGAAGCGTGTGGCTATGAAACTCCAACGGGCACCTCCAGTTCGCGGGGTCCGAGCGTGACGATCGTGAAATCGCCGGGCGGATGCTCGGCCAGATAGGCATTGATACTCTCGCTGCTCAACTCGTCGATCACCCGGCCCAGCTCGTCGAGCGTCCGCACCCGGCCGAGATGATACCAGTCGCGTGCGATCGAGGAACTCCGTGAGGAACTCGATTCCTGCTGCATGATCAGGGCGCTTTTGATGCGTGCCTTCAGGCGGTCGAGTTCGGCCGCTTCGATCCCCTCGGCCAGCCGGCCCAGTTCGCCGAGCATCACGTCGAGGGTCTCCTGAGCACGGTCGGCGCTGGTTCCCGCGTAGCAAAACACGCCGCCGCGATCGCGCAACGTGTGATAGCCGGCGTGGACGCTGTAGCACAGGCCGCGGCGTTCGCGGACCTCGGTGAACAGCCGCGAGCTGGAGCCGCTGCCGAGCACGCCCGAGGCGCCCCAGGCCTGGAAGTAGTCCGGATCGCGATAGGGGACGCTGGACCAGGAGATGCCGACGTGGGTCTGATTCGAATCGTACGGCAGGTGTTCGTACCTGCCGGCGGAGGGCCGCTCGACGATCTGTTCGTGGTCGCCCGGCTCCCAATCCCCCAGCAACCGTTCGACCGAGTCTTTGAGTCGTTCCCAATCGAATCGTCCGGCGACGCCGAGGATCGTTCCGTCGGGGTGGTATCGCCTTTGGAAATAGGGGCGGACGTCGTCCAGGGCGATCGCTTCGAGGCCTTGCTGGTCGCCTTGGGCGGGCCGGCCCCAGGGGTCGGGATAGTGACGGCGGCGCAGCTCGATGGAGAGCTTCTGGGCCGGCTCGTCTTCCACCGCGCGGAGTTCCTGGAACATCACCAGGCGTGCGGCCTCGAGCTGGTCGGCCGGCAAGCGCGGCCGCCGGAGCAGGTCGGCGAAAATGGCCAGGGCGTCGGAGAGGCTCTCGGCCAGCGTGGCGCCGCTGAAGCCGGTATGGGCATTGGTCACGGCCTCGCCGCGTTCTACGCCCAAGTTGTCCAGGTCGAGGACGAATTGGCGGCTGTCGCGCGGCCCGGCCCCCCGCAGCGCCATCTCGCACGTGAAGCCACCCAGCCCGCTGCGGTCGGCCGGGTCGTAGACACTTCCGGCGGGCACCAGAAAAGTGAACGCGGCGGAACGCAGCGAGGTCATCGGCTCGGCGACCAAGACCAGGCCGTTGGGAAAACGATGGGACAAGATAGGGTCGGTCACGTGGCGTCTTT